>Ga0207683_10005846_pt1 | contig 10549 bp, 10 predicted proteins | sample KBSM73metaG_FD_184333 | JGI IMG/M metagenome (GOLD analysis project Ga0207683, IMG submission 184333) | Miscanthus rhizosphere microbial communities from Kellogg Biological Station, Michigan, USA - KBS M7-3 metaG (SPAdes) (version 2) | ecosystem: Host-associated > Plants > Roots > Rhizosphere >...
GAGGCCGACTATGAGCCGGCCAACGCTGTTGCTTCCGTCACGTTATCAGGCCCCGATCTGGCCAAGAACAAGGGCCGCGAGCGCATCTTGAACCTCCTCGAGGGCAAGATGGATAACGCCGAAGCAACGATGAAGAATAACATTACCAAAGCCGTCTATGGCGATGGAACTGTTGCGAAATCCTTCGCCGGTCTCAAAGCAATGATCACCAATGATGGCACCGGTATTGTGGGTGGCATCGATGCCTCTACTTGGACTTTCTGGAAAAATCAGTTCCAGACTGCCACCAGGCAGACTGGTGTACTGCAGTATGCCGATCTGAAGGCCGCAATGAATGCTTTGTGGCTTAAATTGGTGCGTGGCACGGAGCACGCCGATTTGGTCGTCGTCGACGGCGAAATCTACGCCACCTACGAAGGCGGCCTGCAGGAGCAGCAGCGTTACGCCGACGCCAAGCTCGGGGGTCTCGGGTTCGAGACGCTCAAATATAAGTCGGCTTCCCTGGTGTTCGACGGTGCCGCCACCGGCCTCGTCGGAGGCTATTTCATCAACACCAAATATTTGAAATTCGAGGTCTACGAAGGCCGCAATTTCGAGAAGCTCGACCTCCCCGACAGCTCGACCGACATGGATGCGATCACCAATCATATCGCCTTCATGGGGGCTCTGACCTTGTCCAACAGGTCGATGCAGGGCCGACTGATCATCGCCTGACCCACCTTGGCTGGTTTCGCCATGACGGCGAAACCGGCCACTTTTTGGAGATCCCCCTTGTCCGACACCCCCACTTTGGCGCGCTTCTACACCTCGTGGAAACAGGACGGCGTCTCCGACGACGGCCTGCCGCGCTACTACGAGACCATCTGCATCCGCCTCGATCGGCCGCCCTATCTGTCGGTGCAGCGTGAAGCCGAACCGCAGGATTTCGAAGAGCACAAGCACGCCTTCGAAATGTTCCAGAAGGAGAACGCCGCCCGCAGGGTGCTGCTCGCCGAGGGCTACCCGCTGGCAATGTGGCCAGCCTGCACCGAGGCACTGTTCAAGATGCTCGCCGACCGTGACATCGTCACCGTCCAGCAGCTCGCCGCGCGGCGTAAGGACGGCAACATGCCGGCCGAATTGCGCGAGCTCGCCGAGCGTGCCGCCAAGCTGATCGAACTGCAGGGCCAAGCCGGCAAATATGAGGAGCTGCTCAGGGCTCGCGACGGCCGCATCGGCGCCCTCGAAGAGAGCCTAGAGGATGCCCGCCGCACCATCATCAGCAACAAGGAGACCATCGAAGCCTTGCGGACGAGGGCAGCCGGCTAATGGCAGAGCTGATCTCCGTTGTTCAGGCCGTTTCGGATGCATCGATGGAGATCGGCATCCGCCAGACGCCGCTCGCCCAGGCGCTCGGATCGGCCGACGAAGACGTCGTCCAGATGACGGCGCTCCTCAGCGCCGTTGCCGACGACGTGCTGATGGATGAGCACTATCAGGACCTGCTCGGCGACGGCCACTGGCTGGTCAATAAGGATGGCAAGTTTCTGACGCGGCCATCCTCTGATGATGATCGTCTTTTGTTCGACGCCCGCGTCGCCGTCAACGGCCTCAAATATCGGTTTTTGCAAGCTAAAGGGCTCGAATTTGGCGAGGCGATGCGCGACTTCGTCGTTCGTCTCAACAAGCTGGCGGTGCGAGCCAATAACCGGGTGCTCGACCTGAACCTCGACGATGGGCGGTTCGTATGAGGCTGGTCCCCAACAAATTCGTCTTCCCCGACAAACCGGTCACGGTCAAGAAGACGCGCGCCAAGCTGCTGCACATCTCGCCGCCGATCAAAGGCCTGATGGATGACGCCAAGACCCAGGAGGCAGACCAGAAGTTCGCCGCCATTCTTACCAATCTTTACCCGAACGACGACCGGCTGACGGTTCGTGCCGGCTATAAGAAGCTCGCTGCCATGCCCGGCGGCCTGCCGGTCGAGCATCTGGTGCCGTATTACGGCGAACCGCAGCGGCTGGCGGCAGCGACCAATAACCGACTGTGCGATGCCGAAACCGGACTGACGCTGAAGACCGGCTTCACCTCCAATGATTGGCATTGGACGACGCATTCGGATCTCGGCGACACCGAACGCACGGTGATGGTCAACGGCCAAGACGGCGTCTGGTCGTGGGACGGCCTGCAGAGCGGCGATGTCGGCCCGATCACCATCACCAAGCTCGGCAAGAATACGCTCACCGGAACGCCGCCGGCGACCGACGCCATCGTTACGGTTGGTGCCGCCGACATTTCCAAGTTCAAGAATGGCGACGCGGTAGTCGTCTCCGGCGCCGACGCCGGTCACGCCAACGCCAATGGCTCGCAGAATATCGCCAAGGTCAACGACACGCCGAACACCTTCACCTTGGTCGGCGTCGACACCACCAACTGGGGCAGTGATCAGACCACCGGCACGATGCGCGTCACCAAGCAGGGCTCCTTTGTCCAAGAAGCCGTCAAGCCGCCGAAGGGCAACACCTGGCTGCTGGTCGCCGATTTGTCGATCGTCGTCAGCCACATGAACCGGCTGTTCTTCGCCGACGAACAGAACCTCGCCGTCTACTACCTACCGCTGCAGCAGCGTCACGGCGAGCTATCGGTGCTGCCGATGAACGCCATCTTCCGCCGCGGCGGCTCGATCAAGGCGATGGCGACGTGGACCGTCGACGGCGGCGCCGGCATGGACGACCAATTGGTCGTCTTTTCCACCAATGGCGAAGTGGCGATCTATTCCGGCGTCGATCCGGCCAGTGATTTCTCGCTTGTCGGTGTTTTCCGCATGGAAGCGCCGATGTCGAAATGGTCGGTGATGAACTACGGCGGCGAGCTGTATCTGCTGTCGCCGGTCGGACTGACGCCGATGTCGACGGTGCTGAAGTCGGGCCGCGAGGGCACCGAGGCGTCCGACAAATCGGTGGTCACCCGGTTCCAGCGCAACGCCTACCTCTACCGCGACAATTTCGGTTGGGAGCTGCAGTTCAACCCCAACTCCGGTCGGGCGATGTGCAACATCCCGCTCGGCGGTGGCCGCTACATGCAGATGGTGCGGGCAATGGCCAAGCCGGCGTGGAGCGAGTGGCAGGACGTTCCGGCGCGCTGCTGGGGGTGGATCGAGCCGTATGTCTATTTCGGCGACGACCTCGGCAACACCTACCAAATGCACCCCAATCTGCAGAGCGACGACGGCAAGCCGATCAGGATCGACGTGCAGACCGCCTGGAGCCAATACAAGACCCCGGCGATCAAGCACTTCAAGATGATCCTGCCGTACATTCTGACCGATGGCTTTCCGCGGCCGGCGGTCGATGTGCAGGTCGACTACGACAACTCCGCGGTCCTCAACACCCCCGACATCACCGCGAGCGGCAGCCAAGACGCCACCTGGGATGTCTCCAAATGGCCGGAGGACCCGACCGCCGGACCTAACGACACTTACTGGGTCTACAGCTCCAAGAATTGGACCAATTGGACCGGCGTCGGCACCATCGGCCGCGTCGGCGCCATCCGCATGACGGCGCGGATACAGGACTGCAGCTTTTCGATCCTCGGTTGGGACATCCTCTATGACACCGGGTCGGTGTTCGGATGAAGCGTTTCCGCGTCTCCTTCAAGCCGCTCAACGGACCTGCCCGCGAGTTCCTCTCGTGGATGACCGGCACCGACTACAGCCGCGTCGATTTCAGTGATGCCGATGAATGGTTCTGCTGCACGGTGTTCGACGGCGCCGCCCCGGCGGTGGTCATCGTGTTCGAGTTCAAGTCGCCGCACGACGCCCACTTCAGCCTTGCTGTCGCCAACCCCAAGGGGCTGTCGCGGCAGCTGATCACCGCTCTTTACAGAACTGTATTTTCCCGTGCGGCGCGGATCACCGCCTTGGTCGAGCCTGACAACCTCTCCGCCAACAGCCAAGTGTGGCGGATGGGGTTCAAGCCGGAAGGCTATTTGAGGCGCGGCTACGACCACCACCAGGACGCCCGCGTCTGGGGGCTGCTGCCGGAAGACTGTCCGTATCTGAGGGGCACGCCATTCCGCTTTCGGGTCGTCCAGCAGACCCACGATATGGTCGAAAGGATGCAGTGATGGGCTCGAAACCCAAGGCACCAGACCCCTACAAGCAGGCCGACGCGCAGCGCCAGGAGAACACCTGGACCAGCCAGTACAATACCATTGGCTCGAATGCCAATCAGTCGACGCCCTATGGCGACGTCACCAATTCGCCTGGCCAGCAGATCCCGATCTACGACGCCAAAGGCAACATCACCGGCTACGGCACCCAATGGAACCAGAAGACGACGCTGTCTCCCGCCCAGCAGGCGATCTTCGATCAGGAGAACAACGCCAAGCTGGGCTTCGGCAAGCTCGCCAATCAGCAGCTCGGCATGGCCAAGGATATCCTCGGTCGGCCGATCGACACCTCCGGCATGGTCAATTGGCAGCAGTATGAGAAGGCGCCCGACCTAACTCAAGCCAACTACCAAGGCACCGACCGGCAGGCGATCGAAGACGCCATCATGGCGTCAACCCGGCGTGGCGCGCAGCCGACCTGGGAGAACCAAGACGTGCAGCTGGCGGCGCGTGGCATGGGCGCTCCTGGCTCGAAGATGGCCTACGCCACCGACCAGGCGCGCGGCGACGTGATGACCGAAGCCGCTCGTCAGGCCTATTTGGCTTCAGGTCAAGAAAGCCGCCAGCAGGCTGGCGAAGCCCGCAACGTCGCCGACGCGTCGAACAAGGTCACCCAGCAGGGGTGGCTCAACAAGAACACCTGGGCCGACCAGGCCAATGCGCTCAGACAATCGCAGTGGGGCGAGAAGACCGGGCTGCGCAATCAGATCTTGAATGAGCTGTCGGTGCTGGCTGGGAATGCTCCCGCAACAGTGCCGCAGGCGGCCGGCTTCCAAGGCAGCCAGGTCAACCCCTTCGACATCGCCGGGGCGATCCAGACCAAATACGGCCAAGACAGCGCCAACTACCAGAACATGCTCAACGGCCTGTTCGGCATCGGCAAGTCGGCGCTCGGCATGTTCTCGTTCGGCGGCGTATAGGAGGCGGCGGTGGGCAGCAAACCAAAGAAAAGCGGCTCCGGCGCCATCGGCACCAGCGCCCAGCAGAATTACAGCTACGGCGGTCAGAACATGACCCAGGACGCCGCCAACCAGAAGTACCAAGCCGACCTGGCGGCGTGGCGGGCGCCGACGACGACTGGGACCGGCACCTACGGCATGGACGCCGGCAACATCGTCAATGAGGCGTCCGCCGCCGTCGAAGGCGGCAACGGCGTTGCCCCGACCCATCTCGGGGTGCCGACGACGACCATCAATTACGGCATGGGCAGCGGCGGTCCCGCCATTCCTACGGTGGGCGTGCTGCCGACGGCGCCGACGCGGACCACGCTGGCCAAGACGATGACCCCGGCAGCCAGCAGCGCCTACTACAACAACCAAGGCAACGGCGGCACTGCCGGCGGCCGTGCGGCGAGTGCCGGCTACTCCTCGTCAAGCGGCCGGGCGAGAGGCACGGGGCTTCACTGATGGCAAGAAGCCCTATCCTCGACGGCGTCGACCCTCGCCTGGTCAACCTGCTCAATCAGGTGGGAGAGGGCTACAAGCCCTATGGGATGCGGTTGGTCTCTGGTTACCGCCCCGCCGGCGGCCGGGGTGGCCAAGGCTACCACCCAAAGGGCTCCGCCCTCGACGTCGAGCTATTCGATCGTGCCACCGGGGAGGCGCTGAAGAACTACCAAGATCCGAAAAGCTTCGCCGCCTACCAGCAGTTCGCCAACACCGCCTATGGTGCTGCCGACCCTGAATTGCAGAAACAGCTCAGATGGGGCGGCTATTTCTCCGGTCCCGCCGGCAAGTACGGCGCCTTGGATTTGATGCATTTCGATCTCGGCGGCGCCGAAACGCCGATGGGCGGCGGCTCCTGGGCCGGCGGATTGACGCCAGACCAGGCCAAGCTATGGAACCTGCAGGCTGGTGGCGGCCTGCAACAAGGGCCGGCGATGCCCAAGAACCGCACCGACTACACGCCAGAGCAGCGCCGCAACGCCATCGCCGCCATCGAGAGCGCCGGTTCTGGTGATTATGCCGCCCTGGGGCCTGAGATCGCCCGTCGTGGCGGTGCTGGTCCCGGCGTTAAAGACCGCGCCTACGGCCGCTATCAGGTGATGGGCGCCAACATCCCGGCGTGGACCAAGGAGGTGCTCGGCCGCGAGATGACGCCGCAGGAGTTTCTTGCTGATCCCAAGGCGCAGGATGCGGTGTTCGACAAGAAGTTCGGCGACTACGTCGCCAAGCACGGCGAAGCCGGTGCCGCGTCGATGTGGTTCACCGGACGGCCCGATGCCCCGCAGGCCAAGGATGCGTTGGGCACCTCCGGTGCCAACTACATCGACAAGTACCTGAACAGTCTCGGCAAGCCGGTCGAAGGCGCTGCCTACCCCGACCAGAAGACCCCCGCGGGAGCTCCGGCAGCTGCCGGAACGCCGGTTGCCAGCACCGACAAGACCAAGCCGGAAAACAAGATCGACACCGCCATTGCCGGCATGGCCGACAGCCTCGGTTCGGTGGCCGGTGCCGGCAGCGGTGGCCGCCAGCAGCCGCTCGCCCGCGCCGCGCCGCCGACGGCGTCGCCGACCTTCAGCGAGGCGGGGCAGCTGGTGAACCCACAGGTCGCCGACGCCCAGCGGCAGCAGCTGGCGATGGCGCTACAACGCCTCAACTCTGGAAAGCTCTGGGTCTAATGGCCAACATCTTCCAAACCACCTCCGGCGGTTATCGCGACGCCAACAAGGCGCTGACCATCAAGGCGCTGGAGGCACGGCAGAAGGCTGCCTTGGATGCCAAGGCGGCGGCGCTGCAGCCGACCACCATTGCCGATCCGCTGCAGGGCATCGCCGGGATGATGGATGTGCTCGGTGCAGGGATGCAGCAGCGTCGCGCCGACCAGGCAACCTCCGAGGCGCGCAACACTTTGGCGAAGCTGAAAGCCGGGATCACCGACTACAGCCACATCGATCCCAACACCTTGTCGCAGATCGGCACCCTCGACCCCGATACCGAGAAATGGCTGACCGAGCAGCAGCTGAAGATCCAAGACCGCGAGGACACGCAATCGTTCACTCATGGCGAGAACGTTGGTTCCCGCGAGGCCACCGCCGCCGAGAACGAGCTGAACCGCAAAAGCCAAGCCACCCTGCAGGATGACCAGCAGCAGGCCCAACGTGACGCCGACGCTGCCCGCGCCAAAGCCGACGCCGAAGCGGCGACCCTCGCCGACACCCGGGCGAAGGAGCAGAACATCCAGCAGGCTGGGCTGTCGTCCGACTACGCCAAGCTGCAGGCGGAGAGGACCTCCGGCACCATCGACGAGGCCGAATTCACCCGTCGCAAGGCGACGCTCGACGAGGCGGCCCAGGTGGCGATCGAGAAGAACAAGCCGGAAAGCTTCGGCCCGATTGTCCAAGGCAAGGACCTCGGCCTCACCGGCGCTGCGGCGGACGTGCCGTTCCAGCAGAACGCCAAGACCAAGCAGTGGGAGCCGGTGACCGGCAAGGGCGGCACCTCGGTGTCGATCAAGACCGGGACCGACAAGCTGTATGACACCCTCGGCACCAAGGAGGGCGAGCGTTGGGACAAGATGCGCGGCAACCGCGATGTCGCCGTCTCCCGCAAGGCTGATCTGGAGATGCTTGACCAGCTGATCAACGTGGCGCCGCAGGGGCCAATCACTGGGGCGCTGATGGAGAAGTTCCCGATCCTCAAGGGCTACTCCAATGCGGCGACCGCGCTCGATGCGATCACCAAGCGACTGGCGCCGACCATGCATATCAGCGGCACCGGCTCGCAGTCCGACATCGAATACAAGGGCGCTTTGGACAGCCTCACCAGCATCAACAATATGCCCGACGCCAACCGACTGATTGTCCAACTGCTGCGCAATCAATCGAACCTCGATATCCAGCGCGGCACCATCATCGATGATTTAACCGACAACAAAATCGACCTCCCTGAAGCTCATGCGAGAATGCGAGAGCTGGAGACCCAGAGCGCCGTCACCCCAGAGATGCGGCAGAAGCTCGACATCGCCACCAACGGCAAATGGCTGAGTGGCGGCATCACCGTCGACAACAAGCCGGGTGAACCAGCAACGCCGGCCGATGCCAACGCGCCGGCCGGCAGTAAGCCGCGGGTCACGGTGAAGAGGGTCAGCCCCTGATGCCCAGTTTCATCGTCAACATCGATGGGGTTGACTATCAGGTCGACGGTGCCGCCGACGAGGCGGAAGCCAAGTCGCACGCCATGACCCAGCACGTCGACGAGAGCAAAGCCGACACGTGGTACGGCCGCGCCGGCCAGGCCGTCGGCGACGCCGGCCGGGTCGCCGAAGACATGTTGACTATGGGGCTGCAGGACAATGCCCGCGCCTGGCTGAAGGACACCAATCTGGAGGACGAGCGGGTGGCGACGCAGATGGCCAAGGGCCGCTTCGGTTCGGCTCTGGCGCCGTTCCAGGCGTCGACCGCCATCGCGGCAATGCCGGTCGAAGCTGTCGGCGCTCCGATCCTCGGCAACGCCGCCATCGGCAGCGCCTTTAGTGCAGCGGATGCATCGGGTCACGGCGGCAGTCCCGAAGATATCGCCAAGGGGGCCGGCTGGGGCGCCTTGTGGGGTGGTCTCGGTGGTGGTCTCGGGCGTTACGCCGGCCGTGATGTGAAGGTCCGCTCGAATGAGCCGCCGGTGCCGTCGCCGACGGCCAACGTCATCAGCACGGTGGGCGGTATGCCGAAATGGGCGACCTTGGCCGCTGACGCCGGCCTTGGTGCTATCGGTTTGCCTCCAGTCGTCACCAAGACCTCCGCCATCGCTGAAAAGATCGCCCCGTTTGCCCAACGCTACCTGACCAAGGCGCCTGATGGCCGCCTGGCCGTCGACCCGGTGATGGCACAGCAAGCCCGCGATGCGCTCGCCCGTCTGACCCTCGGCAGCGGCCGTGCTGGAACTCAACCGGAAGTGAAATAGGAGGCCCAGATGGCCCGCGAGACCCGCAGGAAGAACGACCACCAGAACGCCCGCGGCGGGATCAAGCCGGAGCGGCTCGGCTCCTCGGCGGTGCCCGGCCGCAGCTATAAATCCCAGAGCGGCTCCGGCCGTGCCGAGAGTGCCGGCTACACCACCTCCAGCCCCGGCTGGCGCCGCGAAAGTGCGGCACCGAAACGCGCCGCCGCTGGCGGTGGTGGTGGTGGAGGCGGGAGTTCCCGCAAGCACGACAGTGGTGGCGGCGGCCACAAGACGCCGTCAGGCGGCGGCACCAGCGGGGAGTTGCCGATATAAACAGGCGACGCCAGCGCTGTGCTTGGCAGTGCCAGCAGCGTGACTAACCAGATGATGGATGTGAATCGTGTGCGCATGACGTCCCTCCGGTATCCAAGGGCCCTAGCGACTGGAAAAATTGTAGTTCTTATCAGGTCACTTAAAAAGGCAGCCACCTTGTCATATTCGGCGCAATGTCCGCTTTGGGTCAAAAGCAGACATATGCATTGCAACAAGCCATGTCCGCTTTACACCCAATAGCAACCGCGAAAGCGGACATATACGATAGCTCGTCGCGATCGTCAGGTTTCCCACATAGGAGCGGCTCGATTAGGCGGTCGCTGGCGCGTTCAACGGGAAGTCGTGAGTGGACGCGAAGTGCACGTCGCGGGATCGTGTCCCGACGCGTTTTTCACATGCGTTGAAAATAATTTTTTTGACGCGGAAAACGTACAGGGACGCGTACATCCCGCAGGCGACGATCGAGAAAACGACAAGCCGACAACGACTTATGATGGGAAGTCGTCTTTACCCCCGAAAGCGGACCGCATGATCGGCCTCCGCCCGTACATTTCGTCCCAACTCGCGCATCGGCGCGCTAGGCATTGCGTTTTCGCCTGCGTTCTTCAAGCCACGATCGTCCGCCGGTATTGATCCAGCTTGACGCATCTTCCTCAGAAGACCCCTCGAAGATCTCCTCGGACGGCGTGCCTTCAAGCACCGCCCATACCGACCAAATCGGGGCATGAGATGCCTTGCGGACAATCAGCCTTGGTTCTTCGTCGCTCGCACGAGCACTATCTAGAATATTGGTCATGTAAGCTGAATATTTATCCTTTCGGGTGTTTGCAAAACGGCGCTTTCGCAGAAAATCTTTAGGGATGACTACCGATCAACAACATTGAGATAAAAATGAAAACACTCGCTGTCATGGAGAAATAGAATGTTCTGGTCGCCAAACCTTGAAGAGCAAGAACTGAAGTCATGATTGCCTCCAACGACTGTCTGGTAATCTCTCCCTAAGATATGGGGTTAGATAGAGACGCTGACAATGAAGACGACAGATTTCTTTACGTCATGCTTTGCAAAGCATGACAAGAACGGGGAAGGTACAGCCCCTTCCAATAAGTCTGTGGTCGGGCGTAAAGCGGACATCGTCCAACCATGAGGGCGCTATATCCGCGGCGTAGGTGTCCTTTGATTTGGCGTCC
>Ga0207683_10005848_pt1 | contig 10549 bp, 8 predicted proteins | sample KBSM73metaG_FD_184333 | JGI IMG/M metagenome (GOLD analysis project Ga0207683, IMG submission 184333) | Miscanthus rhizosphere microbial communities from Kellogg Biological Station, Michigan, USA - KBS M7-3 metaG (SPAdes) (version 2) | ecosystem: Host-associated > Plants > Roots > Rhizosphere >...
AGCCGACCGCGAGCGAGGCCGCGGAGACGGCGATCGGTACGCCGAGACGCGCGAGCGCCTCGGGCGTGAGGTCGCCGACACGCGCCATGGCCGACCGGTAGTAGTCCGAGCCGTGCGTGCGAAGGTCCGACGCCACGTCGCCGTGTGCCGAGATCCGATCGATGCGCAGAAACCACGCAGCGGCCAGCGCGTACACGGCCGCCAGAGCGGCCAGCGCGCGCTGCGCCCGGACCAGAGAGAGGGGGCGCGAGGTCTCCGCGTCGGACATCGCCGCGCCGATCAGGAGCGCGAGCGCGGGCCACGCTCCGAAGCTGTAGTACTCCATGCGCGATCCGCTCTCGACCGCGAAGAATCCCAGGATCACCGCCGCCCAGCAAAGAAGCAGGAGGCGGGCCTGGGCACTCGCGTCCAGCGGGCGGCGCCAGCTGCGCGGGTGAGGAATTGCGCGCGGCAGGAGGAAGGCGAACGCGCTCCACGGGAAGAGCCACACGACGTGCTCGGCCAGCCAGAGCCACAGCGGCACCGCGCTGTAGTCGTGCGGACGGCGCGTGCCGAGCGCGCGGTTGACGTGCTCGTTGACGAAGTAAGCCCAGAGGAATCCCGGCGCGCGGCGAGCCGCGAGGACGTGCCAGGGCACGGCGATGACGGCGAAGACGGCGATGCTGAGCGGCAGCTGGAGCACCCTCCACCGGCGCCAGGAGCCGGTCAGGGTGATGAACACGACGATCGCCGCACCCGGGAAGAGCAGACCGATGGGTCCGCGCGTCAGGACGGCCAGCGCGCACGCGGCGGCCGCCGCCGGGAATCCGATCCGCGGATCCATGTCGCGCGTCCACGCGCGGAGGAAGAAGTAGAAGACGGCGGCCAACTCGAGCGCGTAGATCGCCTCCGGGATCACGGTCCGAGTGAAGACGTACATGCCCGCGCTCGTTCCGACGGCGAGCGCCGCGTAGATTCCCGCGCGCCGGCCGAAGAACCTCCGGCCCAGCTCGAACGTGAGGAGGACGAGCCCGACCATCGCGAGGGCGACCGGAAGCCGGGTGGCAAACTCGGTCTCCCCGAACGCGGCATAGCTCGCGGCGACGAGCCAGAAGTGCAGGGGCGGGCGGATCAGATAGCGGATCCCGTCCTGGTACAGGACGACGTAGTCATGGCGCTGCAGGATCTCGCGCGCGACCAGCGCGTGCGCGGCGTCGACGTCGTCGTCGACCAGCGCGGGGGTACCGGCGAGCCCCAGGTACAGCGCGGCGGAGGCGAGCGCGAGAAGCGCGGGAGCCGCCCAGCGGCCGCCGGAGCCTCCCGTCACGAGTCCGTGACGGTCGCGCGATCCGGACGGCGTAACGGCGTCGCGGAGTTCGATGGCGCGGAGTATACGAATCCGGTGCTAAACGGAGGATAAACGCGCCGGACACGACAGCATCCGGCGCGTTCCCGACGCGCTCCCGCCCTCGCCTACTTCTTCGGAGTCACGACCACCAGATCGGTGAGCCCTCCCACGCTCGAGTGGGCCAGGTAGACCACGCCCTTGTCCGTGACGGCCGGGTTGCGCGCGCCGGCATGGGTGGGAACGTCCGCCTCCAGGGTCAGCTTGCCGGCGGGGTCGACGCGCGCCACCGTGAGCTTTCCCGCCCGCGCCGCGCCGACGTAGAGAAGGTGCGTCGCGGCCGCGTAGTCGATGTCGTCGACGCCGTCCCCCGTGTCGATCGAGGAGAGGACCTCCCCGTCATGCCCGACGTCGAGAACCTCGGCGCGCGCGCTGCACGCGACGAACAGCTGGCCCGCGTCCGCATCGACCCTCAGGCCGTGCGGCCCGTCCTCTCCGCACCCCGCCTTCCAGGTCGCCACCGTCTTGTGCGACGCCAGGTCGATCGCGAGGGTCACGTCCTTGTCTTCGAGATTCGTGTAGAAGCGGCCGCGCTTCCCGTCGACGGCGAAGCCCTCCGGCTGGCCTTCGAAGCTGAGCTTCGCCTTCTCCTCCAGGGTCGTGCCGTCGAGGATCCGGATCGACTTGTCGCGCGGGGTCGTCACCCAGACCTCGCCGCGCGAGGCGACCCAGGCCAGGCCGTCGGGCATCGCGTCGAGCTTGTGACACGCCCCCTTGGCGAAGGTCCGGGGATCGAACGCGCACACGGACGAGTCGGCCCGGTTGCCCACGTACACGCTCTTGCCGGCGATCGTGACCGAGCTCGGGCCGACGACGCGCTTGCGGTCCCCCGAGCCCATCTCGGCCGTCGGAAAACCGGGAATCGACTTCACCGAGCCGCTGGTCGAGTCGACGACGGCAACGGTTCCCGTGTTGCCGGCGGGAGCCCACACGAAGTGTGTCGCCGGGTCGAACGCGATGTAGTCCATGGTGACGCCGGCCGGTGTGGCGCCGGGGATGGGCACCTGCGTCACGTCGTACTGCGTGGCCGCAAAGGCCGGCGCGGCGACCACGGAGGCGGCGAGCAGCCCGAGCACCCGCGGCCCGAGACTCCGAAGCAGAATTCCGAGTTGCATGATCCGTTTCCTCCTCCTCCCGCGCCTCCCGGAGCGAGTGTGCGCGGGCCCGAAACCTCAGAACACGAGGACCAGCATCGCCCCCCGCCGTCCGTCGCCGTAGATCGGCGCCGCGTACGCGGCGACCTTGACGCCTCGCGCGCGGAGCGTGCGATTGAAGCGCACCACCGTCTCGCCGACGACGGTGCCGATGAGCGCGCCGGCGGCCACGTCGGAGCTCCAGTGCGCGTCATGGTAGACACGGGAGAACGCGACGAGGCTCGCGATCGAGTACGCCGAGACCTTGACCCACGCCTGGTCCGAGTGGGCCGCGATGACCGATCCGATCGCGAAGGCGGTCGTGGCGTGGCCGGACGGGAACGACTTGTCGCCCCCGAACGGGTCGAAGTGCGCCGCGCCGAGGTCCTCGCCGGGCCGCGCGCGCCCGACGATGACCTTCAGGCCGTCCGTGATCCCGCCCGCGAGGAGGCCGGACATCGCGGCGTCGAACGCGATCTCCTGGGCATCGCGGTCCTTGAAGACGAAGCCGACGATGCCGTATGCGCCCACGACGGCCCAGCCGTACTCGGACCCGAACGGCTCGACGACCTTGGTCAGGTCGTCGAGTGTTCCGCTCTTGTTCTTGAGGACGGCCTCCCGCAGATGCACGTCCCCGAGCTCTCCGAGAGCCGCGATCGTGCCGATCGACGCCGCCGCCAGAGCCCACTCATGCACGCTCCAGTGGATCGGCGCGGACAGGACGTGCAGGGCGTCGTCGAGCGCCATCTTGAGTAGGCCCGGCGGCTTCTCCGCCGTTTCGTCCGCCGGCTCGTCCGCGGCCAGCGCGTCGTCGACGGCCGTTCCTTCGCTGGTCAGGGTCGCCGAGACATCGGCCGCCGGCTCGCTCGTCCACTCGTCGCGGCAGGGCGCGTCCTCCGAGCCGGCCGTCCGCTCGGCGGCGGCCAGCGCGCCGCTCAGGGCCAGGAAGACGGCGGCGGCGGCGGCCAGGACTCGCATCGGTCGAGGAGATCCAAGCAACGGACGCGCCACGATCCCGTCCGTGCCCATCGTTCCCCTTCCCATCCCTTCGAGCTCGCCTCGCCGGCGGTCCCGCCGGTCTCTTCTCGGACCGTTCTCAGGACCGTACCGACGGCCTGCGGCGCCGGCAGCCGGAACGTGTACCACACGAAACTAACTGGGAAATAAACGCCCCGAGCCGTCGGCCCTCACGCCCGGATCGGACGGGACGAGGAACGCGGACTCACGACTGCGGCGAGGTGGGGGCGCGGGCTTCGGTGCCGGAGCCGGCGCCGGTCCGTCGGGCTCGGACCAAAACAACGAACCCGGTGAACACGAACGCGTGCCCACCGGGTTCTCGAGAACCTCTCGGTCGAGGCTCAGTGCCGGTCGTGGTCCGTCGAGAGGATCCGTCCGTTGCCGGCGTCGACCTCGATCTCGTGCTTGCCCTTGCTGTCGCCCATCACCTCGATGTCGTACGAGTACACCAGGCACCCGTCCTCGACCTCGAGCTCCGACTTCTTCACCGTGGCCTTGTCGGGGGTCGTGTTCAGGGACTTCAGGGCCGCCGCGCGCGCATCCGCCTCGGTCCACTTGGCCATCGAGGAGAGCTCGGACTTCGACGCGGTCTTCTTCGCGTGGATCGAGCAGGGCTGGTCCCCGGCCGAAGCGACGAGCGCGACGAGGAACGCGCTCCCGGCGAGGGCGGCAATCTTGAATTTCATCATGGGCTGCACTCCTTTGCGCCGCGACGGGACAGCCGGAGAATCGGCTGCAGGAAAACGGCGCCTGTGAGGGAGCATATCCCACGGTCATAAACGGGAAAGCGCCCGGGAAGGGTCCCGGAGCACGCCCCGGCGCTCGTCTCGTCCGACCTAGGTCTTGACGGTCCGAATTCGCCCGGTGAATTCGCGGGCGGCCGCGCCCGCCGCCTTCTCGGACGGAACCCCGAGGTAAAAGCCCTGTCCGTACGGGATGCCCAGGCGGCGGCACTCCTCGAGATCCTCCGGCGTCTCGATTCCCTCCGCGACGCAGACCGCCTCGATGCGGCCCGAGAGGTTGACCAGCATCTCGACGACGTCGCGCTTGATCGAGTCGGTACGCAGTCCGGTGATCAGCGTGTTCGCGACCTTGATGAAGTCGGGTCGGAGCTCGGCGATCGCCTGGAGCGACGCGTACCCCGACCCGGCGTCGTCGATCGCGATCTGGAACCCCAGCTCCCGCAGCCGCGCGAGAGCGCTCCGGAAGACCGGCACATCGCGGATCGCGGAGCGCTCGGTGACCTCGAGGACGACCGGGTGCGACCGGCCGAACAGCGGAGCGACCGCCTGCGGTCCCTCTCGCGCGAGCGCCGCGATCGCGTCGGCCTCGACGTTGATGAAGAGACGGCGCCCGTCCTCGGCGGCGTAGTGCGACGCGGAGGAGCTCAGGCAAAGCTTCTCGAGCTCCCAGGTCGACTCGTTCTCGCCCGCGAACTGGAAGAGCAGCTCGGGGCTCTCGAAGGCCGTGTCGGCGGGGCCGCGCGTCAGCGCCTCGTGGCCGAAGACGTCGAGGCTGTCGAGGCGGAAGATCGGCTGGTAGACGGTCCGGATGCCGCGGGTCCGCAGGATCTCGCGGAAGCTCTCGCGCAGGACGGTCTGCCGCTCCTCCTCCTTCGTGGTCGCGACGGCGATCGCGTGGCGAAGCGCGCGATAGACCAGCCGCTCGACGCGCATCTGCGGATTCGGGCGGAGCATGGCGTGGCCGACGAAGACCCCGATGCGCTTGTGGATCCGCGTGCCGAACGCCTCGTCGAGCGAGCCGCGCAGCGACTCCTCCACCTGCCGCGCCTTGCGCTGGAGGCGGGTGAGCGACTCGTCGCCCGTCTCCAGGCTGGCGAAGACGTAGAAGTCGGAGCCGCCGGCCCGGTTGACGGCGATGAAGTCCTCCGTCGCGAAAACGGTCCCCACCATGCGCTTGAGGGTGCGCGCGGTGTGGCGGAGAAGCCCGTCGAACACCTCCCAGCCGTACGTCTCCTCGATGTGGCTGTACTGCTCGACGTCGATGTAGAGGACGCCCATCTCCCGGTTGTCGAGGAGCCGGTCGCGCAGCGCGTCGATGATGACCGGCACCGTCGGAAGCTCGGTCACGGCGTCGAAGAGGAGGTTCTGGAAGCGCAGATCCTCGTTCTCGGTCGTCAGGAAGCCCGGCGTCGCGTCCCGCCGCTTCTCGTCCAGGAGCCGGTTGACCGTGGAGAGGAGCTTCTTCCGGGTGAACGGCTTGGTGATGTAGTCGTCGGCTCCGACCTGCATCCCGGTGATCAGGTCCCGGATCTCGCTCTTGACGGTGAGCAGCGCGATCGGGATCTGCCGCGTCTCGGGCGCGCTCTTCAGGGTCGTGCAGACCTCCCAGCCCGACAGCTCCGGCATCATCACGTCCAGCAGGATCGCGGCGGGACGGTCCTCGAGCGCCTTCTCCACGCCCTCGCGGCCGTTGCGGGCCGTGAGCGTCGCGTACCCCGCGTTGTCGAGGATGGTCTGAACGATGAGGAGCACGTCCTCGTCGTCGTCGACGATGAGAATGCGTTCGCCGGCCATGAGGTGGGAAGGCTCAGATCATAGCATCAGGACGGCGTGAGCCGGACGGCCTCCGAGCCGTCCGCGGCCGCCCAGGGCGGCCAGCTCGATGAACACGGAGATGCCGATCACCCTGGCCCCCGACTGCTCCGCGAGCTCGGCTGCGGCGTTGGCCGTCCCGCCGGTCGCGAGCACGTCGTCGACGACCAGGACGCGCTCCCCTCTCTCGAACGCGTCCTCGTGGACCTCGAGCGAGTCCTTGCCGTATTCGAGCCCGTAGAAGACGCGGCGCGTCGCCCGCGGCAGCTTGCCGGGCTTGCGCGCGGGGACCATTCCGACCCCCAGCTCCCGCGCGAGCGCCGTGCCGAAGAGAAATCCGCGCGCCTCGATGCCGAGGACCTTCGCCGGCGGCTCGGCGCGGAAGGGCTCCGCCATCGCGCGCACCGCCGCCCCGAACGCTTCCGCGTTGGCGAGCAGCGGCGTGACGTCGCGGAAGAGGATGCCGGGAGACGGGAAGTCGGGCACATCCCGGACGTAGGCGAGGAAGTCCGTCATCGCGTGATGTCGAAGCGGGAGAAGCCCGTCTCGGAGGCCTCCTCGATCGCCACGGCGTCGACCCTCGAGCCATGCGGGCCCCGCTCGAGACGCGCGAGATAGGCGGCGACCGCGGCGTCGTCCCCCTCGGCGACGGTCTCGACGCTGCCGTCGTCCAGGTTGCGCACCCAGCCGCGGACGCCGAGCTCCCGGGCCGTCCGCTCCGCGAACCAGCGGAAGCCCACGCCCTGGACCCGGCCCTTCACGACGGCGCGCCGCGCCGTCACGCGGTTCTGCCCCTCAGGCTTCCACTTCCGCTTCCGCTTCCCTTGACGCCTCCACCCTCGCCGCCGTTGCCTTCGCCGCCTCCGGCGAAGCGGCCGAGCAGGGGCACGAAGGTGACATCTTCCCCGCCGTCCTCCTGGGCGTAGTCGGTCTTGCGGCGCCGGATCACCCGGAGCCGCTGACGCCCGGGGGGCCCGATCGGGGCCACGAGGCGTCCCCCGACGGCGAGCTGGGCGAGGAGCGGCTCGGGCACGGCATCGGTGCCCGCGGTCACCAGGATGCGGTCGAACGGCGCCGCGGCCGGGTATCCGTAGGTCCCGTCGAAGGCCTTCACGGACACGTTGTGGAACCCCATCGCGGCGAGCGTGGCGGCCGCGCCGCGGGCCAGCTCGTCGATCCGCTCCAGCGAATAGACGCTCCGCGCGAGGCGCGCGAGGATCGCCGTCTGGTAACCGGACCCCGACCCGACCTCCAGGACCTTGTGCTCCGGGGAGACGGCGAGCCTCTGGGTCATCAGGCCGACCACGTAGGGCTGCGAGATCGTCTGGCCGTAGCCGATCGGCAGCGAGTGGTCGCCGTAGGCTCTCGCCCGGAGCGGCTCGGGGACGAAACGGTGGCGCGGCACCTCGGACATGACCTCCAGGACTCGGGGGTCGTCGACGCCGCGGGGGGCGACGAAACGGACGACCATCTCGCGGCGCATGGCTTCTTCCCGACCCTCGACCGGGTCGCGAGCGACGCGCGGCGACATTACGAACATGATAGCAGGGGGGCACGGAATCGTGAGGGGTTGCGGCCCGTTACGATTCACGTGGGCGGAGGGCCCCTGTTGTCGCGCTCGTGCGGCGCGTTACGCTTCTCCCCGGCGCGTTCCCGGTAGAATGCGCCGACTCTTTCCGCGACTCAGGAGGATGAGTGGAAACCCAGGAGGCCGTCGAGGCCGGACGCGACACCCGAATCGGGGGCGTGTCGCGCGAAGAAGTCAGGAAATGGTACGCGGTAATGCACCTCGGCCGCGTGCTCGACGACAAGGCGCCGAACTACCTGAAACAGGGGCTCGGCTGGAGCTACCACGCGCCCTGCGCGGGTCACGACGCGATCCAGCTCGCGCTCGGCATGACGTTCCGGCCCGGGCGGGACTACCTCTTCCCGTACTACCGTGACCTGACCACCTGTCTGGCCGCGGGCCTCTCGGCCGAGGAGATCCTCCTGAACGGGATGTCCAAGGCGACCGACGTCGCGTCGGGCGGGCGGCACATGTCGAACCACTTCGCGAAGCCGTCGATCGGGATCCAGAACGTCTCCTCCTGCGTCTCGAACCACTCGCAGCACGCGGCGGGCCTCGGGCGCGCCGTCAAGACCTACAAGAAGGACTCCCTCGTCTTCTGCTCGATCGGGGAGTCCTCGGAGTCCGAGGGCTACTTCTACGAGGCGGTCAACGGGATCTCGCGGGAGAAGCTCCCGGTCATCGTCGTCGTCCAGGACAACGGCTACGGGATCTCGGTTCCGAAGAGCGACCAGACCGCGAACCCCGTCGCGTCCGACAACTTCTCCGGCTTTTTCAACCTGAAGATCATCCACGCGGACGGGCTCGACGTCTTCGACTCGTTCCGCGCGATGCGCGAGGCGGTCGCGTTCGTCCGGTCGGGCGCGGGCGGAGCGATCGTCCACGCGCGCTGCGTCCGGATCCACTCGCACTCGAACTCGGACCGTCACGAGCTTTACCGCACGCCGGAGGAGCTCGAGGCCGCGAAGGCGGCCGATCCTCTCCCCCGCTTCCGCAAGCTCGTGCTCGAGACGGGCCTCCTGACCGAGGACGAGATTCAGGGCATCGAGGCGCAGAACCAGAAGACCTACGAAGAGGCGGCGGACCGCGCCCGCTCGGCGCCGGAACCGGACCCCGCGACGATCCAGGACTTCGTCGTCCCGGAGGCCTGGGTCCCCGAGGCCCGGCCCCAGGGGATGCCCGACGGGATTCCCGATGGTTCGGGCGAGGAGATGACGGTCGTCCAGGCCCTGAACGCCACCCTCAAAGAGGAGTTCCGCCACAACCCGGACACCTACATCTGGGGCCAGGACGTCGCGTACCGCGAGAAGGGCGGCGTCTTCAACGTCACCAAGGGCATGCAGCAGGAGTTCGGCGCGACCCGGGTCTTCAACGCGCCGATCGCCGAGGACCACATCATGGGCACGGCGGACGGCTTCTGCCGGCTCTCCGACCAGATCCGCGTCGTCGTCGAGGGCGCGGAGTTCGCCGACTACTTCTGGCCGGCGGCCGAGCAGATGATCGAGATGTCCCACGAGTACTGGCGCACGAACGGCCAGTACGTCCCCAACGTGACGGTGCGGCTCCCGTCGGGCGGCTACATCGGCGGGGGCCTCTACCACTCGCAGAACATCGAGGGCTGGCTGACCACGCTGCCGGGTATCCGCATCGTCGTGCCCGCCTTCGCGGACGACGCGGCCGGGCTCCTGCGCACCGCCATGCGCTCGAGAGGCGTCACGCTCTACCTCGAGCCGAAGTTTCTCTACAACGCGCCGATGGCGCGGACGAAGGTGCCGGCGGGATTCGCCGTGCCCTTCGGGAAGGCCCGCGTCCGCCGCGAGGGCTCCAACCTCACGATCGTCGCCTACGGGACTCCCGTGCACTTCGCCCTCGAGGCGTCGAAGGTCCTCGAGAAGGAGGGCGTCTCGGTCGAGGTCGTGGACCTGCGGTCGCTCGCCCCTCTGGACATGGACACGGTGCTCGCGTCGGTCGAGAAGACGAGCCGGGTCCTCGTCGCCCACGAGGACAAGGTCCGCGGCGGTTTCGGCGGCGAGATCGCGGCGCAGATCCAGGAGCAGGCGTTCGCCTTCCTGGACGCGCCGGTCGGGCGGGTTGGCTCGGAGTTCACCCCGGTCGGCTTCGCCCGCGTGCTCGAGCGGGCCGTCCTCCCGTCGAGCGACAAGGTTCTCGCCGCGGCGCGGAAGCTGCTGGAGTACTAGGGCCGGCGGTCCCGCCTCGCCCGGCCCGGGCGCGTCCCGCGGCCCCCGATTGCCCGGCCAAAGCCTCCGTCCACGATCTTGCTCGATTTGTACGCTACCGTGCAGTAGCCGGGTGGATCCTTGCGCGATCTTCGGGTCGCATCGGAGGTGTCGGTGTCGACGAAAGCCGCCATCCGGTTGGTTCGCAATCGCTTCCTCAAGGCGCTCCCCGCGTTCGAGCGGCGTCGCATCGTCGCCGAGCTCGAGATGGTCGACATGCCGCGCGCGAAGAGCGTGACGGAGATCGGCCAGCCCATGAAATTCGTGTACTTCCCCGAGACGTGCATGGTGTCCGTGGTCTCCACGACCCGAAGCGGCACGAGCATCGAGGTGGGGATCATCGGATGCCGGGGCATGGCCGCGCTCCCGGTGTTCCTGGGCTTCGACGACAACCTCGTCGAGAGCTTCGTCCAGGTTCCCGGCCGTGCCGGCCGCATCCCCGCGGAGACGTTCCGCGCCAGCGCCGGACCGGGGACGGCGCTGTACGAGCAGAGCCTGCGCTACACGAGCTTCTTCATCCAGCAGGTCGCGCGTTCGGCCGCCTGCAACGCGTTGCACCGTCTCGAGCAGCGCTGTGCCCGGTGGCTGCTCCTCGCCTCCGAGGAGCTCGGGCGCCACGATTTTTCTCTGACCCACGAATACCTCGCCGAGATGCT
>Ga0207683_10005849_pt1 | contig 10549 bp, 11 predicted proteins | sample KBSM73metaG_FD_184333 | JGI IMG/M metagenome (GOLD analysis project Ga0207683, IMG submission 184333) | Miscanthus rhizosphere microbial communities from Kellogg Biological Station, Michigan, USA - KBS M7-3 metaG (SPAdes) (version 2) | ecosystem: Host-associated > Plants > Roots > Rhizosphere >...
CCTGGCGAAGCTGACCCGACGGTGGAGACCGGTGACGGCCGTCGAGGCCGTGCGCGCGAGAGCGTTGCGTCTCGTTCGCACGCACGCGCTGCGCGCCGCCGATGCCTTGCAACTCGCGGCGGCGCTCGTTGCCAGCGACGACAAGCCGGAGGAAATGTCCTTCGTCTGCCTGGACGACCGCCTGCGCGACGCGGCCCGACGCGAGGGGTTCGCCGTCCTCCCATGATCGTTCTGGGGATCGAGACCTCCTGCGACGAGACGTCGGTCGCCATCCTCGACTCCGAGGGACGCGTCCGCGCGAACGTCGTCTCGTCGCAGATGCGCGCGCACGCGCCGTACGGCGGCGTCGTGCCCGAGCTCGCCGCGCGGGCGCACCTCGAGAACCTGCCCGCGGCGCTGGAGCAGGCGCTCTCGGACGCGGGCGTCCGGCTCGAGGACGTCGGGCTGGTCGCGGCGACCGCCGGGCCCGGGCTCATCGGCGCGCTGCTCGTCGGCCTCTCGGCGGGAAAGGCGCTCGCGTTCGCGCGAGGCCTCCCGCTGGTCGGCGTCAACCACCTCGAGGGACATCTCTACTCCGCGTACCTGCGCCTCGCGGGCGAGCCCCCGCTTCCGGTTCCCGCGGCCTTCCACGGTCTCGTCGTGTCCGGCGGACACGCGGAGCTGGTGCGGGTCGAGGACGGCCGCATCGCGCCGCTCGCCCGCACGCGCGACGACGCGCCGGGTGAGGCCTTCGACAAGGTCGCGCGGCGAGCGGGTCTCGGCTACCCGGGCGGGCCGGTCGTCGACCGCATCGCGGCGCGCATCGCGGGCGGACCGCGGCGCGCGTTCGCGATCGGGCGCGCGGGGGACGGCTCGCTCGACTTCTCCTTCTCCGGGCTGAAGACGGCCATGCTCCGCGAGCTCTACCGTCTCGGCGTCGACGGCTCGCCGCTCGACCCGGACCGTCTCGCTCCCGAGCTCGCCCTCCTCCTCGCCTCCTTTCAGCGCGCGGTCGTCGACGCGCTCCTCGACCGCGTCGAGGCCGTGCACGGCGCCGAGGGAATCCGCGAGATCGCGCTCTCCGGGGGCGTCGCGGCGAACTCGGAGCTTCGCGCGACGCTCGCGGCATGGGGAGAGCGCAACGGCGTGCCCGTCCGGCTGCCCGAACGGGCGTACACCACGGACAACGCCGCGATGATCGCGTGGGCCGGGCTGCTGCGTTTCCGCCGCGAAGGGGCGAAGGGTCCGGAGGAGGCCCAGGCGCGGTCGAGATGGCCGCTGGGGACGGCATGAGCTGAGACGCGAGGCCCGCGGCGTACTCGCCTCGCCGGCCCCCGGCGGCGTGTAGAATCCGCCGTTCCGCACCCATGACCGACCCCAAGTACATCCGCAACTTCTCGATCGTGGCCCACATCGACCACGGCAAGACGACCCTGTCCGACCGCATCCTCCAGCGATGCCATGCCGTGACCGCGCGGGAGATGCACGAGCAGATGCTCGACGACATGGACCTCGAGAAGGAGAGGGGCATCACGATCAAGGCCCGGGCGGTGACCCTCCGGTACACCGCGAAGGACGGGCACGAGTACGTCCTGAACCTCATCGACACGCCCGGCCACGTGGACTTCTCCTACGAGGTCTCGCGGTCGCTCGCGGCCTGCGAGGGGGCCGTCCTCGTCGTGGACGCGACGCAGGGCGTCGAGGCGCAGACGCTCGCCAACGCCTATCTCGCGACGCATCACGACCTCGTCATCGTGCCGGTCATCAACAAGATCGACCTGCCCTCCGCGGAGCCCGACAAGGCGCGCGAGCAGATCGAGCAGGTGGTCGGCATCCCCGCGGACGACGCCGTCCTGACGTCGGCCAAGATGGGAATCGGCATCGACGAGCTGCTCGAGCGCATCGTGCGCGACGTGCCTCCTCCGAAGGGCGATCCGGACGCGCCGCTGAAGGCCCTCCTCTTCGACTCCTGGTACGACGCCTATCGCGGCGTGACCTCGCTCGTCCGGATCGTCGACGGCCGCCTCCTGCCGCACACCCGGATCCGCGCCATGGGCACGGGCCTCGAGACGGACGTCGAGGCGCTCGGCGTCTTCCGCCCGCAGTCCGAGGAGGTCCCGGAGCTGTCGGTCGGAGAGGTCGGCTCCTTCTGGGGGAACATCAAGGACCTCCACTCGACCCGCATCGGCGACACGATCACCGAGATCCGCCGCCCGACCGCCGAGCCCCTGCCCGGCTTCGCCGAGGCGAAGCCGATGGTCTTCGCGGGCCTCTTCCCCACCGACGCCGACGAGTACGCGAACCTGCGCGACGCGATGGAGAAGCTGCGCCTGAACGACGCCTCGTTCTCGTTCGAGCCGGAGAACTCGACCGCGCTCGGCTTCGGGTTCCGCTGCGGGTTCCTCGGGCTGCTCCACATGGAGATCATCCAGGAGCGTCTCGAGCGCGAGTTCGACCTCGACCTGATCACGACCGCGCCCGGCGTGAACTACCGCGTCACGACGACGAAAGGCGAGATCCTCGAGATCGTCAACCCGAACCACCTTCCGGCGCCGAACTACATCGTGCGGATCGAGGAGCCGTACATCACGGCGACGATCATCACGCGCGACGACTTCCTGGGTGGGCTGCTGAAGCTGTGCGAGGAGCGGCGGGGCACGCAGAAATCCCTGGAGTACCTCGCCGCGAACCGGGTCGTCCTGATCTACGACTTCCCGCTCAACGAGGTGGTCCTCGACTTCTACGACAAGCTCAAGTCGATTTCGAAGGGCTACGCGTCCTTCGACTACGAGTTCACCGGCTACCGGGAGGGCGACCTCGTCAAGCTGGACCTGCTGGTCAACGGCGACCCCGTGGACGCCCTGTCCCTGATCGTCCACCGCGAGGAGTCGGCGGCCAAGGGGCGGCTCCTGACCGCGAAGATGAAAGAAATCATCCCCCGTCAGATGTTCGAGGTGGTGATCCAGGCCGCGCTCGGCTCGAAGATCATCGCCCGGGAGCAGGTCTCGGCGATCCGGAAGAACGTGCTGGCGAAGTGTTACGGTGGAGACATCACCCGGAAACGCAAGCTTCTCGAGAAGCAGAAGGAAGGCAAGAAGCGCATGAAGCGGGTGGGCCGCGTGGACATCCCGCAGGAGGCGTTTCTCGCCGTGCTGAAGGTCGAATGAAGGAAACCGCCGCCGACGACGCCCTCGAGAACGCCGACGCCGCCGCTCCGCCCCGCCACTCGACCCTCCGCGAGTGGTACGAGTCCCTGCTCGTCGCGGGCGTGTTCGTCCTGTTCGTCCGCACCTTCGTCGTCCAGACCTACCAGGTCCCGACCGGGTCCATGGAGCGGACGATCCTGGTCGGAGACCACCTGCTCGTGAACAAGTTCGCATTCGCGCCGCGCCTGCCCGGTCTCGCGAAGCTGCTCCCCTACCGCGACGTCAAGCCGGGCGACATCGTCGTCTTCAAGAAGCCGGGCGACGACGTCAACCACGGCAACGTGCTCGTCAAGCGCGCGGTCGCGAAGGGCGGCGACGTCGTGCAGGTGAAGGACAAGCGGCTCTTCGTCAACGGTCAGCCGTACGACGTCCCCTCGATCCAGCACATTGACCCGGAGACCTATCCCGACAATCCGAACGTCCCGGAAATGGCGCGCAAGCGCGACCAGTTCGGTCCGTTCCACGTTCCCCCCGACTCGTTCTTCGGCATGGGGGACAACCGGGACAACTCGCTCGACAGCCGCTACTGGGGAGCGATCCCCCGCGCCAACATCTTCGGCCGGCCGTCGATGCTCTACTGGTCGTACGAGGCCGAGCCGAACTCGCACATCTGGCACGGCCCGATCGCGAAGATCCGGCAGCTCCTCGACGTCGCGATCCATTTCTTCTCGCGCACGCGATGGGATCGGATGTTCACGGTCGTGCGCTGACGCACGCGCAAGGTCGTGAAGTAACGCGGCCTCACGCACGCGGAGTCGCACGATGACCGCGTCCCCCCCCGCCGCCCACCGGCGCCGCGCGCTGCGGTCGACCGCCGATCCCATACTCGCCGCCGTCGTCTTTGCGCTCTTCGCGCGGACGTTTCTCTTCCAGGCGTTCGAGGTGCCGAGCCCGTCCATGGAGAAAACCGTCCTCACCGGAGACCGGCTCCTCGTCAACAAATTCGTGTACGCCCCGGATCAGGCCCCGCTCTCCCGGCTTCTCCCCCGGCGCTCCGTCCGGCGCGGGGACATCCTGGTTTTCCGTTTTCCCGAGGACCCCCGGCGCAGCTTCGTCAAGCGCGTCGTGGCGCTGCCGGGCGAGACCGTCTCGATCGCCGACAAGCGCGTCCGCGTCGACGGCCGCGAGCTCATCGAGCCGTACGCGTTTCACTCCGACGACAACACCTGGTCGAACGACCCGTCGACCTCCGAGGAGCACAGGCGTCGAGACCAGCTCCCGCCGACTCGCGTCCCCGACGGCGCCTACTTCCTCCTCGGAGACAACCGCGACGACTCGAGCGACAGCCGCTCGTGGGGCACGGTGCCCGCGGGTCACATCCTCGGTCGGGCGCTGCTCGTCTACTGGTCCGCGCCCCCGCCGCCCTCCGGGGGAGGGAAGGGCGTCCTCGCGCCGCTCGGCGCGCTCCGCCGGACTCGGTGGGACCGCGTGTTCGCGCTCGTCCGCTGAGCACGCCGGCCGTCTCGACGGCCGGACGCCGCCGCATCCCTGTTAGAATTCGTCGAACGCTCCGGAGGGGAACGAATGAGACGCTCACGGTCGATTCGCGGGGCCGCGAACATCGGGTGCATCGTCTGGCTCGCCATCGTCGGCGTGGTCGGCTACGTCCTCTGGAAGGTCGTGCCCGTGAAGATCGCGAGCTCCGAGTTCTACGACGCGATGCAGGAGCAGGCCGCGTTCGGATCCATCAAGGACCCCAAGCTCATCGAGTTCGAGATCCTGCGAAAGGCCGACGAGCTGAAGATCCCGGTCAAGAAGGACAACCTGAAGATCGTCCGATCGCGCGAGATGATCACCGTCGAGGCCCATTACTCGATCACGATCGACTTCTTCGGAGGCGCGTACAAGTACGTCTGGCAGTTCGATCCGATCGTGCAACGACCCTTGTTCGCGGTGTAGCGGCGCGCCGCCGGCGAGCGGCGCACGCGACGGGACCGGGGTCGGGGATCGGGAAGCGGGAAGCGGGAAGCCGGAAGCGGGAAGCGCCCGGGGCGGCGGCCTCGACGTGACGCTCCGTCTCGCGCCTCGACCCATGGGCCGCCTGCGGGCTCCCTCCCCTGTCCCTGTCCCCTGTCACCCGCACCCGTCCCGAGGAATAATCCCCGCGTCGACGAAATTGCAGCCCTTCCGAAGGAGAGTATTGCCATGAGAGCTCTTCGTCTCGCCGCCTCGCTCGCCCTGCTGACCGCATTCGCCGCCGGTCCGATCGCGCTCGCCGACGGTCCCGCGATCGGTTCGCCCGCGCCGGACTTCCAGCTCACGACTCTGGACGGAAAGCCCTTCTCGCTCGCCGAGGCCGCGAAGTCGCACAAGGCGACCGTCGTCATGTTCATCGCGACGAAGTGCCCGTACTCGAACGCCTACAACGACCGCATGAAGAGCATGGCCGAGGCGTACGACAAGAAGGGCGTCCTCTTCGTCGGCGTCAACAGCAACGTCTCGGAACCCGCCGACGAGGTGAAGGCCCACGCGAAGGAGCATGGGTTCGGCTTCACGCTGATGAAGGACCCCGGCAACAAGGTCGCCGACATGTACGACGCGAAGCACACGCCCGAGATCTTCGTGATCGACGCCCAGGGCAAGCTGCGCTACCACGGCCGGATCGACGAGAACTACGAGGACGCCTCGAAGGTCACGTCTCCGGACCTCCGCAACGCGCTCGACGCGCTCCTCGCCGGCCAGCCCGTCGCGAAGGCGGAGACGAAGGCATTCGGCTGCAGCATCAAGCGTGCGTAATGGAAATTCGCCAGACGGATCGGTATTCGCGATGACTCAGATCGTCGTAGGGGCGGGGCCTGACCCCGCCCTCTTCCGTGCCGACCCGAATGGAGTAGCGAGCGTTACCGCCACCGCGCAGCCGCGTCGCCCCCCCGCTCCTGTCATCCCGAGGAGCGCAGCGACGAGGGACCCCTTTCTCAGCCGCACCTCGACTCGAAAGGGGTTCCTCGGGCCTGCGGCCCTCGGAATGACAGTGATGTTGATTCTCGCCGCCGTCCAGCCCCTTCCCGCGGCCGACGCCTCGCGCCTCACCGGCGAGATCGACGCGCCCGGCCTCGCCGCGGCGATCGCGAAGGAGAAGGGCCGGGTCGTTCTCGTGAACTTCTGGGCGACCTGGTGCGTGCCCTGCCGCCAGGAGTTTCCGGATCTCGTGAAGCTCGACAAGGCGTACCGCGCCCGAGGACTGACGGTCATCGGCGTCTCGACGGACCTCGCGAAGGACTTGCCCGCGGTCGAAAAGTTCCTGGCCGCGTCGAGTCCCGACTTCGCGAACTACCGCAAGAAGAGCGGCGGCGACGACCAGGTGTTCATCGAGGCGGTCGACGAGAAGTGGGGCGGCGAGCTGCCGTTCTCCGTCGTCTACGGCCCGGACGGCAAGAAGGCGAAGGTCCTGTCCGGCAAGCAGTCGTATGCGAGCTTCGAGAAGGCGCTCGCGGGAGTCGGGCTGCTGAAGTAGAACGAGGCAGGCGCCGTCCCTCCTCGACCGTCGTAGGGGCGGGGCTTATCCCCACCCCCTCTCGACGGAACATCAGCCGCGTCAGCCCATTCGCGTCAGCCCATTGATGAGGGGCGGCCGCCACCCGACCACCGAAGGCAAACCCCCGGCAGTAGGGAACGCCGCGCAAAGCGCGGCGTTTACGGCCGCCCCTACGCCGATCCCAGACGGCGCAGTCGGCTCGGCTCCTTCCTCCTCGCCATCGCCCCGTCCAGCCCCCACGTTTTCCCCGCGTCCGCCGTAAACAACATCACGAACAGCAGCAGCGCGAGCCTGGCAGACAGCGAGGCGGTGACCCAGCCGGTCCAGCCGGCCCCCGCATCGTGGGGCCGGATTCCGCCCATCCCGATCGCCAGCATCAGGGCGACGCCGCCGACGCACGCGAGGCGGGTCCAAAGGCCGAGCAGGAGCCCGATCCCCACGGCGAGCTCGCCCAGGGCGATCAGCCATCCCGCCGCGGATGCGTGCGGCACCACGAAGACCTCCAGGAAGGTGCGCCAGAAAGGCACGGATCCGCGCGCGATATCGGGCAGGTCGCCTGCGAATCCGCCTCGTACGAAGGTGCCCGCGATCTTCGCCCAGCCTTCGGCGATGAACAAAGCTCCGGTCAGGATGCGGACGATCGCGCTGGCGTGCACGGGCGCGGAGTCTAGCGGATCCCCGCCTGCCGGCGGGCTCGTAACCTCAGAACGCTCAGATGCTCAAACGGGAGGACACCGATTCCCGGCGGGAGGACGACGGCCCTCGCCGGGACCTCTCGATTTCGCCAATCGCGGGCTGGACCGGTATTTGCTACTGTTCCGTCGGGTCGTAACCAGAGAAGGAGAAAAGTGACCATGAAGCGACTGAGCGTCCTCGCCTCCGTGTCGGTTCTCGCACTCGCGGCCGGTCCGTTGTTCGCCGCGGGCAAGTGGACCCGCGGGCCCCGCGTCGTCCAGCGACCCTCCGCCTCTTCCACATCCTCTGCCTCTACGGCCGCGCAGAAGAGCGCCCGTGTGAACCCCCCGGCAGCGACCGCCGCCGGCTACTCCGTGCAGCTGAACATCGTGACGCGGGTCCAGGGCACGTCGTTCTTCCGCACGGCCGTGGACATCACGAACAACACGACGACGGACGGGGTCACCGCCGCCTACCAGTACTGCTACACGCTGAGCGGGAGCTTCCGCGGCTGCACCTCGGCCCAGACGATCGTTCTTCACCCGCTCGACAACTTCCACACCGACGACATCGTGCAGTTCCTCGGCAGCGTCCTCGAGCCCGGAGCGGCGGACCTGTCGTTCGGCACTTTCATCGTGACCTTCGCCGGATTGCCGAGCGGCAACGGCTGGGAGGGCACCGTCACGGGCCGGACGTACAGCCCGTTTGACCCCGGCACGGTGGCGATCGCGTACCCCGCGTCGCTCTTCTTCGAGTCGGCGAGCGGCTCCCTCGTCGGGACGGTTCGCGACACCCGCCCCGCGCCGACGGAGGCCGGAGCGCTGCGGACAAACCTCGGCATCACGAACACGGCGCTGTTCGACACGGCCAACCCCGTCACGGTCCAGGTCAGCGTCTACGACGCCACCGAGGGCAGCACCACGGGCGGTCAGAGGGTCGGCAACATCCTCAGCCGGACGCTTCAGCCCGGAGAGGTGCAGCAGATCAACGACCTGTTCACCGCGGCCGCCGTGCCCAACAACGTCCTCTCGGCCATCGTGTTCGTAGACATCCCGGGACCGGTGAGCACGACGAATCCTCCGACGATCGAGGGATACATCAACATCCTCGACGGAGGGACCCAGGATGGCGCGTACTTCGAGATGAAGTGCTCGGCAGGCTGCGCGACGTTCAATTGAGAACTTTCACACGGTAAGAACGAAAAGCGGCGCCGCGAGGCGCCGCTTTTTATTTGGGGGATTTCCCCCCTCACCCCTACGGCCCCTCTCCCCCCGGTGGGGGGGAGAGGGGAATCGATTTCTAAATCCGGCTCGGCCTCACGCCTCCCGCGGCGACGTCGCGGCGCAGGTGCTTCCCGTCGAACTGGATCCGGTCCGCGGCGTCGTAGGCCCGGACCGCGGCCTCCGTCATGGTCGGCGCCGTCGCCGTCACGACGAGCACGCGCCCGCCGGAAGTGACGAGGCGATCGCCGTCCCGCGCCGTGCCGGCGTGGAACAGCTCGATGCCCGGCATCCGGGCCGCCTCGTAGAGGCCCGTGATCGGGCGGCCTCGCTCGTGGTTGCCCGGATAACCGCCCGCGCACAACACGACGCCGACGCACGCCTCGTTCTTCACCTCGAGCGGCAGGAAGCGGTCGAGCCCGCCGCGGGCGGCCGCGAGCAGCACGTCCGCCATGTCGGAGGTCACCCGCGGAAGGATGACCTCCGTCTCCGGGTCGCCGAACCGGGCGTTGTACTCGAGGACCTTCGGTCCCGACTCGGTCACCATCAGGCCCGCGTACAGGACGCCCCGGAAGGCGCGGCCCTCCGCCTGCAGGCCGCGGAAAGTCGGCCAGAGGATGTCCTTGAGAACCTGCGAGGCGGCCTCGGCGTTGAGGACCCCGGCGGGCGAGTGCGCGCCCATCCCGCCGGTGTTCGGACCGCGGTCGCCGTCGTAGACCTTCTTGTAGTCCCGCGCGGTCGGCAGCGGCACGCAGACCTCGCCGTCGAACAGGGCGAGGAACGACGCCTCCTGGCCGCGCAGGAACTCCTCGACGATGATCCGGTCGCCGGCGGCGCCGAAGACGCGCTCCTGGAAGAAGAGGCGGAGCGCGCGCTCCGCGTCCTCGTCCGACTCGACGATCAGGACGCCCTTGCCTCCGGCGAGCCCGTCCGCCTTGAGGACGACCGGGAAGCCGTAGTGCTTGATCGCCTTGCGCGCCTGCTCCGCGGAGGAGCAGATCGCAGAATCGGCCGTCGGGATGTCGTGCCGCTTGAAGAACTCCTTGGCGAACACCTTCGACGACTCGATCTGCGCGGCCAGACGCGTCGGGCCGAAGATCGGGAGCTGCCGCTTGACGAACTCGTCGACGATGCCGAGCGAAAGCGGAAGCTCCGGACCGATGACGGTCAGGTCGACGTGGAGCTTGCCCGCGAGGTCGGCGATCTCGACGATGTCGCCCGCCTCGATCGGAATGCAGTCGGCGACCTCGGCGATGCCGGGATTGCCGGGCGCGCAGTAGATCTCCTCGACGAGCGGGCTGCGGTGAAGAGACCACGCGAGCGCGTGCTCGCGCCCTCCGCCGCCGACCACGAGGATTTTCATGCGGCGACATTCTAGTCCAGCCCCGCGCGCGTCCGCGCGGCTGCGCGGCGCCCGCTACCACGCGGCCTTCTTCGCACGCTTGCGCGACGAGCGCCGGCGCGAGGAGGGATCGCGCTCACCCCCGTCGTTCGGCCCGGACTCGCCCGACGGCAGCGGCACGACCTCCAGCCGGTCGTGCCGGCCCGGCAACGCCACGATCGTCTCCAGCGATCCGTACGGCGCGAGCTCCAGGCCGAACCGTCCGCGCTGCCGCACCACTCGCGAGCCCGCACGCGCGCGGGCCTCGAAGCGGAGCGACTTGCCGGACCAGCTCCGGCCGCCGAGGTTGACGGCGCGAACACGGCAAAGCGTCGCCTCGTCGCTGGAGGTGTACGGATCGCGCGCGATGGTCAGACGCACCTCGACCCATGGATCGACGGACCCGGAATCGGACGCGAAGAGAAACAGCAGGACGGCTGCGAGAACGGAGGGCATGCTCGGCTCCTTTCGAGGAGCCGATGGGAACGGCCGATGAGGGACGGGGATTTTAGCACCGCGTAAGCGGTAAGCAGTAAGCGGTGACCTTGCCCTGCCAGACGGGACATTTCACGGAACCCGCAATTGACAGCCGCGACGTCCGGGTTTAGTGTCA
>Ga0207683_10005850_pt1 | contig 10549 bp, 11 predicted proteins | sample KBSM73metaG_FD_184333 | JGI IMG/M metagenome (GOLD analysis project Ga0207683, IMG submission 184333) | Miscanthus rhizosphere microbial communities from Kellogg Biological Station, Michigan, USA - KBS M7-3 metaG (SPAdes) (version 2) | ecosystem: Host-associated > Plants > Roots > Rhizosphere >...
ACGGCGGTACCCCGTTCGTGCTGATGGGCTCGGTCGAAGGCACACTCCGGGTCCTGGAGGAGCAGATCAAGCCGCTCGGCGCGCGCACGATCGTGCCGGGACACGGTCCAGTGTGCGGGCCCGAGGTGGTGGACGACGTGCTGGGGTACCTGCGGCATGTACAGGCGGTGGCGAAGCAGGGCTTCGCAGCCGGACTGACGCCGCTGGAGGCGGCGCGCGAGATCGGGCTCGGCGAGTACGCCGACTGGACCGATTCCGAAAATGGCAATCGCTAGACGACCGAGGATTTTGTCGGTGCTGCCACAAATTGATAAGTGGCCGCCAAATCGAGGTGGTCGAGGTGATCGATGCGAGCGCTCGAGACGAACCTTGGCGTCTTGCTTGTCCGACAACAGACTGTCCCTCCAATGTCGAAGATTGGGTTTATCCAAATGAAATTGGCCGTCGCGTCATTCGCGTCGTCGATAGTGACGGGGAAAATTTCATCTTCTGCGGAAAGTCCCACGGTTATTCGAGCCGACGCCTTTCACAGCGATTCGTGTTTGGGTCAAGGACAGCCGCCTAATGCTCACGCGCCTTACACCAAAATTGTCCCGTGCGCAAAGCTCGCAGTTTTACCGCTGCCCGGGCTGCGGTGAGTTGGTCGACGGGGGCCAATTGTCCGAAGTGTTGCTTCATCATCAGCACGTTTTGGATTCTTATCGGATGAGAATCATGCAGGGATTCGACGCTGCGCGGGCACGGCCGACACGCAAACAAAGGCGGACGGCTGATAGGCGTTAGGCTGGTTCACTACGACCGCGAGGTCCTAGGCCCGGACCGCATATTTGTCCGGCACAAACGCGCGGCCGGCGCGCGCGGCATACACCTGCGTGAACTCAGCGCCAAAGAGCAAGATCTGTGAGGAATAGTAGATCCAAAGCAGGAGGGTGATTAATGAGCTCGCAGCCCCATATGCCGACGCCGCCGTGCCGCTGCCCAAGTAGAGACCCAGCGCCCATTTACCGATAGCAAACAAAATTGCCGTCATGACCGCGCCAATCCAAACATCGCGCCAGTGAATTTTCACATCGGGCAGAAATTTGTAGATCGAAGCAAGCAAGAGAACGACGACAACGAAATCGAAGAGCAAATAAACCACGACTGCAACGATGATGCCGCCCGGGAACATCGCCTGGACATAGGCGCTGAAACCCTTGAGCAGGCTTTCGAGTACCAAAGAAACCAAGAGCAAAAAACAGACGCCGCCTACCATGGCAAAGGAAAGAAAACGCGCGCGAATAAACGCACCGATCCCGAGCCCAGGCTTGGCTTTTACGCCCCAAATGGTGTTAAGCGCATTTTGTAACTGCCCGAAGACACCGCTGGCACCGAAAAGTGCTAGCAAAATGCCGATGACTGTCGCTAACGAACTCTTGTTCGATTCCGAAGCTTTCTCCGCAATACTTCGCACCACATCGACGGCGCTCCGGTCCAGGAAATAACTCATTTGTTCCGTCAGTTTTTTCCAAGTACCGGCGGGATCGTCGTGAAAGAGAAAGCCGACAATTGCCAGGAGCAAAAGCACTAGTGGAGCGAGCGAAAAGACAGTGTAATAGGCGAGAGCGGCGCCTAATTGTGGCGCTTGATCTTCGAGCCATTCCGCGAAGGTCTGCTTGAGCAAGCTGAATGAATTAGCGAAAAATGATGTGCGTTTCCCCGGCATTGTGGTTCCCTCCTGTCCTTATTCGCACAAGCGAGCCAGCGGGGATGCGGATGAATCTCTGCACAATCCATGGCGGTGGGACGAACCACCATTTTATTCTTTTTTCTTTTCGGGATCCACCTTGGGCAAATCCTGTTTGTTCTCGCTCAGGGTTCCCGTAAATGCTTGGATAAATGCGTTTCGAAAAACATTAAAGATCGTGGTCATCACCGCCGTTTTCGGATCTTCGAAGCTCCCGCTAAAGGGCGCCTTGGTTCCGAATCGATCCTTGGGCTGATTTCGAATCATTCGCGTCAATCCGCCGACAATTCCCTGCCAGACAAAATCGATTGGATTCTCGGAATCATGTGCCGGATTGAAAATTCCCATGTGATCGAATACCGGCTCGACATAGCCGTGAAAGCGGCCGCTGTTTGAAGTCATTTCTGTTGCCAACTTCAACGTCCCGGTCTCAAAGGTGATGCCGGCATAAGCTTTAGCGAAATCGTTTAGCTTAACTAGGGGCACTTCGCTCGCTTCGCTCCGAAGAGCGAAGGTTGGCTTCTCCGCGTAAGGATCCAGCGCAATCTGAGCGCGTAAATCACCTGCGCGCAACGGGCGGCCTTCAATTTGAAGCTCCGCTACCATCGTCTTGGACAGCTTCTTACTGTTGGTCAGGTTCGTCGCCACCATCAGCACTCGATCAAGCGTGACGTCAACTTTCGGACTTCTTGAGAAATCGCGGAAATGCACTTCGCCGTTATGAACGGTGAAGCGATTGATCTTCAGTGGATAGAGTTCCTTGATCTTCTGCGGCCAGGGTTTATCCACGCCCACCTGCGAATTCGCTTTGCTCGGCGCATTCACAAAATTCATTTGCGGGTCGAAGAAATCGATGTTGCCGACGCACGCGCCGTCGAAAAGCGCACGCCATTGCACCGAAAAATCAACCAACGGCGCGGAAAAAAATGGGACCGGGACATGGCCGGTCGTTTTTACGACCTCAACATGATGAATTTGGTAAGCGCCACGCCATAGATGCAGAGTGACGGCTGCAACATGACCACGATACTCCGGCACTTCGGACAATTTTCGATTCACGTAATCGCGGACCCAAAAGGGGAGTAACGCCCGGACGATGACGAGTACAACCAGAAGAAACAGCCCGATATAGAGGGGCGCCCGATAAAAGCGGAACTTGCGTCTCATATTTCACAAAGGGAGGCGTGCGGAAATGTATCGCTCCAAAAAAGGGAACGCGCTTCGCCAGAGTGAAGGATGTGCCGATTGCTCTTTCCCGCGAAGCAACGGCCCACGCTAAGCCGCCCTTAGGTGCAGCCCCGCAAAAGAAAAATTAACAGCAGAATTGGAATCGGAATCCCCAGCAACCAGAGCAAAATATAACCAGTGGCGGCTGTCTCTTTTGCTCGATTAATTATTTTCATTTTTGTTTCTCTTTCCCGCACCATTTCGTATCTGCCCACGAAATTGCGCTTGCAGGTTTGTTCAAGGACCGCGCTATCGATTAGAATTTTGATCAATGACGTTCGTAAGTAGTGTTTCGCGCCCGCCGGCGTTGAGTTTGCGCGCGACGAACGCCCTGAACCCAGGCGCGAAGTTCATTTAACGACATAAAATTCACGATCCGGTCCGCCGGAATCTTTGCCCTTAATGCCGCCGCCAGCGCCAAATCGATAAATTCGAGTTGCCAGGGATGATGCGCATCTGTGCCCATGGAAATTCGTGTGCCGCAGCGTTTCGCGATTCTCAGCAGGCCTAAATTCAAGTCCTGTCGGTCCGGGTAAGCATCAATCTCAACCGCCTTGTCGAGACGCGTAGCTTCGCGAAACACCATCTCCCAATCGGCGCGTAAGCCGGAACGATAATTGTAAATGCGACCACGCGGGTGCCCGAGAATTTGGATGTGAGGATTACGGAGGGCGGCAAGGTACCGTTCCGTCTGATCATGCTTGCGCCGCAAAGCAGAATGAAAAGAGCCGAGAACAAGATCGAGCGACCGCAGCGCCTTTGCATCCATGTCGCCCTCGCCGGCAGGATTGAGATTCAGCTCAATCGAACGCAAGACGGTGATATTTTTTTCGATTGAGCCGAACTCGCGGTTAACCGCATCGATTTCTGCGGATTGTTGCTTCAGCTTTGCTTCATCAATTCCATTCGCAATCGACAGACCTTTGGAATGATCGGTAATAGCAATATATTCGTAACCGCGCGCAATCGCCGCTTCTGCCATCGCGCGAATACCGGCCGAGCCATCGCTCCACTCGGTATGCATTTGCAGATCGCCACGAAGACGGACACGCCATGATGTTGCTTTGTTTAGGCGAACACGACTTTCGGCGAGAGTGAAAAATTCTTTCCGCAACGGTGGCGGACGCGGTGGATGCTGTTTCCGCCGAATCCAATACCGGATCTGTTTTTCCAGGAATGGCCCGACATGTGCAAGTTGCGTCAATGGCTCTTCCTGCGCGACCAGGTCGCGTGCCTCGACTTCCCAGAGAAATGCGCTGCGCGCAGCGCGACGGAATGCGCGCTGCAAAACATAGGAGGCTTTGCTTGCTTCGAGCGAAAGTAGCTCAGCAATCTCGGCGTTGCTTGGTGGAAGATCGATGCGCGGTTGCAATTAAGACCGAAAAAAGTGCTGCGATAGAACCTCTGGCGCCGATCCGCTGGAGCATAGCGTAGAGATTTCGAACCTCGAAAGCGATCTGGATTTGTTCATACGTTGTTGTCATCCCGAGCAACAGCCCGCGCACCGATGGCCAACACTAGCGGAAGTAACAACGATGTTAGTTTTCACCAATTGTTAGGGCGACAGAATGCCTCCATAAAGCGACGAAGAAAAACAACAAAGCACGATCATAGGCCGCTGTTTGCGGCCGAGATCTGCGAAACCCTAAACAAATACAGTCATGAAAAAGATTCTAATTACTATGTTACTTAGTGCCCTTCCGGCGCTTTCGTCACTTACCTTTGCACAAGAAATGACCGAGCAGTCCTCCAATCGTTTGGAGGCGCGGCTTAATCCGGTCATTGCCGTGGATGCGAGTGGGCAGGCCCGGCTAGATATAGAGGTCGGTGTACGGAATGATCGCTTCACCGCTGAGGTGGAGATAGCCAAGGACGACTTTGGCCGTTTGGGTATTACTCCTGGCAACGGTTTCCGAGACGAGGTAGTGGAGCTCCGTGTCCTCCGCGGTGGCAACGTCATTTTTACCCACGTTCTGCAGTTCTCGAGGAATCTTGCGAACGATATCACCTTCGAGACCGATATCCGCGGCGCAGCCGCACCGGAATTGCAGGCGGGCGACGTGGCGCGCGTGAGTGTAAACGGCCATTTCACACTGCGCGGCAGTTTCGTGATTCGGTAGCTTCGGGCCCCTAAGGGTGCTACTACCGGACCGGCCTTCCCAACGGAAGCCGGTCTCGCTTTGGGGGCGGCGACTGGTTTTTCCGGTCGCCGCCATGGGGCTTTTAAATCCTCAAGCGGGGACGATCGACCTCAACACCTTGATCTTTTCTTAGTGACGCTCACTTGTCGCTGCTTTAACAGATGGCAATTGCGGTCGCCCCGATATGCGGATTTTAATCGTTGAAGACGAGACGCGCTTGGCGCGACATATTTTTTCCGCCTTGATTGAAGCCGGACACGATCCGGAAATCATGCAAGATGGCGAGACCGCGATCGGCCGGGTCCAGGAAACGCCTTTCGACTTAATTTTGCTCGATGTAATGCTGCCTGGGATGGACGGATTTGAAGTTTTGCGACGGCTGCGCGAGGCCGGAACAAGGGCACGCGTGTTAATGCTGACAGCCCGCGGCGAAGTAAACGATCGCGTCACCGGGTTGCAAATGGGTGCAGACGATTATTTATCGAAGCCTTTTGCGATGCAGGAATTGGTCGCACGTGTGCGCGCCCTTGGTCGCAGATACATGGAAGAACCAAAGCTGACGTTGCGGGCCGCCAATTTAACTTTGCGCCTGGCAGACCAGCAAGTGCAGCGCGGCGGGCGAGCAATTGAACTTTCAAGCCGCGAACTGACATTGTTAAAGGTTTTGATGCGGGAGCCGGGACGAGTTTTTACGCGGACGGAGCTGTGCGAGCGCGTGTGGCTACGTAAACACGACTACGATACAAATCTCGTCGAAGTTTTTATCGGTCGGTTACGCAAAAAACTGGGCAATCCTCCACTCGTTCACACCGTCCGGCACGTCGGTTACACTTTGCGCGAAAAATGAAACGTTGGCCATTGCGCTGGAAGATTGCGCTCTACGCTGCCGGCTTCGGAATCGTCGCCACGATCGCGGGTGCGGTCTCGACATGGACGTTGATGCGTCGCTCCGAGATTGCCGCTTTCGACCGGCGATTAACGCTTGATGCGCAGGAACTTTTTCGTGATGTGGAGAATTTCGAAGGTGGTTGGGCCAATAATCAACGCGCATTTCGAGAAGAATTCGTTCCGCTGGCCTTAAAAAATCACTTCATCGAAATTCGCGGGCCTGACAATGAAGCGTTGTACCTCTCCCCCAACCTGAGCGGATCGTCCCTCAGCGATGGTATCGAAAAATTCCACACCCGTAAGATCGACAATCGCAGCGTGCGCATGGGAACATTTCGTCGCGGTCCGTTGACGCTTCATGTCGGCGCCGATTTGAAAGAGGTAAATCAGATCGGACGCGATATTATCTTCGGAATGTTCGGCGCCATTCCCACCGTATTAGTGGTGGTCGCAATCGGCGGACGGTGGGTAGCGCGGCAAGCCCTCGGCCCAGTTGAAGAAATTCGGCAAGCAGCCGCGCGAATCAGCCCGCGGCATCTGAATGAGCGCCTGCCAGTCCCGCAGGCCAAGGATGAAATTGCCGGCCTGGTCTCGGTGTTGAACAAGACATTCGAGCATTTGCAACGCAGTTTCGAACAATCGATTCGGTTTTCGGCGGATGCTTCGCATCATCTCAAAACGCCGCTGGCAGTTCTCCGGGCCGGGATTGAGGAAATCCTGACTGACCCCAAATCGTCGGCGACGCAGCAAGCGCGCGCCAACGCCTTGCTCGATCAGGTCCATCATCTCACTTCTGTGTCGGAAAACTTACTGTTACTCGCGCGGGCGGACGCCGGACGCCTCGACCTGGAGCGCCGGGAGTTCGACTTGCGCGAAGTTCTCGATGGCGCATGCGACGACGCTCGCACCCTCGCTGAAGCTACAGGGATCAAGGTTGAGACGAAGATAGCCGATCATTTGCCGATTGTGGGTGACCCATTCGCGATTGGCCTGATTGTCCAAAACCTGATCGACAATGCGATCAAGTATAGCCAGCGCGACGGCTGCATTCGCCTGGTAGCGCAAGCATGCGATGGGCAAGTAGAGCTGGCGGTGGCAAACAAGGGGGAGCCGATTCCAAAGGAGCGCGCCGACCAAATCTTCGAAAGATTTTACCGCGCGCGCAGTAATCAACGCGCGCCAGGCCAGGGTCTTGGTTTGAGTATTGCTCGGGAATTAGCGATCGCGCATGGCGGGCAACTTTCACTCGTTCGCTCCGATCCGGACTGGACCGAGTTTCGCCTGACGCTGCCGCGCTTTGCGGATTCGGTGGGCGGAAGATAGACACGCGCCTTCAACTTTCATCCCAATCGCACTGGGCCGGAGCAGCGCTGCGGTGGACAACGTGCGGCCGCCCATCGCAGCTGTTCTCCTGCCTCCAGCACCGGCAAGAAGTCTTAAACTGCTTGCGCTCTGACGTTGATCAATGTTTTCGCCAACTCTGTCAGCTTCTTATCCGTGGCGCCTTCTTCATTCAATGTTTGCTGCAAAAGTCTGGCCCCTTTGGTATCGCCGAGCAATTCCGCGTAAGTACGTGCACAACCATACCCGGCAATCTCATAATGCTCCACCCGCTGCGCCGCTGCGATAAGACCGGCGTCGCGGACTTCATCCTCGGCATCTTCCTCAATCATCTCTTCACCTTCTTCGATGAGCCCTGCCATCCCTTTGCACTTGGCGCCACGCGGGCTGGCATCCTGACTTTCCAAAATTTTTTCCAACCGATTAACATGTTCTTCTGTTTGATCGAGATGCACTCTGAAACCATCAGCCAGCCGTTCACTCGAAGCGGCCTTGGCCATCTTCGGTAACGCCTTGGTCAATTGCTTCTCGGCGCTGTAAAGGTCTTTCAGTTCGTGAATGTAGAGATCTTTCAATGTTTCGAGTTCCATAACGTCGGCATTTCGAATCTCGGCGATGGTCTGGATTTGCTCTTTGTCGAACAATCTGGTGTTCGAGTTTATTTGCGGCGCTTGGCGCGGCGTTTCTGTTTTTTCACCAATTGCTGCGCCCGTTTCGGACCATATCGCCCAAGTGGCCGGAATTTTTTCCCTCGTTCTTCGTTGTAGGAGATGAAAAAGTGCTCGATCTCCTTGAGCAACGCCGGGCTTAAATCGGAGAGCGATTTAACTTCGGCATGAGTTTGTGATTTAGCCGCCACCGCGATCAATCGATCGTTGCGCTCGGTTTTGCCGTTCTCGCTCTGTTCAGCTTCGATAACTCCAACTAGGCGCGATTCGATGAGACAACCACAGAAGGCCGGTTCATCCATCAGGACAAGGGCGTCGACTGGATCGCCATCGTCCGCCACGGTTCCCGGAATCGAACCGAAATCGAACGGAAAAACCGTGCCGTGCGGCAGCACACTCTTGAGGACGTATGCTTTGCGCTCCATGTCGAAGGCGAACTTGCTTCGGCATCCCTTTGGCGTGTCGATGACAACATTCAAATTGCCTGACTTCGCCTCAAACGGCGGCAACCTTTTAAGCAAATTCATTTTGTGTCATACGAATTCGCTCTTGCCGGGATGATCGCGTGCAAATGTGCAACGTTTAACCTGCTACCAGTAATGGTACCATGGTACCCACCGACTCACGGAGCGTCGCTGTCAGCTGCTATTTTAACGAGGCCGCATTGGGGACGAGACTGGGTCGAACCGCGCCGCTTTCTACAGGCTTTTAATTTCACTGCCGCTTTCGTTTTCTGAAAAAAATTTCCCGGGAATGGCGGATATCGGCTTTGAGATAGCGTTTCATCAACTGCAGGGCCTCCCTGTTCTCTCTCGCGGTGTTGGAAATGACGCAATCGCGCGGAATCGCTAGCGCGTAATCACGCATGTAAGCGTCATTGGCAGTGAAGAGAACACAGAAATTTCCGGCAATACCAGTAATGACAAGTCGCCGGACACCAAGGTATCGCAGCAACGTTTCCAAAGTGCTGGAGAAAAATCCGGAATGCTTCGGCTTTAATACAAAATAATCATCCTCCTCGGGATGTAGTTTATCGATGAGCGAGCGACTCCTTCCCTTGCGGCAATGCTCGATCAAAGCGTGAAAATCAGACCGCCATCGCCCGAAATTATCATTCACATAGATCACAGGGACCTGGGCTGCCTTCGCTCGCCTTTTCAACCGTGCAATGTTGTCAGCCAAAGCAGGGATGAAACGGGCCAATTGTTTCGCCTCGGGGAAGTCCAGATCGTTAATTACATCCACAATGAGCAAAGCGACCTCCGATTTGTCGGGTGCGCTGCCGTGCAGATCCGCATTCTTAGAGCGATGCGACTTTCGGGAAGTTGTATGAGGCATGGATCGATTGCAGCCATCAATAAATCGCGCTTGATCGCGCGAATGAATGCAGCCCGACAAATTCAACAAAACATTCAGGGGAGCTTTATCCCCATATCGCGCGCTTTTAGCTTATCCACGGAATCCTCCGGGCCCTATCTCTACCGAATTTCGCGTTTTTGAAATGAGTCGTGAGAATCTCTGAGATGGGAGGGGTTCCGCATTACGCTACTTATAGAAGTACCTATATTAGAAGAGTGGCTTGGCCGCGAATATGCTCGAGCGAGGTTGCGCCATCAATTGGAGGGGGCGATTGCTGGAGGCGGACAAATAGCCGACCTGGGCCGCCGTCCCGCGTGATTCATTTTATCATTAAGCAGCTCGCTAATTAGATGCACCGCGCAACTCCGGTGCATTCTGATCGAGGGCGTGGGCGAGCACCTCTTCCACGGTTTCAACCGGAACGAAGCGGAGCTTTTGTCTGGCTTCTTCGGGGACATCGACGAGATCCTTTTCATTCAACTTCGGAATGATCACCGTAGAAATATCGGCCCGCATCGCGGCAAGACTCTTTTCTTTCAATCCGCCGATTGGCAAAACCATTCCGCGCAAGGTGATCTCACCTGTCATAGCGACATCGGAGCGTACCGGCTTGTTGCTGAACAGGGACGCCAGCGCGGTAAACATCGCCACCCCGGCCGAGGGCCCATCCTTCGGCACGGCGCCGGCGGGGACGTGCACATGAATGTCGTATTCGCGAAACTCCTCCGGCTTGACGCCGATCGCCATCCCGCGGCTTCTAACGAGACTGAGGGCAGCTTGCGCTGACTCTTTCATCACCGCGCCGATCTGCCCGGTCAGGGTAATGTTGCCCTTCCCAAGATAGCGCGTTGCTTCGACATGCAGAATTTCGCCGCCCGTAGGCGTGTAAGCGAGACCAGTGACGACACCCGGCGCGTTGATCGTGAGCTTTTGTTCGTGCACGTAGCGTTGCGGTCCCAGCGTCTCTCGGATGAAATCGGTGGTGATCGTCATCTTATCAGTTACGCCGCGCGCAACCCGCGCCGCCACCGCACGACAGACAGCGCCGATCTGCCGCTCCAGCTCGCGCACTCCCGCCTCGTGCGTGTAATCGTTAATGAACAATCGCAACGCTTCTTCTGGCCATTCGATTTGGTCGGGTTTAAGTCCGTTTTCGGTGAGCTGACGCGGAACGAGATAACGTTTTCCGATCTCCAGTT
>Ga0207683_10005853_pt1 | contig 10542 bp, 8 predicted proteins | sample KBSM73metaG_FD_184333 | JGI IMG/M metagenome (GOLD analysis project Ga0207683, IMG submission 184333) | Miscanthus rhizosphere microbial communities from Kellogg Biological Station, Michigan, USA - KBS M7-3 metaG (SPAdes) (version 2) | ecosystem: Host-associated > Plants > Roots > Rhizosphere >...
GCCGACCACCTGCCTTTGGGCCTGGGTGGTGGCGACTCCTATGTTTACACCGACAGCACTACCGATTACCGGCCGACCAATGTGGCTGCGGATGCCATGAACTACCACATTTCGCCGGGGTACATTGAAGCAGCGGGAACACGACTGTTGGCAGGCAGAGACCTGACGCTGCAGGACGACAAGAAAGCGCCCAAAGTGGCACTCATCAATAAGGAATTTGCTGTCAAGGTTTTCGGATCTGTGAACAAGGCGATCGGCGGCCACTTCAAGTACTGGAACGGTACACGAGCGGAAGTGGTGGGCGTGGTTGAAAACGGGAAATACCGGTCTCTCACCGAGGATCAGCAGCCGGCAATGTTCTTCTCATTTCAGCAGCATCTGTCGAGCGGCACATGGCTGCTGGTGAAATCGAAGCGCGATACGCAGGAGATTGCCATTGCGCTGGAGAAGACGCTGCACGGACTGGATGCGGGGTTACCCTTCGCAGTGAAGACGTGGGACCAGGAAATGAGTTCCGCGTTGTTTGCCGCACGGGTGGCCACGGTTGCACTGGGCGTGCTGGGATTGCTGGGCGCGATGCTCGCGGTGACAGGAATCTTCGGTATGGCCTCGTATACCGTGAGCAAGCGGCTGCGTGAGCTTGGGATTCGCATTGCGCTGGGAGCGCGCCGCAAGGAAGTGCTTAGGGCCGCACTGGGGCGGGCATTCGTGCTGCTGTCGGCTGGCTCCGTGGCTGGAATTGTGCTGGGGGTTCTGGCGACGAAAGTGCTGTCATACATCGTTTACGAGGCGGCTCCGAAAGATCCGCTGGTGCTGGGCGGGGTGGTGCTGACGATGCTGGCCCTGGGACTGGCGGCTGCGTGGATTCCGGCTCAAAAGGCGCTCGGGGTAAACCCGGTCGTCCTGATGCGGGAGGAATAGAGCCTTGCGGCTCGATCAGGGAACGCCTCTGCGGCGCACGATCGTAACAACGTCGTGCGCCGCGGCTTTTCTCGTTGCTTGGAGACGCCAGCACTTGCAGGTTAAACCGGCACCGCCTCGATCAATGCGAGTAGGGATTTGGTCGGCACAATCCTCTCAAGCCTGAACCCGGCCTGTGCCAGCAATACCCTGAATTCCTCGGCAGTCCGCTCCTTCCCTCCTACGAAGGCGATCATCTCGATATCGAGAAGCTTGCCTGGATGAGGAGCCGCTGAACCGTCAAGTACGGCCTCGGCCAGAAGCAGTTTTCCGCCCTGGGGGATAACGGCGCGAATGTTGCGCAGCAGCTGCAGCGCCCGGTTGTCGGCCCAGTCATGAACGATGTGCTTCATGAGGTAGAGATCTGCGCCGGCCGGCACCGAATCAAAGAAGTTGCACGCAACGGCTTCGCAGCGGTCCGCGAGGTCATCAAGAGCGATCGCTGCCTTGGCGGCGGGCATCAATGGGGCCATATCCGCTACGGTTCCGCGCAGTCCCTTATGCTCCCTGAGGATCGCCCGAAGCAACGCGCCGTGCCCTCCTCCGACGTCGACAATCCGATTGAAAGCGCCGAACTGATACACCTCAAGAAAAGCAGGAATGCACATCTCGCTGATGCTGGTCATCGCATTATTGAAGACTTCGGCCTCGTCGGCGTTTTCCGGCTTAGAGACCCAATCGAAGAACGGCTGGCCCTTCACGGTGTCGAAGGTGGTTGCGCCGGTTTCGATGCTTCCCTGGAGTTCGCTATAGAGGCTCAAGTGAAGCGGATCCGCGATCCATTCAACCGCGGCGGCAAGCGAGCCCGCCGATCCTCGACGAAGAAGCTCTCCAGCGGCCGTGAGCCTGAAGCTCCGCGGGGTTTCACGCGAGACAATCTGGCTCATCTCGAGCACCCGCAGAAGGCGGAACAGGTAGTCCTCATTTGCTCCGGCTTCCACGGCAAGAGTTCTCACATCCTTGACGCCGCTGCCAATCAGGTCGGGGATTCCCAGTTTGACTGCTACGTTGAGGCAAGCCGAAACGATGTATCCCAGACCTGCCTGAAAAACGATCTCTTGTGGATTAGCACTGGGGGAAGATTGTTGCGACGTCGCCGCGATGGAGGTCAGCGGCGTAGTGGTGTTTTGGGTCATCGTGATGGACATGTGCTTTTTCCTCTCAATCAGTTTTGTGAAATCGATCTACCAGCAGAAAATTCCGGAAATATGTGTCGAGCAATTCAGATACTCGGTAACCAGAACGCGCACGATATTCTCAGCTTCAATGTCTCGCTTGTGGCACCGCGCTTTTGCAGCGTTCGTCGCGGTTCCAGGCAGCTCTGAAAGGCCCACGTCTACGGTGCCGCCTTGATGCGTTCCCGCGTGACCCGCGAGCGGCCTAAAACAAACTGTCACGTCATGGAATGTGCTAGCCATTCAGATCAGCCTCCTGCATATCGGGGAATGGGGACGGGGAAATTGTCGAGCGTTCGAGCCCTCAACTTCCCTTCTGCCTAGTAACGCGGAGAAGCCAGGGAAAACGGCTCACAGTTTATTTACTTTTTTGCGAATTTTTTGGGGAGGCCGCCTGTGCGTCCCTTCAATGACCCTTTTTGCCGTGGCAGGATTGTTGCTGAGCCGAATTTGTACTGATTTCCGCGTGGGTAGGCAGGTGCTTCAGGGACACCCTGCGATCCGTGCATGCAGCCCAACGAGAGGCTTCTACTGCGTATATGCCGGGATTACCCCACGAGCACACTGAAAGGAGATATCGATATGTTCAGGAAAGCCGCATTCACAGCCCTGCTGATAATCGTATTTGCGCAGGCGCATTCGCAATCGTCGACCACCGACGAACGAGGTGTAAGAGATTTCATCGCGCGCTGGAACGCTGCCTACACCGGCCTCGATGCGGCCGCGCTGGCCGCACTCGAGTCTGACGACTACGAGATGATTGACCGCTTTGGACACTGGATCAAATCGGAAGGTCCCGAATCAAAACAACGCTTGTGGGCGATGACCTTCAAAGAGATTTATCACGGCAAGCCAGGGCCGGTTCGGATCATCGAAAGCATTCGGTTTATGGCGCCAAACGTGGCGGTCGTTCAGGCACGTGCAAACCATGCCGAAGGCGTCGTGCTGGATGATGGCACGCGCATCCCGCCCTTCTGGGAAATCGACTCCTACACACTCGTCAAAGCTGATGCCGGATGGAGTGTCGCCCTGCTGAATATCCACAACCAGATCGATCCGAGTGCGGAACGTCCGGGCGAGCATGTGCCAAATGCATCGCCCTCGCAGGAAAAAAGACAAAAATGAGCCAATCAACCGGGAGTTCGCGCGTTACTAGCTAGAAGCAGGAAGACCGGTCCTGACACCAACGCCGGACTCCCAGACGGAGGCTCCTATGTCAATGCGTTTGCGTTTCAGACTCGCGGGGTTGGCGCTGGCTCTTGGCGGACTCACGGCAGGATTCTGCCATCTCTTTAACTTCGATCCTCCTACGGATCTCAACCAGCTTGCCCAGTACACACGGTTCAGTGAGCCCGTTCATCTGCTGTTGTTCGCCGGAGGGATCCTGGTTTTGCTGGGATGGTTTGGGCAATATGCACTTCAGTGTTCCGCGTCAGGAGTCTTGGGCTTCGGCGCATTTCTCACATTGTTTGTCGGGATACTTTTTGGAGATTTGCTTCATTGCATTTTGGAATTCAGCGTTTTCCCGGTGCTGGCGGCGGTTGTTCCCTATGCCCTGCCTGGGCTTGCCGAGACTACATACCGATCGACTCCGCTCGCGGTCTTGCTGACGGCCGGGCACTTTCTGACATTCATTGGAGTTCCTGCAACCGCGCTTTCGGTATATCGCAGCCATATTCTGCCCGCTTGGTCGGCAGTTCCCTTTGTCGTTACCGCGGCAATACTGAGTCTTGGCTTGGTTCCGCGATTGGCAAGTACCCTCGGCTCTGCGTCCTCCATGGCACTCTATACTTCCATGGCTCTTCTGGGGGTGGCTGTCATCTGGGCGGCGCGCAAACGCATCCAATGCACAGATCAAGTTGCCCCGAGACTCAATGCTGCTCCGCCTGTTTTGCGATAAGCAAAAAGCCATGCGAAAAAGCATCCTTGCGGACTCCCGCCATGAGCGTGTCGCCCTTTGCGCGATCTCCCTTTTTTCGTTCAATCTCCGCAGCGGCAAGCCTTGCTTTGAGTCGTGTGCCTACGAATCCGTAGGTATCGGCCACTTGCAGAATTTTTTCGAGGGAAGCTTTGGCCTTCGCTGTTTCTCCTGAAAGCGCGTCCACGCGAGCAGCCTCGATCAAGAAGTCCGACCGGACAAATTGGTTATCGGCCCGAATTGCGCGCGCTCGCACACTGTTGATTGCCTTGAGCGCCTCCGCGGTTTTTCCCTGGTCGAGCAGCGCGTGCGCGAGGTCGCCAACCGTTGTGATCTCCTGATCCTGAGAACTCGCTTTGCGGAATTCATCGAGAGCCTGGTTCAGCAGCTTCTCAGCCTCCTGCGGCTTTCCTTCGGCCATGCGCAATTCCGCAGTGGAAGCACGCGTTTCTGCCAGGCCAAGCTGATCACCCAGTGCCTCCCGAAGGGAGAGCGCCTCTTTGAATCGGTCTCGCGCTCCGGCGAAGTTCGCCTGCATGAGACGTATTTCGCCGAAGGTGTTCGCAGCTTCAGCAAGCATCGCTCTCTCTCCTATTTCCTGAGCCAACGCCGCGCCGCGCTGCAATTCCTTTTCTGCTCCACCCAGGTCCCCCTGTTGCATGAGGATGTGTGCGATGTTGATGGCAGCGCCTGTATCTCCGCCCTTGTCTCCGATCCGCTGGGCTATTTCCACGACCTGGTCGTACATCTTTCTTGCGGCAGACAAGTCTCCGCGAGCCCAAAGAATATTTGCAATATTATTCAAGGCTATCGATTCGGCGAATTTGTTGCCAACCTCCCGCATGATGGCGAGAGTTTCCTGATATTTTTCGAGAGCCTCGCCGTGGCGGCCCTGGCGTTCGTAGATGGTTGCAATCTGGTTGATTGCCGCACCCTCGCTGTAACGGTTGCCAACCTCACGCGCCAGCTTCAGCGAATCCTGGTAGTAGGCCAGACCGGCTGAAAGGTCTCCCTGCATGAGCCGGATAGTACCGAGGGTTCGAGTCATGCTGGATTCGCCGTTCCGGTCTCCAGCAGACACATAGGCTTCCCGCGATTCGTTTGCGAGCTTCCAGGCGGTGTCCATGTCGCCCATATTCAGCGCCGCCCATGCCTGGGCATATTGCGCCCTTGCGGCAAGAAGACGAGCTCCGCGACTTCGCGCTCCCTCAACAGCGCGCGCGGCTACTTCACTTTCATGTTTGAAATCGGCGGCGATTTCGCTGGCATTCGCTTCAGCAAGATCAATCCGCGGATCGCTACTGGCCGGCAGCGGCAAGCGCCTCATTGCCGCAATGGTGGCCATTGCATCCTTCTGTCGCCCGGCAGACGTTTCTACGGTAGCTAACCGCAGGGCATACTCAAGGTTGTCCGGATAAAAACCAAGCAACGTGCGATACACATCAATCGCTTTGTCCCATTCATGGGTCGACTCGCGAAATCTGCCTTCAACCCAGAGTTGTTCGCTTTGCGGGAGTTGGCCAGCGAGACTCGCCGCGAGACGAGCCTCGCTCCTGGACTTCTCGTCGTAACCTGATTGGCCCCATGCCTCGGCCAACGCCGCATGGATGAGCGGATGATCCGGCTCGGCTGCAACCGCTTTGAGAAGCGATTCGCGGGCGCCAACGGGATCCAACTGACGCAGCTTTGACAGACCCACGGAGTACAGGCGTGCCGCCGTCGGATCTTTGGGGATGGTTGCGGCGACTTTCGTGATCTCGGCTCCCGTAATATCTCCGATGCCCAGCTTGGCTCGAAGATCGGCTCCGGTTTGAGACAACAGATCTATCAGCTTCGATTCGGTTCCGGTCTCAGGGAGCGACGCTACAATCTCGCCCGAACGCGCATCCTGCAACCGGGCATCCAGGCGCAGTTGCCCGCCAGCTCCCTGCCCCGATTCCAGATATGAGCCGGTAACAACGTAATCAACGCCAAGATTCTTGCGAATTCTCGCCAGTGTCTGCGCAGAGAAGGTTCGAACTTCGTCAAGATCGAGATCTTTGCGGGCTCGCGCCACGTCCTCGCCGGATACCACGCGCATGCGTCCGCCTGCGGCCAACTCCGTGGAAAGCATCTCTGAGAATGCGGTAGAGAGCCATGCATGCTCAGGGCGACCGGTAAGATTCTCAAATCCGAGAACCGCAATCGAGGGCCGCGCAATCGTTTGAGGGCTCTCGACGGTGCCTTTTGAGGACGGCGAAAAGGCGCCGCGTTTCAGCCAATAGATGCTGGCGACGGCGATGACGAGAAGAATCACGAGCAGGCCGGCAAGTGTCCAGCTCACGCGGCGAAGGCCTGGTCGAGGTTGCGCCACAGGTGCGGACACCTGTGATGATGCCTGCCGACCCTGCTGAAGCTCGCGCAAATCGCTGAGCATCGCAGAAGCGCTTTCATAGCGTCTGGCACGATCCTTTTCAAGGGATTTGGAAACGATTGCCGCGAGGCGGGGAGGAACCGCTGGTTTGGATTCCGTGATTGGCGCTGGAGCGCGATTGAGGATTGCGTCCAGGACGAGTACCGGCATCTTGCCCGGGAAGGCTTGTTGCCCTGTCACCATCTCATAAAGCACTGTCCCAAACGAAAACAGATCAGATCGCGCGTCGAGACGCTCCGCGCGAATCTGCTCCGGCGACATATACGAGACCGTGCCGAGAATCATGCCGGGAGTTGTCAGGTCTGAAGTGGTATCAGAGACGTCGGGAGCAACCGTGGCCTCATCGGCAGCAGCCAACAGGGGGATCTGCTTGGCAAGCCCGAAGTCGAGAATCTTTACCTGGCCCTTGTCAGTCAGAAAGATGTTTGCGGGCTTCAAATCCCGATGAAGAATGCCTTCGCCATGTGCGGCCTCCAGCGCCGACAAGATAGGCGCCGCCAAATTGAGAATGCGGTCCACTTCGAGCGGCTTCTGTGAAATAAGATCGCCCAAAGTCCGGCCTTTGAGCAGCTCCATCGCAAGGTAAGGGTGGCCTTCGAATTCGTCGACACCATATATGGTGCAAATGTTTGGATGGTTCAGTGCCGATGCGGCGCGTGCTTCGCGCTCAAACCTCTCGCGCGCTCTTACATCCCTCTGCATCTCCGCACTGAGGAACTTCAGCGCAGCATCCCGGCCGAGCCGAGTATCCGTGGCACGATACACGACCCCCATGCCGCCAAAGCCGATCCGTTCGACAATCCGATATGGGCCAACCTGCTTGCCAATCCACGAATCTGCTGCCGCAGGCTTTCCGTTGTTCGAGTGAACATTTTCAGCCTGGGACTCAAGGAATTCACCGGCTGCATCGTTGGATCGCAGCAACGATTCCACTTCGTGACGCAACGCCGTGTCGCCTTTGCACGCGGAGTCAATGAACTGCGGCCGCTCGTCCGGAGTCAGTTCGAGCGCCGCATCAAACACTTTCCGGATCTGCTGCCATCTCTCAGGATTCAACGTCTTGCCTCGCGCCGACTTCTCTGAAAAGCCACGCGCGCGCCGCAGCCCAGTCTCGCTTCACCGTCGCGGGAGAGATGCCCAGGACATTGGCCGTGTCTTCGATGGAAAGACCGCCGAAGAAGCGCAACTCGACGATCTTGCCTTGTTGAGCATCGAGCTTCTCCAACTTCTGCAAGGCCTCTTCAAGATCAAGCAGATCGACGCTCTTCGTCTGGGCCTGCGCCACGGCCTCATTGAGCTCCAGTTCCGGCATGCCCGCTCCGCGTTTCGCGGCGTTGTGACCACGAGCATGGTCTGCCAGAATGCGACGCATCATCTGAGCGGCGATCCCGAAAAAATGCGCCTTGTTCTGCCATTGGGTCTGTGTCTGATCAACCAGCCGCAGGTAGGCTTCATTGACCAGTGCCGCGCTCTGCAGCGTATGGTCGGGGCGCTCGCGCCGCAGATAGCTGCCGGCCAGCCGCTTGAGCTCGGCGTAAACCAATGGCATGAGCGTCTCGAGCGCCTCGTTGTTGCCCTCTTGCCATTTTTGGAGTAACTGCGTGATCTGGGTTTGGGTCTGATTCAACGATGCGCACCTTGTTTTGACATCCCCACGGAGCGAAATTAACTGGTAAGCCAAACCGTGTCAATGGCATTCGGTCCAACCGGCACCGGCGAGAGCCCGATCAGGCGCAATCGAAGATTGGCACGCCGATACCCCGAATCATGGCCTTTTCGGCGTAGTCAACAACCGGGCCGGGATCGATTCGGATCACGTAAGATGTTGCGGAGGGAACTGTGGAACGACCATCCCGCTTGTATCTGATCTCAGTCTTCATTCTGGCGGCTTCCCTCCTTGGCGAACTCCAAAAGTCGGGCTATGCCGCGCGGGCTTTCCTGAACGACAACGACACCCCGATCCATATTCAAATCGAAGACGCCCAGGGCGCGCGGATCGCTGGTCCGGTAGGTTCCTCCTCCTCGTCGAAAACCGCATCAGCCTCTCTTGATTTTCAACGAGAGTATCAACCGGGCGATCAAATCATCTTTGGCGGACCCAGGAGGATGGCAGTTCAAACGGACCAGAACATGCCCGAATGCTTGATCTACACCCCTCTTCCGGCATCGAACAACCTTTCCTATGCAATCCCGTATGGCCGCGAAGAGCGGCAGACCGGAAGCGCGTATGCGCCGGAGAGCTTCGCCGACAATTCTCATCGGGTTACGGTTCGAGCTTTGGATCACAAGGAACTCTCTGAATATCGCAATCTTGCACTCAATCCTTGCGACTTGGCCCAACCGGAAAACTTATCGATCCCGTTCTTTCCGCACGCCAGCTCAAACAGTGTCTCGAGGAGCCTCTTCGACTTCGAAGCGCGAAATGCGATAGATGGGCGCGTTCAAAACGGCCATCACGGAGTATGGCCCTACGAGTCATGGGGACCACAACTGCGAACCGACATATGGTGGAAGGTCGACTTTGGCAGAACCGTGGAGCTAGATAAAGTCCGCTTGATGATCCGCGCAGATTTTCCTCACGATAGCTACTGGAAGAGCGCAAAAGTTGAGTTTTCTGACGGGAGCCAAATTGCCATTCAGATTGGACCGTCCCCTGAATTTCAGGATTTTCCTTTTTCAAAGCGAACAGTCTCGTGGTTGCGGATCACCGACGTAGTGCCCGAGGATCCCTCTAAATGGTGCAGTCTTATCGAGGTGGAGGCCTGGGGGCGCGACCTGCCATAGTCGATCGAAACTTCATTCCTGTCGCCTCCTCGGGCAAGGACCGCCCTAGAGGTGAAGTGAGAACGGCGCAGTCAAAGGAAAGAATGCATGAGAAACATCCTGGTTACCGGCGCCACGGGGAAAGTAGGGACTCATTTCATCCGCCGTGTCCTCGATGCAAGCGACGGTGAGGATGTGAGAATTCGCGCACTCTGCCACAACCGAAGTCTGGAACCCCATAAGCAACTGGATGTCGTGTATGGGAGCATTGCGGACCGCGATGTTGTGTGTGGCGCGATGGCCGGAATCACTCATGTCATTCACTGCGCAACCTGCAAGGAAACCGAAGACAGCGTTATCGACGTTACCGTGAAAGGGCTGTTTTGGCTGTTGGAAGAATGTCGGCTGAGCCCGACTTTTCAGCAGATTATCCTGATCGGCGGCGATGCCGCGCTGGGCCATTTCTTTTATCCCCATCCGGTCCCGGTAACGGAGAAACAGAAGCATAGTGCTTACCCCGGCTGCTATGCGCTTTCAAAGGTTCTTGAAGAGACAATGCTGGAGCAGTACTTCGTTCAATACGATCTTTCGGGATGTTGCCTGCGGGCGCCCTGGATTATGGAGAAGGATGATTTCAAGTATTCGCTGAGTTTTGGCGAAGACGTCTTCGGAGGTCCGCGATGGCGCGAATTGGTTGGTCGCGAGGTGGCGGACGAATACGTCAGGTCGAATACAGTGCCGGTCATGCTTGATCCAAAAGGAATTCCCGTAAAGCGGAATTTCGTTCACGTAAGCGACCTGGTCGACAGCATGATTCTCGCCCTGGATCATCCTGCTGCCAGACAGCAGACATTCAACATCTGCATGGATGAGCCGGTTGACTACGCCGCAGTCGCCGATTATTTGAACAAGACTCGGGGATTCCCTTCCGTTGAAATCAAAACTCCTTACTGGTCGACATGGCTTGATAACACAAAGGCGAAATTCATCCTCGGCTGGAGACCACGATATGACCTGGCACGTCTTATTGATGGGGCCTGGTCATACGAGAGAAGCGATTCAGACCCGCGGAAAGTCTGGTATCCGGGTTGATGGGTAGCTCAGTCAAGGTGAATCGAAAGAGGGCTCCTTTCCGGAGTGGCCTGCGCGTGCTGAGTTGTGTCTTGGGACTTGCCAGTCTATTTGCCCTGGTTCTCTCGGCGACAAATCCCTTGGGATTGGCCCAGATGCCACCCTCCACGACCGCCGCGTCGCCCCCGCAGCAAAGCGGTGCCAAGGCCCAACCTGACAAATCGACGGGCCCGACTCAAAAT
>Ga0207683_10005857_pt1 | contig 10540 bp, 4 predicted proteins | sample KBSM73metaG_FD_184333 | JGI IMG/M metagenome (GOLD analysis project Ga0207683, IMG submission 184333) | Miscanthus rhizosphere microbial communities from Kellogg Biological Station, Michigan, USA - KBS M7-3 metaG (SPAdes) (version 2) | ecosystem: Host-associated > Plants > Roots > Rhizosphere >...
CCTGGACCGGCTGGACGACGTGCTGGCCGCCGGAGCCACCCGGGTAGTCGTGGTCCGCGCCATCACCGAGGCGGACGATCCCGCCGCCGCAACCCGGGCGTTCGCCAGCCGCCTGCGCTGACGCCGCCGGTGATCCGCTACCCGGGCCGGTGACGTACCAGGCACAGGGAGGGAATCATGGCAAACCTGGCGGGCCGCAGGATGATGGCCGAGATCGACGGCGACTTCGTGGTGTTCCTGATCGGGGCGCGCTTCAACAGCTTCCACCTGCTCAAGACGGTCCTGGACCTCGGCGGCAGGCGCGGCATGAAGCACATGCTCGACTACCTGGTGGCGCACCCCGAGAAGGGCCTGCTCGGCTACCAGATGGGGCTGCCCACGATCGTGCAGTACTGGCGGTCCTTCGATCATCTGGAGGCGTTCGCGAACGACGCCGGCGACCCGCACGTGGCCGTGTGGCGCAACTACTGGCGCCGGGTCGGCACCAGCGCCAGGACCGGGATCTGGCACGAGACGTACCTGGTCCGCGCGGGCGAATACGAGGCGATCTACGGGAACATGCCGCCGTTCGGACTGGGCCAGGCGGGCCGGCTAGTTCCGCTGGCCGAGGCCAAGACCGCCCGCCAGCGGTTCCGCGCCGCCGCGGGCGGACCCGTCGGCTAGAGCGTGTTCGGGCCGAACGGGCTGACAGTCTGCTCGTGCACCACAAGCGCGCACGGGCATCGTCGAGCCCGGCCTCTGGCGCGATGCGAACCACGACGATGTCACAACGTGGTGGTCGGGACCACTACGGAGTCACATTGCCGTGGTTCGGCGCTGTGGGACCCGATGCTGCTGTGAAAGGCGAGGCCCGTGGGTTTCAAAGGGCGAGTATCGAACCGGCCCAATGTGGCATTGAGCCGGTTCTATGTGGCCCGATGTCACATCGGGCCGGTTGCGGACCGAGGGGCGGCCAGGTCGCCGCCGGCTAGCGGAGCAGGTCGGCGACGGCGGCGATGCCCGCCTCGATGGCGCGCTCGCCGGTCAGCCCGAAGCCGAGCACGAGCTGCGGCGGGGCCGGGACGCGGGCGGCGCGGAAGGGCCCCATCCCGTACAGGCCGACCGAGCGCCGCAGCGCCTGCGCCACGACCGCGTCCTCGTCGGCGCCCTCCGGCAGGTGCGCCACCGCGTGGAAGCCGGCCGCCAGGCCGGTGAGCCGGACGCCGGGCGCGTGCCGCTCCAGCGCTCCGATCAGCGCGCTGCGCCGCCGCGCGTACACCCCGCGCATCTTGCGCAGGTGCCGGTCGTAGCGTCCCGACCTGATCAGGGCGGCCAGCGCGAGCTGGTCAAGACCTGAGGTGCCGCGGTCAGACAGCAGCTTCTCCTCGGCCACCGCGGCGGACAGCGCCGGCGGGGCGAGGACCCAGCCCAGCCGGACCGCGGGCGCCAGCGACTTGCTGACCGTGCCGAGGGTGAACACCCGGTCCGGGGCGATGCCCTGCAGCACGCCGACCGGCTCGCGGTCGTAGCGGAACTCCGAGTCGTAGTCGTCCTCCACGATGTACCCGTCGTGACGGCTGGCCCACTCCACCAGCGCGTGCCGCCGCGCCGCCGCCAGCACCACCCCGGTCGGCGCCTGGTGCGCCGGGGTCACCACCACCGCGCGGGCCCCGCTGGCCGCCAGCGCGGCCACGTCGACCCCGAGGTCGTCGACCGGCACCCGGACCGCTGGCACGCCCGCCAGAACAGCCGAACGCACCGAGGTGCTCGTCTCGTCGTCGCCGTAGCCGGGCTCCTCGAAGGCCACTCGCCCGACGCCGAGCCGTCCCAGCACCTGCAGGACCAGGTTGAGCCCCTGGGCGAAACCGGTGCAGACGACGAGGTCCTCCGGGACGGCGGCGCCGGCCCGGACCCGCCGCAGGTACGCCGCGAGCACCTCGCGCAGCGCGGCGCTGCCGCGCGGGTCGCCGTAGTCCAGCTCGGCCGTTGCCACCGACTGGCAGGCCTCCCGCATCGCCCACACCCAGTCACCGCGCGGGAAGCTGGCCAGGTCGGGGACCCCGGACCGGAAATCCGCGATCAGCCGGGGCGCCGGCGCCGCCGCGGCGGCGGGCCTGGACGCCGCCGCGGCCGCGGGGTAGGCGCGCGCCGCCACTTTGGTAGCCGAACCGACGTGGCTGTCCAGGTACCCCTCGGATAGCAGCTGGCCGTAGCACTCCTGCACCAGGCCGCGGGACACCCCGAGCTCGCGCGCGAACTCGCGGGACGAGGGCAGCCGCTCCCCCGGCTGGAGCCTGCCGTCCCTGATCGCGTCGCGGAGCCCGGTCTCGAGCTGGGACCGGAGCGGCTGGTCGCTGCCCCGGTCGAGCCGCAGGAGCAGTTCCGGTCCGAGGCCGGACCACTGGATCGCCATGGCAATGGACAGTAGCGGCTCGGCCGGGTCGCGCCAGGTGTAACCGACCGCCGGTGTCCGTGTAACCATGGGCAGATGCGGATCGTCAGCGTCGAATCGACAGACCTGTTCGCCGGGACCGCGCAGCGCCCCATGCAGCTGATCCGGGTCACGCTGGTGAACGAGGGGGCGGGCATGCTGGCCACCCCCGCGATGTCCGCCGCGATCAGCGTGCAGGGTCCGGGAGTGCGAGATCCCGGCCCGTTCGGTATCAGCGACATGAGCCCCGGCGAGCGGAAGGCGTTCGAGGTCCCGGTGGAGATCGCCGCGCCCTACCAGCCGGGCAGCACGCGGCAGGTCACGGTGACCGTCACCAGCGACGCCGGGCGCACCCAGGCCGAGGCCGGCCTGACCGTGGCCGAACCCGGCTGGACCATGTGGATGGTCAGCCACTTCCACTACGACCCGGTGTGGTGGAACACCCAGGCCCAGTTCACCGAGGCCCGGCTGAGCCTGCCGGACGAGGACGGCAGCCTGCCCGACGTCAGGAGCGCCTTCGAGCTGGTCGGCGCGCACCTGGACAAGGCCAGGCGGGACGCTGACTACAAGTTCGTGCTGGCCGAGATCGACTACCTCAAGCCGTACTTCGACGCCTTCCCGCACGACCGCGAGGACCTGCGGCGGCTGATGGCCGAGGGCCGGGTGGAGATCGTCGGCGGCAACTACAACGAGCCGAACACCAACCTGATCAGCGCCGAGGCCATCATCCGCAACGCCGTGTACGGAGTCGGGTTCCAGCGGGACGTGTTCGGCGGCGACCCGCGCAGCGCGTGGATGCTGGACGCGTTCGGCCACGACCCCGGCTACCCGGGCCTGATGGCCGCGGCCGGGCTGACCTCCTCGGCGTGGGCGCGCGGTCCTTTCCACCAGTGGGGGCCGTCCGGCGCCGACGGCGGCGACCGGCGGATGCAGTTCAGCACCGAGTTCGAGTGGATCTCCCCGGACGGCGGCGGCCTGCTCACCGCGTACATGGCGCACCACTACGGCGCGGGCTGGCGGCTGCACTCGCCGCCGGACCTGGTCGCGGCCGAACTCGAGGCCTACGGGCAGTTCCGCGGGCTGGCGCAGGTCGCGACCACCCGCAACGTCCTGCTTCCGGTCGGCTCGGACCACGTCATCCCGGCCCGCTGGGTGACCGACATCCACCGCGACTGGAACCAGCGCTACGTCTGGCCCAGGTTCGTCACCGCGATCCCCCGCGAGTTCTTCGACGCCGTCCGCGCCGAGGCGGGCATCCCCGGCTCGACGGCCTGGATCAGCCCGCAGACCAGGGACATGAACCCGGTGTACACCGGCAAGGACGTCTCCTACATCGACACCAAGCAGGGTCAGCGCGCGATCGAGACCGCGGTTACCGAGGCCGAACGGCTCGGCACCCTCGCCTGGCTGGCCGGCGCGCCGTACCCGCACGCGGCGCTGGACAAGGCCTGGCGGATCCTGGCCTACGGCGCCCACCACGACGCCATCACCGGGGTCGAGTCCGACCAGGTGTACCTGGACCTGCTGGGCAGCTGGCGGGAGGCCTGGGAGCTCGCCTCGGCCGCCCGCCGCGACGCCGCGGCGTACCTGGCCGGCCCGGCCCCGGACCCCGGCCTGGCCGTCACCGTCATCAACGGGCTGGCCCGGCCGCGGGACGGGATGGCCCGGGTCACGATCGGAGCGGACCGGGGTGACATGGAGTGGCTGGAGCTCCGCGACGACGCCGGCCGGCTGGTGCCGGCGCTGGCCGAGGGGGTCCGGCGGCGGGACGACGGCTCGCTGGCCGAGGTCACCCTGACCTTCCGGGCCCGGGACGTGCCGGCGCTCGGGACGCGGACATACCGGCTGCGGGCCGCGGACACCGGCGCGGGCGGCTGGCAGGAGGCCGACGGGACGGCGATCGAGAACGACGCCTACCTGGTTACCGCGGATCCGGCGCGCGGCGGGACGGTCAGCGTCACCGACAAGCGCACCGGTACCCGCGTCCTGACCGGGCCCGGCAACGAGCTGGTCATCCAGGACGAATACGCGCAGCACCCCCGGCACGGCGAGGGTCCCTGGCACCTGGCGCCCAAGGGACCAGGGCTCGGCTCGTCCTCGGTCCCGGCCGTGGTCCGGGCCGAACGGTGCCCGGCGGGATCCCGGCTGGTGGCCTCGTTCAGCCTGGACGGGCTGGACGTGACCCAGGAGACGGTGCTCTGGGATCACGCCGAACGGGTCGAGTTCCGCACCCACGTGGACTCCTACTCCGGGCGCGACCGCCTGCTGAGGGTGGGCTTCCCGGCCGACGTGCCGGGCGGGCTGCCGGTCTACCAGACCGCGACGGCGGTGATCGGCCGGTCGTTCGGCGTCGTGGACGTCGACTCGGCCGACCACTGGTACACGCTGGACAACCCGGCGTACCAGTGGTTCGGGCTCGGTTCGGTGGCGCGCGTCACGGACCGCGGCGGGCTGGCCCAGGCGATCGGGGTGGCCGAGGTCGTCTGCCCGGAGGCACCGAACGGGCTGGGTGATCCGCTCCGCGACCTGCTGGTGGCGCTCGCGGCGGCGGGCGTGACCGCGACCTGCAGCCAGGCCGACGGATCGAGGTACGGCGCGATCGACGTGGACTCCAACCTGCCCGACGTCCGGATCGCGATCGGCGGCCCCGAGGTCAACCCGTTCACCGCCGAGGTGCTGGCCGCCGCCGGACCCGGATACGCCAAGGCGCTGGCGGCCCGGCTCGCAGCGGCGCCGGCCGCGCGGCTGTGGGTGCCCGGTGCCCGGGACCGGGCCGACGCGTTCGGCCCGGACGCCGACGTGCGCGGGCCCGGCGACCTGCCGGTGCTGGTCCTGGCGGGCGACCTGGCCGCGGCGGTCGCCGGCCTGACCGGCGACCTGGCCGACGCGGTGGTGGACGCCGGCGACCCGGTGAACGGCGAGGCCGGCCTCACCGGGGCGGTCCCCCTGGCGGACCGCTCGGTCGCGGTGCTGAACCGGGGCACGCCCGGCTGCGTGGTCACGCCGGACGGGACGCTGCACCTGTCGCTGATGCGGTCGTGCAGCGCCTGGCCGTCCGGGATCTGGATCGACGGGGACTGCCGCACGGCGCCGGACGGCAGCAGCTTCGCCTGGCAGCACTGGAGCCATACGTTCGAGTACGCGCTGGCCTCGGGGCCCGGCGACTGGCGGGCCGCGGGCTTCAGCCTGGCCGCCGAGGACTACAACCACGACCTGCTCACCGTCACAACGCCCCCGCCCTCGCGGCATGAAACCGGGGTTTCAGGGCGTTCTGACGCCGTGAAACCCGGGGTTCAGTACGTTGAGACAGCGACCGGATCCGGGCATCTGTCGGTGGAGCCGGCCACGGTCACGCTCGGCGCGCTGAAGCCGCGCGGGAACCCGCTCGCTGCCGGGCGGACGGGGGCGCTGACCGGGGGTGACACCGTCACCGTGCGGCTGCGGGAGACCAGCGGGCGGCCGGTCACCGCCCGGGTGCGGTTCCCCGGCGTCTCCGCCGCGTGGCTCACCGACCTGCTGGAGGAGTCCGACGGCGCTCCGCTCCGGGTGGAGGACGACGCGGTTTTTGTCGACTTGCCGGCATTCGGCACCGCGACGGTGCTAGTCCGGGGGGACGATCCCCCCCAGACCCCCCCTGCTCTTGGGGAGGCTGCCCGCCCCCCCGAACCCCCCTGGGAGCTGGTGCAGCCGGTCTACACCCGCTACTGGCTGCACGGGAAGGGCCCGGCGCCGGCCGGGAACCTGCCGGTCGCGGTGCACCTGTCCCCGGTTAGGGTGGCCCTGCCTATTCCCGGGCCTATTCCCGGGCCGGACCCGGGCGAGGCGGCGGCGCTGACGCTGACCGTGGGCTGCGGGGCCGAGCCGGCCTCCGGCACGGTCGAGCTGGCGGCGCCCGGCGAGGTGACCGTAACGGCGAGCCGGGACCTGCGCTACGACCTGGCCCCTGGCGGCTACGCGGCCTGGGACCTGGCGGTGCGGGTGCCACCGGGGACCGCGCCCGGACGGTACTTCGTCGGGGCCCGGATCCGCGACGACCTCGGCCACCTGATCGAGGACACGGCCATGGTGGCGGTCGGCGAGCGGCGCTGGCCCGATCCCGCCCTGCCGGCCGAGGAGACCCTCGAGCTGATGCAGGCCGACTACGCCGCGGGCGCGGCCGAGGCGGACGTGGCGGTGCTGACCCCCGGGCTGCGGCTCGAACCGGGGAGCGACGGCGAGCTGCAGGTCCGCGTGACCAGCGGGCTAGCCTCGGAACTGCGCGGCGAAGCCCAGCTGGTCTCGCCGTTCGGCAGCTGGGAGATGCTCGAGCCGTGGACGCAGGGCTTCAGCGTCGCGCCGGGCGCGAGCACCGTGCTGCGTTTCGCCGTGCACGTACCGGTAACTGCTCGTCACGCACAGTGGTGGGCACTGGTGAAGGTTATGTACTACGGCCGGGTGCGGTACACCGAGGCGATACCCGTTGTCATCGGACCGGTCAACTGACCTAGCTACGCTGCGTGCGAACGGATACGGTGAGAGACTCTAGTCGTTCCCGAATTCAAGCGTGAGACTTCCAGAGGGCCCATGCAGTCCGCTACCGCGATACTCACCGGCAACCTGCCAGCGGAGCCGAACAGCTTCATCGGCCGCGAGCGTGACCTGGCCGAGCTGGCCAGGCTGCTGGGCGAGGTCCGCGCGCTGACGCTCAGCGGCCTGGGCGGTATCGGCAAGACGCGGCTCGCGGTGCGGCTGGCCCGCGACGTGCTCTCCGGCGAGAACACGGACGAGGGGCCGGGTGATCTGGACGAGGCGTGGCTGGTCGAGCTGGCCGACTGGCACGACCCGGTCGCGCAGGCGGTGGCCACCACCCTGGGGGTCCGTGAGGAGCAGGGGGTCCCGCTGGCGCAGACGCTGGCCGAGGCGCTGCGCTCGCGGCACATGCTGCTGATCCTGGACACCTGCGAGCACCAGGTCAGCGACTGCGCCACGCTGGTGCAGCTGCTGCTGGCCCGGTGTCCGTGGCTGCGGATCATCGCGACCAGCCGGGAGCCGCTGCGGGTGCGGGGCGAGACGGTGTGGCGGGTGCCGCCGCTTGACCTGCCGCCGGACGGCGCCAGCGGCGCCGAGCTGGCGGCGCACGAGGCGGTCCGGCTGTTCGCGGCGCGGGCCGCGGGGGCCCGGCCGGGGTTCGCGCTGACGTCGGAGAACACGGCGTCGGTGGCGCGGTTGTGCCGCACGCTGGACGGCATCCCGCTGGGCATCGAGCTGTCCGCGGCCCGGGTCCGGGCGCTGTCGGTGGAGCAGATCGCCGACCGGCTGCGGGACCGGTTCCAGCTGCTCAACTCCGGCGACCGGACCGCGCCGCTGCGGCAGCAGACGCTGCGGGCCACCGTGGACTGGAGCTTCGAGCTGCTGGACTCCGACGAGCAGATGCTGCTGCGGCGGCTGGCGGCCTTCTCCGGCTGGAACCTGGACATGGCCGAGCAGGTGTGCTCGGACGAGGCCATCGGGCCCGACGCGGTGCTCGGGCTGCTCATCTCGCTGATCGACAAGTCGCTGGTGGTGCTGGACGGCGAGGCGGCGGGCGACGCCCGGTACCGGCTGCTGGACACGATCAGGGAGTACGCCGCCGAACGGCTGGAGGCTGCCGGGGAGTCCGACGCGCTGGCGCTGCGGCACCGGGACTGCATCCTGACGCTGGTGGAGGAGACGGTCGGCGGGATGTTCAACCGCGGCGAGCCGCCCTGGCCGGTGCGCCGGGAGGTGTTCCGCCGGGGCATCGCCGAGTACGGCAACTTCCGCATCGCGCTGCAGACGTCGCTGGCGCACGGCCACGCGGACGAGGGCCTGCGGCTCTGCATCGGGCTGCGCAACATGTGGCTGCCGCACGGCGACGCCCGCGAGGCGGCTACCTGGCTGGACCGGTTCCTCGTCCTGCCCGACGCGGAGGTGTCCCCGCCGGTGCGCGGACGGGCCCTGGCGGTCCGCGCCGAGATAGCGTTCGACCTGCAGGACTACGACACGCTGGCGCGCTGCGCGACCGAGAGCCTGGAGCTCAGCCGGGCCAGCGGCGACGACTTCCCGGTACCGACCGCGCTGCGGGTGATCAGTCAGGCGGCGGCGCGGGCGGGCCGGGCCGGCGACGCGGTGACCTACATCGACGAGGCGGTCGCGGCGGCCGAGGCGGCGGGCAACGACTGGGAAGCCGGGCTGACCCAGGCCACCAAGGCGGCCATCGCCGTCCGGCAGGGCAAGCTGAAGTCGGCCCAGCGGGCGTACGAGACCGCGCTCGAGATGCTGGCCGACAACAACCGCTGGGGCGTCGCGCAGGTGTCATACGGGATGGGCACCCTGGCCAGGACCCGCGGCGACGCCGAGATGGCGGTCCGGTGCTACGCCGACGCGATGGAGATCTTCCGTGAGCTCGACGCCTGGCCGGAGATCGCCCGCTGCCAGGCGGGGATCGGCTGGATCGCGGTTACCACCGGCGACTACGACCAGGCGCAGGAGAGCCTGGCCGAGGCGCTGCGGCTGAACCAGGTCGGCGGGCAGCGGCTGGGCATCGCCCGCGGCCTGGAGGCGTTCGCCGCGCTGGCCGCGGCGCGGCGGCAGCCCGAGCGGGCGGCCCGGCTGGCCGGGGCCGCCTGCCAGCTGCGCGAGTCCCTCGGGCACGGGACCGGCATCGGCCCGCGGATCGAGGAGGTGCTCGAGTTCGCCCGCGGCCGGCTCGGCGCCTCGGCCGCGGCCGCCCTGTTCGCCGAGGGCCGCGAGACGGTCGCCGAGGACGCCATCGGCTTCGCGCTCGCCCCGGACCAGGATCAGCTCATGCCCGGACCCGCGGCGGCCGGCGAACCCGCCTGGACCGACCCGTCCCGCCTTGGCCCGCCGGCTCAGGGTTCCGGGCCTCGCCAGGACACCGGCGGCGCGCACCGCGGACCCACGCCGCTGACCCCGCGCGAGCACGAGATCGCGAACCTGATCGCCCAGGGCCTGTCCAACCGGGAGATCGCCGACGAGCTGGTGATCAGCCCGGCGACCGCCGCCCGGCACGTGGCCAACATCCTGGCCAAGCTCGGCTTCAGCTCGCGTACACAAGTTGCCTCATGGGCCACCCGCCACGACGCGTCTAGCTGACCTCCGCGTGCATATGTGCACGCGGATCCGGCTCCTGAGCCTGGCGATATGCACACCGGAATACACAGTTCGGCGCATGTGCAGACGACCGCCGGGGCCTAGCGTTCAACTGTCGCTATCACACGGTGGCGCCGGGTCCTGAAACCCGGTGCCGGCCAGTTCCCAAGGGGGGGTGGGAACCGGCGAGCCAACGGCAGCGGCCGGGCGGGTCCCGGTTCACGCCAGGACCCGCCTGCTGAAACAGCCAGGCTGGAGGTTCTGGTGGAACGCGTCAGTACCGGGGAACGCACGGCGGCAGACCAGCTCATGGTGAGCGATTGCTCGCCAGACCGCGCGCTGACCGAGCGCATCCTGGAAGTCGCGGACGAGGCAGGCTACCGGGCCGCCCTCATCGACGCCACCGACGGCTCGGTGACGGCGTGGCCGCGCTTCGCCCGGACGGTGCGCGCGGCAGCGGCCGGGCTGGCCCGGCGCGGCCTGGCGGAAGGCGACACGGCCGGCGTGTTCGTCCAGGACGCGGCCAGCGCGGCCATCGCGGTCAACGCGATCAGGGCGGCGGGCGGCCGCGCCTGCCTGATCCGGTCCGACGCGGGCCCGGCCGACATCGCCGACCTGCTCAACGCCTGCGCGGCGCGGGTGCTGATCACCTCGGCTCCGCTGGCCGGGCTCGCCGCCGAAGGCGCGGACCGTTCCCGGGTGCGGCAGGTCATCGCGTTCGGGGACGCGGACGGCACCACCCCGTTTAGCTCGCTGCTCGGATCGGGCCGGCACAGCGCACCAGGCTGGCAGCCCGACGGGCCAGCGGCCGCCGAGCCCGGCTTCGCCGACAGGTCCGGTCCCGCGCATGAGTCTGGCCGTCCGGAGGGGAACGGCCAGACTCATGAGCGAGACCTGACGGACTCTGGCGAGCCGGGCTCGGGCGGCGACCTGACCCACCGGGACGTGGTGGTGGCGGGCCCGCCGTGCGGTGACGGGCCCGCCTACATCTCGCTCCTCGACCTCACCCTGCTGGCCGGC
>Ga0207683_10005858_pt1 | contig 10539 bp, 13 predicted proteins | sample KBSM73metaG_FD_184333 | JGI IMG/M metagenome (GOLD analysis project Ga0207683, IMG submission 184333) | Miscanthus rhizosphere microbial communities from Kellogg Biological Station, Michigan, USA - KBS M7-3 metaG (SPAdes) (version 2) | ecosystem: Host-associated > Plants > Roots > Rhizosphere >...
GGTCTCGATGTGCTTTGGCTGCATCGAGGCGACGAAATCGGGCAGGGAGCGTGAAGGTAGCCCCAGCGCTTTGCGGCGCAGCTCGTCCTGTGTCCATTCCTGCAGATGCGTGCTGGCGTTGGGTACAGCCTTCTTGCCATACTCCTCATAGGTCCCACGGTTCTCTAAGGCCGCCGCGATCTTGGCCGGCGTATCCAGCTCAGGATGCCGGCGGGCAAACTCCACTGGGTCAGCCTTAGCCTCGTCATAGCTCATGGCCGCCTGTTTCTCGCGGGCGGTATCGGCACGTTCTTTTTCGGCAGTCGCACGGTTATGCTCGGCCGTTGCACGCTTGGCGTCGATCTCGCCCTGGCCGCCCTCGCTCAGCTGCTGAAGGTAATTAGTCCAAGACGTATCGGTGAGCGCGCCGACCTTGACCTGCGTCGGCGAGATCGGGCGACCGAACATCTTGGAGAGTTCGGCCGCCATCTCCTCGGGCTTCTCGACGGCGTTGCGCCGATTGGTGAAGTCGAACTGCTTCGCTACCGTCGCTTGGTTCTGGCTCGCCGTCGTCGACTGCGTATGCTCGATATCGGCCAGATCCTTGGGGCCGATCGAGCCGTTGAGGATCTGAGACCGGACGACCTCCGGAGGCTGGCCCAGGCGCTTCGAGAGCGCGTCTACGACCTCGGGCTTGAGCAGCGCCTCGCGCGCAGTGCCGGCGCGCTTGGCCTCCTCGCGCTTGGCGACGGTGTCCTGCTTGATGGTGTCCTTGTAGCCGCCGCTGTCGTACTCCATGGCCGCGCGCTCGGGCGACCAGTTGTTCATACGCTGCAGCTCGTCGATGCCCTGCTTGCGGAGCTGCAGGGCCGAGGCCTGCTGGTCCTCGTCCTTCCGCATGTCCATGATGGTCTTGAGCGTGTTCAGGTCCGGGCCACCGCCGCCACCCCCGCCACCGCTGCTGACGTTCTCGCCGCGCAGACTGCCGACCATGCCGCCGATCGAGGAGAAGATTGATTGCAGGCGCGCTGCGCGCTGCTGTTTCTCGTAGGCGGCGAGGAGGACGTCCGAGTTACGGATCACCGCCGGCGAGGGCGCCGCGGCCGGCGAGGAGGCGATGACGCGCTCCTGGGCCGGCTCGGGCGTGGGCGGCGGCAGCGGCTGTTTAACAAGCGGTTTAACCGGCGACATGGCCCGGCCCCCGCCAGAGCCTGCGGTGTACTCGGTGCGGACGTTATCCGGCAGCGTGAAGTCAGCCTCGGCGTTCTTCGTCGCCATCTCGGGCGTTGCCATGTTCGCTATCGAGGCAGGGGGCCCGGAGGTTTGCCCCATGGTCGGCGGGATCTGGAACTGCGGCGGGCGCGGGCCGGCCGCCTTAGCCTCCGATACGGCAGCCGCGTCCGCCATGGTACCGCGGGCGATACCAGCGCGATCGCGGATCGGCACCAGCCCCAGGATGACCTGCATGTCTTCGCCAATGGTGCCCATCATGCAGCATCCTCTGCTTCTTCACGGTCACGCCGGCGCAGCTCGTCGCCCAGCTCGATGACCTTGGCGCGCAGCGTCAGGTAATCGCAGAGCGCGCGCGTCTGCTCCCAGGCCACCCCGTTGATGCGATGCTCGCGCACTACCGCCTCGATCTTCATGGCGAGGTCGCGCAGATCCTTGGCTTCGTTCACAGCATCACCCAAGCGATGGCGAAGCAGAGGAGCGCTGCAGCGCCGAGGAAAGTCACAGCCCAGAGGTCGGTGCGGGTCATGGGGTCGAGGGTCACGCCACCTGCCTCTTGCGGGGATCGATCAGGCTCGGGTCGGCGAGGATCCCGCTCATAATCTGCTGCGCGCCTTGCGCGCGCTTCGCCATGGCCGGGTCGCCCTGCAGGGGCTGGATCTGGACAGGCTTCGCCACCGGCACCGGCGGTGGTGGCGCCTGGGCCCCGCCGCCGCCTCCGCCGAGCGCCTTGCCGATGCCGCCGATCGCGCCGAGGATACCGCCGAGGCCACCGCCGCCACCGCCGCCACCATCCCCGCCGCCACCGCTATCGCCGCCGCCGCCGCTCTCGCCGGCGCCGAGGTCCATGCCGCCGCCCCCGCCGCCGCCGGCGAAGGCGAGATCATCCGAGCCGTTGCCGAAGTTGAGGTTGTTGCCGAGGCCCTGGCCGAGGTCCGCCGCCGGGTTGGGCGGGGGCGCCATCGGCGGCGGCGTGACCGGGTTCACCATGCTCACCGGGTTCGTCGCCAGTGGCGAGCCGCCGCCATCGCCGAGCCCCGGCGGACGCGGAGGGGGCTCCGCATCTGCTGTGAGGCTCGGCGGCGGCGCGGTGGTGGGGACGCCTGTTGGCCTTGGCGGGGGCAGCGGTACGTTGGCGAGAAGGCCTGGAGGCCGCGGGCCGGGCACCGGCGTCTCGCCGCCGACGCCGACCGGGCGCGGCGGTGGAAGAGGAGCCGACGCCACCTGTGGGCTGGGGGGCATAACCGGTGGCGCCGGCGTCGGTGGCGTGGAGGCCACCGATTGGGTTGGAGATTGCATGTCGAAGCGGCGCGTGTCGAAGCTCGGCAGCTCGGCCGAGCGCGGCGCGACGGTCGCGGAGCCGACACGGTCGAAGCGCGAGGCGTCGAAGGGCGGCTTCGCCGGCGCCGGGAAGCCCTTGTCGCCGAGGCCGAAGGCCATGTCGGGCGCCGAGGGCGCCGCCGGCTTGGTGATGTCCGGATCGAAGCTCGGTGCACGCAGATCCTTGATGGCTTGCTGCGCGCCTTCCGGATCGAAGAAGCCCTGCGGGCTGAAGGTCTTGACGCCGTCGGGCAAGACCTTGGGCTTGCCCCGCATCAGCTCGTCATAATCGAGGAGGCCCATCAGCCACCGCCTTTCGCCAGGACGTCGTAGCGGGCCTGTTCCTTGCGCCGCTTACCGAGGGGCACGGTCAGATCATACAGCGGATTGCCCGCCTGTTCGATGGCGCTTTGCATCATTCGTTGTGCCGGGGCCTTGATCGGCTCGGGCGGGCTCAATGGTTTCAAAGTGATCGGGTTCGCATGCGGGCTCGGCACCGAGCCGGCGGACGCCGCGCTGCCCCCACCACCCATGGCCTTGCCGAGCGCGCCGATCGCGCCGTTGAAGTCGCCGCGCTTCACCTTGGCCAGAAGGTCCGCGTTGAACTTGTCGGCCGGGGACTGCGCCGACGGCGTTGTGCCGGCGGCCACCTGCTGGGCCGCCTGTGCGGCTGGCTTGAAGTTCGGATCGCCGAACCCGAAGGTCGGCACGCCCGAGGGCATGGTGACGGGATCGCCGGGCTTCGTGCCGAGCACGGCCGGCGTGGCGGCCGGCCCCATGCCGGTCGGTGCTGCCGTCGGGTAAGCGCCCGCCGCCTGCTCGGTGGGCGTGCCGAAGAACGAGAAGGTCGGCACCGGCGGCAGGAGCTTGCGCCAGTCCCAGGTGTCATCGGCCACGGAGGCCTCCCGTGATGAAGTCGAGGAAGCTCGGGCGCGCCGTCTTACCGGCCCAGGTCTGTGGGTTGGCGCCGACCGCACGCGCGATCGATGGCTGGGTCAGTGGTGGCAGCACCGGCACCGGCGGCACCGGGGCGCTGCCGGTCGGCGCGGTCACCGACGGTGGCCGGGGCGGGGGTGTCACGGGCGCCACAGCGGCGCCGGGCGCGCCCCAGTCATCCGCCCCGCTGCCGAGGCTGCCGCCAAGGCCGCCGCCGAGGTCGGCCGGGCCGACTTGCTGGGTCAGGTCGATCGGATCCTGGGGTCGCTTCGGCGGCAGCGGCGCCGTCTTCGGCAGGCTCCCCTTCGGCATGTCGAGCGTCGGCAGCGGGCCGGGGTCGAGGCGCCAGGGGTTATCGCCGCCGCGCGCGTAGCGGTCATAGGATCCATAAGGCATCACATCCATCCTGACTTGATACGTATGCCCGGCTTCAGCAGGCCGGATTGCACATGCGGGTTCATCTTGCCTTTGTAGCGGTTCCAGATGTCCTTAGCCTTCTGGAGCTGCGGTGCGAGATCGTGCGGGTCCGGGGTGTCCCAGGGGAGTATGTCGCGCCGCATGACGTCGGTGTAGTTCTGCCGAACCTCGGCCGCGCGCGCCATGCGCTCGGCGGGGGACATGGCATAGCCCACCGGATCTATGTTCGGGCTCGGTATGCGGGGCCTGTCCGTGCCTACCCCGAAGCGGCGCGCTTCCGCCTGCAGCCCATGCTCGCCCTCGTGGATAAAGCCCGACAGCAGCTGGTCTTGCGGACCAGTCAGTTCGATCTTGGACTTCGCCAGATCTGTGCCCTGGCCGAGGAATGCCCCGCCCATGTCCGTCCCCGGCGCGGTGGTCTCGATCCGCATCCTGGCCCTGGCGTACGCCGGGTAGTTCTCGAGCAGCAGCGGGTGATCGGCGAAGTGCTCGACATTGCGGAAAGCGGGGGTGCCTTCGTCGGGCAGGTTCTTCATGCGGGCGCCGCGGTCGGAGATCTCGTGGGCCCAGTTGCCCTCGGCGTCCCGCATGGTGCCGGTGTCGTGCCAGATGTCGGCCGGCGTTGCGCCTCTGCGTTCGATCTCGAGCGCCTTGTCGTAGGCAGCGTGCGGAGCCTTCACAGCGTTGCGGCTGCCGAAGGTGCCGATCGCGCCCTTCGGGATCTGCCCCGCCATGCTCGAGACCGAGGCGCCTTTCGACATCAAGCCGACGAGATCGCCGGCGCGGGTCAGATCCTCGGTCTGGGACGGCAGGCTCATCGGCTGCTGGCCGCTGTAGACGTCGCCCGGCAGCTTCGCGCCTGACGCGACAGATTTCGCCATATCTGTCTCAGCGAGCGTACCGAGCAGCCGGCGCCAGTTCACAGCGGCGTTCTCGCCGTCACCAAGCGGCGCGGCCATGCCCTCGTAGCCCATGCCGGGGTACTGATCGAGAAGCCCCATCAGCCATACCCTCCGAGCAGTCCGCCGTAGTCCTGCCCGCCGGCGAGGAGGCCGCGCCGGATGCGCGGGAACATCAGGGCCGCATAGTCGGGGGCCTGGGCTGCCGCCTGCTGGGGCTGGGGCGTCATCGGCGCGTCAGGCGTCATGGGCTGCGCGAGCTGCTGGAGCTGCTCCTGCTGCACCGCCTGCTGGACCTGGGCCGCTTGCTGCGTCTGCTCCTGCGCCTTCTGGCTCTCGTCGGCGACGGCCTGGAAGGGGCTCGAGGCGAGCATGCCCTCGGCGACATTGGCGGGCAGCTTCGGCACGCCGTCGGCCGGCATCGGCACGGCGCCCGGCACGGACTTCATCTGCGGGGTGCCGCCAGCTGACTGCGTGGGCGGCGCCGTGCCGTTCAGAACTGCGAGGAGCGCTGCGCCTTCGGTCGCCTGCTTGTGGCTGTTGATGCCGCCATGGCCATAGACCTTGCTCGGGTCGAAGCCGTAGGTCTTGGCGGCGTAATCCCGAAAGCCTGTGATGGCAGCCTTCTGGGCGTCAGTGATATCGGCGTCGTTCTTGGCGATGACCTCGATGCCGATCGCGTTCGCATTCGAGAGCGGCACCTCCTTGCGCTCGGACGGCTTGATGTGTGCGCCCTGGGCACCCTGTGGCAGGGTCTGATAGACCTTGCCGTCGCGGTCCATGACATAGTGGACCCCGAGCCCGCGCTGGTTCAGCGTGTTGACGACGCTCTCGGGCGTACCGCGCCCGCCGGTGTGGTGCAGGATCAAGCCCTGAACCGGCCCAGCGAAACCCCCGCGGTTGTAGCGCGCGAGCTTCGACAAGTCGGTGACGGTGAACGGCGTCTCCGGGGTCGGGTCTGCGGATCGGGGCAGCGCAGGGGTAGCGGAGCGCCCGCCAATTCCCTCGAAGTCGCCGACGCCGATCTTCTTCGCCGCGTGCCAGGGCTCCCAGCCCTTATTGCCGGTGGCCACCTGCTCGGCGATGAACTGAAGCTGCTGCTCCCAAGTGTTGGGATCGCGCGGGTCGATGCCCCGGTTCAGCGCAACATTGCCGAGCCCCCCGCCGAGATAGAGCTGGCCTAGCCCGTAGGATTTGCCGCTATCGCCGACCGCTGCCGGGTCGAGCTTGCTCTCGGCATCAAGCACACGCTCGGCGACAGCCGGATCAATGCCACGCGCGGCGAAGATCCGACGGATCGCTTCCTGGATCTCGGCGCGCGTCGGCATGGCATCCGCCTAGAGAAGCGCGCCGAGCAGGCTGCCGCCGCTCTGCAGGAGCCCGCCGATGTTCATGGCCTGCTTGGTCTTGGTGTTCGACATGCCGCGCGTCTGGGCGGTTGAGTCCTCGACGCGGTGGATGTCTTCGGTGTGGCCGACCGGGGTGATGCCGAGGAGACCGGCGAGCCACGTCAGCTGGTTCTTGTCCCAGTCGCGCTTCTCGATGAACTTCTTGTAGGTCTCCTCGAGGCGCTCACGGTCCTTGTCCTCGAGCATCTTGCCACCCGAGAGCATGGTGAAATAGTCCTGGGCGAGACCGGCCTGGGCCGCCTTGGCGGCGCCGATCCCGCTCTCGGCGAGGCCCTTCTGGTTCGTGAGGTTCTGGAACTGCCGGCCCCAGTCGGCCGAGCGCGCCGACATGCCCTTGTCGTAGGCGTCCGCCCTGAGCTTCGCCGAGAGGTCGCCGATGCCTTGGGTCGTCTGCGCGTTCTGGACCGCCTCCTGGACCGCCTGCCGGGAGCCACCGAAGGCCTTCGCAGCAGTGGCAGCCGTCTGGGTCTTGGTCAGCGCTTGTTGCCCGGCCTCCTGCGCCCTGGCGATCGCCCGCTTCTCGACGTTGTCGATGTACGGGTTCATGTAGTTCTCGACGTTGCCCGGCTGGACGTCACCGCGCTGCTGCAGCGAAATGATGTCGGTGCCGAACTTGTCGTACAGTGGCTGATAGGTGCCTGCGTTCTTCTTCATCCACTCGAGCGTATCGAGCGTCATGTTGGAGAAGTCGGGCACGACCGTGCCGTCGTAGGCCTCGTACGGGCGCTTGTAGATGTCCTCGCCACGCTCGTAGTTCGCCTTGGCGTAGTTCTGATACCAGTCAGGAAACTTGAACTCGCCGTGCTGGTCCGCAACGCTATGCGTCTGCGTCTCGCCCTGGCTCTGCGTTTGGCTGGAACTGCCGCCACCGCCCATGGGAATGCTCCTAGTGTAGGTCGAGACGCCGCGTGTACACGCGCGGACCTTTGCGCCAGCCCTGTCCCGGGCCCCAGTTGCGCCGGTCGATAAGGTACTCGAAGCCCGGCCGCCCGTACACCCGCATGAAGGTCGACCCGATGTCCCGGGCGAACTTCTCGATCTGCTGCTGCAGCTCCTCGAAATCCTCGAGGCTGCCTACGATGAAGAAAACGTCGACCACCATGGCCTGCGGGAAGTTCACCACGGTCGTGACGGCCCATGAGTCCTTGACCACGAAGGACTGGAAGAGCCCTCCCTCGACCAGTGCGTGGATGTCCTCGAGGGTGTGCGTCCCTCCCATCGAGTGCAGGAGTTCCTGCAGTTCCCTGAGCTTATCGCGGTCAACCACTGACCCGAGCCGTCGCGAGCGCGCCTGTATCGTCGACATAGAGCGCGAAGACCGCGCCGCCCGGCGACATGATCAAAACATTCGATCGCGCCACGTCATCACGCGACCGCCCGGCCAGCTCGCCCGAGATGCGCTGCGCGAGCGTTGCCATGTAGGTCGCTTCGGCTGGTTTATCCTTGAATAAACCGGCCGGGCTCGGCATCGGTACCGAACCAACTGCCATCACCATGTCATGGCCCTCCCCGCCGCCCGCGCGGTGCGATCGTGATCAGCCCCTCGCCGAAGCTCCAGGGCTTTGACGTCATCATCTGCATCTTCACGGCAAAGTCCCGGCCCGAGATCCGATAGTCGATCTTGCCCTGACTGTGGACGTTGCCCTCGAGCGAGCCGTAGCTGTCCCGCAGAGCCGGCACCTTCGGCCCGTTGGTGCGCTCAGGCGCGTTGTTGTAGCGGCCTTTGGTGGCGAAGAGCTGGTACGAGACCACCTCGAGATCCGCTTCGGTGTCGACAAGGATCTGGCGCGTCGTCGCCATGGCGACCCCCTTGTCGAGCCCGAAGAAGGCCGAGCGGATCCAGGGCAAATCGGGCGTTTCGGGGTAGTAGTAGCCCTTCTCATGCCGGTAGAGATTGTTGCTGTTCCCGCCGCCGGCCATGATCGGATAGCTGATCAACGTACCGGACACGCCGCAGGTCCGCTTGACGTTATGGCCGATCGACCACCAGCCCTCCTGCGGATTGTAGATGATGAGCGTGTCATTCTCGATCGGCGTCGGCTCCCCCTGCTTCGGAAAGCACCACCAGATCTCGGCGTAGGCACCGTTGTACCAGCCTGCCATGTGCGCCCGCGTGGCGATGTCGTCGTAGCTCTGCTGGAACCAGTCGAGGATCGGGCACGGGATCGGCTGGATCGACGAGCCGTCGAAGCGATAGAAGCCGTCCGCGGCGGCCCAGCTCACCGAGCCCGAATGCGCCACCGCGGCCTGGGCCGAGAGCGGCGCGGACTGCTCGCCCAGGTAATTGTACGTGTAGACGAAAGGCAGCGCCTTGTAGCCGACCGAGTAGGCGCCCTGCACGGTCCAGAAGATGGTCGAGTACTGGGTCGTCACCGCGTCGATGATCCGGCTCGCCGGCTCGATCGAATAGAACCCGGCCGTGTTCGTGGTCGAGGCGAAGTCCCAGTCGGTGATGTTCTCCTGGCTGCACCAGCCGAACTTGTTGACCGCGCCGCCCATGGCGAAGAGCATGACGTGGCGCTCGGCCGTGACCACGAAGGTGCGGTTCGAGGTCGGTGCGTTCGCCACGGCCACGGCGGTGTTGAAGCCGCCGCCGATGTCGGGGCCCGGCGTCCACTTGAGCAGCCGCCCGTCCGGGGACGCCATGGCGAGAAGGTCGTCGCCCCAGTTCGCCAGCCGCCAGACCTCGCCGACCGAGCGCTGGTCGGAGCGCCGGTTGCGGACGCCCGTGCCGTAGACGTTGTCGTGATTGTCGGGCGGGATCGGCGTGACGCTGTAGGTGTCGTTGCCATAGCCCCCCGAAAAGATGTCGTTCGGCGGGACGATGCCCCCCGGCGGCGTCACGTCCCGGAGCCGCTCCGGGCCGCCGGCCACGTCGGAGCCTTCCAGTACCCAGAGCTTGGTCTCGCACAGGATGCCGAGCCGGACCTCGCCGGTCGAGTCGACCCAGACATGCATGGCGCGGACTGGCCCGCCGGACAGGGGATCGAGCGCCATGCGCTCCCAGCCATTGACCGGCCGCAGGCGCCCGGCCACCCAGCGCGTGAGATGGCTGTCCCACCATTTCTGCCCGACGCCGATCGGCGTCGAAGTGCGATTGACCCCCGGCGGGAAGGCGATCGGGATCGTGTTGGGGCCGGGCTCAGCCATCTACATATGCCAAGCCGCGAACTTCATCATGTAACACACAGTATAGTAGGGTATCGTGGCACTTCCCCCGCTATACACTGGCGCACCCCCATAGTCATCGAGGAACTCCGGGCCGCCGGGGTTATAGGGCACATATTGTGTCCCGGCGTGATAGTGCGTAGGAGGGATTATACCTTTTTGGCCCGGAAAAATAATACCCCCGAACTCCCCAGGGGCGTTCTGGTTACCGGCCCCGAGCACAACCCGATCGGAAAGGTTGGGTGTGCCATTGAGCCCATTGCAGAGCGCCCAGCCTTTCGACAACAGATCACCGAGGCTGGCAAAGGTACCCGACCATAGAACGATGGTGCCGACCGGGATAACGCTATTCAGGATCGCGAAGACGCGCGTCTCGACCCAGCGCGCGGTGGCGACCGAGCGCTCCTGAACATTGCCGCCGCCGACCGGCGAGACGCCGTCCTGCTGCGCCGCGACCCAGAGCGAAGTGTCGATGACCTGGGGCGAGCCGTTGATCGTGTCGAGACCGGTCAGGGTCTTGACGACACGGTTGTAGAGCTGCGTGTCGATGTTGCTCAGATTGGCGTTGAGCGACGTGCCCCAGGTATCCTTGGCGGCGCCGACCTCGGGCAGGGTGTAATGATAGTACTGCGTTGTGGCGTCAGGCATCGCTCACCCTTTCCGCTCGGCCTCGAGGTCGGCTAGAAAACTTTTTTCCCGCCCGAGCGCACGGTATTCCGCTTCGCGTCTTTTCGAGCGATGGATTTGTGCACCTTGGTGCCGTCCGGCGGATCCGACCCCATCATCGCCGCGGTCGCCTTCTTCGGCGTTGCCGTGAAAGGGGTGTTGCCGCCCGAGCCCCCGAACTGCTTAGCCGCACCGGGCTGGCGGGGCTTCGCTGTGTTCTTGCCTGCTCTCATGTCAGCCTCCTCAGTAAATCTCGTCGCCATCCGCGTCGTTCATGCCCTTCATGCTCAGCGAGCGCGAGGGCTTCTTCGCGGGCTTCTTCTTCGGGCCCATGCCGGGCACGGAGTTGAACGCCATCTCGAGCGGCGCCGCCTTCCGGCGCGGCAGCGAGGAGCCGCGCGCCGGCGACATGCCGAGGCTCTTCGGGTCGAAGAAGTTAGTCTCCTCCATGCTGGGGAACTCCTTCCCACCCCCCTTCCCAGACGGTTTTTGCTTCGTGCGTAGCTGAGACATCT
>Ga0207683_10005860_pt1 | contig 10539 bp, 11 predicted proteins | sample KBSM73metaG_FD_184333 | JGI IMG/M metagenome (GOLD analysis project Ga0207683, IMG submission 184333) | Miscanthus rhizosphere microbial communities from Kellogg Biological Station, Michigan, USA - KBS M7-3 metaG (SPAdes) (version 2) | ecosystem: Host-associated > Plants > Roots > Rhizosphere >...
ATCAGACCGTTGGCCTCGGATAGTACGTTGCCGTCCGAGTCGGTCATCGTCGCCCTCACAACCATTTTCCGCCCCTCGACGGAGTCGATCCACGCCCGCGACACCAGCGGTTCCATTTCAGGGAAGGTCCCGGGCACGCCCGGCAGTCGCAACACCCGCGGGCGCCGTGTGCTCCTCCAGTCGCGCACAGATGCCTTCGACCAGCTCGGCCGTGTCGTTCCACAGTGTTTCGTCAGGGTTCGTGGACACGGCGATGTCCTGCAGCCGCCGAATCGCCGACATTGAATCGGGCCATCTCCGGTGCGGCGGCAACCAGTGTGATCCTTGCGAATTCGCGGATCTCATCCTCGGTGTCGGTCACGACTGCCTCCACACCTCGATGAGGTCGTCAGTGGTCTGACGGTGGCGAGCAGCGACAGCGTGTTGTCGATGATCGAGGTGGCGTAGTCGGCGGGGATGCCTGCGACCGCATCCCGTGGCACGACGACCCGGTATGCCAGGTTCACTGCGGCGCCTCCTGCATCAATAGATACTAAATCAATTACAGTATAGTTTTCCGCAAAGGACAAGATCGAATAGCCGCGGCGGGGCGCCCGGCTTGTCGGCCGCTTTCGCCATATTTTCACGCCTAAGCAGGAATTCGACTGATCTGCCGCCAAGGCGCTACAGCCAACGCGAAACAAGCTGCCAGTCAGTCAATTTGAACTCACGCCACGTCGGGACGCGCGGGCCCCCGCCCGCATCTCCCATCCGCCCCGACTGCCAATCGGCACTTGAATTTCCGTAAACCTACGGTAGCGTAGGTTACGTAGTCGTAAGTAAGAGACCAAGAGCCGGGAGAGTCCCGATGACGACAACCCAAGACGGTCTACTCACGGAGCTGGAACCAGTGGTGGAGGACAATCTCAACCGCCACCTTGCGACGGCGAAACCCTGGAATCCGCACGACTACGTTCCGTGGAGCCGTGGGCGTGACTTCGCTTTTTTGGGTGGTCAGGATTGGACTCCGGAGGATTCCCGCCTCGACGAGGTTTCCAAAGCAGCCATGGTCGTGAACCTTCTAACGGAGGACAACCTGCCGTCCTACCATCGCGAAATCGCTCTGCGGTTCGGGCCTGATGGCGCATGGGGGCAGTGGGTGGGTCAGTGGACGGCCGAAGAGGGTCGTCACAGCATCGCGCTACGCGACTATCTCGTCGTCACCCGCGGCGTCGATCCCGTAGCGCTTGAGCGAGGTCGCATGCTGCATATGGCGGCCGGCTACGACTCTGGCGACAAATCGATGTTGGAAGCTTTGGCCTACGTGTCCTTCCAGGAACTGGCGACGCGGATCAGCCACCGCAATACCGGCCGAGCATCCGGTTGTCCTGTCGCCGAACAACTCCTCACCCGAGTAGCGACCGACGAGAACCTGCATATGGTCTTCTATCGGAACCTGGTGGACGCCGCGCTTGATATTGCGCCGAACCCGACCATGCAGGCGATCGCTCGCGAAGTAATCAACTTCCAGATGCCCGGAAGTACCATGCCAGGCTTCGCGGAAAATGCTCTGACGATCGCCAAAGCGGGCATCTACGACCTGCGTTCACATTTAGAAGATGTTCTGCGTCCGATATTGCGGTTCTGGAGAGTCTTCGAGCGTGACGATCTCGACGGCGAAGGAGCTCGCGCGTGCGAGGAACTGGCGACCTTTCTCGATCTGGTGGAGGCAAAGGCCTCCCACTATGAGCAACGTCGCCAAGAACGACTGGCCGGAGCGGGAGCGCCGTCCGGTCACTGACCGCTAACCACGCTGGTCGCCGTCCGGTCGTTGTCCGATACAAATCGACGGCAGATTGCGAATCACCCTTAGTCCCGGCCCTGATACTGTAACTCATACAGTATTAGCTGCGGCGAACATGAGGTGCCGAGTCGTGATCACGTCCAGTCCTGCCCGCTTCGACGCGATCGTCATCGGCGCTGGCCAACGTGGCCGGGATGACGCGGGCCGTGTCGGAGGTCCGAGCGGTCGTACGCTGGCTGCAGCCGCGGTCCACCGCGATCGCGATATCCGGTGTGTCCATGGGCAGTCCGGTCGCGGCCCTCGTGTCGCATCTCGAGACGGTGCACGCCGTGGCGGTGTATACGCCAATCTTCGGGTTCAACGCGATGATCGCGCAGCACCTCGGACGATGGGGACCCTCGGTCCGGGGGGTCAGCGACGTGCTGCGGTCCGCAACCGTGGCGCGGTTAGCGTCACCAGTCGATCTGCTGGCTGTCGAACCGTCGCCGCCGCCGGAGTGTCGCCTCATCGTCGGTGCCTGGCACGACCGAATGGCGCTGCGAGAGCCGGCTTTTGCGCTCCACGAACGGTGGGGCGGAGAGCTGTACTGGCACGACGGCAGCCACGCGGGGCACCTCTTCTCCCGGCGTGTGCAGGCGACGTCGGAGCGGTTCCTTGCCGGGCTCAGTGCGGAAGGCGGCCGCCGATTGTTCGGGTGACTTGCTCGGCATAACCGACCGACAGGTCGATCCATGCCTCGCATTGGGCCTGTGGCATGCGCACCGTCGGGCCGCTGATGGTGATCGCGCCCAGGATGTCGCCTGCGGCATCGAATACCGGTGCGGAAAGCCCGGATGCTGAATCCTCGCGTTCGCCCGCGGTGATCGCATAGCCGTCAGCCTTTGCCTGAGTGATGAGCCTGCGCAACTCATCCGGACTGGTGACGGTTCCGTCGGTCATCGGTTCGAGCGGGCGAGCGAGTACCTTCTCCGCCAGATCCGGATTCCATGCGAGCAGGATTCGTGACGCGGAACCCACATGCAGCGGGATGACCTTGCCGACATACATGTCTCGGCGCAGCGCGTGGTGAGTCTCGGCGACCGCGACGCAGACCCTGAAGTTCTGTTCGACCTTGAAGAAGCAGGCGGTCTCTCCAGTCTTGTCTCGGATTTCCTTGAGCACCGGGTTGACGACCGCCAATACGTCGAGGTCCTTGAGGGCCGTGGCGGCCCAGTACGACATCCGCACGCCGATCCGAATGCGATCGCCCGTCCTGTCCAGCAGGCCCTGGGCCGCCATGTTGCTCACGAGCCGCTGGACGGTGGAGGTGGGAAGCCCGGTCGCCTGCTGGATCTCACCGAGGGTCATATCGGGATGTGCCAGGGAGAAGGCGTCGAGGATCTCGGTGATCTTGCCGAGCACCAACAGCGGTTGCTGCTTGGACGAAGCCGCGGTGTCATCGTTCGCCATGTCGCGAATGTACTCGTCGCGGTCACTCACCTCGATCATTGCCGATGACCCAGTCGAACGCCTTGGCCTTGGACCGCGCGCCCTGAGCGGTCCTCGACCGGTTCGGCTCGCCGAGCTCGGCGAGGACCTTGTCGGTGATGTCCACCATCGACGCCAGCGCGGCGGGTGTGAACCAGTCCGGTCGGGTAGCGAACAACAAGTCCTCACTGGAGGTGTTGCCGCTGGCGCCGGGCGCGAATGGGCAGCCACCGAGGCCGCCAAGCGAACCATCGACCATCGTGGCTCCGGAGTCGATCGCGGCGAGGGTGTTCGCCACGCCGAGGCCCCAGGTGTCGTGTCCGTGAAAGACGATACGACGCTGGGGGGTTCGGGCTTTGAGCCCGACGATCAGGTCGGTCACCTGCGTCGGTATCGCTTGCCCGATGGTGTCGCATACGACGATGTCGTCGGCTCCAGTGGTGCGTGGGTCGGCGGCGATGCCGATCACTCGCTCTGGATCGGTCAGGCCCTCGAACGGACAGGTGAACGCCGTCGCGATGCACAGTTGGATGGCCCCACCGAACTCCTGCGCAATCCGGACGGCGTCGGGCATCGCCGCGACGCTGTCTTCGGTGCTGCGCCCGATGTTGGCCTTGTTGTGCGAGTCCGACGCCGAGAAGCAGTACTGGAAGTTACGCGCGCCGGCGGCGGCGGCCTTCTCGACGTGCCGTGGCGTCGCCACCCAGACCCAGCAGTGCTCCAGCTCGTCGGCATGTAGCGCCGCGATGACGTCGAGCGTATCGGCAAGCGGCGGAACCAGATCCGGTCGTGCCATCGAGCCGATCTCGAGGGCCGGCACACCCAGGGCCAGCAGTTCGCGGATGATCTCGATCTTGCGTTCGGTGGGCAGCGCCTTCGCGGTTAACTGAAGCCCGTCGCGCAGGGTGACGTCGCGAAGCTCGGCACGCGGCGTATAGGGACGAGGTGTCATGAAAGTGCTCCTATGTCGTCATCGCTGAGACCCAGCACCGTCGAGAGCACTTCGCGCGTGTTCTGTCCGAGGTCGGGCCCGACGTTGCGTATCGGAAGCGATGCTCCGCCGATGACCGGCACGATGCCTGGAAAGCCGACTAATTTCGGCTCGCTCTCTCCGATGTCAACAGCGAAGTGCTGGATCATGTTCCGCGCCTCGTACTGCTCGTCGGCGCAGATGTCGGCAGCCGTGTAGATCGGCCCGGACGGCACGCCGGCTTCGTCGAGCAGCTTGAGCGCCTCGTCTCGGTCGTGGAGGATGGTCCACTGCCCGATCGCCGTATCGAGTTCCTCGCGGCGCTGCCAACGCCCCGCATTGCTCTGCAGCTCCGGTTCCTCGGCGAGGTCGGGTCGGCCGATGGTCTGCATGTAGCGCTGGAAGATCGCATCCCCATTGCCTGCGACGATGATGCTGGTGCCGTCGGCGCAGGGGTACGCGTTGCTGGGTGCGATGCCTTCCATCCGCCCGCCGACTCGCTCGCGCGTGACACCGTAGGCAAGGTAGTCCGGCACCAGCGACTCCATCACCGACAACACGGATTCGTTCAATGCGACATCGATAACACGCTGCGCCAGTGGCACTTTGACGCGTTCCCGCTGGAACAGCGCCATCACGGTGCCGAATGCGGCGTAAATTCCGGCGATGGAGTCGCCGATCGATACGCCGGTACGGACGGGCGGCCGGTCTGGGTCGCCGACCAGCTCACGCAGGCCGCCGAACGCCTCGGCCACTGCGGCGAATCCCGGCCGCTCCGACAGTGGCCCGGTCTGGCCGAACGCGGAGATGCGGGTGATCACGAGCTCCGGGTTGACCCTGTCGAGTTCCTCGGGACCGAGCCCCCACTTCTCGAGTGTGCCGGGGCGGAAGTTCTCCAGCAACACATCGCAATGCCGGACCAGGTCGAGCACGATCTCCCGGCCGCGCTCGGTCTTGAGGTCGATCACGATGGATTTCTTGTTGCGATTGATTGTCCGGTACAGCATCGACGTGTCCCCGGAGTACAGTCGCCAGTTGCGGAGCTCGTCTCCGGTGACCGGCCGCTCGACCTTGATGACTTCTGCGCCGAAGTCGGCCAGCATCCGGCCCGCGGTGGGCGCCGCGATGTAGTTGCCGAGCTCCAGCACCCGGACGCCGACGAGGGGATGAATGTCTTTGGTGTTCAACGTTGTTCCTTCATCCATATCAGAACAGGGCGCTCATCGGCAGGATGAGCAGGATCGCCACCACGGATGCGACGGATACGCCGACCGTGACGGTCTTGAGGGCACCGCGCGTCGACTGTCCCAACAGCGACTGCAGCAACCAGAACGTATTGCTGGTGACATGTACGGCGAATAGCGAACCGGCACCGGCGGCCAACGCGATCAGCACGGGGTCGAGCCCGATGATCGGCGCGACGGGCGCAAGGATGCCTGCCGATGTGATCGCGGAGATCGTCACGGAGCCGACGGCGACGTGTAGCGCTGCGGCGATGACCCACACCATGAGCAGCGGGGCGGCCGTGCTGGCGGTGAAGTACTCGCCCAGGATGTCGCCGAGCCCGGCCGCTTTGATGGTGGCTGCCAGCGAGCCGCCGACGCCGGTCAGGATGAGGATCTGTCCGCTTTCCTTGAAGCCGGTGGCGATCGCGTGCTGAATGGGCTCGGCCCCCAGCGCATGTCGGCCGACGAAGCTCGTGCCGATCAGGCCGATCAGCAAGGCGATGACGGGGGAGGAGACGAACTTGACGATGGGGTTGTGAATGTCGACGGCGTCGAGAATCGCACCCGTTGCAATGAGCACAAGGGACGCCAGCATCGGCGCGAACAGCACGATCAGCCGGGTCTGTACTCGGGTGGGAGTGGGTGCGGTCTTGGTCGCGACCGATCCATTCCCGTCTGGGGTCGTTGCACCGCTTACGGTCTCGTCGTCATCGTCGTCAAGCGGATCGGGGTCCGCGCCGAGAAACTCTTGCTCGTCGCGCTCCGGGTTCCACCAGCCGTGATTGAACAGGAACGACATGATCGCCACGGCGATCGCGACGGTGGGAATCGCAAGGAGCACACCGAACAGCAACATCTTGCCGAGCGGCACACCGAGCAGGCCGGCCAGTGCGAGCGCGCCCACACCGGGAACGGTCAGGACTATTCCGCATTCGAGCCCGATGGCCATGGCTGTCGCCATCCGCGCGGTTCCGTTCTTGCCGATCTTCTTGGCCAGGCTGCGGCCCAGCGGTGCCGAGATGACAAGCAGCACATCGAGAAAGATCGACTGGAGCAGCGTCGCAATCGTCAGCGACATCGCATAGGGCATGCGCTTCGGCCCGAATAGCTTCATTAGTGTTTGTACGAGCCGTTGAATGGCGCCCGTCTGCTGCAGTATCGCGCCCATCAACACGCCGAACGCGATCAGCAGGCCGACCTCGGCCATGATGTCGCCGAATCCCTTCATGATCGCGTCGATCGTCTTATCCACGCCAAGGCCGACCGCCAGGCCGAGGTAGGCGGATCCGACCACCAACGACACGACGGGGTTGAACTTGAATCGGACGATCATCACGACCACGGCGATGATCGCGACCGCGGTGTTGATGATGACTGCGGTGTGTGACATAGGTACAGCCCTTCGGACATTCGAGCTTCAGGTGGCGGTCACCACAGGTCACATATGGTGTGACCCACGACTCATTCATATTATGAGCATAAACCCACAATATAAGCAAGACCGAAGTTATGCAGGACTGTGAACTGCGGTTTTGTACCTGCATCGAGGGAGCCAGCTAGTCGAGCGCTGGACCGCCGTAGTTCTCGACGATGCGTGCGCGCACGCTGGTCAACTCTCGCCCGAGGTCGTATTGGTCGGACAGAGCCGTCCAGCAGAAGGCGATGCCGAACACTGCGGTGCTGATGTCATTCACGGCGCGGGCGATATCGATGCCGGAGCGGACCGAACCGTCGCGGATGCCCTTTCGTAGGCCCATCTCGACCTTCTCGGCGCCATTTCGCAACTGATCTCTGACGCGCTCACGCAAGGGTGATGTTGTCTTCACCGCCTCGAAGGTGGCGACGAACATCGCGAGCAGTAGTTCGTGGTCTTCGGTGTAGATCTCTTCTATCCGGTCGAAATGCGCAAGCACTTGGTCCATGCCGCTGGTCTTGGGGTCGGGGTCCGGGTTGAGTCGCTTCACGTACTCGTGAAGGAACGACTCCAGAATCGCGTCCTTGCTGCCATAGCGTGCGTGGACCATTGCGCGGCTGTAACCCGCACGCCGTCCGATTTCGGCAGCCGTCGTTGCGTCCCAGCCCTTTTCGACGATGAGCTCGGCGGCGGCCTGGAGCAGCCGCCGCCTCGAGGTCTCGACGCGCTCCGGCTGCGTTAACCCGTGGGCGGGAGAAGGCACCCTTGCATATTAAACGCCCGACAACTAACTTAGTTGTTTAGCGTCAAATTTCTTTGGGGAGGGCGATGGTGACTGCTGGTCGGACTGCCCGCTCGGCCGGCGGCGCCTCGGCGGACGTTCGTCCAGCATCGAAAACGTGAACGCCGAGTGGCTAACCGCTGTGCTCGACGGCGGGACGGTTACTGATATCCGGACCGAGCGGAGCGCCGAAGACACGGGCTTCTCGTTGTACCGGCTCCACCTCGTTGACGGGGGAGTGCCGTCGAGCGTGATCGTCAAGCTACCCGCCCAGTCCGAGGCCACGGGCGCGATGGAGTTGCTCGGCGGCTACCAGCGTGAGCTGTCGTTCTACCGGCACGTGGCCGGCCGTGCGCCGATACAAACGCCGCATGTCTACGTCGCGCGGATGGTCAAGGGATCGGCGGACTTCGTCTTGGTGCTTGAGGACCTGCGCGACTGGGACAACGCCGACCATCTCGCTGGGCTGTCGCTGGATCGGGCGCGGTTGTGCATCGAGCAACTCGCGGGATTGCACGCGTGGTCGAGTGATGGCGGGAATGCCGCTGCGCTGGAAGCTTTCCCGAGCATCGACACCCCGATGGCCCGCGACCTGCTGGTCCCCGCGTTCGGGCCGGGCTGGGATATCTACCTCGACAAGTCGTCTGAGTCGGTGCCGTCGGCGGTCGCGAGCTTCGTCGAACGGTTCGCCGAAGCCGCGGGCCAGGCACTGCAAGCGCTGACCGAAGGCTCGATGCTTCTGCACGGTGACATCAGAGCCGACAACATGTTCTTCGACGGCGACCAGCTCAAGGTGGTCGATTTCCAGCTCGCGGCTCGCGGCGCAGGCGCCGCCGACATCGCCTACCTGGTCAGTCAGGGACTACCTACCGAGGTGCGCCGTGGTCACGACGAGGCGCTGATTCGCGAATACCTCGCATGCCTGAGCGCACGCGGTGTCATGGACTACGCGTTCGACGAGGCATGGCGCCATTACCGATTTGCGGTGGCTTACCTCATGATCCTGCCCGTGATCACGCTCAACGGTTGGGACGCCTTGCCGGAGCGCTCCCGTGCATTGTGCGTGAAGCTCACCGACCGCGCGGTGGCGACCATCGACGAGATCGACGCGCTGGAGGTGTTCGAATGACCCGTTCCGCTCGTGAGGTGGTGGAGCTGTACAACCTGGTCGTCTGGAATGAGCGCGATTTCGCGCTCGCTGAAGAGCTGATGGGCGATACGGTTGTGCGGCACGAAGTGGGCGAGGCCAATACGTTGACCCACGAAGAGGCCGTCCACCGCATCGTCGACATGTGGGAAGTGTCCGATGAACTTCGCTTCGATTTGAACCTCGTGGTCGCAGGCGACGACGGGGAACACGTGGCGATCGTCTATGAGTCGCCGATAAGGCTCAAGGACGGCACCGAGACCACCATTGGCAGCATGGAAATATTTCGCGTAATCGATGGCAGGATCACCGAAGTGTGGAATTGCGGCTATCAGCAAGGAGTTTGGTCGTGACCGAACGCGTGCTCGATGAAGTGGGCTACTACCTGTTGGCGGGTGCGGGCGGGGAGGGGCCGGCCACGCTGATGGACGAAGCCCGGCGCGGCGAAGAACTCGGCTTCGGCACGGCATTCATCTCCGAGCGCTGGAACGTCAAGGAGGCATCGTCCCTTGTCGGCGCCGCTTGCGCAGTGACCAACCGGATGCAAATCGCAACGGCAGCAACCAATCACAACACCCGCCATCCGCTGATCACCGGTTCGTGGGCGACGACCATGCACCGCCTCTCCGGCGGACGGTTCACGCTGGGCATCGGTCGCGGCGTGGCGGCCATGTACGGCGCATTCGGCATCCCGGCCGTGACCACTGCGCAGATGGAGGACTTCGCGCAGGTCATGCGGCGGCTGTGGCGCGGCGAGGTGATCTTCAACCACGACGGACCCATCGGCAAGTACCAGGTCCTGTTCCTCGATCCCGACTTCAAGGAGAACATCCGGCTGGCCCTCGTCGCATTCGGGCCGAACACTCTTGCGCTGGGCGGGCGGGCGTTTGACGACGTGATCCTGCATACCTACTTCACGCCGGAGACGCTGCAGCGGTGCGTCGAGACGGTCAAGGTCTCCGCCGAGAAGGCCGGTCGTGACCCGGAAAGCGTGCGCGTGTGGTCCTGCTTCGCGACGGTCGGCGACCACCTGCCCGAGGAACTGCGGCTGAAGAAGACCGTCGCTCGCCTCGCGACCTACCTGCAGGGTTACGGGGATCTATGGTGTCCACTAACGGCTGGGATCCTGCAGTGCTGCAACGCTTCCGGGAGGATGCCGTCGTCACGTCCATACCTGGCGGTATCGACCACAAGGCCAGCGCCGAGCAGATCGAACACATCGCCACGCTCATTCCCGACGAATGGTTGGAGCCGTCGGCGACAGGGTCGGCGCAGCAGTGCGTCGACCGCATCCGCGAGGAGTTCGACTACGGCGCCGATGCGGTGATCATGCACGGGGCCACCCCTGACGAGCTGGAGCCGATCGTCGACGCGTACCGCGCGAGCCGGTAGTAGTGTCCCGATTCCGCGTCGGCCTGATGGACTCGATCCTGGCCGGGCGGCCATCTCGACACCTACAGCCGTGTGAGCTACCGTGCGGCCGTTGTCGATCGCGTCGATTCGTACTGGGTGCCTGACCACATCAACGGGCAGACGCCCCGGCCGTTATGGGACCCGAAGTACACCGCGGCGGCACGTCTGTTGCGATCGCCCGACGCGGCGATGGAAGACCGGCCTCGCCACGCTGTTGCCGTTCAACAGAGTGGTCTGCGGCCTCAAGCGGCTGTGATTTCGGCGCGCCAATGCACACTGAGCACACTGAGCGAACGCAAGCGGCGCCGAAATCGCTCAAAACTAGGGCGTGATGACGG
>Ga0207683_10005861_pt1 | contig 10537 bp, 13 predicted proteins | sample KBSM73metaG_FD_184333 | JGI IMG/M metagenome (GOLD analysis project Ga0207683, IMG submission 184333) | Miscanthus rhizosphere microbial communities from Kellogg Biological Station, Michigan, USA - KBS M7-3 metaG (SPAdes) (version 2) | ecosystem: Host-associated > Plants > Roots > Rhizosphere >...
CGTCGGGGTAAAGCTGGTGAGGGTCAGCCCCGGATAGTCGAGGTGGATATTGCTGATATCCGAATACAGGATCTTGCCCGAAAGAACCGCATCGAGCGGAACCTGGAACCAGGCCGACGTCGGCTGGTCCACATGGGGCCCAAAACCCTGGCTGGTGGTGGTCCAGGTGTAGACCACGGTGCCGTCCAAAGCATAAGCGCCCGTCGGTGCGATCGCGACCAGCGCCGCGAGAAACAATTTTTTCATTCAACCTCTCCCACACAAATCGTTCGCGATGCGCGGCCGGCCGCAAGAGGCGCCGCGCTTCCTGCCTTAGGTCGGATGTGCAGCAGCCGAACAGCAGGAGTGATTTAAAGAATCGACGAAATCCGGCTCAGCGCGGAGCGCGAGCGCGGCTACGAAACCTAAGCTAACCTGAACCATGTTCGCGGCAGTCCCCTGTTCGACTGCCCCCCGAAACATGCAAAGATCACGACGTGAAATAGGAGTCAACGAGTCGTTTGTGACGCAGAACGTTGTTTTACCTGAAACAACTCGGCCCGCATGATCGCGGTGCTTAATTTTATTACGACACCGAAATGATGTTCTTGCACCCAGACTTGGGGCACGCCAACAAAATTCGGGGACACAATGCTCATTCGCCGAGACACATACCCGTGGAATCACGGCCTTCGCGACGAGCGTCATCAAGTTCGAATCCGGTGTTTTTTATTTTTCCCGCCCTGAACCCACGAATCAGGCGCGCCACCCTGCCATCACGACGCCGTAGCTAAATCGTTCGAATCGGCGCATAATCGCGGGAGGCGAGGAGGGCCGAGGGAGCGGCCATGGGCCGCGCCGGATTGGGGGGCAGATGGAGGCCTACCATGACGGATACTATTGTCGCCGACGACGTAGCGGACATCGAGCATCGCATGATCTCGTCGAACCGGATCGAGGGCACGCCGGTCTTCGATCGCTATGCCAAGAAGATCGGCTCGATCCATTCGCTCATGATCGGGAAGGAAAGCGGCCAGGTCGCCTTTGCGGTACTGACCTTCGGCGGATTCCTCGGTGTTGGATCCCGCGCATACCCGCTCCCCTGGTCGATGCTGACCTACAGCCGGGAACATCGCGGCTATTGCCTCGATCTGCGCTACGAGGACATCGAGGCGGCGCCCTACATGACGCTCGACCAGGCCGATCGCCCGCATACGGCGCAGGAACCCGCCTACCGCCACTGGGACGAATTCCTCTGACGTAAAGGGGCCGGTCCCGGCTTTGCTTCACCTGCCCCGCCCGGATAGCGGGGCAGGGCGGATCGACCCTATCGCCCGCGGCATCTTTGCCGTTCCTCCTCCACAATGAAGCCCGCGCCGATCAATTGACCGGCCGGCCTTCGGGCCATTCGCCTACCCTGCGCCCCGATCCAGACCATATTACGTGGGGAGCAGAAGCATGACCCGGAACCCATCCGAAAAGTCCGTCCGGCAAGGCCGGGGCCGCGCACGGCACTCGCGCCTGCTATCCTCCTGCGCGGCCGTGATCATGACGGTGGTCGTGTCCGGCACAGCGCTCGCCGCGCCGAGCTGTCCGATCGAATCCGCCGCGATCGAGGCGGCCAAGCCCAACAAGCTCTATCTCTATTTCCCGACCGCGGACGTCTCGCCCTATCCGCCGTCCGGCTGCACAATCGGCACGTCGGGCTGCTTCGCCGATGGCGGCAATGTCACGCCGGTGCACGCATTCAATATCGCCGATTTGACCAGTTACACCGGCACGCTCGCCGATCTGCGCAATCGCATCACCGACGTCGTGACCGACGATTATTGCGAATTCAACGTCAAGGTGATCCAGACCACCAGTACGCCGCCAACCACCTTCGCGCGGCGCCTCACCGTCGCCCTCGGCACCGACGAGAGCGGCGCCGGCCTCTATGGCGAGGCGCAGGAGGTCGATACCGGCGATGCGATCGGCGCCGATTTCGCGCGCGTCTGGGCGCTCACCTATCAGACGCAATCGGGCGGCGCGGGCGGCGCGCTCAACGGCGCCAATTCGACGCTCGAGCGCTGGGCCTTCTCGATCGGTGGAACCGCCGCGCATGAGGCCGGTCACACCTACGGCCTGACCCATGCCAACGGCGCGGTCGTCCTGCCCGGCGAAGATCCGCTCGGCACGCACATCATGCCGGCGGGCCCGAGCGTGACGCCGGAGCAGCGCGCCTGCTGCCGGCGCCATTTCGACGATACCAGCTTCAGCATCCTCGCCGCCAACGTCGGCCTGTCGATCGAGACCATCCACAATTGGGATTTCACCAATCCCAACAGCGTCAACGCCCGCCGGATCCGGTTCGATCTGCTCAGCACCTTGCCCGCTCTCACCATCTCCTGGTCCTATGGCGGTACTCTCAGCCCCTGGTCGGCGCCGGTGGTTTCGGGGCCGCTGGGCACCACGACCTTCCGGGGAACGGTCTATAATCGCTTCCAGGTGACCTGGTCGACGGGGCAGGCCTGGGCCAATGGCGCGTCCGGCGTCGTGCCGGCCGGTGCCAACTTTCATGTCGGCGCGGCGTTCGCCGGGGTCGATTATACTGCCCCCGATCCGGTCATCGTGGTCAAGGTCCAGCTGCTCGACAATTCGGGCAACCCGCTCACGCTGCAGCCGCGCATGATCGGTTACGACGCCGGCACGCTGGATGCGGCGGACGGTGTGCTCCGCTTCAATCTGTTCAATGTGGACGACGCGGCGCGCGCGCTCATCGTCCGCAACGTCAGGCTGTTCCAGCTGCCGCGCGTTGCCTCGATCGATTCGATGATGCCGGGCGCGCGGCCGGTATCGTGGCAGGGCTTCCCGATCACGCCGTGGAAGGGCAACAGCGCCGCCGCCTGCAACGGCAATAATGCGCGGCGCTCCGCCGCCGCGGCTGGATGTACGTTCCGGCTGGGCGAGGCGCCGCAGCGCATAGCCGTCGCCAGCCTCTCGCAGGGCCGGCACGTCGCCGAGCGCTATAGCGGCAAATGCGCCCCCACGCGGCGCGGCCGGGGGCCCGGCGATTCGATCGCATCGCCCGATGTGAACGAATGCCCCAATCGCGGGTTCAGCCTCGATCTGTTCCCCTCCACGATGTTGTATCTGATGGCCGATGTGATCGATCCGGCGGCGAAGCATTGGGATCCGGCGACCAACAGCTTCGTCGTCGGCCCGGTCACGTCGAAGCTCTTCTATCAGGTCGCCGGCCGCCACCCCGATCTCAACCGCAACGGCGTGGACGACTATATCGACATCGCCACCGGCACTTCGAAGGATGGCGACCGTTCCGGTGTTCCGGACGAGGTGAAGGCCTGCCGCGAACAACTCGCGATCCTCGAACGGGACGAGCTTGCGGCGGCGAATGCGCGGGTGCTCGGCGGCGGCAAGGGCGAGCGGCCGTCCCGGTCCGTGCGGGACGAGACCGCGAAACGATTGTCGATCCTGGTGGCTCACGATCTGGAGGCCTTCCGCATGTGCGAGATGAAGAACGGCATGGGTCGATCGCGTGACTATGCCGAAAAATGATCGGCGGCTGGCTCCTGCTTCTGGCGTCGGGCGCGGTCCATGCAGCGGACCGCCCTCCCGCCGAACCGGCGCCTGACGCCCGAAAACATTATGTGGGCCGCTCGCTCGAGGCGTGCGAGGTCATCGATTATGCCTGCCCCAAGGGGTCCACCGGATTCCAGGACAAGCATGGCTGCGGCTGTCTTTCCCCGCCAACCCCCGCCCGCAAGAAAGCCAAAGTCAAGAAGCCCTGCGCCCGGCACGCGGCCGGAACAGGCTAACGCCCTGGCTACCCCACCCGATGAACGGAAACTACGCGTCGCCGCTCAACGCGACAGCAATTCCCCGATGATGACGTCCAGATCGTCGCGCAATTTCTGCACGCGGCCCCGCATGTCATGGCTGATCGCGCGCGAGGATTCGGCGTTGCGCGCCAGCTCGGTGATCGCGCCGCTGATCTGGCCCATCGCCGTGTCCACCGCCACGGCTTGCTCGCGCGCGGCGGTGACGCTCGATCGGATCCCGCCGCTCGCTACCGCTTGCTGCGCCGCCGCGTCGGCCGCGGTCGCGATATGATCGTGGATCTGGTGGAGCTGGGCATCGATTCGCCGGCTCAGGCCGACGCTGTCCTGCACCGCCTGCTGCACCGCGTTCACGCGCTGGTTGATCAACTTGGCCGATCCCTGCGTGTCCTGCGATAGCGTCTTGATCTCGCGCGCAACCACCGCGAAACCCGCATTCTCCGCATGCGATCGCGCGGCCTCGATCGTGGCGTTAAGCGCCAGCAAATTGGTCTGTTCGGCGACGCCCGCGATCAAGGCGGTCGCCTCTCCGATCGTAGTGACATGATGCAGCAGCGATGTATTCGCTTCCGCCGCGGCGGTTGAGGATTCGGCCGCCGACGATACCGCGGCGCGAGTCTTGGCGGTCTCGCCGCCGATCGATGCGCTCGCGATCGCCAACCGATCGGTGTTCGCCGCAATATCTTCCAGCGAACGCGCTGCGGCGCTGGTGCGCCGCACCACATCCTCGGCATGCTGCGCCTGGATGCGCGTCGATGCCGCGGCCTGGTCGGTGCCTTCGTCCAGCCGGTCCGCCAGCTTGGCCAGATCGGGTAAGGTGATCGCCAAAGTCGCGCGCAACGATCGGCCTGCTTCGTGCGCCGCCTCGCGTAACTGCTGTGCATGCTGCTCGCGCTCCTGCACCGCCGCGTGCGCCGCATCGTCGGCGATCCGCCGCGAACGCTGCGCCGCCTCCAGCGCCCGCTCGGCCTCCGCCCGAAGCCGCTCGGCCTCCCCGGTGAGCGCCGCCTGCTGTTCGTTCCGCGCGACCAGCGCGCGTTCCTGCGAGCGCAGGATACGCACCAGCAGCACGAAGATCATCGCCAGCGCCGCCACCGCCGCCAGCATTGCCGGCGCAATATCCGCCAGCGCATCGCGTCCGGGCTTCTTCGCTTGCCAGTTGAACCAGGCGACCGTGCTGCCCGCTGCATCCCGCAGCGGCATGCCGATGCCCGATTGCCCCTGCGTTGCGGAGAGCGTGATTTGCCCGATCCCGAACCGCCCGCCCCATGTCTTCAGCAGCGGCGTGTCGATATAGTCGACATAGACCAGATAGCGCATGTCATCGCTCGGCACGCGCACCTTGCCCTGGAGGGGCGTGACCGCCATCGCGCCGAAAAGCGCCGGCCGGCCGCGATAGAGATCGGCGATGCCGAGCCCGCCTTTGTTGCGATCCGCGCTGACGCGGTCGTGCGGAAGCCGCTGCAGCAATTTGGTGATGGCGGCGGGCGCCGCCTGACGGATCGGCGGATCGATCGTGCCGTCGGCGCGGCGCGAGAACAGGGTATTGCCCCGCTCGTCGACCACGTAGACCACATATTTACCGCTCAGGTTGGCAAACGCCCAATGCTCGTCGAGCCGACCGTAAAGATGGCTGACCGCATCGTCCCAGCGCCCGGTATTGTAGGCGCTCTTGCGCTCGGCCGAGATCGCTTCGTCCAGGCTCGCAGTCACCGCGGCGACCTCGGCCTGCGCCGCATTGGCGTCGAGTTCGCGGATCAGGATCAGCATCAGGACGCCGCACGTCAGCAGCGTCACGCAAGCCAGCGCGCTTAATAATGCCGTGCCACTGCGTACGCTGTCCTGCGCGCGCTTGCCCCACCCCTGACGCATCACATCTACTCCGTGATGTGCGACCCATGGGGGAGAAATAGTTAATAAGAGTTAAAGGACCGGAGGAGGCGGGGAAGCTGCCGCCGCGCACAGAAACGCCGCCGACATGAAGCCGGCGGCGTTCTCTTCCTCGTCCGAAAGGGCTCACTCAGGCGAAGGAAGCAGTGATCCTGCGGCGATTGCGCATCGCGCCGCCCACCAGCCCGAAACCGCCCAGCATCATCGCCCAGCTTGCCGGTTCCGGAACGCCGGTCGGGATCGGGTCGCCTGCAATAGTAAGGCCGGCAAAAGCGAGCCCGGAATCATAATCCTCGTCTAGCGAATTGGTGACGCCAAACCGTAATATGTAGGATCCCGTGACACCGATATCGTAGGTGGATTCGATCCAGCCCGTATATCCGCAGCCGTCTTCGAAGCAGGTGCCGGAAGAGGCGCCCAGCGCCGACCAGATTGGGCCTCCCGCTATGATCGGCGTCGAGCCCGGGTTGAGGGTCGAGTCATTGGAGGGGAGCCCGAAGCCGGGGCTCGTATCCCCGACCGGCGTCGTCCGGGCGGTAAACAGCCAGGCGACATGCACATTGGAAGCGGTAAGCAGCTCTGCAAATGCGTAATCGCTATATTCCGCGCCGTCCGAGGTCACATAGTTGAAGGCGAAGTCGAGCGCGTCGCCGGCATTTGCGGAGAAAGCGCCGGTCGAAAATTCCGAACCATTCGTGCCCCCTGCAACCGGTATTTGTCCAGCCCCGGCAACGCCCCCGGCGGTCGAAATATAGGTATAGCCAGGCCCCGCGATCGGTGGTGCTGTCACCACGCCGTCCGGACCCATCGTGCCACAGGTTCCGGTGCAGGTGGAGGCCTGTGCGGGTGTGGCGAGAAGCAAAGGCGCCGAACCCAGCGCGAGAAGAAGCAAAGAGCTTTTCAACATGCTAATGTCCCCTGTCTTTCTGCGAGTCCGATCGGCGACCCGCCGCCAGTTGCGGACCATTTCCCGATCGATCGCTGAGACAATAAGCCTGTAGGTCGATGCCGAGCCTACATTTGATGGGCATTTCCACGATCTTGAGGCTGCGCTGAATGGCCGTGAGACGGTCGGCTTAGCGAGCGGGGGCGTGGCCTTTAAGGCCGCGCCTCGGCGGGCAGGGAAAGCTCGTCGCCGGGCGGCGATGATCGGACCGGGGCGAAATCGGGCTGCTTCTCCGCGCTGCGGAAGGCGGCATAGCTGCCATAGCTCGCGACGATGAAGGGCACGCAATAGGTGAGCGCCAGCTTCCACAGGACGGGATGCCCGCCGCGCAGCAGCTCCGGCCCCTGGTTGATCGCGTTGAGCGTCGTGCCCACGATGATCGTCACCGCAGCAGAGCGCCTGACCGACGCGGCCGCGAATGTCTTCTGCAAAGCCGTGCTACTCGTCACCATCGCCCCTTGCTGCCACGGCTCAGGCGTAATGTCACTCTGAACGGGGCGGCGATAGCTCGGGGAGGAGAAAGAAGACCTCCCGACCGTGGCCGTCCCGCAGAACCAGTCCGAACATTCGCGACCCGGCATGGGCGTGCGCGCGATGCTCGCCGCGAAAACCGGTCCTTAACCTCCTCATATTACTGTCGTCCTTCGCTTGAACGAAGCGGAAGGCGGAGCATATGCGTGTCGGGTTGCGATTGATCGCGGCGGGGCTGGCCCTGCTGGCCGCCTGCCCGGGCGAAGCCGCACGTGCCATGCAGCCGATCGATACGCAGATCCTTATCGATCAGCTCAATACCGCGCGCTCCGATCCGCATTCCTATGGCAATCAGCTTCAGCAATATCGCGCCTGGTTCCACGGCGATCTGCTGCGTTACCCGACCCTCGATTACGACATCGAAACCGAGGAGGGCGTGGCGGTGGTCGATGAGACCATCTCCTGGCTCGGTCGGCAGGCGCCGCTCGGCCGGATCGAGCCCTCGGCCCTGCTGGCGAAGGCTGCGGCCGCGCATCTGGCGGATCAGGCGCGAACCGGCCGGCAAGGCCATGCCGGCGCAGACGGCAGCTCCCCGGGCGAGCGAGTCCGCCGGCTTGGCGGAGGCACCTATGTCGCCGAGATCATCTCCTACGGTTCGGTCGATGCGGTCGATGCGATGCGCCAACTGATTGTCGACGATGGCGTCGCCGATCGCGGCCACCGCGAGATCGTTTATAGTTCGGAGCTTCGCTACGCCGGCGCCGCCTGCGGTCCACACCCGGTCTATGGCTCGATGTGCGTGATCGATCTGGGCGTCGCGCCCGATGGCAGTTTCCCCGCGCGCGGCGGCGGAAGTGCCCGCCGCGTCGCGCGGTGAGCCGGGCACCGCAGCTCCAGGCGATGCAATGAGCAGCCCACCGCCTTGAAGTCGCGGGCGATTTTCCTATCTCGCAATCATCGTCAACAACGGAAAGGAGGTGGTCGAATGTCTCATTGTCTCACGCCGATCGCGGCGCGGTTCGCGGGCATGGCCTCCACCGCGGGGGCACGCCTCGCCTGACATAGACGCCGCTTTCGGCTGACAATGGAAGGGCCGCTCCCACAACGGGGCGGCCCTTTTGCTTTGGCCCGGTCGCCCATGGTAATTCGCACCCCGCGGCCCCATATAAGGCCCATCGCACCCCCTGCCTTGGCGCCGGTGCGGCTGAGAGATGCTTCGTGCTCCCGCTATTGATGGAGCCGAACCATGGTTCTCAACCCTCCCGATCCCCAGTCCGCCGAACCTGAAGGCGTGTCCTCGCCGGTCCGCACGATGAGCGGCACGCTCAGCTGTGACTTCGCCAATGGCCCCGCTGCAGCCCGCGACAAATTGTTCGATCATCGCGGACGTCCGCTCCGCGACTTTGCCGCGCGCCGCGACCGGATTCAGCGCCAGGCGCGTATCGGCCAGCAATCGCGATGAGCGCTTTCCCCGACATCGATCAGGCCAACAGGGCCGCGATGATGGCGCAATATGGCATCGTCCGCGTGCCCGTCGACCAGTTCCGCTACAAAGACTGGCGCTACTCGAACCTCTGTGACGCTATCGCCCAGGCCAAACGGGTCGCCGCCGCCCCGTCGAAATCCCGCTAAACAGAGGAGGAGGCCGTGGCGAAAAGTCAGCGCAAGGGCAGCAAGGAAGCGCGCAAGCCCAAGAAGGCGCAGCCGCCCAAGTCCAATGCCTCACAGGTCTCGACCAAGAGCGCCTTTCCGAATCTGCTGAAAAGCTGAGCCGGCCCGGCGACGCGCGACCCCCATTTAGGAGAGCAAAGCTTATGCATCCCAGCGCCCGTCTGTGCCGCGCCCAGGAAGCCTTTCACCAGGGCCGCGCGGCTAGCACCTCGCTCGTCAACGTCCGCACCATCTCCGAAAAAGCGGCCGCCGCCTGGCGGCTGGAGGCCCTTGCGGCCGACCAACGCGAGGAGCGCCACGAGCGGGTCCGTCTGGTCCGGATCGCCGAATTGAATGAGGTGGGGCAATTGAGCGTCCATCATGACCGGTCCTTCAGCGAAAACCCCGATCGCGGCTTCGCCGACCTGGCCGGTTGAGCGGCAGTCATGATCCATCCCGTACCCCGCAATCCGCACCCGCTCGGTCTTCTGGAAGCTGTGTCCGAACAGGCTCCCGAAGGCCGCGAGGCCTGGGAAAATGAGGGCGGCCCTGCCGAGGGCGCGACCATAAGCGCAGTCGCCGAAGCACATGGATTTCAGGCAGCGCCACCCGGCACGGCGCTGGAAATGGCCGTCAGTGAACTGGTGTTCGCCTTATATGCCGAGGATATTCGCATGGGCATCGTCCGCGACTCCGATGTTCTCGATATCGGCGGTGCGCTCAGCCAGATCGGTGGTGCCAATTATCGCCGCCGCGCCGCCGCGATCCTGTCCAGTCTTTCGCGCGTTTCGGACGCGCAGATTCTCGATGCCTGCGCGGCGGAACCTGCCGACATGCCCCGAGGGGCCGCGGCACGCGCCGAGCTTCGCCTGCGCGGCTTGAGCAGGGCCTAGGCTTGGCGGGCCGGCGATCCGGCCCGCCTCCGTCCTCGGCGTGACTACATTCCCGACAGTTCGTGGATGTGGTGTTCGACCACGGGCACGATCTTGGCGGATGCAGCCTTGAGCGCGGGCGCGGCGCTGCCCGCGGCATTGTCCTTGTGCAGCGCCAGCGCTTCCTGGTGTGCCGCTTTTTGCTGCGCAATATAAAGCGTGTCGCGCGCCGCACCGCTGACCTGCTTCAGCGCGGCGATGTCCGCTGCCTGCCTGGCCTCCAGCGCCGGCGGCGCCGGCTTCAGGCCCGACTTGATTGCTGCCGCCTTCACATCCGCGGTCGATTTGGTGTGGTCCTTCACCATCATCATCGCGAAGGCCCGGACCTTGGGGTTCTTGCTCGACGTTTCCAGCTTGGCCGAAGTCACTTCGAAAAGGTCGGACGCACCTGCTTTCTTGACGAAGTCTGCAGGCGGAAGCGCGGCATGCGCCGCACCGGCCAGTATCATTCCAGCCAAAGCAAATGTCATGATTTTCATAGCATCCTCTTGTTTGACGGCATTGCCATCGGCCTCGCCAACTCCGGACAAAGCCGAATGTTCACGGCTTTTTTTCGCACGGCTGGCCGGACCCCGAGGCCCGATCGGGCGTTCAAACTGTACTCGGGAGGGGAGAAAAAAACGGAGAGGTTACAATGGCTAACGAGAATTTCGGTGGCGGTAACATGGATCAAGATCCCAACCGCGAGAAGCGCGGCCAGGACAGCGAAGACCAGTTCCGCCAACAGCAGGGTCAGCAGGCCGGGCAGCGCCAATTCCAGCAGCAGCAGGATGCCAATCGCCAAGCCGGACAGCAGCTCGATCAGCAGCGTGATGGCGACCAGATGGCCGGCG
>Ga0207683_10005863_pt1 | contig 10536 bp, 9 predicted proteins | sample KBSM73metaG_FD_184333 | JGI IMG/M metagenome (GOLD analysis project Ga0207683, IMG submission 184333) | Miscanthus rhizosphere microbial communities from Kellogg Biological Station, Michigan, USA - KBS M7-3 metaG (SPAdes) (version 2) | ecosystem: Host-associated > Plants > Roots > Rhizosphere >...
TACATCTTTCATCTTCCTCACTTTCTTGACTTTGGTCTCCCAGTCCAAATCCAACGATGACTTTCCACAAATTAAAATGACCGTTCTGACAAAAGAAAACAAACGTCAAACGTATTCCAGTGGGACCTTTGTGGATGTGAAAGTTGGCGACAGAATATTCTTCACGTGTCAGTCTAAAGTCCCACATCGAGTCATTTTGACCTTCTACTCCCAGGTAAATTTTACATATTTCCAATCTGCTGAATTAGCGCTCAGGTTCGTAATGACACCAATATGAACAAATACATCGGTGACAGGAGTATAATTCAATAATCCCTGGTTTCCTCTCGTTGCATCTGCCGTGATCACGATATCTGTGGTTGCATCATTTTCCTCTGGAAACGTAGGTGCCCAGCTTAATAATTGTGCTTTTGAAAATGAAATAGAAAATATAAATAACAGGAGAGATACGATTTTCTTCATAGCAAGTCTTCGTTTTGGTCCCTCTTCTAATACACAATAATATTGTAAAAGAAATGAAAGATAATAAATATGTATTTACGACACATTAAATGCAGAAAGAAATTTTATCGGGAGACGTGAGTCGTCGGACGTCAGTTACGAGGCAATCACGACTCACGATTGACGATCCTAGTCGTTAGGATGTATCTGGTATTTATTGATAAGTTTAAGCAACACTCCATTTGTCCAGCCAAAACCATCCTGTCCTCCATATTCGCCACCACCGGCTTCAAGATGTGTGTCAACCACGTTGTACTTTTCCATCAGTTTGCCGGTTCGTTTAAAAACATCGGAGTTTAATCTTACCCATCGTTGTGCAATTTCTCTTGCAAGCGCTTTTTGTCCGCATCGGTCCAGTCCCCAGATCGTCATCCATTCCAATGGTGCCCATCCATTTGGCGCATCCCATTGTTGACCATTATTGTATTCAACTGTCACAACACCCCCCTCTTTAAGTAATTTTTCTTTCAACACTGCCGTCGCCCTGGCACATTTTTCATTTAAGGCAGCAGACTGCTTCATAGTACAAAATGGATACATGCCTGCCAGTGTAACAATGTCACCTTGCTTTTGTTTCTTGAAATTATAATCAGTGTAATACTTTAATTGTGCATTCCAACAATACTTATTTATTGCTGCTTCCCTTTTTAAAATTTGACTTGTCATCGTGTTGGCCCCTTCTCTGTTGTTCATTAAATATCTTCCTTTCCTGATCATTTGCTCCAGGTGAAGCATCAATGCATTCAAGTCAGGAGGAATAAAATCGATCACTTCAATGGTTGTAATATTCTTTTTGTCATCAAACCAGCGAGTGCTGAAGTCAATTCCGCTTTCAGCACCGGCACGAAGATTACGGTACATTTCTTCCTTGTCTCTTCCCGATTTTTCCGCTACGGCCACATCTTCTTTAAAACCCTCCGGTCTTGGTGTGGCGGCATCATCCCAATAACGATTTAAAATTGTTCCATCTTTTAATTTCACTATCCTTCGGTGTACTTCCCCGGGTTTTATTTTATCCGCCCCTTCCATCCAAAACTTATATTCTTTTTCCATAGCCGGTAAATAGTCCAGGTAGACCTTATCTCCTTTGATCGATGCAAGCAATTCGACCATTAGAGAAAAGAATGGAGGTTGTGACCTGCTGATATAATAACTCCGGTTCCCGTTGGGGATGTGACCATACGTATTGATGAGGTAAGCAAAATTCTTCACCATATTTTCGATCATGTCCGCTCTCCCGCTTTCTTTTAAACCAAGCATGGTGAAATAAGAATCCCAATAATAGATCTCTCCAAATCTTCCCCCGGGAACGATATAAGGATTGGGCAATGCTAACAATGAACTTCCGTTTACAGATGAATCAGCGTCTCTTCTCAAAACGTTCCAAAGATTTTTTATATGCATCACCACATCTTTTTCCTGGGTGATATAATTAAGTTGTGGCGCTTTTGGAAGATCAAAGTTTCCCGTGACGAACTCATCTAACTTAAAACGGATATCCTTTTTCATAGCGAGATAATCCTTTACAATTTGTTTGGGGTCCCTTTTAGGCGTGCAATCAGCAAAGGTTTTACTGTCCGGGAAAACGTGTCGCATCTGGACATCAGTAAACAATTCGCCATAGATCTCGGCAGGAGTTTGTACCGTTTGTGCAGGTAATCGTAAAAGAAGAACGAAAAAGAGAGGAAAAAAGAAAAGCTTTTTCATATAACAAGTTGTACGGTTAAAGATAAAAAGAAACCGGCAAGACGATATAACTGTCAGCGATTGCATTAATCGTTGGCTTTGTTTCATAAGTTGAAATAAAAGCAATTATTGAATTATTTTTTTCTCAGCAATTTCAATATTGTCTGCTGATTTTTCAGAATTGAATCAAGTGTCTTTTGATTCTTTAAAATTACTTTTTGGTTATTAATGATAGTCTTCTGATTGGAAAGAATGGTACCCTGGTTTCCTTTTAAAAATTTCTGGTTGTCAACAATGACCTTCTGATTGGTTTTAATGACTCCCTGGTTCTTAAGAAGAGCTCCCTGGTTCGATTTGATCACTCCCTGGTTTTTTAGAATTGTTCCCTGGTTAGTTTTGATCACTCCCTGGTTGCCTTTGATCGTTTCCTGGTTACTCTTTATTGTCTCCTGATTACCTTTAAGAGCTTCCTGATTGCCTTTGATCGTTTCCTGGTTATTTACAACAATATCGTTGTTTTGGTTGTTGTCCATTTTTTTTAGTTTTTAATATAAGAAATAGATCTTAATGGTATAAGCCTTAAGACATTTAAAGTTATCTAATTTCAAAATCGATTCCTTACCGCACTCATTTTTTTTCTGGTTCCGGGATCTTTGTTGGATCAATAGAAGCAGGAATTATTACCTGCGGTACGAAGTCACGATCAATGATTTCATTCATCGGTATGTGTTTAGTAAGCAGGCCCAGTTTCAATCCCATGTCCTGTATCTGTTGCAGATCTTCGTCAGTTGGTGTTAGTTTCACATAACTTACACGACGAGGATCAGCCGTCAATACATAGTTCAGTACTTTTTCATCCTGGCGGTAATAGGGTGAAGCTAATTTAGCTGCTTCTGCCCTGTGAGTTTCGGCCCATGCACCGGATGCCGCTATGCCACGAACAAGATCCTGAACTATCTCAGGATGTTCTTTTATTAAATCTTCATGTACAACCAATGCGCAGGAAATAAAGTTGGGCCATACATCACGGGCATAATAGAGGATCCGCCCGATACCATCAAGTTCTGCTTTTGCACAAAAAGGCTCTCCGACAAAATATCCATCAATAGCACCCGATGCCAGTGATGTTGGCATGTCAGGCGGGGGCAGTACCACAAAGCTGATATCGCTTTGCTTCATACCATAATCTTCCATTAGCCTGTGAATAACAAAATTCTGATTGCTGTATAAACTTGGAATAGCGACTTTCTTTCCTTTGAGATCAAGTAAGCTCCTGATATTGCTGTTCTTCGCGACTACAATTTCTGAACCATCCCGGTGACCGAGATAGCAAATCTTGACAGGTACACCCTGTTCCCGGAGTTTCATTGCTAACGGTACGATCATAAATGTTGCCTGCACTTGTTTTGCTTCCAAAGCGCTGACTACCGTTGGAAAATCAGAGAACACACGGGAATTGAAATTTGTATTTGTTTGTGTTGTTTTTGATGCATAATCTGTGACGGGACATGTGAGGTGACATGTCACAGGCAAAAAACCTACTGTAAGTTCACGCAATGCTTTTTTATTCGACCCCTCATGTATCACATCACGGACATTAACGGTACCATTGCGATTCCACGGACGATAACGCAGTAACCCTAATACGATGACAGCGACAGTTATTCCTATGATTAAACGAATGACAGATAATTTCATAACAATGGTATTCTAAAGTTAGACCGTATCAATATTATCATGTGCCTGTAATCCTAATTCCTTAAAAATTTCTTTCATTGCCTCAATAACTTCGCTATCGGTAAGATCTCTTGGCTGCAATGCACTTATGTGCAATTCACGACAAATCGTTGCAGGACGATTGGATAATACCAGGACTCTGTCTGCCAACTGTGCAGCTTCTTCAATATCATGCGTAACAAAAACAACGGTACGTGGTCTTTTCTCGAGCAACCGGATCAATTCCCGCCTCATGCGAAGCCTGGCCTGGTAATCTAGTGAGGAAAATGGTTCATCCATTAATAATATATCAGATTCACCTGCAAGTACTCTTGCGAGTTCTACCCGCTGCCGCATGCCTCCTGATAGTTGATGTGGATAGTGATTCCTAAAATCCCCGAGATGAACAAGGGCAACAAGTTCATTTAATTCTTTTCTTCGGCGTGCTTCATCTTCTATTAAACGTAACCCTATTGAAATGTTTTCTGAAACGGTGAGCCAGGGAAAAAGACTATCATGCTGGTATACGGTGCGAATGATGCCCTCCCGCTGTATGATTCCGTAAACCGGTTCAATATGACCGGATAGTAAATTCAAAATAGTTGTTTTACCACAACCGGAAGGACCAACTAATACTACTATCTCACCGGGATTCACCACGAGGGTCAGATCATTAAGAACAGATATATCTCCATAGCTATGCGAAACTTTTTCCAATACAAGACGGCCTGCAGTATGTTTATCTTTCATAGCCCCAGCGTACATTAGGTAGTTTAGTTAATTGCGCCAGCAGGCGATCAATACCCATGCCCATCAAACCAATAACGATCATATAACAAACGGCAGCATCCAGCCGCAAACCGTTACGTGCCTCCCATATACCATAACCCAATCCATCCTGGCAGCCTACCATTTCTGCGGCAACTATAACAACCCAGGCAATGCCGTAACTGACCCGCAGAGCTGTAATTACCTGCGGCAATACAGCAGGAAAAGTCACTTTAGTAAGTAACTCAGTCCCTTTGTAATTATAATCATGCGCTACACGGAAATAAATGCTGGGAATAGTTGCAACGGCTGACATTGTCGCTAATACCAGTGGAAAAAAGGTTGCCATGAATATCAGGAATACAGCTGGCTTATCACCGATATGAAACCAAAGTATCGCAAATGGGATCCACGCAAGTGGTGAAAGAAACCGGAAGAAATTAAGCAAAGGCACAAAAGCCTGTCTTGCATAAAAATGTTGACCTAACCATAAACCAGCGGGAATACCTAGTACGGCAGATAACACAAAACCCACAGCAACCCTCCACAATGAGGCTATAACGTCATTGATCAAACGTGCTGCCAGCAACTCCTGGCGGAAACTTTTCAATACAGAACCTGGCGACGGCAATGCATAGGCAGGAAACAAATTTAAATAAGAGATAGAAAACCATATCAACAAAAGGCTAAGAACTACAATAACGGGTAAGAGAAACCGAAGTACATTATTTTCTTTTCGCATTGATGTCGACACCATCTGAACCGATTTCTCCGGACTTCCAGAAGTTGCAGGCTTTATCATATTCTTTTGGTTTTCCTCTATCAGTCATTGTGTTGCTCACTGAATGCGGAAGATATCCGAAAAAGAAAGTTACTTAATAAATTCCGGGTCCGCAGCCATGTACTATTTGTACAAATCCAAATCAGCATAACCTTCTTCAGCCCTCATAGGGGCCCGATTAACATAAAATTGCCTGTCTTGAGGAGCCCAGGTAGCAAGGCCATCTACATAGCGATTGAACATACAAAAAGCAGCAGCGATCAAAACAGTATCATGTATCTCCTTATCAGTCGCCCCTAAATTTTTGGCCTCCTCAATTTGCCCGGCAGTAACATTCTTTCCTCCTTTCTGTACACTGGCGGCAATGGATAATAATACTTTTAATTTTTCCGAAATTGGTACCGATTGAAAATCTTTTTTTATTTCATCAATAAACTGCATATCGCAATTCATATAATATTGCGCCATTGCCCCGTGAACATTCTGACAAAAGAAACAATCGTTGAGTGAAGAAACATAAGCACCGATCAATTCTCTTTCGCCCCGTGTCAATGTATTATCATCATCACGAAGCAGTACTTCTGCCAATGCATTTAATGGTTTAGCTGTTTGTGGACTAAAAGCCATAGGGCCTCTTATCCCTGGTAATTCATTTTTCAGATCAATATGTGCCATAAATAAAATTTTATTTCAAAAATGAGTGGCGAATATTCATTTCTTCGTACCCGCCACTTCCTCATTCAGATACATCAATTTTCCGATACAGGTAAAGGAAATTCTTCCCATACATCGTCATCGGGTCTGTCTATTGGAAGGTCACCCAACTTGTCATATCTCCGCATATCTATCCAGCGATGCCCCTCATAAAAAAGTGAATACCTTCTTTGATCAAGCACTTCTGTTATCAATGCATCCTTGGTAACTGCCCCGCTGTAGTCGGACAGGTTATGCCCGTTCCTGATCACGTTAATGGCGTTCACACCCTCTGTAAGATTAGCGGATTGAATATTCGCTTCTGCATATATTAATATCAGTTCTTCATTCCTTATGATGGGCAGCAGGGCTGTGCTCGAAGTATATACCCATACATCCCTGTCACTGCTAAGGCCACTGAGTGAAGCTACAGACGAGCGCAGAGTTGCTTTACCAATTCTATCGTCGCCAGTCGTTATATCAGTTGCATAAGAGGGATGGGCCACTCTTACTTCACCAGTTTGGTTTTGTGGAATAAACATTGGATTTAACTGATCACCCGATCCCGTACCAAACACGTGGTTAACGCCCAGGTAAAAGTTTTTTGTCAGATCAAAAAATGATTCGCTTAACGCAGTCAAAGCTCCACTCCATTGCTTGCGGTAAATAGCAACGCGGGCTGCCAGTGCACGATTTACTTTAGTAAGTCCTGCTGCATCTCTGAAAGCTTCAAAACCCGGAAGAGGAAATACCACCGAAGCGGTGCTGAAATCTGTTTTTGCAGAATCAAGAAGTGCTGCTATGGCGGTAAGCCCGTCATCATATCCTACAACCGGACCTAAATTATTTGGATCGGTCACATCTACCCTGATGCCATTTGAATAAGTAAGATTAAGATTAAGTAATAATTGATATGCTTTAATTGTCCTGGCAAAACCAATATAACCGCTTTTTTCAGCACTGCTGATCAGCGTAGAGTTATTAGCCGCTTCTACAAGCAGGTTACAATTTTTTATAACTCTGTAACGTGCTGCCCATGGATTCGTAATATAAAAATTGCTATTGGTTAACGTAGCGGTGCTGGCCCCGAGTAAATCGGTGACGTACCGTGGCTCTGATCCCGAAAAACGGTATCCTTCTCTGCCAATTGATCCTACATCATCAAGATACAAAGCAATGTTGTTGCGCATGCCCGACAAGGTTCCGCTTACGAGGTTATCCAACTCGCTTTCTGAAGCATTTCCTGAAAATTGTTCAATAGTAGGGCCATTCAAGTTGCCATAATCCTTTTCGCAGGAGTACAGGCAAATAGTCAGCGCTATTATTACAAGTGTAAGTATATAATTAATGCGTTTCATTTGATTTTTTTATTTTCTTTTTAGATAAAAATTCTCATGATTATTATGATCGGTTTTATCAATACTTTAGAAATCTATTGCTAGATGAAATGTGGCGCGTTTAGAAGCCGGATAAGGATCTACATCAACACCCGTCGAAAATCCTGTACCAAAATTTGATACTTCCGGATCGTAGGATTTGTATTTTGTGACGGTGAGATAATTATTCAGTGAAGCTCCTATTCTTATCTTTTTAATAAACGAAACGAAAGTTAATTTATCAAACGTATAATACAGGCCTATTTCTCTCAAACGCAGGTAGCTTGCATCTTCTACAAAAACCGCTGCGGAGGTTCCAACCTGCATGAGCCTGTAAACTCCATCCGGTACACCGAGTTTATTAGTCACTTTATCAAAATCGGCAGTCGTTTGACCAAAATCATTTTCCAGGTAAGTTAAGTTTACATTATCGCCACCTTCTTTCCAATGGAGCAGGAAACTTAAGCTTAGCTTATTCTTAAACGTAATTTCGTTATACGTATTCATCTGGAATTTTGGTTCGGCATTCCCCAATACACCCACACCTGCGCCATTCAAGCCTACAATTTGTGTAGCAGATTTTCCTTCCTCGATCTGGAATGAACCAAGTACATAACCAAAAGATCCCTGGGGAACAGGTGTAAGAGTATATCTTGTAACCAAAGATCTGTTAAGCCAGAAATTAACAGATGTATTCCATACAATAGTATTTGATACAACGGGTCTTGCATTAAGACCTATTTCAACGCCCTGGTTTCTCAGGTCACCGGCGTTAACCCATTGGGTAGAAAAGCCTGAAGAGGCGGGCAAAGGTGCCTGCATCAGGAAATCAAATATTTTTTTGTTATAGTAAGTAAACTCAATTCCCAGTCTCCCTTTTAGTAAACTAAAATCCACTCCTGTCTCTAATTCAGTTTGTCTCTCTGGCTTTATAGCAGGATCTCCACTTTGAATATTTACCAATGAGCCTGGGTTGCCTGCGATATTTGATACAACCAGCGTAGTGAACTTACTGCCGTATGCGGGAACATTGGTTGCCTCACCGTAAGCTGCCCTTATCTTCAGGTTATCAAATAAACCCTCTTTTATTAAACCAAGTCTTGTAAGGTTTATTGATACACCTGCTTTTGGATATGCATAATATTTACCTGCATCTCCATTATTACTCGAACGATCAAAACGTACACCGCCTGTTAACATGACCGCATCTTGAATAGATGCTTCTTCCTGAACAAAAAAACCGTCATTTAAAAACTTTACCCTGAACTGGGTTGCATTTAATGCACCTGCCTGGTCAACATTTGATTGGCCGGAAATAACCTGCGTTGCTACATTGAGCAGATTATTGTAATCACCGGTTTCCCGTGTAATACCGGCCGAAGTTGTAAATGATAAATTACTGGACGGAGTAAAAGTGTTAACCAATGAAAGAATATAGTTGGTATTCAAATTCCGGGTATTCCCCTGGATGGATGTTCCTTTATCCACTGCCTGAAATTGCAGCTCGCTGGGGAAAAGGGCATTTGTTGCAAGGTTATAAAAATCGAACCCACCCCTTCCAATAAACTTCGTAACACTCCGACTACTTTTTTGCAGATTCGCTTCGAGGTTCAATCCTGTTGCAAACCTGTTCACTGCTTCATTATTCCTCATTAATGCAATTGTCTGCAAAGGATTGGATGCAGCAAACGGATCAGCAGGGTAGTTGCCATATTGATCGGGATGCAGTTGTGCAAAACTAGGGGTTGATGACAGGGCAATGCCTATTGTCGTACCGGAATTATCATTTCCAAACAACCCTCTGTCTGCAGAAGAATTAATATAATTTGAACTGATACCTATTTTAATATTATCATTAATCCGATGATCGATATTAAACCGCAGACTGGTATTACGGTACCCTGTACCGTTCACAATACCGCCTTCATCCTTTTGGGCTACTGAAAAATAAAAATTTGTTTTTTCACCGCCGCCGGTCAGACTGATCACTGTATTTCTTGCAAATGCTTTGTGGTCGTATACTTCTTTTTCATAATCATAAATTTGACCTGCCGCCTCCGCATCTGTAAACTGCTGTCTTAATGCAGCGCTTGTAGCCGGGTCATTTGAAAGGCTGGCCGCCCTGTCTGCGTTAAACTCGCGAACACCCAATAACTTTCCTACTGAGATCTGTCCGAGATCCTGGGAAACAGTAATGTTCGTTTTACCCTGCTTACCTCTTTTTGTGGTAATAATAATAACGCCTCCTGAAGCCCTGGAGCCATATATAGCTGCAGCGGAAGCACCTTTTAAAATCTCAATATTCTCAATGTCTTCAGCACGAAGATCCGCAATTCGACCAGAGGGATTATCCTGATTAGACGTAACACTCCCATCGCGAAGAGCCTTTGTAACAGCATTTAAACCTGCAGATGTAAAGCCATTGTCCATAGCTACTCCATCTACCACATACAAAGGTTGTGTATTTCCAAATACAGAAGTAACACCTCTTAATTTAACAGAAATCCCGCCGCCGGGTGCGCCACTGTTGGCATTAATGTAAGCACCTGGTATTTTCCCATTCAGTGCGGCATCGAAAGTCTGCGCAGGCGCCACACTATTTAATTCTTTACTGGAAATAGTTCCTACGGCATTGGCAAGGTTTCTTCTCTTGACCGTGGTGGCAAGACCTGTTACAACCACTTCATCCAGTTTGGTAAAATCTTCTTCCAACCTGATCTGGGCGTCTCCAGGTAAAGATTCTGCCTGCATGGTTTGTGATTTAAACCCAGCATAGCTGATAACAATAATTGAATTAGCGGGAACCTCTAATTTAAATTTTCCATCTGCATCAGTAACCGTTCCGTGATTGTTATTTTTTATAACAATGCTGACGCTGGATAGTGGATTGCCACGGGCATCGGTTATTCTACCGGTGACCGTTTTCCCTTGTGCAAGTAGATAGCAGGGGAAGAGCAAAATAAGCAGTATCCCTACTATGTGTCTTGTTGATCGTCTCATGAAGCTTTTCTTTTT
>Ga0207683_10005864_pt1 | contig 10534 bp, 10 predicted proteins | sample KBSM73metaG_FD_184333 | JGI IMG/M metagenome (GOLD analysis project Ga0207683, IMG submission 184333) | Miscanthus rhizosphere microbial communities from Kellogg Biological Station, Michigan, USA - KBS M7-3 metaG (SPAdes) (version 2) | ecosystem: Host-associated > Plants > Roots > Rhizosphere >...
CCAAGTGGGGCGTGCCCGAAGGGCCGTATCTCGTGCTGCCGCTGTTCGGTTCGACGACGGTCCGCGAAGCGTTTGCGTTCCCGGTCGACCGCTACCTGTTCGACCCGCTGTCCTGGTATTCGGCGGGTCACAGCTTCCAGCTCGACGTCCACTTCGCGCCGACGTTCGTGTATCTCGTCACGCTGCGTTCGAGCGCGATCGATGCCGAGGGCCTGCTCGAAGGCGTCTACGATCCGTACGTGTTCTATCGCGACGCCTATCGGCAGCGGCGCCTGTACAAGATCTATCGCGGCAATCCGCCAATGGAAGCGATCCAGTCCCTGCAGGGCGTCGAGGACGTCGACGTCGATGCGCTGCTCAAGGAGCAGGAGAAGTACGAGCAGCAGCACAAACCGGAAGACAAGCAGCCGCCCGAGAAGAACTAAGCAGCACTTCGGGCGCGAGCCTGCTCGCTGAACGGATTGCAGGACGTGTAGGACACAGTCTTTCGCTGCAGCATCGAAACGTTGTACTGTGCGGCCACATGCGGCCGCACGCTGGTGGCGGAAGACACCTGCATTTTTTCACCTGTTGGCGAAGGTGATCGCAAGGATTCCATGCACGCCATCGGGTTCGGCACGAGCGCATCAGGCGCGCGCTTTCTCCTGTTGCTCACGGCGCTGGCGGCGAGCCTGCAGGCTGAGCAGGCGAAAGCCGATGCGTTTCCCGACACAATCTCCTTTGACGGCTTCGAAGCGTGCGGACTGCAGTGCGCACGCGTGCAGTGTCCGGGCAATGGCACGACCTCGCTGAGCGGAACGATCTACGCGCCGGAAGGCACGCTTCCGTTGCCGAACGTGGAGGTCTACATCGCCAATGCCACGGTTGCTCCGCTGGTTGACGGTCCGCCGGCGCTGCGTTGCGACGAGGCGCCTTCAGGTCATCCGCTCGTCGCGACGCTGACCGATAGCGACGGCAAGTTCAAACTCGTCAACGTCCCGGCCGGGACGCCGATGAATCTCGTCGTACTGGCGGGAAAATGGCGGCGCCAGGTCGCGGTGCCCGCGCTGAGCGCCTGCGTCGACACGCCGATTGATCCGGTTGCTACTCGGCTGCCACGCACTCACGTCGAAGGCGACATTCCGCTGACCGCCGTCGTCACCGGCAACGGCGAGGCGCTGGAGTGCCTACTGCGCAAGACCGGCGTGGCCGACTCCGAGTTCGGTTCGAACTCGGGCAGCGCGCGCATCCGGCTATTCACCGGCAACGGGGCATCGAGCATCGACGGCGGCGGCGCGCTAGCCAACGCCACGACGCTGTGGGCGACCGGCACCAGCCTGTCCTCGTACGACCAGGTCATGCTCGCCTGCGAATCCGCGCAGCAGCCGGCAACGCAGCCGCAAACGGCGGTCGATGGCATGAAGACTTATGCCGATTCGGGTGGCCGCGTCTACCTTTCGCATTGGCAGAATCTGTGGATCGCCGGTCAGATCAATGGCGGCATCATCGGTGCGTGGCCGACAGTCGCCAGCTGGAACTTCAACGCCTCGACCGTCAGCGGTTCGAAGACGGCGACGATCAACGCGACGTTTGTCCAGGGTAAGACGCTGGAGGATTGGCTCTTTGCAACCGGCGCCAGCGCGATCGTAGGTTCGCTCGTCTTGAACGAACCGCGGCAGACGACGACTGCGGTCGATGGATCGGCTGCGCGGTCCTGGATGACGCTCAACACGGTCGAGAACGGTACGAGCATCCCGTACTTTTCCTTCACCACGCCGACCACGGCTGCGGACGGCGCGCAACAGGGCCGGGTCTTGTTCGTCGATCTGCACGCCAATGCTGGCGGCGCCGATATGTCGGCCACAGGCTCGTCGTTTCCGTCCAGCGGTTGCCACAGCGCGGTCAACACGATGACGGCGCAGGAGAAAGCCCTGCTATACGCTACCTTTGATCTGCAGCGCTGCGTCGGATCGACACGCGAGTAGGGTGGGCCTTGGCCCACCATCTTTCGTTTGGACCTTTAAAGAAGAGCGGTGGGCCGAGGCCCACCCTACGCAAAGCCGAGCAGGGTTTCGACGTCGCACAATCGCGCGAGATTGCGCAGGCCCGGGGGCGCGCGCAGGTAACGCAGCGTAGCGCCGCTTCCGCGCGCGCGCGCGCTCCACGCGATCAGCACGGCGAGCGTCGCGCTGTCCGGCGCCTCGAGTGCGCCGAGGTCGATGTTCAGCGTGGCCCCGCCGCGCGGCACCTGCGGCGTGTGCTGCAGCGCGCTCGCCGCATTCGCGAACGTGATCGCGCCGGAAACGCGCAGTGTGCCGAGCGTGTCGGATTCGACGCTGAAATACGGCGCGGAGCTCACTGCTTCTTGTCGGCCTGCTCGAGCGTTTCCAGCGCCTTCGCTCCCTGCGTTTCCAGCCGCGTCGTCAGCGCATCGAGGTTGGATTTGGCGATTTCCGCCGCAACCTGGTTGCGGTAGTTGGTCACGTACGAAATCCCCTCGATGATGACGTCGTAGGCCTTCCAGTCGCCGCTGGAAGTCTTGCGGAACGCATAGTCGACCGGCACGTTCTTGCCGTCGTCGAGCACGACCTGGGTGCGCACCAGCGTGCGTTTCTCGTTCAGTTCGCCCTGGAACGGCAGCACGCGCACGCGGCCTTCGGTGTACTTGAGCAGGCCTTCCGCGTAGCGGTGCGTGATCGAGTTGTACATCGCCTTGGCGAAGCGCACGCGCTGCTCGGGCGTGGCCGTGCGCGCGTTCTGGCCGAGCACGAGCAGCGATGCATAGTCGATGTCGAAGTGCGGCAGCACGATGCCGTCGATCGTCTTGAGCAGCGCCTCGCGGTTCTTGCTCAGCTCGTCGCGGCGCGCCTCCATCGTCTTGGCAAGATCGTCGACGAGGTTCTGCACGACCTGGTTCGGCTGCAGGTTTTCCGCCTGCAGCGGTGCGGCCGCGACCAGGAGCAGGCAGAGCAATGAGTATACAAAGCGCATGATTGAAATCCTTGGTTTGTGTTTTGGCGGCGAGCCTACTTGCCCTCGGGCTTTGCGGCCGGTTTTTCGCCGGCCTTGTCGCCGCCCTTGCCGGCATCGCCACCGACCAGATACTTGCCGATCAGCTCCTCGAGCTGCATCGAGCTTTGCGTCAGCACGACCTCGTCGCCGTTCTTGAACATGTCCGGCGAGCCGCCCGGCTGGATGGCAACGTACTGGTCGCCCAATAAACCGCTCGTGAACACGGCGGCGGCCGAGTCATCGGGTATCTTGTCGTAGCGCTTGTCGAGCGACAGCGTGACCAGCGCATCGAGCTTGTCCGGCTCGAGCTTGATCTCGGCCACGCTGCCGACGCGCACGCCGGCGACCTTCACCGGCGCGCGCAGCTTGAGCTGGCCGATGTTCGTGAAGCGCGCCTTGATCGAATAGCTGTCGCCCTGCGAATAATTCGCCAGCGACGTCGTCTGCGTCGCCAGATAGGCGAGCGCGGCGAAGCCGAGCAGGATGAACAGGCCGGTGCCGATCTGAAAACTCTGTCTTTGTGCCATTGTGTTATCCCAGGATATTCGGCAGATCAAAAGATTCACCACGAAGGCACGAAGGGCACGAAGAAGAGCAATGATGAAGTGACATGGGTGCCTTCTTGACCGCACGCGTTCGCTCTTTCTTTGACCTCTGCTTCTCTCGCTTTTCTTCGTGATCTTCGTGCCTTCGTGGTGAATCTTTATCTCTTTCTTTCGTCTGTCGCAGCACTACATCAAAAAAGCCGTCATGACGAAGTCGATCATCAGCGTGGCGATCGAGGAAAACACGACGGTGCGCGTCGTTGCGTAGGCCACGCCTTCGCTGGTCGGCGCCGTCGTGTAACCCTGGAACGTCGCGATCAGCGTCACGACCGCGCCGAAGGCCGTGCTCTTCCACAGGCCGTTGATGACGTCGTCCCAGACATCGACGTTGGCGGTCATGTTCGACCAGAACGTGCCGTTGTCCAGACCCAGCCAGCTCACGCCGACCAGATGCGCGCCGAGGATGCCCAGGCCGTTGAACACGCACGCCAGGATCGGCATCGCGATGACGCCGGCAAGGAAGCGTGGCGCGACGACGAACGCAAGCGGGTCGACCGCCATCATCTCCATCGCATCGAGTTGGTCGGTCGCGCGCATCAGGCCGATCTCGGCCGTGATCGAGGTCCCGGCGCGGCCGGCAAACAGCAGCGCAGTGACGACCGGGCCGAGCTCGCGGTAAAGCGACAGCGCGACGACGGTGCCGAGCGCGGCGGTGCCACCGAATATCGACAGCGTGTGATACAGCTGCAGTCCGAGCACCATGCCGACGAACAGTCCGCAGGTCATGATGATGATCAGGCTCATCGCACCGACAAAGAATATCTGGCGCACGGTCTCGCGCAGGTAGCGCAGACTGAGCGGAATCGCGCGCAGGATGCGGAACAGGAAGATCCCGCAAGCGCCGATTTGCGCAAGGCCGTCACGCAGCGGTGACCATATTGGCCGCATCGCGCTCAAGACTTGCCTCCGCCGAGGCCGAGTTGCGTCGCATAGTCCGGCGCCGGATAGTGGAACGGCACCGGTCCGTCCGCTTCGCCGCTGAAGAACTGCCGCGTCCACGGGGTTTCGCCACGCGCCAGTTCTTCCGGCAGGCCATGCGCGACGATCTTGCCGCCCGCAAGCAGATGGATGTGGTCCGCCACGCGACGCACGGCCGCCAGTTCGTGCGCGACCAGGATGCTGGTGATACCGAGCGTCTGGTTCAGCGTGCGGATCAGTTTCAGGATCTGGTTCAGCGCAATCGGGTCGAGGCCGACGAACGGTTCGTCGTAGATGATCATCATCGGATCGCGCACGATCGCTCGCGCCAGCGCCACGCGTCGCACCATCCCGCCGGAAAGCTCGCTCGGCATGAGCTCTGCCGCGCCACGCAGGCCGACCGCCTGCAGCTTGGTCAGCACGATGTTGCGCACGAGTTCTTCCGGCAGCTTCAGGTGCTGGCGCAGTGGAAACGCGACGTTCTCGAAAACCGAATAATCGGTCAGCAGCGCCGAGTTCTGGAACAGGTAGCCGATCTTTTCGCGCAGGGCGAACAACGCGTCGCGGTCGATGCGTCCGACATCGAGCCCGTCGACGACGATTGCGCCGGCGTCCGGCGCGAGTTGTCCGGTGATGTGCCGCATCAACGTCGTCTTGCCGGTGCCGCTGGGTCCCATGATCGCGGTGATCCCGCCACGCGGGATATCGAGGTCGACGCCGTCGAAGATCGTCTTGCCGTTCAGCACCGTGCGCAGGCCGCGGATGCGGACCAGACTGTCGGCGTCGGTCGGGGCTGCAGGACTCATGGTCACGTTACGGTAGGGAGGCGTCGATACGCCAAAGCGGCCTTACCTTACCTTATGGGCGAGCCGCGGCGGAAGCGTAACGCCATCAGTGTTAAGGCAAGCGTCAGGCCGGTTTGCGCACGTTGGCGCGACGCGCGCCGGCCGACGCGCTCATTCGTTGAGCAAGTCGGCCAGCAGCGCCGCATAACGCGCCTGTTGCGACGCAGTTCGCAACTGGCGGCTGATGACGATCGCGCGCAGTTCCCCGAGCGCGGTCGCAAAATCGTCGTTGACCAGCACGTAGTCGAATTCTTCGGCATGCGCGATATCCTCGCGCGAATCGGCCAGGCGTCGACGGATGACCTCCTCGCTGTCCGAGGCGCGCGCGCGCAGGCGGCGTTCGAGTTCGGCGCGCGACGGCGGCAGGATGAAGATGCTGACCGTGTCTGCCATCTGCGCGCGCACCTGGCGGGCGCCCTGCCAGTCGATCTCGAGCAGCACGTCGCGGCCCTGTGCCAGCGTGCGTTCGACGGCCACGCGCGACGTGCCCTTCAGGTCGCCATGCACGACGGCGTGCTCGAAGAACTCGCCGCGCCGGATCATTTCCTCGAAAACGCCGCGCGAGACAAAATGGTAGTGAACCCCATCGACCTCGTTCGGCCGCGCCAGGCGCGACGTGTACGACACCGACAGCGCGATGCCGGACTCCTGCTCGAGCAGCGCCTTGGTCAGACTGGTTTTTCCGGCACCCGAGGGTGCGGCGACGATATAGAGCGTTCCCGGCATCCGTGAATTATACGGACTGCGGCTGGCGAAAGCTGAGTGATTCCGCGCGACCGGCGTCGTCAGGCGCGAACAGACGCCGGATGCAGACTTCCAGTTCCCGGCGTTTGCCGGCGTGCCACTCGCCCGGCTTCTCGGAGTATTCGTCGAACCGGCTTCGCAGCTTCCGAAATTCCGCGTTCACGTCACCAGGCATGGGCGCGCGAAAAAACGAACGCGACACGAGCGTCGCGGCGGCGCGGAGCCGGGCCATCTGCGCCGACACCAGATCGGCCGGAACGGGCAGTTCGTTGTCGCCGGCGCGGCCGACGCCGCCCACACCAAGCCGATGGCCGGCATTGCGGATCACTGCGCAGGTGTGCGCGAGGAAATCCGAAACCAGCACGTGGAAATGGCTCGGCCAGCCGAGCGACAGGCGCATGTCGTTGAGGCCGATGTGAACCTCACTGACGCCGGGAATTCGGCACAGATCGGCGATCGCGGTTGCCGACTCGACCGTTTCCACGAGCAGCACGGGGTGGGCGCGCTCATCGACCAGGCGGATGAATCGCTCGGCGTCGGCGACGGTCTTGAAGAAGGGCAGCATGATGACCTTGACGCCCGCGCCGACGAGCCGGTCGATTTCCGCGGCGGATTCGCGATGGACCGGATTGCAGCGCGCGAACAACTGCGCCCGCTGCAACATCGGCCGGACAGCGACCAGGCCGGTCTCGGCGTGATCCGAGATCCAGGTTCGCAGATGCCGCTGCCGGTCGGCCTTGCCGATCTGCTCCATGTCGATGCCGATGCGGTCGACGCCGGCGCGGTCCGCCACGCCGGCCAATGCCGGGTCGTCGGTGAACAGCGTCAGCACCATGTCGCTGCCGTAGCTCATTGCGCTTTTCCCGGAAATCCGGGGACGACTGCTTCCAGTGCGGCGCCGGACAGAAACCGCTTGGTCTGCGCTTCGGCAAACGCTTCGAAGTCCGCCTGCATGCCCGGATGGTAGGCGGCAACTTTCGGCGTGATCAGAAGGTTCGGCGTGGCCCAGAGCGGATCGTCCGCGGCCGGAACGGGATCGAGCACGTCGAGCCCCGCGCCGGCGATGGCACCACTGCGCAGGGCGCCGACCAGCGCCGCGAGATCGACAACGTCCGCGCGCGCTACGTTGATCACGATCGCGTGCGGCGGCAGCCGCGCCAGTTCACGCGCGCCGATGCAGTGGCGCGTGCTGGCGTCCAGCGGCACGGCCAGCACCAGGATATCGGTGTCCGAAAGTGCATCGCGCCACTGGCCTGCGTCGAGAAGTTCATCGCATGCCTGGACCTTTGCGTCCGTTTGCGAATGGTCGCCGCCACGCACATGCAGGCCGAGCCCGCGCAGCAATTTCGCGACCTGCGTCCCGACCGCACCGAGCCCGAGCACGAGCGCGGTGCTGGGCAACGGCAGCATGGCGCTCGGCGGATTACAGGCGCCGCGGGCCTGGTCGCGTATCGCCGACGGCAACCGCCGGAGCAACGCCCAAGCCAGACTCATCGCGTGCTGGGCGATCGAGCGCGCGTTCAGCGGATTGCGTGACAGCACCACTCCGCGCTCACGAAGCTCGCGCGAGGGAAGTTGATCGAAGCCTGCCGCGGTGGTCTGGACCCAACGCAAACGAGGCGCATGCGGAAGCAGCTGACGCAGATAACGATGCCCGAGCACGATCTGCGTCGCTCCGGCGCGCGCCAGCGCATCACTCTCGCTGCGGACTACAGCCACGCTGCCCGGACCGGCGAGCGCTTCCAGGCGCCGGACATGATCGGCGCTCGGCACGTAGTTGCTGTACATCACCTGGATCACAGCAACCGCTCCGGGGCCAGGCCGGCACACCAGCGCCGCCACATTTCGCGCAGGCGACTCTCCAGCGCGCGCGCCAATTCGGCCGCCTGCGCGATGGTGTTTGTCTGCATTTGCTCGCGCAGGCCAGCGCGTATCCGCGCCAGTTCGGCCGGCCGGCCCGACCAGTGGACTGCGCGGTCGACGTAGTCGCCTTCGGATTCGGCGATGAATCCTTCGAGCTGCGCCGCGGCCATCCGCGAAGCGCCCAGTCGCTGCATCAGCGAAGTTCCGGCGAGTGTCAATGTCGGCACGCCCATCCACAGCGCAAAATTCGCCGTCGTGCCACTCGAGAACGGCACCGTGTCGAGCAGGATGTCGACTTCGTCGTGCAGCTTCAGGTACGCGGCGAGATCCAGGCGCGGGCGCAATTCCAGGCGCTCCTGCGCGATGCCGGCTGCACCAAAGCGTCGCCGCAATTGCTCCGCGACGCGTTGGTCCGGCAACGCACCGATCAGCAGGCGGGACGCCGGGATACGCTGCAGTACCTTGGACCACAGTTCCACCGTCCGGTCGCCGAGCTTGTTGACGCGATTGAAACTGCCGAAGGTGATTGTTCCGGCGCTGAGCATCGGCGGATCGACAATGTCGGGAAGGTCGCGCGGCCGATCGAAGACCGACATGAAAGGCAGATACGCGAGGCGCTCGGTGAACAGATCGTCGAAGCGTCCGGGCGGTGCCGCAATCCGGTCGACGAGCCGGTAATCGATCGCGCTCATGCCGGTCGTGCCTGGATAGCCGATCCATGCGATCTGAACCGGAGCGGGCTTGCGCGCGAAGACGGGCAAGCGACCGCCGGCGGTATGGCCGGAGAGATCGAACAATATGTCGATTCGATCGGCCCGGATGCGGGCATCCAGTTGCGCGTCCGGCATTGCCGCGACATTCGTCCACTGCGAGGCCAGATCGCGCAGGCGCGCACTGGTCGCGTCGTCGTCGGGCTGCACGTCGTAGGCCAGCAACTCGAATTGCTCGCGATCCAGCGAGCGCCAAACCGGTTCGAGGAACCTGGCGACGGGATGGTCGCGCAGGTCGCCCGACACGAATCCCAGGCGCAGGCGCCGGTCGGGATCGGGCGAATTCGGGTGTCGCGTCCGGTTTGCAGTGAAGCGCGCCTCGATGCATTCGCCGAACTTTCGATGCGCGGCAAAAATATCCTCGGGCGATTGGCGTTCGTCGTGCAGCGAGCAGTACAGAGCGCCGCTCCCGGCGCCGGTCAAATCCGGCTTGAGCTCGAGTGCGCGCCGATAGTGAATCGTGGCGGACGCAACCTCCCCCAGACTGTTGAGGAAACCGGCCAGATTGACGTGGGCATCGGCGTAGCCGGGTTCGATGGCGAGCGCGCGCTGCGTCGTCGCGATCGCGTCGTCCAGGTTGCCGCGCAGGCCCTGCTCGCGCCCGAGGCTCAACAGCGCCTGGCACAAGGTCGGCTGCAGGGAAACGGCGCGGGCAAGAGCTTCCTCCGCGTCGGCGCGGAACCCTCCCGCACTGAGCGCGTTACCGGCGTTCAAGTGGGCGACCGCCAGGTCCGGCGCCAGCCGGATCGCTTCGCGGGCGAGTCTCAGCGCTTCGACGCAATTGCCCGATTCGAGTTCGTTGGCTGATGCGTTGGACCAGACACTCGCCTGCGCTGGTGCAAGCTTCAGACTCGCGCGAAATGCCTGCGCGGCGCCGGAAAAATCGGCATGGCGTTGCAGCGCAAGCGCGAGGTTGTCCCAGATGGACCAGTCCTTCGGCACCAGTTCGCTGGCACGGCGCAATGCCAGCAATGCTTCTGCGGTCGAACCTTGTGCCAGCAGAGAAGCGCCAAGCAACTGCCAGGCCTTGCCGGCGTTCGGGTAGTTGCCGACGAGGTCGCGCGCAAGCGATTCGCAGTACGCGACGTCACCGCTTCGGAATCGGCTCTGCCAGGCCGACAGCGCCGACACAGGGAGGGGGCCGCCAACGGCAGGCCGGCTTGCGATGGTCACGGCACGAACTCACCCGCGACGGATGCCGTTCGCGCGCGGAAAATGCAACTTGGTAAATTTATACTCCCCCCCAGGGAGACTCACGGGAGCCTGGCCGCCCTCCGGCCTCGTGCTCTGTCCCCCGACCCGCGGCTATTCTACCGCGGCGCGCGCGAAATTCCGTGCCGTCGCACAGCGTGCGCGACGCGAATTCCGTTCAGCTTCGGATGCTGCAGGCCCGCGGCCCGCGCGGTCATTCGATATTCTGCACCTGCTCGCGCACTTGCTCGATCAGCACTTTCAACTCGACTGCGGCCTGGGTCGTGCGCTGGTCGACCGACTTCGAACCGAGCGTGTTCGCCTCGCGATTGAATTCCTGCATGAGGAAGTCCATGCGCCGGCCGACCGCGTCGGGCAGAGCCAGTACGCGTCGCGCCTCGGCGACATGCGACGACAGACGATCGAGCTCTTCGTCGACATCCATGCGCGACAATTGCAACACGAGTTCCTGCTCGAGCCGTCCCGGTTCAGCGGCCTGCGCAACTTCCGCCAGGCGCGCAACCAGGCGCGCGCGCAGGACGCTGCGAATGTCCGGCAACCACGTGCGCACGCTGGCGACGATGCGCTCGACGGCATCGAGCCGCTC
>Ga0207683_10005865_pt1 | contig 10533 bp, 7 predicted proteins | sample KBSM73metaG_FD_184333 | JGI IMG/M metagenome (GOLD analysis project Ga0207683, IMG submission 184333) | Miscanthus rhizosphere microbial communities from Kellogg Biological Station, Michigan, USA - KBS M7-3 metaG (SPAdes) (version 2) | ecosystem: Host-associated > Plants > Roots > Rhizosphere >...
TTCGACGGCGCCGAGATCGAGGCGCTGCCGGGCGAGACCATCGCCGCCACCCTGGCCGCCGCCGACATCGTGTCGCTGCGCCAAGCCCGTTCGGGTGCACGGCGCGGACCATTCTGCGGCATGGGCGCTTGCTTCGACTGCCTGGTCACGGTCGACGGCCGGCCCAATCAGCGCGCCTGCCTGACCAAGGTCGCGCCCGGCATGGACGTGCTGTCCGAGCCGGTCGCGGGCGCCTCCGCCGCCGGCGAGGCCAAGGCTGCCGAGGAGGTCGCGTGCGACGTGCTGGTGGTCGGCGCCGGGCCGGCCGGCCTGTCGGCGGCGCGCGCGCTGGCACGGGCCGGCGCCAGTGTCATCGTGGCCGACGAGCGGCTGCAGGCCGGCGGGCAATATTTCAAGCCGCTGGCGCCGTCGCAGGTGATCGAGCGCCGCCGGCTCGACCGCCAGTTCCGCGCGGGCCTGGCGCTGCACGAGGCGGCCTTGCGCGCCGGCGCCCACATCCTGAATGAGACCACGGTGTGGGCCGCCTTCTCGCCCACCGAGGTCGCCGCCATCGTCGGCGGACGCTCGACCCTGTTCCGGCCCAAGCGCCTGATCCTGGCGACCGGCGCCTACGAACAGACGCTGCCGGTGCCCGGCTGGACTTTGCCGGGTGTGATGACGGTCGGCGCGTTGCAGACGCTGGCACGCTCCTATCGGGTGTCGCCGGGCGAGCGCATTGTCATCGCCGGCAACGGACCGCTCTGCCTGCAGACCGCGGCGGAATTGCTCGAGGGCGGTGCCAACGTCGTGGCGGTGCTGGAATCGGCGGCCGCGCCCGGCGTGACCGGCCTGCCGGAAATCCTGCGGATGGCGCTGGCCAGCCCATCGCTGCTGGCCCAGGGAACGGCGCTGGCCTCGCGGCTGAAGCCGCTGCTGCACTGGCGCCGCCGCGTCACGCGGCTGCTCGGCGACGACCGCGTGCGGCGGGTCGAGGCCGCCGACTTCGCGATCGACGCCGACATCGTGGCGCTGGGTTACGGCTTTTCCTCCTCGAGCGAGCTCGCGCGCTCGCTCGGTTGCGCCCATCGCTTTGTCGCCCGCGGCATCGGCTCGATGGAGACGGTAACCGATGCCGACGGCCGCACCAGCCTGCCCGAGGTATTCGCGATCGGCGACGGTGCGCGTTTCGGCGGCGCCCAGGCGGCTGTCGCGGCGGGATCGATCTCGGGCGCGGCGGTGGCGCGCGACCTCGGGCTCGCGGCACCATCGCCGCGCGGTGCCCGGCGGCGGCTGGCCCGGGCCCAAAAGTTCCAGTCCGCCCTGTGGCGGCTATTCGAGGCAGCACCCTTGCAAGCCGGTGCGCTCGACGCCAACGCGATTGTCTGCCGTTGCGAGGAGGTGAATGCCGGTGTGCTGCGCGAGCTGGTGCGCCAGGGCCACAACACGCCAGCGGCGCTGAAGCGCGCCACGCGCGCCGGCATGGGCCGCTGCCAGGGCCGCTACTGCGCGCCGGTGCTGGCGCGCATCTGCGCGGCCGAGCCGGGCGAGTTCGATTTCTTCGCGCCGCGGCCGCCGGCCAAGCCGGTGCCGATCCGGGCCTTGGCGGTCGAGCAGCCGGAATGGCACGGCCACACCGATTTCGTGCCGCCCGACATGGCGCGGCCGCGCGAGATCGAGCCGCTGCCACGCGAGACCGTCGACACGCTGGTGATCGGCGGCGGCGTGGCGGGCTCGTGCGTCGCCTACTGGCTGGCGCACGAGGGCATCGACACACTGGTGGTCGAGCGCGACGACATGAACCTGCAAGCCTCGGGCGCCAACGCCGGCAGCCTGCACGTCCAGCTTCTGTCGTTCGACTTCGTGGCCGGCGCGCCGCCCGCCGGCAATCGCGCCGCTGAGACGCTGCCGCTCGGCCCCGCCTCGGTGAAGCTGTGGCAGGAGATCGAGCGCGATACGGGTGAGGATCTCGAGATCAGGATCACCGGCGGGCTGATGCTGGGCGAGAGCGAGCGCGACATCGACTTCCTCAAGGCCAAGATCGCGCTGGAGAAGAGCCGCGGCATCGAGGCCGAGCTGATCGGCGGCAACGAATTGCACCGCATGGAGCCCGGCATCGGCGAGTTGGCGATCGCCGCCGAATGGTGCTCGGGCGAGGGCAAGATCAATCCCCTGCGCGGCACCTATGCGGTGATCGCCCGCGCCAAGGCGCTCGGCGCGCGGTTTCGGCGCGGCACCGACGTGGCCGCGATCGCGCGCGAGGGCAGCGGCTGGAAGGTCTCGACCAGCCGAGGCGAGATCCGCTGCAGCCGGATCGTCAATGCCGCCGGTCCGTGGGCGGCCCAGGTGGCAGCGCTGGCCGGCGTCGACATCCCGGTGCGCGGTGCGCCTCTGCAGATGATCGTGACCGAGCCGACAGCGCCCACGCTCACCCGGCTGGTCGCCTATGCCGGCCGGCATCTAACGCTGAAGCAGATGTCGTCGGGCGCCTTCATGATCGGCGGCGGCTGGACCGCCGGGCTGGACGAGACGCAGAAGCTCTCGCGGGCACTGCGGGCCAGCGTCGAGGGCAATCTCTGGATCGCGTCGCGCGCCGTGCCGGCGCTCAAAGATTTGCACGCGATCCGCATCTGGGCTGGCATGAACGTGAACATCGACCGTGCCCCGATCCTGGGCGAGGTGCCGTGCCTGCCGGGCTTCTACAATTGCGTCAGCTCGAATGGTTATACGCTGGCGCCGGTGCTGGCGCGGCTTACCGCCGAGTTGATCGCCGGCCGCTCGACCAGCCTGCCGGTCGAGGCCTATTCGATCCGTCGGTTCGGCTGATGCAAATTGCAGTCATGCGTCCGCCACGTCCGGAACCGTCCGGCCGAGGGGGTGCGAGCGGATTCCCGGATTCGGTCCTAAAGCCTTTATGGAATGGGCATTTTAGGCGTCCGGGTCCGGTCCGGATTCGGGCGGTTGTCCGGGTTCAGCTGAAAATCGAGGGATCGATCAGCGGCCGGCCGCGCGGCCGGGCGGCCTCGGGCCGGTCGCACTTCTGGAAGCGGCCGCGGCCGGCCGCGCCGCTCATCCTGGCCTCCTCCATCACCACCTCGCCGCGCGACAGGGTCATCACCGGGTAGCCGGTCAGCTCGCGACCCTCATAGGGCGTGTAGTCGCAATTGTGATGCAGGATCTCGTTGGTGAGGCTGACCTTGCGGGCCGGATCCCACAGCACGATGTCGGCGTCGGCGCCGACCGCGATGGTGCCTTTGCGCGGATGCAAGCCGTAAATTCTCGCGGCATTTGTCGAGCTGAGCGCCACGAATTGCTGAAGGCTGAGGCGGCCCTTGTTGACGCCCTCGGAGAACAGCAGCGGCAGGCGGGTCTCGACGCCCGGCACGCCATTGGGGATCTTGCGGAAGCTCTGGCTGGCGCCGGGCAGCTTCTTGCCGCGGGGGTCGTCGTACTTGAAGGCAGCGTGGTCGGACGACAGCACGTGGAAGGTGTTGGCGCTGAGGCCGGTCCAGATGTGCTCCTGGTTCTCGGTGCCGCGCGGCGGCGGCGAGCAGACGCACTTGCTGCCCTCGTCGCCCGGCTTCTCGAAGTCTTCCTCGCTCAGGAACAGGTATTGCGGGCAGGTCTCGCCATAGACCTTGAGGCCGCGCGCCTGCGCCCGCTGGATCTCGTGCATCGCCTCCTTGGCCGAGACATGGACCAGCAGCATCGGCACGTCGAGCAGCTCGGCCAGCGAGATCGCGCGGTGCGTCGCCTCGCGCTCGACCACGAAGGGGCGGGAGGTGGCGTGGAATTTGGCGGCGGTCATGCCCTTCCATTCCAGCCGCTCGGTCAGCCAGGCGATGCAGTCGGAGTTCTCGGCATGGATCATCAGCATCGCCTGCTCGCGTCGCGCGGCGGCCAGCGCATCGAGCATCTCGCGGTCGGTGAGCTTCACGTCGTCGTAGGTCATGTAGACCTTGAACGAGGTGTAGCCGTCGGCGACCAGGGCGGGGAAATCCTGGCCCATGATCTTCTCGCTCGGGTCTGAGAGGATCACATGAAAGGCATAGTCGATCAGCGATTTGCCCTCGGCCCGCTTGTGGTAGCGGTTGACGGCATCCCGCAGGGATTGCCCCCGGCCCTGGTAGGCGAAGGGGATGATGGTGGTGGTGCCGCCCGCCGCGGCGGCGCGGCTGCCGCTCTCGAAGTCGTCGCAGAACACCGAGCCGTCGGCGGTGTCCTGGTCGAAATGGACATGGGCGTCGATGCCGCCCGGCACGGCGATCAGCCCGCTGGCGTCGATCTCCTTGTGGCCCTTGTCCAGCCGCTCGCCCAGCGCCACGACCCGGCCGGCGACGATGCCGATATCGCCGCGCACGACATCTGCGGCGGTGGCGATGGTGGTGTTGCGGATGACTGTTTCGTACTCGGCCATGGGTCCTCCCGGAGCCGGCGGCTGCAAGGCGCGTGCCGGCCAATCCCCGCCTAGACCAGCGCGGCGGCCCGGTCCACACTCGCCGCAACAATCAAGGGGGCCGCATGAAAGGGTTGCTCGTTTCGCTGTTCGCGCTGCTGGCCGGCATCGGCTTTGCGCAGGCGCAGACCGCGCTTAAGCCGGCGATCGTCTATGCCAACGGCGGCAAGTTCGACAAATCCTTCAACGAGGGGGTGTCCAACGGCGCCAAGAAGTTCACCGACGAGACCAAGGTCGCCGTCGCCGACTTCGAGCCGACCAACGAGACCCAGTTCGAGCAGGCCCTGCGCCGCTTCGCCCAGCGCGGGCAGGACCCGATCATCGCCGTCGGCTTCTCCCAGGCGGTCGCGCTGGAGAAGGTCGGCAAGGAGTTCCCCAATGTCCATTTCACCATCATCGACAGCGTGGTGAAGCTGCCCAACGTGCAGTCGGTGGTGTTCAAGGAGCACGAGGGCTCGTTCCTGGTCGGTGTGGCCGCGGCGCTCGCCTCCAAGAGCGGCAAGATCGGCTTCGTCGGCGGCATGGACATCCCCCTGATCAGGCGCTTCCAGTGCGGCTACGAGCAGGGCGTGAAGTACGCCAATCCCACGGCCGAGGTGATCGCCAACATGACCGGCACCACGCCCGCTGCCTGGAACGATCCGGGCCGCGGCGCCGAATTGGCCAAGGGCCAGTTCGATCGCGGGGTCGACGTCGTCTATGCCGCCGCCGGCAACACCGGGACGGGCGTGCTGCAGGCCGCCAAGGACCGCGGCAAGCTCGCGATCGGCGTCGATTCCAACCAGAACTACCTGCATCCCGGCACCATCCTGACCTCGATGCTGAAGCGCGTCGACGTCGCGGCCTACAACAGCTTCAAGGCGATGCAGGGCGGCACCTGGCGCGGCGACGTGTCGGTGCTGGGCCTCAAGGAGGGCGGCATCGACTGGGCGCTCGACCAGTACAATGAGAAGCTGATCTCGCCCGAGATGAAGGCCAAGGTCGAGGCGGCCAAGGCCGACATCATCGCCGGCAAGATCACGGTGCACGACTACATGAGCAACAACGCCTGCAAGTGACCGCGGCGATCGAGCTCGAGGGCATCGACAAGTCGTTCGGCAGCGTGCACGCCGTGCGCGGCGTGTCGCTCGCCATCGAGAAGGGCGCGATCACCGGCATCGTCGGCGAGAACGGCGCCGGCAAGTCGACTTTGATGAGCATCCTCTACGGGCTCTATCACGCCGACGCGGGTGAAATTCGAATCGACGGCCAGCCAGTGCGCATGGAAAGCCCGCACGACGCGATCGCCCGCGGCATCGGCATGGTGCACCAGCATTTCATGCTGATCGACAGCTTCACCGTGCTGGAGAACGTGGTGCTGGGCGCCGAGGGAGGCCCGCTGCTCGCCAAGGGGCTGGCGGCGGCGCGAGGGGAGCTCGCCCGGCTGTCGCGCGACTACGGCCTCACGGTCGATCCCGATGCGCGTATTGCCGACCTTTCGGTCGGCGAGCAGCAGCGAGTCGAGATCCTGAAGGTGCTGTTCCGCGGCGCCCGCATCCTGATCCTCGACGAGCCCTCCGCCGTGCTGACGCCGCAGGAGACCGAACAGCTGTTCCGCATCCTCGGCACGCTGAAGGCGCGCGGCGTCACCATCGTGCTGATCACCCACAAGCTGCGCGAGGTCATGGCGGCGACCGACCGGGTCTATGTCATGCGCCAGGGCCGCATGGTGGCCGAGCGGCGCACGGCCGAGACCGATCCCGAGGAACTTGCCGAGCTGATGGTCGGCCGCAAGGTGCGCTTCCGGCTCGACAAGGCGCCGCCGCATCGCGGCGAGGTGCGGCTCAAGGCCGAGCATCTCGGCCTGGTCGACCGACGCGGCGTGCGGCTGCTCGACGATATCAGCCTCGAATTGCGCGCCGGCGAGATCGTCGGCATCGCCGGTGTCTCCGGCAACGGCCAGACCGAGCTTCTGCAGGTGCTGGCGGGCATCCGTCCGCCATCGAGCGGTACGCTCACCGTCTGCGGCCGGGTCATCGACCCCTTGCATCCCGGCGATCCCGCAGAGATGCGCGACCTCGGGCTCGCCCATGTTCCCGAAGACCGCCAGCGCCAGGGCATGGTTGCGGCGTTCCGCGCCGCCGAGACCTCGATCCTGGGCTATCACGAGCGGCAGCCCTTCAGTCATCACGGCCTGTTACACGGGCCGGCGGTGGGCGCGCATTGCGCCACGCTGATGGAGCGCTTCGACGTGCGTCCGCGGGTGCCCGGCCTGCGCTCCTCGAGCTTCTCCGGCGGTAACCAGCAGAAGCTGGTACTGGCCCGCGAGATGGCGCAAGAACCCAAGGTGCTACTGGTCGGCCAGCCGACTCGCGGCGTCGATATCGGCGCCATCGAGTTCATCCATCGCGAGCTGGTCAAGAGCCGCGACGCCGGCTGCGCCGTGCTGGTCGTGTCGGTCGAGCTGGAGGAGATCCTGTCGCTTGCCGACCGCATCCTGGTGATGTTCGGCGGCCGCATCGTCGGCGAGGTCGAGGCCGGCGCCGACGAACGCACGCTCGGCATGATGATGGCGGGAGCGAAAGCCGCGTGAAGGCCGTGCGCCGACCGCTGCCTGGCCCATTGCCAGTATGGGCCGACATCATCCTGCTGCCGCTGGTCAACGTCGCGCTCGCCTTCGTGACGGTCGGCATCATCGTGCGCATCATCGGCGTCGATCCGCTCCACGCGCTCGAGCTGCTGGTCGTGGGCGCGCTCGGTTCGCCCGAATCGATCGGCTACACGCTTTACTACGCCACCAACTTCATCTTCACCGGGCTCGCCGTGGCGGTCGCCTTCCATGCCGGGCTGTTCAACATCGGTGGCGAGGGGCAGGCCTATCTCGGCGGCCTGGGCTGCGGCCTCGCCATTCTCGCGCTCGACCGCTATCTGCCGGCCTGGGCGATGATCCCGATCGCGATCGCCACCGCTGCCTTGTTCGGCGCGGCTTGGGCGGCGGTGCCGGCGTGGTTGCAGGCCTGGCGCGGCAGCCACATCGTCATCACGACCATCATGTTCAACTTCGTCGCTGCGGCGCTGATGGTCTACCTGATGGTGAACGTGCTGATCGCGCCCGGCTCGATGACGCCGCAGAGCCGGAACTTCGAGCCGTCCTCCTTTCTGCCGGCGATGCATGGCACGGCGCTCAACCTGTCGCTCGCGCTGTCGCTCGCCTGCTGCTTCGCCGTCTGGGTGTTCCTCTGGCACACGCCGTGGGGCTATGCGCTGCGCAGCATGGGCCACAATCCCGAGGCTGCGGTCTATGCCGGCACCGACCTCCGGCGCATGACCATGCTGGCGATGTGCATCAGCGGCGCGCTGGCGGGCTTCGTCGGCGTCAACGAGCTGATGGGCGTGCACCATCGCATCGTGCTCGACTTTCCAGCGGGCTACGGCTTCGCCGGCATCGCGGTGGCGCTGATGGGCCGCAATCATCCCCTGGGCATCGTGCTGGCGGCCCTGCTGTTCGGCGCGCTGCAGCAGGGCGGCGCCGAGCTCGCCTTCGACATACCGACCATCACCCGCGAGATGGTGGTGGTGATCCAGGGGCTGGTGATCCTGTTCTCCGGCGCGCTGGTGCAGTTGCCGCGGCCGTGGCTGCAGGCGTTGTTTTCGCCGAGGCGCCCCTCATGAGCCGGGCGTGATGGACGATCCGCTCGCCCTCCTGTTCCTCACCGGTGCCGCGACGCTCCGGGTCGCGACGCCGCTGATCCTGTGCGCCATGGGCGGCCTGTTCTCCGAACGCAGCGGCATCATCGACGTTGGCCTCGAGGGCAAGATGCTGATGGCCGCCTTCTTCGCCGCGGCGGTGGCGGCCGTCACGCACTCGGCGTGGTGGGGCGTCGCCGCCGGCATCGCCGCGGCCGAGGTGCTCGCGCTGCTGCACGGGCTGGCCTGCATCACCTATCGCGGCAACCAAGTGGTGAGCGGCGTCGCCATCAACATCATCGCCGCCGGCCTCACCATCGTCTGGGGCAATGCCTGGTTCCAGCGTGGCGGGCAGACGCCGGCGCTGGAGGGCGGCGAGCGCCTGCTGCCGCTGTTCTTCCCGCGCGCCGGCGACAATATCCTGGTCTATGTCGCCCTTGTCGCGGTGCCACTCACCTGGTGGATCGTGACGCGCACCCGCTTCGGCCTACGCCTGCGCGCCGTCGGTGAGATGCCGCTGGCGGTCGATACCGCCGGCATCTCGGTCCCCTGGCTGCGCTATCGCGCCGTCCTGATCTGCGGCCTGTTCACCGGGCTGGCCGGCGCCTACATCGCGATCGCCCAGAATGCCGGCTTCAGCCGCGACATGACGGCGGGCCAAGGCTTCATTGCGCTGGCCGCCGTGATCTTCGGCAAGTGGCGGCCGTTTCCCGCGCTCGGCGCCTGCCTGATGTTCGGGCTGCTCGACGCCGTCGCCATCCGCCTTCAGGGCGTGCGCATGCCCGGCCTCGGCGAGGTGCCGGTGCAGCTCATCCAGGCTTTGCCCTATCTTCTCACGGTGTTCCTGCTGGCCGGCTTCATCGGCCGCGCCGTCGCGCCCAAGGCGATCGGCGTGCCCTACGAAAAGGAGCATTGAGATGGACGATCTTGTACGGTTGGCTCGCACCATGATGGTCCGTGCCTATGCGCCCTACTCGAAGTTCCACGTCGGCGCCGCGGTGCGCGACGAGGATGGCGGCATCCATGGCGGCTGCAACGTCGAGAACGCCGCCTTTCCGGAGGGGCTTTGCGCCGAAGCGGGCGCCATCGCCGCCCTCGTCGCCGCCGGCAAGCGGCGCGTGCTGGAGTGCGCGGTGATCGGCTCCGGCCCCGAGATCGTCACGCCCTGTGGCGGCTGCCGGCAGAAGCTTCGCGAGTTCGCGGCCGACGACCTGAAGATCCATCTTTGCGGCCCCGACGGCGTGCACCGCACCGTTACACTCGGCTCGCTCTTCCCGATGTCCTTCGGCCCGCACCACCTCGCATGAGCCTGATCGACTCCATCGCCGCCAAGGTGCCGGGCTTCAGGCCCAAGGTCGCGGTCGTGCTCGGCACCGGCCTCGACAGCTTCGCCGAGGAGGTCGAGCCGGTCGCCGACATCCCTTACGCCGAGCTGCCGGGATTCCCGCAGCCGACGGTGCGCGGCCATGCCGGCCAGCTGCGGCTCGGCCGGATCGGCGCCCTGCCGGTCGCCGTGCTGCGCGGCCGCACCCACTACTACGAGTTCGGCCAGGCGGACGGCATGCGCCTGCCGATCGAGACCCTGGCGGCGCTGGGCTGCGAGACGGTGGTGCTGACCAACGCCGCCGGCAGCCTGCGCATGGACATGCCGCCCGGCGCGCTGATGGGCATCACCGACCACATCAACTTCACCGGCGTCAATCCGCTGTTCGGGCATCCCCAGCGGCGCTTCGTCGACATGGTCGATGCCTACGATCCGGTGCTGCTGCAGCGGCTGGTCGCGGCGGCGAAGGCGTTGGGCATCGTCTGCCACACCGGCGTCTACATCTGGTTCTGTGGCCCCAGCTTCGAGACGCCGGCCGAGATTCGTGCCGCCCGCGTGCTGGGCGCCGATGCCGTCGGCATGTCGACCGCGCCCGAGGCGATCGTGGCGCGCCATGCCGGGATGAAGGTTGTCGGCCTCTCGGTGATGACCAACTACGCGGCCGGCATGGTGCCGGGCGGCATCGGCCACGAGCAGACCATCACGGTGGCGAACGCCGCCTCGCAGGACGTGAGGCGGCTGTTGCGGGCCTTCCTCGAAGGCTACTCTTGAGCGCATGCTGCCGCAGGAGATCATCCGCAAGAAGCGTGACGGCCAGGAGCTTTCGAACGAGGAGATTGCCTTCATCGCCCGCGGCATCACCAACTCGAGCTTGAGCGAGGGCCAAGTCGCCGCCTTTGCCATGGCGGTGTTCTTCCGCGGCATGACCACGGCCGAGCTGGTGGCGATGACCCTGGGCCTCGTGCGCTCTGGCGTGACGCTCGACTGGAACGACCTCGATCTGCCCGGCCCGATCATCGACAAGCATTCGAGCGGCGGCGTCGGCGACAAGGTGAGCCTGATGCTGGCGCCGATCGTCGCCGCCTGTGGCACCTTCGTGCCGATGATCTCG
>Ga0207683_10005867_pt1 | contig 10531 bp, 9 predicted proteins | sample KBSM73metaG_FD_184333 | JGI IMG/M metagenome (GOLD analysis project Ga0207683, IMG submission 184333) | Miscanthus rhizosphere microbial communities from Kellogg Biological Station, Michigan, USA - KBS M7-3 metaG (SPAdes) (version 2) | ecosystem: Host-associated > Plants > Roots > Rhizosphere >...
AACCGATATAGTTATAGAACGGGCCACCTGCAGGGCTGGTAACGCCCGGACTAACATAAGCTCCCGGTATGCTGCCTAACGAGCCATAGGGGTCGCCGCCTATTTGTTCTTGCCTGTTATTTCCATTGCCGTCCTTATAAAAAGTTGGATTGGCTGAATAAAGGTCTTCGGTCATGCCATTGCCGTACTCATCCTGTAATTTTATAAAACGGTATGGGTCGTTAGCGGGATAGGTATAGCTATAATCAACGCCGAATCCTTTCTTTTTTGTGCCTTTTTTAGTAACGATAAGAAGAACGCCATTGGCACCACGCGCACCATACAAGGCTGCTGCTGTTGGTCCCTTCAATACGGTAACGCTTTCTATATCATCCGGATTTAAGCTGTTTAAAAAAGAACCGTTGTCTATTGGTGGCTGCGATACATCAGTATTCCCTTTGTTTAACGCGTCGGTATAAGATTGAATAACGCCTTTTGGCTGTACTGGCTCGTTATCAATTATAACGTTATCTACAACGATCAAAGCCTGGTTATTTCCGTAAAGATTATTATTCCCTCTGAGGACGACGCGTGTCGAACCACCTTCAACACCATTGGGTGTAGAGATATTCAAACCAGCTACTTTTCCCATCAGTCCTTCGGAAATATTCGGTGGATTTACTTTATCCAGGTCAGCCCCTGAAATGGTTTGCGCCGAATATCCTAATGATCGTGCTTCGCGTTTTATGCCCAAAGCCGTAACAATTTCTACACTGTTTAACGTGCTTGCTGAAGGCTTCAAGCTGATGGTAATGCTGGTTCTGTCTCCCACTGGAACTTCCTGCTCAGCATAACCGATGAACGAAACGACAAGCACTGCCGATTTATCGGGCACTGTTATTTTAAAACTACCGTTCACATCAGTTGAAGTGACGGTATTCGTGCCCTTTACTCGCACCGTTGCCCCGGGAAGCGCAGCGCCCAGGTCATCAACCACTTTGCCGCTTATGTTAATAGGAGCTACCGGCGTCGTTTCTGCGCTGGTGATTGTTTTTGCCGTAAGTACGATTGTTTTCTGTACGATTTTATAGTTTATCGGCAGGTTTTTAAAACAGAGCTCAAGCGTGTTATCCAGGCTGAGCCCCTTTACATTCAATGTCACTTTATAGGACTGCTTTACGATATCAGTTTTGTACCAGAAGGTGTAACCGCTTTGTTTTTCGATATCGTTTAAAACTTTTTCAAGCTTTGCGTTCTTATCGGTTATTGTAATATTCTGGCCAAACGTGGCTGCATGCAGGTGAATGCAGAATATTGTGACAAGAGCAATAGTTAGTTTCATAACCAACATTATCTTTTTAAACCGTGAGTAGGAATGCCTCAACGGGTTAATAGTAGAAATTTCCATACATTTGTTTGGTTTTGGGTTTTGAATAGATTATAGCTTACTCTATTTTGTTTAGCCCAGCCGCTTTGCCGGGAAGTGCTCGCAACACGTTCCGGCTTTTTTGCTGGTAAGCTATCGGGCCCGGCCTTTTAGCTTTCTTTTACCAGTAATTATTTTACGATGATCTTCCCCCTTTCTATAGTAAAGTCAATGCCGCTTAGTTCCAATATTTTTAAGACGGCTGATGCATTTGAGTTTCTCGATATTCGACCATGATAGGTTGATGTGGGCACCTGTCCGCTGTATTCGATGTCCACATTGTACCATCGGCTGATTTGCCGCATGATGGTTTTAATGTCCGCGTTGTTAAACTGAAACATGCCGTTTTTCCAGGCAGTTACTTCATCAATGTCTACATCACTTTTTACATCCATAGCACCGTTACCTTTCCGCAGGTATTGCTGCCCGGGTTTGATCATGGTTTGTCCTTTGCCGTCAAATATTTTCACACTGCCTTCAACCAGGGTGGTTGCTGCTACATCTTCGTCAGTATAAGAGTTTACATTAAACTGGGTACCTATATCCTGAACAGTTTGATCGGCTGTTTTTACTTTAAAAGGCTGTTTTGAATTGTGTACAACTTCAAAGTACGCCTCACCGGTCAGCTCAACAACTCTTTCGCCACCTGTAAATGCTGTTGGAAACTTTAAAGAAGAAGCGGCATTCAGCCACACCTTGGTTCCGTCGGCAAGGGTAAGTTGATATTGGCCGCCCTTAGGTGTTGTAAGTGTATTATAATTTACTTCAGCAGTTGTTTTGCCGGTAGCGGCGCTGTAGGTTAATTGCTCGTTTTGTTTGACAACCCGGCTACCAGGTTGTGTCTTAAGCGTACCATTTTTCACAATGGCTAAGTTTACTTTTGATCCGTCTGCAAGGGTGAGTGTTGCCTTATTGCTGCCGGGCGCCAGATCGTAATTTTCTGCCAAAACCTTTACAGGCTCCTTCTTTAATTTATTTACAGCAAATAACCCTATCATTAAAAATAACAGGATCGAGGCCGCTACCTGGAAAGGTCTTCTTTTGTATAAAGGGATAGCCCGCTTTTCAGTGCGGCTTATTTTATTGTCAATTCTTTGCCTGAGGCTGGCTTTGAGCGAGTTGATCTCCTCTTCGTTTAAATTGTTTGTAATATCCGGGTCGCCGGAAAATTGGGAGTAATAGTTTTCAATCGCATCTATCTCGTCAGGTGACGCATTGCCATTCAAATACTTTTCGACCAGCTTTAAAAAATCTTGCTTTAAGCGAGGGGGCATAATTTGTTTTTTTATACATGTATCAAAACATGTACGAACCTCCCATTCACTTTTAATTTTTTTTTAAATATTGAATCCTGTAATCAGGTGGTTTAGAGCATTAAGGATATGATTTTTCCTAAATGAATCCGAAGTTGCTTCAGCGAGATTGTAAACTGATTTTGTACGGTCTTTTGCGATATGTGAAGTATTTCACTGATCTCGCGTGTCGACAGATCCTGGCAAAATTTCATGGCGAAAACTTGCTTTCTTTTTTCAGGCTGCATATTCAGCCAGACATCAATACACTCGCGTATTTCTTTCTCAAAGAAAAGAGAGTCGGGGTCAGAAGCAGCAACTACGATAAATTCGAGGGGTTCCGCAAAAGCAACGGTGTTTTTTTCCTTTTTATACAAAGAAAAGATACGGTACCTTACAGCAGTAAACAAATAAGCAGCAAGGTTTTCAATTTCCCTGCCTTCCCTGTTAAGCCACAGATCCGCAAAAACGTCCTGTATCACGTCGGCGCACAGGGCTTCATCTTTCAACCTTTTGTAACTTTCGTTATAAAGCTTCAGCCAGTAACGTTCATACATCTCACTGAACGCCACCTCATCGCCTTGGGCTAAAAGGGTAACTAATTCATCGTCCCGAAATGAATTAAGCGGCCTCATATTTTGGAAATAGCTAAAAGAATTAAGTCTAATTGGTTACGATGCTGTATCCGCATCGGTGATATAAAGATACAAACATTTGTGTTTAACAAGCAAATCGCAGCCATGATATTAAAGGTGTGCTCTTACGTATAAATCATAATGACTGAAGTTTTAAAGATATTAATAAAAAAGTGAAAATCAACGCAGTCTCCTATGTGATAAAAGGGGCGCGAAATTTTGGAGATGATCAGCGCTAAATGTATGCACTGACCTTGTGATATATCGTTTGTTTAGTTCTGTGGCAGGATAATTTTTTAAGCCTTTTCAGCAGAACCCCTGCGGAGCGGGCGGGGCAGATGGAGGAGGGTTTGGAGATGATGGTGCTGGTGCTGGTGGTACTTCGGCAGGCTGTCGCTGAGGATCTTCCTGCGGGATACCCGGCCCGCCTGGTTCGCCCGGTTTTTCGATCTCGGGCCGATCAGGATTGACCGGCATCTCTTCCTGCTCGCCAGGGAATGTTTTCTTTGCCATAATATTTGTTTATTAAAGCAACAGGCGAATTACATTGATTGTTTTTCCTTTAAGCCGGTGAACGCGCACCAAACATATACCCGAGCAGTTGGGAGAGGATCAGCTGGCACGATTCGGTGCCTACCGGGAATACAAAAAATAGTTTAGGTGTGGATATTCGGTATCAGACTAAGCTGACAGACTTGAACTTTGCTAAATAATCCCGGCTCTGTTTTAAAGCATCATATACATCAATAGCTGATTTGTCTAATTCAATCACCATCCACTCAACATTATCCGAACATGCTTCCACAATTAACGGAATGTTCAATGAACCCTGCCCGACAGGCGTCATGGGGTCAGGCGTATCCTTGATCAATTTTTCATTAAAGACAGCGGGCCCATCTTTGATATGGATCAGGCGTATTCTATTTTTGAGTTTTTTAAGAATCGTAGCCGGATCCTGCCCTGCTACTTTTACCCAATAGACGTCGGTTTCAAAAAAAATATCGTCGGCCAGTTCTTCATTCAAAACTTCGTAAACCAATTTGCCACCCACGTGATTTCTGTATTCCCACCAATGATTATGCAGCCCGAAATGTAACCCATGATCTTTGGCTAATCTGTTGCTTTCATTATATAGTTTGACCAGCTCTTTTGTACCTGCTAACGAACTATAACGCTTATCTTCAGGCCATCCGTGCCAGATCAGCTTGTTACAATCGTATGCTTTTGCGGTACTCACCAGTTTTGCAATGTTATCACGGGTTGGCATATCCACATGGCAGGATGTTACGTTAAACCCAAACTCTTTTAAAGTATCAGCGGCGGTTAGGGCGCTTACATTTTCCGGCCAGAAAGCAGTCTCCACATTCTTGAATCCCATATCTGCCAAACGCTTCAAACTATTCCTATAGTCTTTAGAAATGGCATCACGAAGAGTATAGAGCTGAACAGCCACCCGGTGTTTGCCTATTGCAGCAGATAGTTTTAAAAAATCGGGCACAGCTGTGGCAATTAGTCCCATACCTGCTAATTGAATGAATTCTCTCCTGTTTTTCATCTCATGAATTGGTTTTCTAAATAGATCCCTTTTTAAGCTGCTCTATGGCGTGGTTTGTCGCTCGTGCCGTAAGCGCCATGAAGGTAATAGAAGGGTTTTGTACGCCGGTTGAGGTCATGCAAGCACCGTCAGTGACGAACACGTTGGGGCAGTGGTGCAATGCGTTCCATTTGTTCAGTAAGGAAGTTTTAGGGTCATTACCCATTCTTACACCCCCAACCTCATGTATGTCAAGCCCGGGCGCCTGACCGGTGTCGACGGTTTGAATATTTGTACAACCGGCAGCATGCAGCATTTCGGTACCGGTTTGGAAGAAATCTTTTAGTAGCTTTTCATCATTATCGTCATAGCCAACTGAAGTAACGAGCAAAGGAATACCCCACTTATCTTTCTTATCAGTACTTAACCTGACATGGTTGGTTTCTTTTGGAATAGTTTCTCCCTGTATCGACATACTCACGCGCCAGCCTCCCGGTTCGCCGAGTGCTTCCTTAAAGCCGGCGCCAATTCCTTCGGCATTTGCACGGGGACGATCAGCACCATAGAACATCATGTATCCCCTCTGAAAATCCATTTCCTGTTTTTGTATATTCCTAAAATTCGGGATCATTGGCTGGGTAGGTCTGCGACCGTAATAATACTTATCCATTGGGCCGTCAAAATCAGCAAAAATATTACCGCGATAATTTTGAAAGGCGACGTATTTTCCCAGGAGCTCATTGTCATTTCCTAATCCGTTCGGGAATCGGGACGAGGTTGAATTCAGCAATATCAGGTTAGTATTCAGGCAGGCAGCGTTAATGAAAATCAAGTCCGCATAAAACTCCTGTTCCTGCATGGTTTCCGCATCTATCACCCTAACCCCGCTTGCTTTTCCAAGTTTATCATCATAGATCACCGAGTGTACAACGGAAAAAGGCCTAAGGGTAAGGTTTCCTGTTTTCTTTGCCCATGGAATGGTTGAGGAATTGGAGCTGAAATACCCTCCAAAAGGACATCCTCTTTCGCATTGATTGCGCGCCTGGCACTGCCCGCGACCCTGCTGCAAATGGATGGGGTTGGGCTTGGTAAGGTGGGCACATCTTCCCTGAACAACATGGCGCCCCGGATATTTAGCCATAATACGCGACGCAATATCCTTCTCTACGCAGTTCATTTCCCAGGCCGGCAGAAACTCACCGTCGGGCAGTATATCTAAACCATCGCGATTGCCGCTGATGCCAACAAATTTCTCGACATAAGAATACCAGGGTGCAATGTCATTATATCTGATGGGCCAGTCTACCGCGTAGCCATCTCTTGCCGGCCCCTCAAAATCATGCTGGCTCCATCGCTGGGTTTGCCTCCACCACAGTAGTGATTTGCCGCCTACCTGGTACCCACGTATCCAATCAAACGGTTTTTCCTGTACATAAGGGTGTTCGGTATCCTTCACAAAGAAATGCGCAGTCGATTCATCAAAAGCATAGCAACGGGAAACTACAGGATTATCTTTTGTCACAGATAATGGCATTTTCAAATGATGCGGAAAATCCCAGGGCCCTTTTAATGCTGTTGGGTAGTCTTTCAGATGTTCTACGTTCCGGCCTCTTTCTAAAACCAACGTTTTCAAACCTTTCTCACAAAGCTCTTTTGCCGCCCAGCCACCACTTATTCCTGAGCCTACTACAATGGCATCATAGGTATTTTTCCCCTTTGCCTGTGTATTAAGGTTGACGCCTTTTAATGAATCATTTACTCCCATAAATAGTTAGGTCAATATTGGTTTAATTAATTGTCAATTTAATAAACTATCTGCTAAATCTTCAATGAAAAATAAATAAGACCTTCAATCGCTGCAAGCGTTCACGTTCACCGCCGTGAACACCCGTGAATATCAATTATTCGCTGATAATCAACAACTTAAATTTTACCCCTTGTAAAGGATAATGCAAAGCGCAGCAAGACAAGCAGTTACGGATTTTTTCTTTCCCGGTTTGGTGCAAGTGTGACAAGTAGGCCTATGCGAAGGCTACTCATGCCTGTTATCACTTTACAATATGAATAATCACTAAGGGCTACGGAAAATCAAAATCATCAAAAATGATGTTGATATAAAGACATTAGCTGAATATGGAATCCCGTTTTTTTATATACGTATCATTGGTGGTCGACTCGCTTATCGCCATATTCAAATTTATTGCGGCATATTTCACAAGGAGTTCTTCTATGTTGTCGGAAGGAATACATTCCCTGATCGATCTCAGCAGCCAGCTGTTACTGATCTGGGGAATAAAAACCAGCCGCAAATCGCCCAATTCTAAACGGCCATTTGGTTATGGCCGGGAATTCTATTTCTGGTCTTTTATCGTCTCCCTTGTCATTTTTACTATGGGCGGTTGTATATCATTTTATGAAGGTTTTTTACGCCTTTACAGGCCGCAAATGGAAGGGAACGTTAGTTGGAACTATGCCGTTTTGGCCTTCGCTTTTGTGTTTAATATGATCTCGATGTTCGCCGCTTTAAAAGCGTTTAACAAGCGACGCCGTGATATCCCATTTTGGGAAGCAGTAATCAAAACTAAGGATCCGTCAACCATCATCGTTTTGCTGGGAGACTTTGGCGACCTTCTGGGGCTTATTGTCGCATTCCTGGGTATATTTTTAGGACGGATGATGAATAAGCCCTACTACGATGGTGCTGCTTCAATGATTATCGGTGTTATACTTATAGTAACCTCAGCGGTACTGATACGCGAGAGTAAAAGTTTATTAATGGGGGAGACGACGAGCAGAAAGACATTACAGCGTATCATCAAATTAACAGAAGCTGATATCGCTGTTATTAAGGTCAAAAAGCACTTTTCAACCTACCTGTCTCCCGAAGAGGTTTTATTACAATTAAATACTGTCTTTAAAGATGGACTTACCACTCATGAAATAACCGATGCCATTCAGCGGATAATTAAAAATATAAAGAATGAATTTCCCCGAATAAAGCAAATATTTATTGAGCCGGTAGCAAAGTGATTAAATAATAAAGTGGAATATTGGTTGATTTTTAAAAACATTAATGCAGCTCAGTCATTAATATTTTATATCAATATTCGATTATCATGGTAAGTGAAAACGAAACAGCGGAAAAGGATAAACCGGCAGAACAACCGGCAAAGACGGATAAACCAAATGCCTACCGGGTTGAGGACGATAACAACTTGGAAGAAAAAGATCTGAAAAGAACATACTTGTTTGGCGATGCCAAAATGAAAAGCACCGATGACCCGGGTATGGAAAGCCGGGGCATGGGTGGACAAAGTTTTGGCGAAAATAACCTGACACCGGCCGGGAATGATGAAGCAAACCCGCCGCAAAATGCAGGTGAGGGTAATGCGTACTTCCGTCGTACCCAGCCTGCGGAAGAACATCCTGAAGATGAAAATTTTGTAGCACGTGATCAGGAAGGCGAACCGGGTGGTAACAAGCCAGAGCCAAATATTCCCGGGCCGCAAGAGTTGCCCGATCAGCAGAAAGTAGGTGAAAAGAATGTAAACGAGGCAGGTAAAGACCGGCCCAATCCGCAAGAGGAATACCGGGAAGGCACTGCGGATGATGACGGTAAGGGATAACCCGGCAAAATGCCGGAATTAAATGCAACTAAACTATGAATACAAATTTACAGGTGGGCCAAAAAGTATTGACACCAGATGGTGAAGGTACAGTTGAACAGATTAATGGTGAGATGGTCACGGTGAAACTGGATAACGGACAAAAAATCAAAGTTTACTACGCTAACCAGGTTGAAGATAATTCCAATGCCGGCTGAATAGTGTAGAGGGCAATGATAGTTATCCCTTTCCGGAAATTGCAGATCTTAACCATTTACCACTTCTCCGCCGTTCACATGAATTACCTGACCAGTGATAAATGAGGCGTCGTCGGAAGCAAGAAATACATAGGCTGGCCCTAATTCCGATGGCTGGCCCGCCCGTTTCATGGCTGTTTCACTGCCAAATTTTTTAATCTTTTCTTCATCAAATGTCGAAACAATCAGCGGCGTCCATACCGGGCCGGGAGCTACGCCGTTTACCCGTATTTTCTTTTCCGCAAGGTTGGTGGCCAGCGAACGTGTAAAGGTTGTAATAGCGCCTTTAGTAGATGAATAATCAATCAGGCTGGGTGATGAACGGTAGGCCGTAACCGAGGTAGTATTAATGATACAGTCGCCTTCGTGCATATGTTCCAATACGGCCTCGGCAAAATAGAAATAGGCAAATATGTTGGTTTGGAATGTTATTCTGAGTTGTTCGTCGGTAATGTTTTTTACATCTTTTTGCGGGAACTGCATCCCGGCATTGTTCACCAGGATGTTGATTTTTCCAAATTGATCAACCACTTTCTTTACGGCTTCTTTACAGAAATTACTGTCCTTAACATCTCCTTTAATCAGCAAACACTTGCGGCCTGCTGCTTCAACAATTGCTTGTGTATCCTCAGCATCCTGATCTTCAGTCTGGTCCGGCCCGAGAGCTTCCCGACCTGGCGCAACGCCCAGTCGATCCTCACGCTCGCGGTCCCGACCGTCGCCCCACCGCAGGTCGCGTGGGAGTTCCTCACCGCGCCCGGCCAACGGATGTCGTGGCAGCCGTGGGTGACGGAGGTCCGGGAAGAGGCCGCGGGTGGCCGGCGGGGACCGGGATCGGCGAACCACTGCCGGCACGGGAAGGACGCCGTGATCGAGGAGATCCTCGACTGGCGGCCGTACGACTACGTCACCGATCGGACGATCCTCGCCACGCCTGACGGGCCGCTGCGAGTGCTGCACACCATCGAGCTGGAGCCGACGGCGATCGGCACCACCATCCACATGCGGTTCGCGGCGCCGAAGGCCAAGCGAGAGATGCCGCTCATGCAGCAGATCGGCCCGGCGTATGCGCAGGCGTTGGAGGCTCAGGCGGTCGTATCGGTGGAGTGCGACGTCCCGGTCGGGTGGTCGCTCGACGACTACCGCACCGCGCGCGGGCTCGCGCGCGAGGTATTGGAAAAGCCCCGGCCGGCCTGGCGCCGCCTCCTTCGCGCACCGCGCCGATCGCGCGCGGCGGCCTAGCTAGCTGAGAATCGTTCTCAGTACGATGGCTCCGTGCGCGGGGTCATCGTCATCTGGCTGCTCGCCGCCGCCGCCGTCGCCGGATGCGGCGCCGGGAGCGCGGGCGATGACGGGCGCACCGTCGTCGCGACGACCACCCAGGTGGCCGACCTCGTGCGCGAGGTCGGCGGCGACCGGATCTCGGTCGACGGCATTCTCCGTCCTGGCGGCGACCCGCATGACTACGAGCCGCGGCCGAGCGACGTCGCCGCGGTGGCGAGGGCGGACCTCGTCTTCCGCTCCGGCGGCGAGGTCGACGACTGGCTGAACGACGTGCTCGACAACGCGAGCGGCGGCGCGGACGTGGTCACGCTGATCGACTCGGTGGACCGCATCGAGGGCGACCCGCACTGGTGGCAGGACCCGCGGAACGCCGAGCGGGCCGTGGAGACGATCCGGGGCCGGCTCGCCAAGCTCGACCCGGGCGGCGCGAGGGCCTACAGGCGCAACTCGGCCCGGCTCGAGCGCCGGCTCCGCGCGCTCGACTCGGCGATCGCCGCGTGCGTCGCGCGCGTCCCGGCG
>Ga0207683_10005868_pt1 | contig 10531 bp, 10 predicted proteins | sample KBSM73metaG_FD_184333 | JGI IMG/M metagenome (GOLD analysis project Ga0207683, IMG submission 184333) | Miscanthus rhizosphere microbial communities from Kellogg Biological Station, Michigan, USA - KBS M7-3 metaG (SPAdes) (version 2) | ecosystem: Host-associated > Plants > Roots > Rhizosphere >...
GTTCCTCGGGTGCAGGTGGAGTCGCGGCGTCTCAGCCGGCGATGGTGCGGCCGACGACGTCGCGCATGATTTCGTTGGTGCCGCCGAAGATCGTCAGCAGCCGGGCGGCGAGGTAGGCCTGGGCCACCGGGTATTCCATGATGTAGCCGTACCCGCCGTGCAGCTGCAGGCAGCGGTCCGTGACGGACTTGGCGCGCTCGGACGCCCACAGTTTGGCACGGGCAGCGCCTGCGGCGTCGAGCTCTCCGGCGTTGAACGCCAGGATGGCCTGGTCCACGTACGCTTCGGTGACCTCGACCTCCGTGAGGATGTCGGCGAGTTCGAAGCGGCTGTTCTGGAAATCGATGATCCGCTCGCCGAACGCGTTGCGGTCCTTCGTGTAGCGGACAGTCGCCTCGTAGGTGGCGCGCACGACGGCGGAGCTGGCCACGGCGATCGCCAGCCGGCCCTGGGGGAGCTGTTCGGCCGCGTACTGCAGGCCCTTGCCTTCCTCGCCGACGAGGTCGGCGTGCGGGACGCGGACGTTGTCGAAGAACAGCTCGGCCGTGTCGGAGGCCTTGAGGCCCATCTTGTCCAGCTGCTTGCCGGTGTTGTAGCCCTCACCCTTCTGGACCATGAAGAGCGAGAACGAGTCGCGGTTTCCGCGTCCGGTGCCGCCGTCAGTGCGGGCCAGGACGAGGGAGGCGTCGCCGGAGATGCCGTTGCCGATAAATGTTTTCTGGCCAGTGATCAGCCAGTCGTCGCCGTCGCGGACTGCCTTGGTGCGGATGCCGCGCAGGTCGGAGCCGGCCCCCGGTTCGGTCCAGGCGACCGAGGTGATCTTTTCGCCCGAAACCATGCCCGGGAGCCAGCGGGCCTTGAGGTCATCGGAGCCGTAGGCCAGCAGGTGGGGGAGGACCATGTCATCGTGCAGGTGGAACGCCAGGCCGACCGCGAGGTGGTTGCTCTTGGCGAATTCTTCGTCCAGCACTGTCCGGAATCGGTAGTCGGACATCCCCATGCCGCCGAACTCTTCCGGCACGGCCAGGCCCAGCAGGCCCTGCTCGCCGGCAGCGGACCACAGTTCCCGCGGCATCATGTGGTCCTCGTCCCACTGGGTGTAGTGGGGAGCGACCGCGCGCGCGTTGAACTCGGCGGCCATCTCACGGAACATCTCGTGGTCTTCTTCAAACAGCTTGCGCTTCACTGCGATTCCTTCCAATACAGACAACAAAGGCCGCACCGGATAACCGGTGCGGCCTTTGGAAAAGGTCGGACAATCACTGCCGTCCTTCATGAGGGTGAGCGACGGGGGTTGAACCCGCGACCTCCTGGACCACAACCAGGCGCTCTGCCAACTGAGCTACGCCCACCATGTGCCATATCAGGCCCTCCGGCGAACCGGCTGGCTGGAAAGGCAACGACAAATAGCTTACCTGCTGTTTGGGGGTGGTTTTGCCACTTTTGCGATTTTCGCCGAAATTTCCGCGAAACGTGGCGCAGATTACTTTTCCGCGCCTACTCCGCCGGGGTGGGCTCGGCTGCTTCGCCGCCCATGACGCGCTTGGCGATCCGCTGCGCCGTGGCACTGTCCGGGCCCGGCGCGGGAACAAACACGGCCTCGCGGTAATACCGGAGTTCGTCGATGGAGTCCTTGATGTCGCCGAGCGCCCGGTGGCCGCCCAGCTTGGCCGGGGACTGGAAGTAGGCCCGGGCAAACCAGCGGCGGGAGAGTTCCTTGATGGTGCTCACATCGATGACCCGGTAGTGCAGGTGCTCCACCACGTCGGGCATATCGCGGACAAGGAACACGCGGTCGGTGCCCACCGAGTTGCCGCCGAGCGGGGCCTTCCGCGGGTCCGGCACCCATTTCTTGATGTAGGCGAGCACGGCTGCCTGCGCTTCGGCCATCGTCTTGCCGTGCGGAAGCTCCGCCAGCAGGCCGGACCGTGTGTGCATGTCGCGGACAAAGTCGTTCATCTGGGCCAGCGCGGCGTCGTCGGGCTTGATCACGACGTCGACGCCGTCCCCCAGGATGTTGAGCTCCGAATCGGTCACCAGGGCGGCCACCTCGATAAGGGCGTCATTCTTGGTGTCCAGGCCGGTCATTTCGCAGTCGATCCAGACGATGCGTTCGTTAGTAATAGGCACCCGCCCAGCCTACCGTTCCGACGCCACAGAGCCGTCCGGTGCTAGGATTTCGAATACGCGGCCGCCGAATTATTTCGGCACTTATTTCTTCGACGCGGCGCCCCGGGCCGGACACTGCGGCCGGCTGTGGGCGGAATTGTGGCCCACAACAGATTGGACGATCCTGACATGACGGCGCCTGTGCCTGCGGCGGGGGAAACGGCTGCCGGTACGTCCCGCCCGTCCACGTCCCGCCCTTCTGCGGCCGGCCGGACCGCGCTCACCCCGGCTGCGGCCTCCCCTGAGGGGGAAGGGGCCGTCGGCGACGTCGACAACCCGCGGTCCCCGATCCTTGCCGGGTTCCTGGGCTCGCTGTTCATGACGATCGGTTCGATCGGCGTCGGCTGGCTTGCCCCCGCGTCCGAACTCCGCCGCGTCCCGCTGTTCATCTTTATGCGCACCGAGGCCCTGGGCGTTGCCCTCTGCATTGTCCTGCTGGCCTTCGGCGGCATGCTGCTGGTCCGCGCCTGGCTGCGGCTCGGCCAGCGCGTCCGGGTCTGGGGGGCCGGGGCCCGCAAGGCCACGCTCCAGGCGACGGTGGCGTGGGGGCTGCCGCTGATGTTCTCTGTACCGCTGTTCAGCCGCGACGTCTACGCGTACATCGGCCAGGGCCGGCTCATGGTGGAGGGCTTCAACCCCTACGAAAACGGCATTTCGGCGCTGTCCAACTACTTCCAGCTGGGCGCCGACAGAATGTGGACCGAAGCTCCCGTCCCCTACGGGCAGCTGTTCCTGTGGATCGAACAGTTCGTGGTCTGGGCCACCAACGTGCACCCTGAAGGCAGCATCATGCTGTTCCGGATCGCGGCCCTGGTGGGCGTGGTCCTCTGCGTGATCTACGTGCCGAAACTGGCCGAACTGCACGGAGTGAACCCGAACCGGGCCCTGTGGCTGACGGCGGCCAACCCGCTGTTCCTCACCAACTTCATCGCCAGCGTCCACAACGACGCCCTCATGATCGGCCTGGCCCTGGCGGGCCTTTATTACTGCGCCACGCGCCGGGTCATCCTCGGAATCGTGCTGGTCACGCTCTCCATCTCGGTCAAGCCCATCACGGTGGTCTTCCTGCCGTTCATCGGCCTGCTCTGGGCGGGCAAGGGCGCCAGCTGGCCGCGCAAGTTCGTCTTCTGGGCCCTCACGGCCGGCATCAGCGTGGCCTTGCTGTATCTCATGAGCCGGGTCAACGGCTTCGGCTTCGGCTGGATCAACGGGCTGTCCGCCCCGGGCAGCATCTGGATCTGGTACGCGCCTGTTGGCCTGGTGGGCCTGATCGTGGCCTCCATCTCCAACGCCTTCGGGCTCGACGGCTGGGGACTGGCCAAGTGGGCGTTCGACGCCGGCAAGCTGCTCGCCGTCGGCATCGTCGCCTGGCAGATCTTCCGCGGCGACTACGACCGCCTGATGCGCCGGCTCACCCTGGCGTTCGCCGCCGTCGTACTGCTGTCCCCGATGATCCAGTCCTGGTACATCGTCTGGCTCATCCCGCTCTTCGCCGTCACGGGCATCCGCGACGACTGGCAGGTCAAGGCGCTCTACTTCATCGTGTCCTTCTTCATGGTGTACGCGATCTCGGACCAGCTCGATGTCTTCCCGTACCTGCAGACTGCGGATCTGGGCCTGGCCCTGGCGCTGGCCCGCAACGCCGCGGCGATCATTGCGTTGCTGTTCGCGCTGTACCTGATCTTCCTTGACCCGAAGACCAAGCTGCTGTTCACCAAGTCGGACGAGCCGGTCACCACGCGGCCGATCATCTAGGGCTGGTTCTGGCTAGGCCGCCAAGTTCCTGAGCGCTTCCTTGCGCGAGAGCGGACTGAGCCGGTCCGCATGCCGCCGCACGAACGCTTTCACCCAGGCCGGATCCGTCCTGCCGTACTGGCGCAGCGCCCACCCGATCGCCTTGCGGATGAAGAACTCCCGGTCCTCGAGGTTGGCCTCGATCACAGCGGCCAGGAGCTCCGTGTCCGTGGCGTCCTTCGCCCCCAGCTGTGCGGTGATCGCGGCCCGCCGGACCCAGAAGTCCTCGTCCCGGCTCCAGCGTTCGAGCACCGGCGTCAGTTCTGCCCGGTGGGCCTGCAACAGGGCGCCCAGCCGGTGGGCCACCCCGTCCACCAGGTCCCACCAGGCTCCGGTGCGGATGATTTCCTCATAGAGGGCCAGCATGCCCAGTTCCCCGGCTGCGGGCTTGAGCCCCGTGAGCTCGATCGCGGCGTAGCGTTCCTCACGGTGGCCGGCGTTGCGCCACAGCACAAGCACGGCGGACTGCAGCTCCGCCAGGCTGCCCGGCGGGTGGTCCGCGGCCGCGGCCCGGACAATGCTGCGAACCTCGGGAACCCGCACGCCCAGGGATGGCATCTGCGATTTCATGTAGGCCTGTGCCCCCGCGGCGCGGCCAGGATCGGCAGCAGCCTGGAGGCTGCCGCGGATCGCGTCGATGAGTTCCGTGGTGGTCATGAGGCCACTGTAGACACGCCGCGGCGGGCTTTAGAGTTGAAGCCAGCAAGCCGCGGCTCCGCGTCGGAAGGGAAAGCCATGTCCATGATCAAGAGTCCCGAAGAGATCGCACTGATGCGCGAGGCCGGCCGCGTGGTCGCCACCACCCTCGCCCGGGTCCGGGAGGCGGCCGCCGTCGGCGTTTCGCTCAAGGAACTGGACGATGTCGCCGCAGCATCAATCGCCGACGCGGGAGCCACTCCGGCGTTCCTGAACTACCGGCCGCGGTGGGCGTCAGTGCCGTTCCCGGGGGTCATCTGCACGTCCGTCAACGACGCCGTCGTACACGGCATCCCCAACGAGTACCGGCTCCAGGACGGGGACCTCCTGAGCGTGGATTGCGGCGCCTTCCTGGCCGGGTGGTGCGGCGATGCGGCCGTCAGTTTCATCGTGGGGACCGTGGACCCGGTGGACCAGGCCCTCATCGACGCCACGGACGCCGCCCTGGCGAGGGGGATCGAAGCGGCAAGGATCGGGAACAAGATGGGGGATCTCGCCTACGCGATCGGCGGGGCAGCGCGCCGGGCAGGCTACGGGCTGCTCGCCGATCACGGCGGCCACGGGATCGGCCGGACCATGCACGCCGAGCCGCACGTGCCCAACGACGGGCGTCCCGGTCGCGGCATCAAACTGACCGAGGGCCTCGTCATCGCCATCGAGCCAATGCTGATTCTCGGCCGCAAGGACGACTACTACCATGACGACGACGAATGGACCCTCCGCTCAGCGAACGGCCGCCGCGCCGCGCACAGCGAACACACCGTGGCCATCACCGCCGACGGGCCGGTGATCCTGACCCTGCCCTAGCGCCCTCGGTCCCTGCCGGCCCGGGGCGCCGTCAGGCGGACGACGGCGCGTCCCGGCACTGCGCCGCTGACAACTGTGCCGCTGACCACCGTGAAGCCGGCCGCCAAAAAGAGTCCCAGCGTGCCGTGGTAGAGGTCTGCCGGGCCGGCCTTGGGCCGTTGCGCGGGGTCGACCGGATAACCCTCCACCACCGTTGCGCCGTGGGCGGAGGCGTGTTCGACGGCGGCGGCAAGCAACGCCCCCGCCACGCCGGTCCGTCGGTGGCCGGGGGAGACGACAAAGCAACTGACGGACCACACGCGGTCCTCGCCGGGATCCCGGGCGGCGTCAGGGGCCGACGCCAGCACCTTCGAGCGCAGGATCCTTGGGTAGCACCCGCGGGGCTCGACGGCGCACCAGCCCACCGGATTCCCGTCGCGGAAGGCCAGAACCCCGGGCGCCGGCCGGCCGCCGTCGAACTTGTCCCGCAACTGGTTCTTCCGCTCCTCCGGGGTGGACGCGGACCACTGCGGGCCGGTCAAGGCAAAGAACCGGCACCAGCATCGTGAGGGTTCGCCGCGGACGCCAAAGAGACGCTCGACGTCGGGCCAGTCCGCCGCGGCGGTGGTGATGGCTGCCTGGGCCCGGGGTTCTGCGTCGCGCATGGAAAGAGGGTAGCGCCTGGCGGCTTCAGCGTCAGCGCGTGCGCGTGCCCGGGCTGGCCTGGCGGCGGACGCGGTGCGCGGCGAGCCGGAGCTGGATGATGCGGGCGGCTCCGGCGATGGCGACCAGAACGCCGCCGCCGACGGCAGCGATGAACAAGGCGATGCCGAGCGGGACCGAGCCTTCGAGGCCAAAGAACTTCACCTGCACGTATTCCTGGTTCTGCAGGATGAAAGCGATCAGCAGGATCAGCACCACGAGCGCGCAGGCAACCGCGGCCCAGACCATTCCGGCACGGGTGACCTGGCGCGTGTCCGGAGCGGGCGCCGGCGCGGGAGCCTGAGCCGTGGGTTCCTCGGGGCTGGTGGTATCGGCGCGCCCCGCCGTCGTGGCGGCCACGTCGGTGCCGAGGCCTTGCTCGGCGGACGCGGGCCCGGTTGTGGCGTCAGCTGCCTCCGCGTACTGGGAGGTGGGGGCGTCGTCTGGATTGGTGGGGTCGAATCTGCGGGGTGTCTCGGTCATGGCGGCCGTACCTTTCGATTGCGGGCAGGGCGCACAGGCTATCCCTGCCGGCCTGCCAGTCCATTCAATACTAAGCGTGCTGAGGGCTGGCGGGGCTCAGGGCGGACGGTGTGCACGGTTCGGGCGATCCCCGCATGCCAGCAACCGGGCTTTGGCTCTCCCTGGCGGCCGCCGTCGGCGTCGTTCTTCCAGGCAATCTTTCCGGGGTCCTTCCCGGAAACCGGCGGCGCCCGCGGGGCGGTGTGGGCTGTTGGCACCGGCCCGGGGACGGTATAACGTCACAGCAAAGCGAATGCCTTGAAGAGGAGGCGCGGCCGTGACGATTATTGACAACGCCGTCTATGTGGACGGTCACCGGACCGCCGACCCGGAAGGGCTCGAGGAGACGTACTTTCTGCTGCGGCAGCGCCAGGGTATGGCCTGGATCGGGCTCTACCGGCCCGAAGCCGAGGAGCTGCGCTCCGTGGCCGAGGAATTTGACCTGAGCCACCTGGCCGTAGAGGACGCGCTCGCCGGCCACCAGCGGGCCAAGCTGGAACACTATGGCGAGACGTTGTTCCTGGTGCTGCGGCCCGCGCGGTACCTGGACGACGTGGAGAAGGTCGAGTTCGGCGAGATCCATGTGTTTTCCGGCCCGGACTTTGTGGTGACTGTCCGCCGGGCGGAGTCTCCCGACCTGGCCCGGGTGCGCCGGCGGATGGAGTCCGAGCCGGCGTTCCTGGCGCTCGGACCGGATGCGGTGTTGTACGCGATCCTGGACCAGGTGGTGGACGAGTACGAGCCGGTGGCGGCAGGGCTGGAAAACGATATCGATGAAATCGAAGACGACCTGTTCGCTGCCGACCCCGGCGTATCGCGCAGGATCTATGAACTCTCCCGCCAGGTCATCACGTTCCAGCGTGCCACGGCCCCGCTGGCCGGAATCCTGCAGAGCCTGATGGGCACGGGGCCGGACGGGGTGCCGGACCCCGAACTGCAGGACCATTTCCGCGACGTCCTGGACCACGCCATCCGGCTGGGGGAGCGGGTGTCTGCCTTCCGGGCGCTGCTGCAAAACGCGCTGGCCGTCAACGCAGCCCTTGTTGCCCAGCGGCAGAACGACGAAATGCGGCTCCTGACGGAATCGAGCTTCGCCCAAAACGAGCAGGTCAAGCGGATCTCGTCGTGGGCTGCCATCCTGTTCGCGCCCACGTTGATCGCGTCGATCTACGGCATGAACTTCCGCGACATGCCCGAGCTCGACTGGATCTTCGGTTATCCGATGGCACTCGCGCTCATGCTCGGCATGGGCGGGATCCTGTTCCTGACGTTCAAACACAACAAGTGGATCTGACGTTCTGGTTGAAATAGGAGAGGAAACAGGAAGCGGCCCTGACCCTTGCGTTGTCGCAGGTCAGAGCCGCTCTCTTGTGCCCCAGGAGGGAATCGAACCCCCGACCGGCGGATTAGAAGGCCGCTGCTCTATCCCCTGAGCTACTGGGGCGCGCTGGCGCCCACCGGCTGCTGCCGGTGACGCCTCAAAAAGTTTACAGTGCCTGACGGCCGGTGGAGGTCAACGCCTGGCAGGTGGCCGGTCCTTCCGGCCCTGACTTCTCCCCAACACGGTCCCCACACTGTTGCCGGCAGCCGGTTATCCACATGGCACAGCCGGGTCCTCCCGGGCCACGGTCCACGGCGGGATGCTGGAACTGCCCGGCAGGGCACGACAATTCGAGACAGGACATGAGAATGAGCGACAACATTACGGTCCGTGGCTTCGTCGCCTCGGAGATCAGAAGCTCGACCACACCCGGTGGCGTGGCCACGGCGTCCTTCCGGTTCGGCGCCACCGAGCGCCGCTACGACCGCGGCTCCAGCACCTGGGTGGATGGCAACACCAACTGGTTCACCGTCCAGGGATACCGGCAGCTGGCCGGCAACATTGGCTGCAGCATCAAGAAGGGCCAGCGGGTCATCGTGGTAGGCAGGCTGAAGATGCGGAGCTGGGAGAAGGACGGCAGGGTCTACCACGTCGCCGAAATTGACGCGGAGTCAGTTGGCCACGACCTCATGTGGGGCTCCGCCAACTTCACCCGCTCAGCCGCAGCCGGAAGCCAGGCGGCCGCCGGAGCCGGTTCCCCAGACGCGCCCGGTAGCGGCGACGGCGACGGCGGCGGACCGCAGAGCCTGCCAGGGGACGACGACGGGGACGGCGACCACGGTGCCGACCACCACGCGAGCTTCATCCATGACGAGAGCGGTGAGGAGGAGGAGGAGGTGGACCAGGAAACCGGAGAACTGAAAGGGGCCGCAGCCTGAATCCGCAGGACCGGCGGGCAGCGCCGTGGGCGCCGGGACTGGTCACCGGAACGCCGGAACGGGGCACTGCCGCGTGGCAGAATTGCCCGATGCAACACGACAGGATCGCTGCGGGACGGGCGGCGCCCACCCGCACCGCGGGAGGGGCCGCCCGTCGCTGCGGCTGGGCCGCTCCGGCCGCCGCAACCTTGGTGCTCCTGCTTTCAGCCTCCGCCTGTGCGACGCCGGCCGGTAGCAGCGGAGCCATGGCCTCTGAAGCCGCGGATTCTGAGGGGACACCTTCCGCAACGTCCCCGGCACCGACAGCCACTGCGTCGCCGGCACCCGCAACGGCATCCACGACGTCGCCGCTGGCGAAACCCGGCCTGAAACCCGACAGGGAATCCGCCATGAAGTCCACGGTCGAGGCGGTCCTGAACGCCGCCATTCGCGGCGGCGGTCAGCCCGAAACGGCGGGCATCCGCGCGTCGTTGGTTAAGGCAGGGATTCCGGCCGACGCTGTGGAAGTCACAGCCGGGCGGACGCCCTCCGGCCTCGCTGCCGACGCCGTCGAGGCCGGAGTGCGCGACGGCAGCGACTGCATCGTGGCCCAGATCCGCACCGGCACCGTCACCGTCGCTGTGCTGCCGGGTCTGGCCTCCGGCGGCTGCCTCGTGGGCGTCCGGGACTGAGCCGAACCCTCGAACGCCGTTAAGTGGCCGATCCGGGCTCACGGAATGTGAGTTATCCCGCCCGAACCACTAGATTTGTAGGCATGGCGGAATTTATCTACACAATGACCAAGGCCCGTAAGGCTGTCGGCGAAAAACTCATCCTCGATGACGTAAGCATGTCCTTCTTCCCGGGGGCCAAGATTGGCGTTGTCGGCCCGAATGGTGCCGGTAAGTCCACCATTCTCAAGATCATGGCCGGCCTGGACACTCCCTCCAACGGTGAGGCCCGGCTCAGCCCCGGCTACACGGTAGGCATCCTGCTGCAGGAGCCGCCGCTGAACGAAGACAAGACCGTCCTGGGCAACGTCCAGGAAGGCGTCGGCGAAATCTACGGCAAGATCCAGCGCTTCAACGCGATCTCCGAGGAAATGGCCAGCCCCGACGCTGACTACGATGCCCTCCTCGAGGAAATGGGACAGCTGCAGGAAGCGATCGACGCTGCCGACGCCTGGGACATCGATTCCCAGCTGGAACAGGCTATGGACGCACTGCGCTGCCCGCCCGCCGACGCCGACGTCACCCTGCTCTCCGGTGGTGAGCGCCGCCGCGTCGCGCTGTGCAAGCTCCTGCTGCAGAAGCCGGACCTGTTGCTCCTCGACGAGCCCACCAACCACCTTGACGCCGAGAGCGTGCTGTGGCTGGAACAGCACCTCTCCAGCTACTCCGGTGCCGTCCTTGCCGTAACCCACGACCGGTACTTCCTCGACCACGTGGCCGAGTGGATCGCCGAAGTCGACCGCGGCCACCTGTACCCGTACGAGGGCAACTACTCCACGTACCTGGAGAAGAAACGCGCCCGCCTGGAAGTCCAGGGCAAGAAGGACGCCAAGCAGGCCAAGCGCCTGACCGAGGAACTCGAATGGGTCCGGTCCAACGCCAAGGGACGCCAG
>Ga0207683_10005869_pt1 | contig 10529 bp, 12 predicted proteins | sample KBSM73metaG_FD_184333 | JGI IMG/M metagenome (GOLD analysis project Ga0207683, IMG submission 184333) | Miscanthus rhizosphere microbial communities from Kellogg Biological Station, Michigan, USA - KBS M7-3 metaG (SPAdes) (version 2) | ecosystem: Host-associated > Plants > Roots > Rhizosphere >...
ACGGAACCGGATTTACCTTCACTCCGGCCAGCCGGGACGGGCCGCCCGGCGGGTACGGCACGTGGCGGCTGCGCGTTCCGGGTGGCGGGCCGGACCTGATCGTCGCGATCGACACCCTGGACACCGTGAACTGCGAGCACCGGTACCAGGCCCGGGGTCACGACCCCGGGGTCAAGCTGCGGCACCTGTCCCAGGTCCGGCACGCCACCTGCACCAGCCCGGTGTGCCGGCGACCGGCCCGGACCTGCGATTTCGAGCACAACGTGCCGTATGAGGCGGGCGGGCGGACCTGCTTGTGTAATGGCGGCCCGAAGTGTCGTCATGATCACCGGCTCAAGCAGCAGCCGGGCTGGACGGTCGACCAGCTGCCCGACGGCACGTTCCGGTGGACCACCCCGGCCGGACGCAGCTACGACACCGAACCCACCCGCTATCCCATCTAACTGTCCACGGCGGTCCTTGACTTCAAGCGCTTGAGGTTTGCTTTGCTGCAGTCATGACGGCGTTCACCATTCAGGATGTCTCCCGGCGCAGCGGGCTCAGCGAGCCGACATTGCGCTACTACGAGGAGGTCGGGCTGATCGGCCCGGTCGACCGGGATGCCAGCAGCGGGCACCGCCGCTACAGGGGCGAGGATGTCGACACGCTCCAGATGCTTGCCTGCCTGCGCGCCATGGGCATGGGCATCGAGGATATGCGCACGTACCAGGCCAACCGGGCGCGCGGACGTGCGGCCGCGGCCGAACAGCGCGACCTGCTGCTGCGCCATGCCGAACGGGTCGAAGCGCAGATCGAGACGTTGCGCACCCACCTCGACTACCTGCGCGACAAGGCGGCCGTGTGGGACGCCCGCGACCGCGGCGATGAGCTCGCCGAGGCGCAGGCCTGGGAGCGGGTACGAGTCGTCGTCGAGCGGATGGAGGTGGCGCGATGAGCCCGGTTCTCGTCACCGGCGGTTCCGGCTACGTGGGCACGCAGCTGATCGCCGCGCTGCTGCGGGACGGGACCGGGGTGCGCACCACGGTCAGGTCCCTCGACCGCGAGGCCGGGTTGCGCAAGGCCGTGCGCCGAGGCGGCGCCGACGACGCTGGCCTGGAGGTCGTCACCGCCGACCTCATGGCCGACGACGGCTGGCCCGGCGCGGTAGCCGGCTGTGCGGACATCTACCACGTCGCCTCGCCGATGATCCAGCCGAAGGATCCCGACGAGGTGATCGCGCCCGCTCGCGAGGGCACGCTCCGCGTGCTGCGGGCCGCTCGCGATGCCGGCGCCCGGCGCGTGGTGCTGACCTCCTCGTTCGCCGCGGTGGGGTACACACCTAAGCCGAGCGCCGACTACACCGAAGCGGACTGGACCGACCCGGACACCCCGGGACTGCCGCCCTACCCGCGTTCCAAGGCGATCGCGGAGCGCGCCGCCTGGGACTTCATCGAGCGCGAGGGGGCCGGCACTGAACTGGTGTCGGTCAACCCGACGGGCATCTTCGGGCCTTCCCTGGTCGCGGAGGTACGTTCCACGCTGCAGCTGATCAAGGCGATGCTGGACGGGACGATGACCGTCGTGCCGCGCCAGCGCTTTGGCGTCGCCGACGTGCGCGACGTGGCGGACGCGCACATCAAGGCGATGACCACGCCCGCGGCGGCCGGCCAGCGCTTCCTGGTGCTCGCCGACGGTCCGACGATCAGCTGGCTGCAGCTGGCCCAGATCATGCGCGACCGGCTCGGCCCGCTCGCGGAGCGGGTACCGACCGAGGAAGCGCCGGGAGCAGAGCTCCCCAATCTGGTCATCCACAACGAACGGGCCAAGCGCGTGCTCGGCTGGCGGCCGCGTCCCGCCGAGACCACGATCGTGGAAACCGCGGAAAGCCTGCGGGACCTCGGACTCCTGGAGCGGCGGGCCTCGTAGGCTGGTCTTATTGACTACGACGACGAACTGCGGCGGCACAACGAGGTCCTGCGCTGGGCATATGGTGTCCAGCCTCGTGAGCGTGTCCTTGACATCGGTTGCGGGAGCGGGCAGACGACCCGTGAGGTCGCGCGCATGGCCCAGGCAGGCAGTGCGCTCGGGGTCGACATCTCTATGCCTGCCATCGAGCGGGCACGCGAGCTGGCCGAGGCGCAGGGGGTACGCAACGTCACGTTCGAGCAGGCCGACGCGCAGGTCCACCGCTTTCCGCGGGAGCGTTTCGACCTGGCGATCAGCAGGTTCGGCACGATGTTCTTCGCCGAGCCGGTGGCCGCGTTCACCAACATCGGACGGGCGCTGCGCCCGGCCGGGCGTCTGGTGATGATGGTCTGGCAGGCTCACGATCGCAACGAGTGGGAGATGGCTATCCGGCGGTCCCTGACCGGACCCGAGGGGTCAGCGGCCGTCGCTTCCGCGGGACCGGATCCGTTCTCACTGGCCGATCCGCCGGCCGTGACCAAGATCCTGGAGGCTGCGGGGTTCGCCGACGTCACCTTCACGGACGTCCGCGAACCCATGTACTTCGGCCCGGACGTGGCCACCGCCCTTGACTGGATCCGCGGCTTCGCGTGCACCAGGGAAACACTCGACCGCCTGGATCCCGCCGCCGCCGCACGCGCGCTCGGGCGGCTGCGCGTGATGCTCACGGAGCACAGCGGCGACAAGGGTGTCAGGTTCGATTCCCGCGCCTGGATCGTCACCGCTCGCCGCTAGTCCTGAGGATCCGGGCAGAATGGCCGGATGGATCTTGGATTGCGCGACAGGGTTTACCTCGTGACCGGCGGCAGCCGCGGTCTCGGATTTGCCGCGGCGCAGGCACTTGTCGCGGACGGGGCTCGCGTCCTGCTCAGCGCCCCGCACGAGGCGACCGCCTCGTCGGCCGTGGCACGCCTCGCGCCGGACGCCGCAGCTGACGTTGCCGCCTGGGTCGTCGCGGATAACGCCGATCCAGCCACCCCGGGCCGGCTCATTGCGGCGGCCAAGGATCGTTTCGGCCGCCTAGACGGCGCGCTGATCAGCGTGGGCGGATCGCCGCCCGGTACTGTCGCGGCGACGACCGACGAAGCGTGGCGATCCGCGTTCGAGAGCGTTTTCCTCGGCGCCGTTCGGCTGGCCCGGACTCTCGCCGCGGATCTGGACGGCACCGGCGACGGCGGCGCGGTGGGCGGCTCCCTCACCGGAGCGGGCGGCTCGATCGTCTTCGTGCTGGCCTCCTCGGTGCGCGTGCCGCTCGCGGAACTGGCCATCTCCAACGGGCTGTTCCCGGGCCTGGCCGGGGTGGTCAAGACGCTCGCCGGCGAACTGGGGCCGACCGGGGTCCGGATCAACGGGCTACTGCCCGTCAGGATCGCCACCGACCGGGTCCGTGAACTTGATGCCCTGCGCGGCGATCCCGACGAGGTGCGGGCCCGGCTGTCCGAGCACATCCCGCTGCGCCGGTACGGGGAGCCCGAGGAGTTCGGCCGGACCGCGGCGTTCGTGCTGTCCCCGGCCGCGTCCTACATCACGGGCGCGATGATCCCGATTGACGGCGGCGCCATCAGCTCGATCTAGCGGGCGCTGACCTCGTTGCCGAGGACGTCAGAAGAACGGGATGATGACGGCCGCTGCGATGACCGGGCGCAGCAGCCACATCGGGGTGACCTTGCGGCGGCCGAGGTCGGCGGTCAGCACGATGGCCAGGATGACGAGGTTGAGGATCCATACACTGGCGCCGACCCAGAATGGCGTCTTCCCGCGCGGCATCTCCCGGCGCGGCGGGGCGTCCGCTGACCGACTTCGAGCAGGTGCTGCTCGGCGTCATCGCCAGCAAGCACGGCATCGGCATCCTCGATGCCCTCACACAAGGCGCCACCGGAACGGCCTGAAACCCAGCTCCGGCATAGCAAAAGGAAAGAAAATTACCCAGGGAATTTAGCAATACCAATGGCCGCACTGCGGCTGGCGGTGGAGCGGGGCCTGGAGATGCAGGAGGCTCTCGCGGAGGCGATCGCGACCAGGGAGTTCAGGGACATCTGGACGGCCGGGCCGTCGCCCAGGCGGAAGGCCTGATCAGTCTTCCCGACCCGCGGATAAACCTCTGGATCACGCTTCAAGGATGTCACGAGCGGCGTTAACGGTCAAAAGCAGGCGAAATTGCCTGTAGAATGAGGACTGATGGAGGCATTTATGCGGACTGTAAACAACGGCATAATGCAGGGAACGAGGGTAGGGGCCGGTCCTGCCGGTGAGCCTTATGGCCGTGGAACCGCCGTCGCCAAGGTCGTCGTGCTTTATCACTGCGCGAACAAGCATCAGACCCTCGTGCCGTTCATCTGGACCGTGACGCCACCCCCGCAGTGGGAATGCCGGGTCTGCTCGCAGCCCGCCGGGACCGACCCGCTCGACCCGCCCGCCCGGGTCGCGAGGTACCTGGGCGAGAAGACCCACATGGAGCGCGTCCGCGACCGGAGGACCCAGGTCGAGGGCGACCGGCTGATAGCCGAATCACTTGCCCGGCGCGACCATCCCGAAGAGTTCGACGTCTGGGCCGGATCCCGCAGGCGGACGGTCTGATCCTGGCCGCCGAACTTAGCTACGAGGTGGTCAGCTCCGTACTGACAAGCCCCAGGTTCACGTAATGCTCGATCGGGCCCAGCCCGGATCAGAGCGCCGCGCTCGGTGGCGACCGTCTCGGTGAGCGTCTCCCTGGCTCACTACGAGGAGGCTCTCGAGGCGGCGCAAGTCGCGGTCAAGCGGTGGGGTGCCGGAGGGCGGGTGAACGAGGAAGAGCTCAAGCTACCGGCTGGATCACGCGATTGAGGCCGAACGGGCGCGGGCGCACGCCTTCCGAAGGCCACAGGGGGTCCTCCGCAGGTCCGGATGACCTGGTCTGATTCCCGCCAGACATCGTCGGATGCCAGCCGCATAGTTGCGGTCATGGAAACCGCGCAACCGCCCGTCGCCCCGGCAGCATCGGCTGGCGGTAACCCGCTCGGTGTCACCGCCGCACCGTTTATCCGTTCGGGAACGGCCGCCGTCGTTGATTTGGCCAGGCGCGCCGACCGCCTCGGGTACGACTCGTTCTGGGTCGCTGAGGTGACCGGCATCGAGGCGTTCTCCGTGCTCGGCGTGGCGTCGTCTGCTGCGCCAGGTGTCGGGCTCGGCACCGGCGTGCTGGCCATGCAGGTCCGTACGCCGCCGTTGCTGGCCATGGCCGCCGCCTCCTTGCAGGCGCTGGCGCCCGACCGGGAGGTACTACTCGGTGTCGGCGTCTCCTCGCCAGTGGTGGCCCGCGACTGGCACGGCGCCAGCTACCCGGCCAGCCCGCTGGCCCACATGCGCGAATTCATCGTGCTGCTGCGCGAGTGCCTGTCCGGCGACACCGTCACCTTCGCTGGTGACTACTACCAGGTGCGTAAATTCCGCCTCGGCGTCGAGCCCGGCGAGCGCAAGCCCAAGATCGTCCTCGGCGCCCTCGGCGAGGGAATGCTCCGCCTCGCAGGCCAGGAGGCCGACGGAGTGCTCCTCAACTACCTGCCTGCCAGTCACGTCTCCTGGTGCGTAGAGCAAGTTCGGCGCGGGGGGAACGCGACGATCTACGCCAACATCCACGTCGGCGTCGGCGACCGGGAGGCTGCTGCACCCCGGGCCCGGTACGACCTTTTCTCCTACGCCGTCGTCGATGCCTACGCCAACAGCTTCACCAGGGCTGGCTACGGGGATGCCATCCAGGCCATCCGGGCCGCCCACCGCGCGGGCGACCGGGCCGGCGCCCTGGCCGCCGTACCCGACGAGATGGTCGACGCCATCGACGTGGTCGGCGACGAGACACTGGTCCGCGAAACGATCAGCGCATACCGGCACGCTGGCGTTGACGTCCCCGTGGTCTTCCCTCTCACCTGGGGCGCAGCAGGCCAGGACGCTCTGGAATCGACACTCCGAGCTGCGATAACCCGGCCGGCCACCGCTGCGCACGGGATCTAACTCCGGCCTGCGAGGAGGCCGCTCAGGATGCGGGCGAGGATGTCGCGGTAGCGGTCGGCAGGCACTGGCACAGGCACGCGCGGCGGCCGGCGACGGCGATGTCGCGATCCAGGGCGGCGCGACCACCATCAAAGGCGGTGCTGCACGACTACGCGGGACGGGCATATCCGCTGATGCGGCCTTCTGGCAGCTGACGAGGCGGGGCGCTGGATGGGGCTGGTGAAGCCGTCGCGGCGCCGATGCTGCCTGCTGCGTCTTAAGGGCCGAGCCGAGGGCTGAATCGGGCGGTCACGACGCAGCGCGCGCCATCGTGAGGGACGAACGTCACGGCCTCGCGGCGGACCCGCGCAGGCCGCCGTGAGGCGGGGCGCAGCGTCACGGCGCTCAGCACCTCGGGAATGACGATCCGCATCTCGAAAGTGGCGAAGCTGGCACCCAGGCACCGCCGGATGCCGCCACCGAAAGGAAACCAGCCGAAAGCCGGGGGCGTCTGGCCGACGAACCGATCCGGACGGAACGCGGCCGGGTCCTGGTAGAGGTCCGCGCGCCGGTGGACGAGGTAGATGTTGGGGCACGCGATCGCTTCGGCGGGGATCGTGTGGCCGCCGATCTCGACGGCCTGGCGCACATGGCGATCTACGAGCGCGACCACCGGCCGGATCCGCAACGTCTCCATGATCGTGGCGTCCAGGTACTCCGACGCACCGCCGTCCAGCTCCGCGACCAGGCTGCTCAGTGCCCGGGGGTGATGCAGCAGCAGGTCGAAAGCCCAGGCCAGCGAGGTTGCCGTCGTCTCATGTCCGGCGAACAGCAAGGTCACGAGCTCGTCGCGTACCTCGTCGTCGGTCATGGCACGGCCTTCGTCGTCCCGCGCGAGCAGCAGCTGAGACAGGACGTCGCTGCGCTGTCCGAGATCGGGCGCTTCACGCCGCTGCCGGATCTCCGAGACAAGCGCCGCATGGAGCGCGTCCCGGGCCTTGATGAACCGCGCCCACGGAGCGTGCGGCCCGAGCCTGCGATCGCGCGTGGCAAAGAGCACGAGCGGATTCCGGCCGAGGCTGGTGACCGCGAGGATGTGGCGGCGCAGCTCGTCACGACGCGCGCTGGTCTCGACACCGAAGACGACCTGCACGATGACGTCGAGGGTGATCGACTGCATGCTCGGGCGCAGCGCGAACGGCTTGCCCACCGGCCAGCGAGCGATCTCCGCCCGCGTGATGTCGCGGACGGCGGCTTCCCAGGCGCGCATGCGATCACCATGGAACGCGGGCAGGATCAGCTTGCGCTGACGCAGGTGCTCCGGCCCGTCTAGCACGAGGACCGAATGCGGGCCGACCAGGGGCTCGAGGATCGTGGCGTTGGCCTCACCGGCGCGGAGCACGTCACTGTCGCCGCCGAAAACGGCCTTTACCAGCTCAGGCCGGCCGATATGGACCAGGTTGATGCCGAACGGAAGGCGCATGGTGAACACGTCACCGTAGGCCCGTGAGCAGCGGTCGAGGAACCACGTCGGCTTCTTCAGCCACAGCCACGCTTGCACGATACGCGGATAGCCAGGACCGTTCGGAAGAATAGGGCTGGGCGCACCCTGCTGGACCTGATGGCCGGCCAGCTCGTCAGGCAGCCCGGCAAGGGGGGATGCCATGACCCCATTATCCCTTCCTGGCTGTAGTCGGCCGGCTCAGCCGCCCGGCAGGCTGGCCCGCAGCTGTTCATAGGTCGGCGCCAGCCGCCGTAGCAGCCGGGCCAGGGTGATGCGGTCGCCGGTGACGAGCGGGTATTGCATGGCGCCGACGAGCCGTGCCTGCTCGCCGGCGATGCTGGCGGCTTTGCTCTCGCCGATGAACGCGAGGCAGGCCGATGCGTCGGACAGGCGCCGGGCGCCGACGCGGATCGCGAAGTAGCCAAGGTGATCGTGCTGCCAGGGTTCCAGGCCGGTTTCCACCAGCTCGGCGAGGCCTTCGGCAGCCGCCGCACCGCCGAGCGAGCCGGGCGGCGCCGGCACGTCTGCCCTCCCGGCGAGCCAGCGTGCCGCCATCGGCAGGGCCCGGCGCAGTGCGTTGGCCGGGTCGACGTCGTGGACCCGCTGAAAGCCAGCCCGGGCGGTGAACGGCTCGGTGGCGTAGCCGATCGAGTCGGCCCGCCAGGCGGCGATGAAATCGTCCGCCGGCAACGTCGCGTACGGGTGACCGTGGGGGTCGTGGAAGCGCACGATGCCGTCCTCCACACCGGTAACCACCACGTAGTGGTCGGACCCGATAGCGGTCCCCGAGTCCGGGTGGTGCAAAAGCAGCCCGAACTCCAGCGGCCCGGCCAGCAGCGGGCGGCTCTCGCTGGCCTCGCCCAGCCGCGCCGCGGCCTCGGTGGCTGACCCGCCTGCGCCGTGCCGGCAGCTCCACCCCAGCAGGCCGATCGCGGTGTCGAGCCCGATCCCGGGATCCCACCCGGGCGGGCTGAAGAACGGTGTCACGCCGCCGAGGAGTTCCGCGCCGAACGGGGACCCCGTCAGTACCTCGATCACCGCAGGCTCAGGAGCCGCGGAACCGAGCATCATGGCCAGGCTGTTGGCGTAGCAGTACGGCCCGGAGCCGATGAAACGCACCGTCACACTGGACATCGTGACGAGAAATTCCTGCTGATTTCAATACCCTGGTGCCGCTCTCGGCGCTTACCTGCCGGCTGGCAGGCGCCAATTAAGTCCCGAACGGACCGGGCGCGTGCCTCGCCCAAGGCGGCTGCTGGGGCAAGGAGGTCGAGCAGGGCTTGTGCCGCTCCGGTGGGCGGGCGCGTGGCGGCGACGACCGCGCCGATGTCGCGGCGCAGCGGCGGCGTGATGGGGATGGTCGAGACCTGAGCGGTGACCGAACGCACGCTCATCGGGGGCAGAACCGAGATGCCGAGCCCGTGCTGGACGAGTTCGGCGAGGTACTGCATGTTCTGGGCTTCGCAGAAGGTACGCCGGGCGAGTCCCGCAGCGACACAGGCGACATCGATCTGAGCGCGTAGCGCGGAGTCGGCCCGGTAGTCGACGAAGTCGCGCTCGCGCAACGCCGGGTCGCCGAGTCCGATGCTGGCCCGTTCGGCCAGCGGGTCGCCGTGGGGGACGGCGAGGACCATATCGTCATGGCCGATCTCGACGCGGGTCAGCCTAGCTGGGTCGGTGGGGCCGTCGATGAAGGCGATGTCCAGCTGGGCGTCGGCGGCCGCGCTGGCGAGTACCGAGGCGGCGTCGTGGCTGAGCCGGATGGTGACGCCGGGGTGGGCACGCCGGAAGCCGGCCAGCAAGGCCGGCAGGTCGATCGCTCCGAGGGTCTGGATCGCTCCGACGTGCAGCTGGCCGCGCAGGACGCCGCGGACGCCGGCGACGGCGTCGCGGCCCTCGTCGGCTGCGGCGAGAGCGCGGCGAGCCGACGGCAGCAGCGCGCGGCCGGCCTGAGTGGGCATCACGTGCCGGCTGTCGCGCACGAACAGCGCGGCGCCCACCTCATGCTCGAGCGCGCGGATGGATGCGCTCAGGCTGGACTGGACGACGTGGACCCGGGATGAGCTCGTAGTCGTAGCGCGGCGGGCCCGCAGGGGGCGGCCACGCAGGCTCCGGCTGGCCGACGGGGTCGAGCCACATCCCGTCCTGGGCCATCCGCGCCCACGAGACCGCTTGACGGATCCGGTCACGTCGCGTGACATCGACGACCCGCAAGCCAGGGAACGCGGTGCGGAGGATCGCGGCCCGGTCCAGGCCGGCGAAGCAGGGCATCTCCGAAAACTTCGCCAGCGCCCAACGCAGGCAGTTCCAGTGGATCTTGGCGCCGAACACGCCGTTGGGCGTACTGCCCAGCCGGTACGCAAGGCACAGGTAGCTCTCCCTGCCGCTCACGTCAGGACCGGCAGCGTAGGGCCCCTCCTCCCAGAAGCGCCAGTCCGGCAGCTTGGCCGGATCCCCGGCCAGGAAGTACTCCCGGGAGCGGCCGACGACGGCCCGTGGCGGCCAGGCCGCGGCACAGCAACTCGGTGCCACTGGCGCGGGCTAGCGCACACGAGGTAACCCGCCGTCGGCAACTCCACCCGGCCATCGTCCCCGACGTGCGTCCCTGCGCAAACTTATTATGTTGCGGGGACTATTGCCCTGGGCTCAGGAAGTCGATAGCAGCACGGCGGCGCGTTCGGCTTCGCTGACTACGAAGGCCCCGAACTCGGCGGGGCTCATGCGCATGGGATCCGCGTCATGCTGCGTCAGCCATTCCGTTAGTTCTGCTGTGGCGAGCGCGCTGACGACGCTGCCCGGTGTTTGCGCGGGCGCCCAGATCCCGTACCAGATCGGGAAATCGAAGCCGGCGACGCCAGCCTGCGTGAGCGGCGGTACGTCCGGCAGCAGGCGCGAGCGGCGCGCTGTGCTGACCCCGAGCGCGACGAGCGCGCCGTCCTGAAGGCAGGCAGCGGCGGGCGGGATCGGCAGCATCGCGTATGTGGTGTGTCCGGCCGCCGTGCCGGCGATCACGTCGGTGATGGCGTCCGTGGCTGCGGGCGGCGTGTGCACGGCGGCGATGCCGAGGTCGCGGTTGAGCTTGGCCACCGCGAGGTGGGTGCCGGTGCCGGTGCCG
>Ga0207683_10005870_pt1 | contig 10529 bp, 8 predicted proteins | sample KBSM73metaG_FD_184333 | JGI IMG/M metagenome (GOLD analysis project Ga0207683, IMG submission 184333) | Miscanthus rhizosphere microbial communities from Kellogg Biological Station, Michigan, USA - KBS M7-3 metaG (SPAdes) (version 2) | ecosystem: Host-associated > Plants > Roots > Rhizosphere >...
GAACCGACCCCCGGAACCGTGGGCACCCCAGGAACCGCCGGAACCGGGGGCACCCAGGGGACCCCCGGAACGTGGGCCCGCGGGGCTCGGCCCCGCGGCCAGCATGAAGCGACCCCGGTCCGCGCTTTCCGCGGACAGGGGTCCCCAGGAGCGTGTGGGCGAGGGGGGAGTTGAACCCCCACGTCCTTACGGACACACGGACCTGAACCGTGCGCGTCTGCCATTCCGCCACTCGCCCAGTGGCCGAGCGAGGATAGCACGCAAGCCCGGCCGGCCCGCGGGCGATAAGCCCCGCTCAGCAGCCCGTCAGGACGGCCAGCTCAGGCCAGCACGGTCTCGTCGTAGCGGGCGCCGGCGGGGTCGGTGAGGTCGAGCAGGCCCCATTCGCGCATCCAGCCCTGGGTGCGCTCGAACATCTGCCGGGTGTAGGGCTGCGGCACCACCCGCTCACCTGGCCCGAACCGGCGGACGTCGACGAGCTCGAGCAGGTCGGCCGGCATCTCCCTGGCCCAGTGCCGGGTGTAGCGGTGCAGCTCGAGGTCGATCTCCTGCTGGGCCCGCAGCAGCGCCCGGAAGTAGCGCTCGACGTCCTCGGGGTCGGCCGCCGGCGCGAGCAGGAAGCTCATCACGAAGGTGGTGTCGACCAGCTTGCGGAAGCCGCGCTGCTCCAGCAGGTAGGCCGGTGCGCCCCAGACGTTGACGGCCCGCGCCTGCCCGTCGAGCAGGAGCCGCGCCCGGTCGAACGGGCGGCCGACGAAGCTGAGCGTGACCTGGTCGCGGTCGAGGAAGCGTTCCAGCGCCTGCAGGGCCGAGTAATGGCTGCCGGAGTGGTAGCCGACGCCGACCTCGACGCCGGCGAGGTCGGCCGGGTCGGTCAGGCCGGAGTCGTCGGCGACGTAGATCCCGGACGGGCAGACCGAGTATGCCCGTCCGTACATCTTGCCGTGCTGGGCGCTGGCGGCGGCGTTCACGGCCCAGTGGCAGGCGCAGGAGACGTCCGAGCTGCGGCCGGCGGCCATGTCTTCGAACGCGCCGCTGCGGACGGTCAGGGGCGCCGAGTCGGCGGAGCTGACCGTGCCGGACGTGCCGGCGGCGAAGCCGTCGGCCTTGAACTCGTAGTCGAGGCCTTCCGCGGCGAAGAAGCCGCGCTCCTCCGCAACCCATTCCTGCAGCCGCACGTGCGGCTCGACCGTGAACACCATTCTTCGACGCTAGGAGCAGACGAAGGCTGTGACAACGGTCCTTGGCGATACAGATGGGCGGGTGGGCCAACTCGGACCGGGTGGACCTGCATCAGCCGGCCGTTCCCGAGCGTGAGACATGGGTAGGCCGAGCGCGGATACCATCGGCGGACAGTCGTGGCGAGGAGGGAAGTTCGGTGGGTGTGCTGCAGCGCTTCGAGCGGCGCCTCGAAGGTGCGGTCGGCACTGCCTTCGCGCGCCTGTTCAAGGGTCAGGTGGAGCCGGTCGAGGTGGCCAAGGCACTGCAGCGGGAGGCCGAGGCCCGGCGGGCCATCGTCGGCCAGGACCGGGTGCTGGTGCCGAATCGCTACGTGGTGGAGTTGGGTCCGACCGACCACGACCGCCTCGCGCCGTGGGAGACGCAACTGACCAACACCCTGGCGGAGATGGTTCAGGAGCACGTGGACGACGAGGGCTGGTCGACGTTCGGGGACATCGAGGTGTCGCTGTCGCGCAACGAGGAGCTGGGGACCGGGATGTTCAACGTGACCAGCAGCGTGGATCCGAACGCGGGCCCGCGCCGCCGTCCGTACAACTCGCTGTCGATGCCGGCGGTGCCGGCCGGGCCGGGTCCGGCGGGGGCGGTCGGCGCCGGTGGACCGGTGCCGGGCTTCGCGGCCAGCCACGGCGGATACGGCGGCGGATACGGCGGTGACCAGGGCTACGGCCAGCCGGACCAGGGCTACGGCGGCCGCGACCCGGGTTACGGTCCGCCCGACCAGGGCTACGGCCAGCCGGACCAGGGCTACGGCGACGGCTACGGCCAGCCGGGCTACGGCCAGCAGCAGCCGCCGTACAACGACCCGTACGAGCAGCAGGGCTACCCGGGGAACGGCTACCAGCAGGCCAACGGTTACGCCGCGCCGGCGACGGTGCCGCCGCCGTACCACCAGCAGCAGCAGCGGCTTCGGCACCTGCTGACCGTCGACGGCAGCCAGCAGTGGCTGGAGCTGCACGTCGGCAGCAACGTGGTCGGCCGCGGGCAGGACGCCGACCTGCGCCTGCCGGACACGGGGGTGTCCCGCCGGCACATCGACATCCGCTTCGACGGCCAGGGCGCCGTTCTGCACGATCTGGGCTCGACCAACGGCACGACGGTGAACGGGCACCGCGCGCAGAGCTGGCAACTGCAGCACGGCGACGTCGTTCGGCTGGGTCACACCGTGCTCGTCTACCGGCAAGAGCCGGCCTGACCTGAAAGGGTCGGAGCCTGTGAACGCCCCGATCGTCGTCCAGATCCTCCGGTTCGGGTTCCTGGCGCTGCTCTGGATCTTCATCTTCGCTACGCTGCGCGTCGTCCGAGCGGACCTGGCGGGGGCCGGTGCGGCCCGTTCGACGATGCCCACCCGTCCGGCCGCCTCCCCGCGGCCACGGCCGAAGCGAAGGGGGAAGGCGCTCACCCATCTGGTCGTCACCGAGGGTGGCCTTGCCGGCACCCGTATCGCACTGGGCGACCAACCCATCATGATCGGCCGGGCCAACGACTCGACCCTGGTGCTCACCGACGACTACGCGAGCACCAGGCACGCGAGACTCGTCAGCCGGGACGGTGACTGGTACGTCGAGGACCTCGGCTCGACCAACGGCACATACCTCGACCGTACGAAGGTGACCAGCCCGACGCTGATCCCGCCCGGAGTCCCCATCCGGATCGGCAAGACGGTTCTCGAGTTGAGGTCATGAACGTTCCCCCCGGCCCAGGTCGCGCCCGGTGACCGTGGCCCTCCGGTACGCGGTGCGGTCCGACCGCGGGCTGATGCGTGCCAACAACGAGGACTCGGTGTACGCCGGGCCCCGGCTGCTGGCGCTGGCCGACGGCATGGGCGGGCACGCGGCGGGCGAGGTGGCCAGCAACGTGGTCATCTCCACGTTCGCGCACCTGGACGAGGACCGGCCGATCGACGACCTCATCTCCACGCTGCGGGACACGACCGCGGCGGCGAACAACAACCTGCGCGCGATGATCGAGCAGGACCCGAACCTCGATGGGATGGGCACGACCCTCACCGCGCTGCTGTTCGCCGGCTCCCGGGTCGGGCTGGTGCACGTCGGCGACTCCCGGGCCTACCTGGTCCGCGGCGGCACGCTGAGCCAGATCACCCACGACGACACCTTCGTCCAGGCGCTGGTCGACGAGGGCCGGCTGACCATGGAGGAGGCCAGCTCGCACCCGCAGCGGTCGCTGATCCTGCACGCGCTCAACGGCGCCGAGGTGGAGCCGGACCTGTCCATCCGGGAGGCCAGGGTCGGCGACCGCTACCTGGTCTGCAGCGACGGGCTGTCCGACGTGGTCTCGCCGGACACGCTGCTGGAGGCGCTGCAGCTGCCCGACCCGCACCAGTCCGCGGACCGGCTCGTGGAGCTGGCCCTCCGGGCGGGCGGCCCGGACAACGTGACGTGCATCGTCGCCGACGTCATCGACGTGCCGTACGGCGACGACGCCCCGGTGATGGACGGCGCGGTCGGCGGCAACCGCCAGCACCGGGAGCCGGACCACACCACTCCGGCGTCCCGGGCGGCCACGCTCAACCCCCGCCCGGAACCGGAGGACACCGCGCCGCAGCCGCCGGACCGGCCGCACCGCCGCCGGGTGCGCCTGGCGCTCGGCCTGGTCGGGGTGCTCATCCTGGTCGCCGGTGCCGGCTACGGCCTGTGGCGCTGGACCCAGGCGCAATACTTCGTCGGCGCCGACGGCGACCAGGTCGCGGTCTACCGCGGGATCAACGCCTCGGTCGGCCCGCTGCACCTCTACTCGGTGGTCGACACCAACCCGATGCGGCTCGAGGACCTCCTGCAGGTGCCGCGCCGCCAGGTGCAGGACGGCATCCCGGCGAACAACCGCACCGAGGCGGAGCAGATCATCGCCCGGCTGCTGCGCCAGCAGAAGCCGCTGTGCCCGACCCCGACGCCGACGCCGACCCCGCACCCGACCCGGTCGGGGGCGAGACCGACGCCCGCCCGCACCAGCACCGCGCCGACCCCGTCGACCCCGACGTCTCCGGCCAACCCGTCCGGCACCGAGGCGCCTGGTGACGAGGGGTGCCGGGCACCTTGATCTCACTCTCCCCGAGCGCCGCCGGCGAGGCCAGGACGGTGCCCCGCCGCCGGGGCGTCGAGCTGGCCATGCTGGCGTTCGCGGTGGTGCTGGTGATCACCGCGGACGTGGTGGTCGACGCCACGTTCAACGACACGGTGAGCTCGGCCGTCTGGACCTACGGCGCCGGCTTCGCGCTGATCTACGGGGTCGCGCACGTCGCGGTGCGCTGGCTCGCGCCGTACGCGGACCCGCTCATCCTGCCGGCGGTCGCCCTGCTCAACGGGCTGGGCCTGGTGCTGATCCGCCGGCTCGACCTGGCCGAGGCGGCCGACGCCCGCCAGGACGGCCAGCCGGTCCCGGCCGGCGACGCCGAGGTGCAGGTGCTGTGGACCTGCATCGGGCTGGCGCTGTTCGTCGCCGTTCTGCTGGTCGTGCGCGACCACCGGGCGCTGGCCCGGTACGCGTACACGCTCGCCGCGGCCGGTCTCGCGTTCCTCGCCCTGCCGGCGATCCTGCCGGGACGGTTCAGCGAGGTGAACGGCGCGAAGATCTGGATCCGGCTGGCCGGCTTCTCCATCCAGCCGGGCGAGTTCGCGAAGCTGGCGCTGATGGTCTTCTTCGCCGCCTACCTGGTGCAGAAACGGGACGTGCTGTCGCTGGCCAGCCGCCGGTTCCTGACCGTCGACCTGCCCCGCGGTCGCGACCTCGGCCCGGTGCTGGTGGCCTGGGGTGCCTCGCTGCTCGTCCTGGTCGGCGAGAAGGACCTCGGCACCTCGCTGCTGTTCTTCGGCATCTTCATCGTGATGATCTACATCGCGACCGAGCGGACGTCGTGGCTGCTCATCGGCCTCGGGCTGTTCCTCGTGGGCGCCTACGCGGCCTACTTCGCGTTCGGGCACGTGCAGGAGCGGGTGCAGGTCTGGCTGCGGCCGTTCGACTACCGGGACGACCAGGGCTACCAGATCGTCCAGTCGCTGTTCGGCCTCGGCACCGGCGGGCTGTTCGGCACCGGGCTCGGCGGCGGCCGGCCGGAGACCGTGCCGTTCGCGAAGACCGACTTCATCATCGCCACCGTCGGCGAGGAGCTCGGCCTGGTCGGCCTGGTCGCCCTGCTGGTGATCTACGCGATCGTGGTGACCCGCGGCTTCCGCACCGCGCTGACCGTCCGGGACTCCTTCGGCAAGCTGCTCGCCTCCGGCCTCGCGTTCACCCTCGCGTTCCAGGTCTTCATCGTCGTCGGCGGCGTCACCAAGCTGATCCCGCTGACCGGCCTGACCACGCCGTTCCTCTCGTACGGCGGGTCCTCGCTGGTGGCCAACTTCGCGCTGGTCGCGCTGCTGCTGCGGATCTCGGACGCGGCCCGCCGCCCGCCGGTGACCCCACCGCCGAAGCCGCCGCTGGCCGAGGCGATGACGGAGGTGGTCCGGTGAACCGGCCCATCCGTCGGGTGGCCCTGGCGATGCTGGTGCTGTTCGGGCTGCTCATCGCCAATGCGAACTACGTGCAGGTCTTCCAGGGCGACAAGCTGCGCACCGACCCGGGCAACACCCGGGTGCTGCTGGACGAGTACGAGCGGCAGCGCGGCACGATCGTGGTCGACGGGCGGCCGGTGGCCGAGTCGGTGCCGACCGACGACAAGCTGAAATACCTGCGGCGCTACCCGGGCGGCAAGACGTACGCGCCGGTCACCGGGTTCTACTCGCTGATCTACGGCGCGACCGGCATCGAGCAGGCGGAGAACGACTTCCTGTCCGGCAACGACAACCGGCTGTTCACCCGCCGGCTGTCGGCGCTGCTGACCGGGCGCGACCCCCGCGGCGGCAACGTCGTGCTCACGCTCAACCAGCAGGCGCAGGCGACGGCGGTGCGGGGGCTCGGCGACCGGGCCGGCGCGGTCGTCGCCATCGACCCGTCCACCGGCAAGATCCTCGCGATGGCGAGCACCCCGTCGTACGACCCGAACCCGATCTCGTCGCACGACCCGAGCTCGATCCGGGCCGCCTACAACAAGCTGGCCAACGACCCGGACGACCCCCTGCTCAACCGGGCGATCAACGCCCGTTACCCGCCGGGGTCGGCCTTCAAGGTGATCGTGGCGGCGGCCGCGCTGCAGAACGGGCGGAACCCGGACACGCTGCTGGACTGCCCGCAGGCGTACACGCCTCCCGGCACCCGGACCGCCCTGCACAACTTCGGCAACGAGTCGTGCGGCGCGTCCAAGGTCACCATGCAGGCCGCGCTGACCAACTCGTACAACACCGCGTTCGCGAAGCTCGGCGTCGACCTCGGGCAGTCGGCGATCCGGTCCGCCGCGGCCGGGTTCGGCATCGGCACCGGTGACGCGCTGCAGACCCCGCTGCGGGTCTCGCCCAGCTCGCTCGGCGACATCCCGGACACGCCGGCGTTGGCCCAGTCCTCGATCGGGCAGCGGGACGTGGCGCTGACCCCGCTGCAGGCGGCGATGATCGCGGCCGCGGTGTCCAACAACGGCGTGCTGATGACGCCGTACCTGGTGGACCGGGTGGAGGCGCCGGACCTGACCGTGCTCGACACCACCCAGCCGAAGGAGCTCTCGACGGCGGTCAGCCCGGAGGTGGCCGGCCAGCTGACCCAGATGATGCGCAGCGTCGTGCAGCGCGGCACCGGCCGGAAGGCGCAGATCCCGGGCGTGGACGTGGCCGGCAAGACCGGCACGGCGGAGAACGCGCCGGACCAGGCACCGCACGCGTGGTTCATCGGGTTCGCGCACCAGAACGGCAAGCAGGTCGCGGTGGCGGTGATCATCGAGCACGGCGGCAACTCCGGCAGCGAGACGACCGGTGGCGAGGCCGCGGCGCCGATCGCCAGGGACGTCATGCAGGCCGTGCTCACGTCGGGGGGCGGGTGAGGTGGACTCGCTCGCCCAGGACACCCTGCTCGGCGACCGCTACCGGCTGGACCGGCGGATCGCCATCGGCGGCATGGGTGAGGTCTGGCGCGCCGAGGACATCGTGCTGTCCCGGACGGTCGCGGTGAAGGTTCTCAAGAGCGAGCTGACCCAGGAGAGGACGTTCCTGGAGCGGTTCCGCACCGAGGCCCGCACCACCGCGTCGCTGCAGGCCAACGGCATCGCGAACGTCTTCGACTACGGCGAGGTGGCCAGCGGCGACGACATCCCCGTCGCGTACCTGGTGATGGAGTACGTCGACGGCGAGCCGCTGTCGGCCCAGCTGGCCCGGGACGGACGGCTGCCGGCGGCGCGGGTGCTGGAGATCATCCGGCAGGCGGCGCTGGCGCTGGCCGAAGCGCACCGGGTCGGGATGGTGCACCGCGACGTGAAGCCAGGCAACCTGCTCGTACGGCGGTCCGACGGGGCGGTGAAGATCACCGACTTCGGGATCGCCCGGGCCGCGGACGCGGTGCCGCTGACGCAGAACGGCATGGTGGTCGGCACCGCGCAGTACTTCTCGCCGGAGCAGGCCGAGGGCCGGGTGGTCGGGCCGCCGTCGGACGTCTACTCCCTCGGCGTGGTCGCGTACGAGTGCCTGGCCGGGCGGCTGCCGTTCCTCGCCGACTCGCCGGTCACGGTCGCGATGATGCAGATCAGGGACGTCCCGCCGGCGCTGCCGCCGGACGTGCCGGGGCCGGTGCAGGCGCTGGTGATGCGGATCCTGGCCAAGGACCCCCGCCAGCGGTTCGCCGACGGCGCCGAGCTGGCGGAGGCGGTCCGGGCGGTCCAGGAAGGTCGCCCGATCCCGCCCCCACGGCCGTTCCCCACGCCTCCCCCGTCTCCCCAACCAGGGCCGGCCCAGCCAGTCCCGACCCAGCCCGGTCTCGCGCAGCCCGGTCTCGCCCAGCCCGGTCTTGCGCAGCCGGGTCCTTCGCAGCCGGGTCCTTCGCAGCCCGGTCTCGCCCAGCCCGGTCTCGCCCAGCCCGGTCTCGCTCAGCCCGGTCTTGCGCAGCCGGGTCCTTCGCAGCCCGGTCCTTCGCAGCCCGGTCCTTCGCAGCCCGGTCTTGCCCAGCCGGGTCCTTCGCAGCCCGGTACGGCGCCCTCGGGTCGGGCGCACTCCGGGCCGTACGGCGGGAGCCAGTTCGCCGCGCAGAGCGGGGCCGCCGGTCTGGGCGGACCCGGAAGCCAGCCCCACCCGAACCCGGACGGCGTGGGCGGCACCAATCCGGCGCTCGCCTACCCGCAGTGGACGCCGACGCCCCCCGCCGGCTGGACCGCCCCACCGGGCGAGGTCCCGCCGCGGCGCGCCACTCGCCGTCCGCTCTGGATCGCGCTCGCCCTGCTGCTGGCGCTGATCCTGGCCGGCATCGCCACCGTACTGATGTCCGAGAGCGGCGGGGACCAGGCCTTCTCGGCCGTCCATCCGGTCGCCGCCGCGGCGGACAGCCGCGACTGGAACACTGGGGTTTCGATGGGTTCGATGACGACGAGGGTTCGATGACGACGCCACGCCTGTTGGGATCCAGGTATGAGATCGGCGAGACGCTCGGCTACGGCGGCATGGCCGAGGTGCACCGCGGTCGCGACGTCCGGCTCGGCCGGGAGGTCGCGGTCAAGGTGCTGCGCGCCGATCTCGCCCGCGACCCCTCGTTCCAGGCAAGGTTCCGGCGCGAGGCGCAGGCCGCCGCGTCGCTGAACCACCCGGCGATCGTCGCGGTCTACGACACCGGCGAGGAGGACGTGTACGGCAACCAGCCGTACATCGTCATGGAGTACGTCGAGGGCCGGACCCTGCGCGACGTGCTGAAGATCGAGGGCCGGCTGATGCCGCGGCGGGCGATGGAGATCGTCGCCGACGTGTGCGCCGCGCTCGACTTCTCGCACCGCAACGGGATCATCCACCGGGACATCAAGCCCGGGAACGTGATGATCACCCGCACCGGCGCGGTCAAGGTGATGGATTTCGGCATCGCCCGCGCGGTCGCCGACAACGCGGCGACCGTGACGCAGACCGCGGCCGTGATCGGCACCGCGCAATACCTGTCGCCCGAGCAGGCCCGGGGCGAGACCGTCGACGCCCGCTCGGACGTCTACTCCACCGGCGTGCTGCTGTTCGAGCTGATCACCGGTTCGCCGCCGTTCACCGGTGACTCCCCGGTCGCGGTCGCCTACCAGCACGTGCGGGAGAACCCGCCGCCGCCGTCCACGATCAACCCGGACGTGCCGCCGGAGCTGGACGCGATCGTGCTCAAGGCGATGGCGAAGAACCCGGCCAACCGCTACCAGTCCGCCGGCGAGATGCGGGCGGACCTGATCCGGGCGATCAACGGCCGGCCGGTCGAGGCCGAGCCGGTGATGACCGCGGACGAGGTCACGACCGTGCTCGGCGGCGCGCGCACGGGTCAATACCCGGCCGCCGGCTACGGCACCAGGGTCGCCGGTCGCCCACCGACCGGACCGGCCAAGAAGGACCGCAGCCCGTGGTTCTGGGTCGGCATCATCGCCGCTGCCCTGCTGGTGATCGCCGCCGGTGCCTTCGGGGTCGTCCAGCTCCTCGGCGGCGGCGGTGACGACGTCACCGTGCCCAACGTGGTGGGCCAGACCCAGTCGCAGGCGAAGCAGACCCTGGAGGGCGTCGGCCTGGTGCCGGAGTTCACCACCGGCGTGTCCGTCCCGCAGCAGAAGGGCCAGGTCATCAGCACCGACCCGGCAGCGGGGATCGGACGGAAGAAGGGCGCCACCGTCTCCGTGGTGATCGGCGCGGGCCCCGCCCAGATCACGCTCGACGACTACAAGGGCGTGCCGTTCGAGGACGCGGCCGCGTCGCTGCGGTCCAAGGGGCTGATCCCGGTCCGGAACGACGTGAACAACAGCGCCCGCGCCGGTCAGGTGCTCAGCTCCAACCCGCCGGCCAACTCCCGGGTGAGCGAGGGCGCCCGGATCACGCTGAACGTGAGCACCGGCAAGACCGCGCTGCCGGACGTGGTCGGCAAGAGCGAGCAGGACGCGACGGCGATCCTCAACAAGGCGGGGTTCACCGACATCGAGCGCCAGGTGGTGCCACCGCCGGACGACCAGGAAGCCGGCACGGTGTTCCGCACCGACCCGACCGCCAACACCGCGGTGTCGACGGACCAGCGGGTCACGCTGTTCATCGCCAAGGAGAAGCCGACCCCGACGCCGACGACACCGTCGCCCACGCCGTCCCCGACCGGCAGTCCCACCGGCACCCCGAGCGGTTCCCCCACCTCGAGTCCCGGCCAGCCCTAGCCGGAGCGGCACCGGACCTCGCCGATGGGGCCGCAGTCCGGTGCCGCGGCCC
>Ga0207683_10005871_pt1 | contig 10528 bp, 9 predicted proteins | sample KBSM73metaG_FD_184333 | JGI IMG/M metagenome (GOLD analysis project Ga0207683, IMG submission 184333) | Miscanthus rhizosphere microbial communities from Kellogg Biological Station, Michigan, USA - KBS M7-3 metaG (SPAdes) (version 2) | ecosystem: Host-associated > Plants > Roots > Rhizosphere >...
CCACTTCGCCCAGATCGTGCAGCTGCGTTTGCCATTGGCCATATTGGGCAAGATCCTCGGCGACGCGCCGCGAAAGCAGAATGTGCCCGGCGTCGCCGCAATCCATCACCCGCTGCGCGATATTGATTCCAATGCCGGCGGCGTTCGTGCGATCGTTCAGATCGGTCACTGCGCTGACTGGTCCGCTGTGCACGCCCATGCGCACCCGCAATTCGGGAAACGTTTTTAGCGCGCGGCTAATTTCCAGCGCGCATTCTACCGGCTGTGCCGGGCTCTTATAAAAGACCAACCCCATCCCGTCGCCCGTCGGGATTTTTATTAGGCGACCTGCCGCCTCCGCATTCTGGAACTCCTCCGAACTGCGGACGACTTGATTGAGTTGGTCAATCAAGGTCTGCTGTTCGTTCGTCAGCCGTCTCGAATAGCCGACAATGTCGAGAAACAGAACATGGACAACCTCGAGGTCGATTTTCTTATTGATCTCGGAAGGCATGCGAGGGAACGAGCTACGTTCTTTCGTTAGGAATCATTCTGTATTTCAGCTCGATCGTCGAGGCGAAACGCGCCAGAAGAGAACTGGGCGATTGAGAGCTTGTCCTGAGTGAAGTTCAATCGCCCTTGCCTTTCGTTTTCAAAGCAGCGCGAACTTTTAACCGTAGCGCGTTCAGCCGAATGAACCCGGTGGCATCGCCCTGGTCATAGGTAGAGGCAACAGCCTCCATCGTCGCAATCTGCGGATCGTATAAACTTTTCGGGCTCTTGCGGCCGGCGATGATGATATTGCCTTTGTAGAGTTTGAGACGAACAAAACCCGTCACATCGCGTTGTGTTTCGGTGACGAGCGCTTGCAGCGCTTCCCGTTCCGGCGCGAACCAAAAGCCGTCGTAAACAAGAGTAGAATATTTCGGAATCAAACTGTCGCGGAGCAGCATCACCTCGCGATCCATCGTTAATGTTTCCATTTGCCGATGGGCGAAGTGTAGAATGGCACCGCCCGGAGTCTCGTATACGCCTCGGCTTTTCATTCCGACAAAGCGATTTTCGACAATGTCCACCCGACCAATACCATGCTTGCCGCCGAGCTTGTTCAGCGTTTGCATCACGCCGAGTGGCGATAACGACGTGGCGTTCACTGAGACGCAATTGCCGGCATCGAACGCAAGATCGACGTGTTCCGCTTCGTTCGGCGCGTCCTCTGGCGCGGCACTTAGTTTGTACATGTCGCGCATTTGAGGAGAGCTCGCGTCGAACCACGGATCTTCCAACACCCCGCTCTCGTAGCTGATGTGAAGAAGGTTGCGATCCATCGAGTACGGTTTCGAAACACTCGCCTCCACTGGAATCTTATTCTCGTTAGCAAAAGCAATCATTTCCGCTCGCCCCGGAAATTGTTGGCGAAAGTTTTTGACGCGCCATGGTGCGATAACTCTTAGTTTTGGCGCCAGGGCAGCGGCGGTGAGCTCAAAACGAACCTGATCATTCCCCTTCCCCGTCGCGCCATGTGCAATCGCCTCGGCTGATTCTGCGCGCGCAATCTCGACCATGCGCTTCGCAATGAGCGGACGCGCGATGCTCGTCCCAAGAAAGTATTGTCCCTCGTAAATCGCACCCGCCTGAAACATGGGAAAAATAAAATCGCGGGCGAATTCCTCACGCAGATCTTCAATGATGCACTTGGCCGCGCCAGTATTGAGCGCCTTTTCGGTTAAACCATCGAGTTCCTCTTCCTGACCGATGTCGGCACAAAACGCGATGATCTCTGCGTCGTAGTTTTGTTTCAGCCAGGTGAGGATAACAGAGGTATCGAGCCCACCCGAGTATGCGAGAATGATTTTCATTTGCTGTAGCGGCGGTCCATGACCGCGGGCTTATAATCGGCGCTCATAGAGCGCCGCGACAAGAAATCTTGTCAGTCGCCGAAGGAAATCTCGACGTCACGGGCGGTCTGAACCATCTCGCCATTGGGCGGGACCAGCCGCAAACGATTGACCGCGTCGGCGATGGGGACGTGGCGGACCTGATAGTTTTGATAGCTGACCATCGATCCGAAGTGTCGTTCGTTGACTAGCTGCACTGCTTTCACTCCGAATCGGGTGCCGAGAATTCGATCGAGCGTTGTCGGCGCGCCACCGCGTTGCAAATGACCAAGCACACAGGTGCGGGTTTCTTTCCCGGTGCGCGCCGCAATCTCATGCGCCACGATGTCGCCGATTCCGCCCAGGCGAAACTCGCCTTCTTTCGTTTCGCGTTTAACCTGCTGTCCATCCTTTGGGCGCGCGCCTTCTGCGACAACGACCAGCGAACTCAGATCCCCGGCGGTATCACGCGCGCGAATGGCGTCGGCCACTCTGTCGAAATCGAATGGAATTTCCGGAATCAAGATGACATCAGCGCCACCCGCGATACCACCGTGCAGAGCGATCCAACCGGCGTGTCGCCCCATCACTTCCACCACCATGGCGCGCTTATGGCTCGTGGCCGTGGTATGGAGACGATCGAGCGCGTCCATCACCGCCGCCACCGCGGAATCGAAACCGAAGGTCATGGCCGTGGCTTCAAGATCGTTGTCGATCGTCTTCGGCACGCCGACGCAATTGATTCCAGCCTCTTGCAACTGCAAGGCGGTCGTCATGGAGCCATCGCCGCCAACGATGATGAGTGCTTCGACGCGCGCTTCATTTAGAACTTTGCGTGCTTTCTCGATTACTTCGGCCGCCACCACAGCACGATCTCCCGCGCCAATCTTGGCAACGAAGTGTCCGCGGTTGGTGGTACCGATGAGCGTTCCACCCAGTGCCATGATATTTTCAGTGCACTTGCGATCCAAGATGGTGAAATCACCCGGCGGCAATAACCCTTCGAAGCCATCACGGAATCCAAGCACTTCCCAACCAAGTTTATCGGCCGCGAGCGCGGCACCACGCAAGACCGCATTGAGCCCGGGACAATCGCCGCCGCTGGTAAGAATACCGATCCGCGTTTTCATCCGCGGAAAGGTTACAGCATCTTTTTCGGATCGACCAGTCGACCGGCAGCGGCCCATTGATCGTAAAGTTGCCAACCTTGGCGGACGAGTCGCTCGCCATCTCCAAATCGATCGTTACTACCAAGAATTACGACGATGAGGTGGCGTGGAAAAATGGTGGCGTTGTCGCCATTCTTGATTACTTCGGCGGCGCGATTAGCCGAAAGAATCAGGCACTCACCAGCACGAGCGGTCTGGCCGGTTTTGACGCCATCGATTCCGTTGGTGCCCAGCAGATCGTTGCTCGTTTTAAGAAGGGCATGCATTTGTTTGCCGCCGCGGTTGAAGGAAATTTCGCGCTCCTTTTGCGAAACATAAAAGCGAAAGCTCGCCTTGTTCATCGCATAACGGGTGAGTCGCGCGAGATCGATTGCAGTGGAATATGGCATCGGCCGTTCCTTGTAATCGAACCCGCTGGGATTAACAGACCGCGTCCGGTCCATCCCGAGTTGTTTGGCCAGCGCATTCATTTGCGCCACGAAGACGGTAGCTGCGGTGATCTTTGAATTCGATTCTGCTGGCGCGGCCGATTCCAACGTTTCACCGACGCGAATGGCAAGTGCATTGGCAGCAAGATTGTCCGATTGCACCAGCGCCGCGTAGAGCAAATCGCGCAAGGAAACGACGTCACCGACCTGCCAACCCACTTCATTTTTTTCCACGCCGACAAACGCCCCCTGGGAGATTGTTGCCAACTGGCCGAGATCACCGCCTCTCTTTTCCGCCCAATCCAGAACGACACAGGCCGTCGCCACCTTGGTCAAACTGGCGATTTGACGCTTTTCGCGAGCGTTTTGCTCGATCAAAACATAGCCGGTTTGCGAATCGACAACGAGATAGGATGGCGGAATCTGCCCTGCGGCCGCCCTTTGCGGCGCGGCGCAAATTACGCAAATCGCAAACGCGACGAGAAAGAATTTAGTAGTAGAAGCCACGCCCGGAAGAAACCGACAGCACCTTAACCAGCACGACCTGAATTACAATGCGAATCCCGCTCGCCGAGTCGAATTACTCCGGGAGGCTGACGTTGGCGCGCGCACCATAGCGATACGGATTCGTGCTTAATGTCAGATAGACTCGCTCGGCCGCATTTTGCAGATCGAAGTGCAGAGCGCGACCAAGCCCGCTTGCGCGAACGGTTCCGTGTCTTCCCTGAAGCTCACTGCCGCCATACATATCAAACTCGTAGACAACCGAACCGCTCTTAACATCCGTAACGCGGACGTGGAGTGCGAGAACAGATTGGCCGACGCCGAATGACCCTAAAAAGAACCGCCCCACTGGACTGCCGCCATCGACAACATCGAATTCGCCATCAACCAGCCAGCCGATACGGGGCGTTTCGCCGGGTCTGAGAATCCGCGCCGGCGCGATTTTTTCCAATTGTTCCTTGAGATCCTCCGCAAACTCGACCGGCGCGAGAGCCTTCCGGATCGGCATCTCGCCGTCAGTTTGCGCCTGGTCGCCTGTAAATTTCGCGGTATCCACACAGAATGGCCGAATGTAAATTGCATGTGGATTGTAGGCGCCAACACCGCAATTGGCGGTGATCATGCGCACGTGCGATCCGAAATCCTTTGTGTCAGTGGGAGCAGCCACACCGGATCCGCCGACCCGGCTTTTTGTAACGTACATGTCTGCGCAAGAACAGAGCAACAAGCTGGAAGCAATAGCGATAAGAGGTTTCATAATTTTTCGGGCGACCGTCTGCTCTTCCCCAAGAGCCGGCCGGATCGCGTGGCTTCCGTAATGCAACTATCGTGCCGCATGCGAGGTAAAAATGCGGAGGCCGTCCCATAAATACCTGAATGGATGGGATTCTGTCAGCCTTTTATCCGTCGGCGTCGCAGCGTTCCCACCCTCCATCAACCAAATGGCGCGTCCCAGCATTGTCAGATGCCCCTTTACTCGGTGCGCGTGCGCGGACCTTCATTGCGAGCTCGGCTGACGAGAAGACGCATGATTAAGTAGGTCGCAATGGCGCAGGGAACGGCAATGAAGAGTGATCCAATCAGCGCTGGCCAGACCACCCGCAGAAAAAATCCCCAATGCAGGTAATCGCTCACCTGAAAATGAGAAATGCGCAGTCGTTGCGGCGGCGGTCTCTGCAGGATCCAGCACCCCAGCTTGTATTCAACGAAGTAGATTGCGGGCATGGCGAAGATGACGATGTCGTGGAGAGTTACCGCAATCGCGGCCGCCACTTTATTGCATCGACATATCCAGGCGGCTGCAATCGACAAAAGCGTTTTAAATGGATATAGCGGCGTAAACCCAAAGAAAATTCCGATGGCTGAGCCGAGGGCGATGGAATGGGGTGTGTCTGCGATCGTCATCAGGGTCATGTGATGCGCCGCCAGCCAGGCTTTAAAACGAACCAGAGGGCCGGGTAATGGCGGACCGACGCGCGATCTCGGTGCTTCCACCCGATATCCTAGCTCAAAACAATTCCCCCGTCTGTGGAGGCGACGAAACGAGCTGACCCAATGCTTTCCGGAGTCGCAGCGCTGCGTGAGGCGCGTAATCGCGGGCGTTATTGTTAAAAATGACGTGCACTTCCTTTGTGTCGCGAGCCAGTCGCTTGCTTCGCGCGGCCACCTCGTCGATCTCGGCGTCTGAGTAATTGTAATTAAACCGCGCGGCTACCGTCCTACCGGTAATATACGCGCGCGAATCGCGTCCGTGCAGGCGAAGATATGCGGTATCCGAATTAGTAATCGCGCTAAGCTCACTCGGCATAATCGTGAAATGCTTTTCGGGAGGCGCATCGACATTCACAAAAATTGCGTTTCGCTCCCGGAAAAAATCGAGTGTTTTCTTACGCTGCTCGCCTTCTACCCAGTTTCGGTTTCGCAATTCGACCGCGACCCGAAAGTCGCCGGTCAATTGGAGAACGTTTTCAAGCTCATTGAGTTTATGTTTGCGCGGCGAAAAGGCCGGTGACAATTGCAGCAGCAAGACACCCAGCTTTTCTGCACGACGAAGCACTTCCAGGGAAGGTGCAAAAGCCCGTAGCATTTCGCCCATCGTCGCGGTGGTGAGCCCGACTTTCGCGTTCTTGTCCAATCGTAATTTCTTTTGTAGTGCCGGGGGTAGAAGTTTCGCCGAGGTAGAATGGTGTGAGAGCAATTGATGCAGTTTAATATTGAAGACAAAGTCTGGTGGAGTGACATCACACCATCGGCGCACTAGCATCGGGTCAGGCACGGAATAGAAAGTGGAATTGACTTCCACCATGGTGAAATGCTGCGCGTACCAACTGAGCCGATCTGCCGGGCGCATCTTCTTTGGATACCAAAACTCGACGAACCCGGGGTCTGACCAGCTGGCGGTGCCAATAAGGATTTTTCCAGTGGCCATCGCGTCATTGTGCTCGAGGTGAAGAATGTTCTCAATCTTCCTTCGAGGAGGAGATGTTTTTTGTTTGCGCTTCAAACGACGATCTGAGATAGTGAGTTAACGACGCGGGGTGGAGCAGCCTGGTAGCTCGTCAGGCTCATAACCTGAAGGCCGCGGGTTCAAATCCCGCCCCCGCAACCAATTTTCAGGCGAAGTTTGGCGGTCAAACGAAGCTTGCCGTGACCGATCAGCTGCGCAAAATTGCCGCGCCCAATTTCAAATCGCGATCCAGCGTAGCTCAGTGGTAGAGCGGTCGGCTGTTAACCGATTGGTCGTAGGTTCGAATCCTACCGCTGGAGCATTGCAGAACTACCACACTGTCCGAGCCCACAAGAACAAAACAAGAGCGTCCCGAATTCGGAATGGCGGTGTTCCACAAGCGGGTCAATCAAACCATTCGCCTCGAAAGTTCTAGAACCCTTAACTGCTCTCTATCAGCGAATTATAGCTTTCCATGGGCCATTGGCCCGGTACTTGCAGAGCCGAATCCGTTGAAGGAGGCCTAATGTTAAATCGGATTTGTTGGCTGTTGCTAGTTACTTGTTGGGTTAATGGTACTTCATGGGCGGTGGACAATCCCTTCGTAGGCAAATGGAAGGTGAACCCTTCCAAGAGCAAACTCACCGACGAAATGAAGGTTGAGGTCGTGGGTGAAAACAAATATGCCTTCACCTTTGGTCCCGGTGCAGTCGACACGATCGTAGCCGACGGGACTGATCAGCCAGCCATGCAGGGCACCACACTGTCCGTTACGATGGAGGGACCGAACAACTGGAAGGTCGTCCGCAAGAAGGAGAGCCGCACGACCATCATGGCGAATTGGACGCTCTCGGCAGACGGCAAAACGCTCGATGACGACCTCACAGCTTACCAGCCCGACGGTTCACCAACAAAGGTGCACTTTACCTACCAGCGATCCGCGGCGGGCTCAGGTTTTCCGGGCACTTGGGATAGCGCGAGCGCAGAGGTGGACTCGAGCATCGAGCTCGAGATCCAGCCATACGAGGGTGACGGCCTTTCATTTAGCTGTCCCGCGCTGCAATTCGATCGGAAAACCAAGTTCGATGGGAAGGATTATGCGCGCACCGGTCCGAATGTGCCGCCTGGCACTACATCTTCTGGCCGTCGTGTGAACCAGCGCAGCCTGGAAATCACAAGCAAATTGCAGGGCAAGATTATGGGCACCCAGCAAATCGAGGTTTCTACAGATCTAAAAACCTTGACCATGACAATACGCCAGGCCGGTGTAAAGGAGCCTAAGTACCTTCTGGTGTTTGAACGGGAATAGAAGTCTGAGACTCAGCGCGAACGACTTCGCATCGATTCCATGGAGACCGCTAACTTCGATCGTGGAGATACTGTTACGTTAGCGATAGATGTAATACAAAACCCAGAGCGTGTTTTGAAGAAGATTGAGAGAAAGCGGCCCCACCGTTGCGGAAGGAACGGCGTGGCAACAGAGTAAGATTTTCCCGCAGCTTACACGGCTCGAACGCGCTTCCGTCGACTTTGCCCGTCCGTTTCACTGTCAGCAAGATTGCCAGCAAAAAGCAGTGCAAAAGTCGCGTGAGTAATTGACGAGCCCGCTTGATTACTCAGGTGTATAGCGTTTAAATCGCGTCAAACTACGGGGAAGACACGGCCGAATCCTACGGCGTTGTGTTGCTCGGCGCCTGCAAGGCGACGAGTCTTTGGAAACGCGGATCGGTTCCCAGCGGATCCCACATAGGGTCCAGCTTCAGCATCGCTACTGTGACTCCATTCGGAGTGCTCAGCGAACGGTCAATAAGCTGAAGCGCCTGATCGGTTTCGCCTGTCCAGGCGTAGATTTGAGCGAGCGCAACTGTCATCTTTGGCCCATCAAGGGCATCCTGAGATTCGGGCAGAAGTTCGACGGCGCGTCTGCCTTCGGCGATAGCCCCGTCCTTCTCACCAAGCCCCGCCAGAATCATGCCGAGGATTACGTGCCGCGACGCATCACTCGGACCTTCCCGCAAGGCCTTTTCTGCAACGGGTCGAGCGCGTTTGAAGGCAACGAGCGCCTTCTCTTTATCTTTCGAAAAGGTATGAATCGCGCCCTCAAAAAATTCTCTTGGCTTATCGTCGTGAAAAACATCTTGAGGCGATTGCTTTAGAAGTGCGAGAGCGTCCGGGAATTTTCGTTGCAACAGCAAAAGCTGCATCCGTGCGAATGTGACGAGACCGTCTGGATCGACACCTGTTGGAACTTGCGTTAACTCCTTCTCCGCCACGCTGAGATCTCCCTTCCAATCAACCGCAAGCATTGCCTTCTCCGCGCGCGCACCAAATGATTTGGGCGCAGCTTCGATCGCACGGTCTAAAATCTTGTCTGCAGCTTCAAAATTTCTGGTGGCGTAGTAATTGTCGGCAAGATTTTGGAGAATCCAGGCGTCCTTGGGGCTGACGGACGCCGCTCTCTCCATATTCGCAGTGGACTCTTTCCATTTGCCTTGGCGACGCTCGATCGCACCAATCGCCATATAAACTTCCGCCGAGTTTGGTAAACTCAGTTTCGCAATAGCGAATTCGTGGAGCGCTGCCTGATAATCACGCTCGCAGTAATAATGATAAAATCCGAGTGCAAGATGCCCTTCGGGCAAATCCGGCTGCAAACGAATCGCTGTCTCCGCCGCGGCACGCGCTTTTTCCTTTCGCGCAGGTGTTTTATCGAAATCGTGATAAGCCCAATCGTGGACCCGTGCCAGTCCGGCAAACGCTCCCGCGAAGTTCGGATCCAGTGTAGTTGCGCGCTCGAAAAGTTGCTCTGCCTTTTCCGTGTTGGCGCGAAACGTGCCATCCGGGCGATAGAACAATTCGTGGGCTTCAACAAAGGCCAGATAAGCTTCGCTGTTTTCCGTGGGCCTGCGCTCGATTTGCGCCTTCTCCATTGGTGAAAGTTTCGCCTGCAATTCGCGCACGATTTGTTGTGCCAGATCCGTTTGAATGGCAAACACATCAGTTAAGTCGCGATCGTAATCTTCGGCCCAAAGGTGCTCATCCGTATCAGCGTTAATCAATTGCACATTTACGCGCACCCGATTACCGATGCGCCGAACACTGCCTTCGAGAATGGTACCCACGCCCAGAGCCTTTCCGATTTCACGAACGTTCGACGTTTTCCCCCGATATGGCATAACCGACGTGCGGGAGATCACCTTTAGATCGCCTATCTTCGACAAATTGGTAAGGACGTCATCCTGAATACCGTCTGCAAAATAGGCGTTGTCTTGTTCGGCGCTTAGATTCTCAAATGGCAGCACCGCAATCGACTTATCGATCTTGCGCGCAGAGACTCCCGGCAGGAGAAAGAATCCGGCGGCAGCGGAAATGATCACGCCACTTGCAAGAAGCATGATTATGTTACGGCGACGATGCGATCGCGGTCCCGCAATCGTCGGAGTTGCCTGAATACCCTGCGCCGTAATGTCATACGCCCAGGCAAGAATGAGCGCGATCGGAAAGCCCAGCAACAACAGCAGGATTACCAGGCGCAATGCCCAGTTTGGCAATTCCCACGCCGGCAACGCTGCCGAAGCAAGCTGGATGATTCCACCCGCCGCGATGACATAAGCCACCGCCACCCGATAAACCTTTCGCCGTTTCACCTCCTCCAAGAAACCGCTCATATGGAGAGACTGGGTTTGCATGGGACGACGCTGCAAGGGCATAGGTTGGACAAAAAAAGTGCCTGAAGTGTTCACTTCACGCCTTGCCGTTGCTCGACGGCAATCATTTTGCCAGAGGGTAGCGCTGGATTGCGAAACGCACCGAATTAATGATTAGCCGCGGCGAGCGACTTTGGTTAGAAATATGGAAGCGACTTCACTTCACATTTCCCGCCTACTTGGGAGCCAGTTCGGCAACGATTTTCTCGAAGCGCGGATCGCCGCGGAGCGGGTCCCAGAAGGGCAACGACTTTAATGCGCCGTAGGTGACTATGAGCGATGCGGATGGGGCGCGGAGGCCGATTTCCAGTTGCTGCAAGCCTAGGTCCTTCTCACCTGTCCACGCCGCGATGACCGCAAAGTACTGGATCATGGCGCTGCCATTCATCGAATCTTTTTCCACCGGAAGAAGTTCGAT
>Ga0207683_10005872_pt1 | contig 10527 bp, 7 predicted proteins | sample KBSM73metaG_FD_184333 | JGI IMG/M metagenome (GOLD analysis project Ga0207683, IMG submission 184333) | Miscanthus rhizosphere microbial communities from Kellogg Biological Station, Michigan, USA - KBS M7-3 metaG (SPAdes) (version 2) | ecosystem: Host-associated > Plants > Roots > Rhizosphere >...
TGTCCCGCCAGGGCGAGGGTTTCCACCAGAGCCTCCAGGCAGGCCGGCGATCGATTGTGACCAGCCTGTCCGCCCGCGGGGGACGGGCCTAGTGATGTCGGTCATGACCGGCCGGGACCAAAGTCCTTTATTTCCGAACGGGCCGGGCTGTGTGCCCCGGCGGCCAGCTCACGCAACCGACGAAGAAAAGGTCCTGCTGATACACAGCACGGAAAGAATCCACCACTTGCGTGAACCCGTGGACCCTTTTCCTGCTTCACGTCGCGAGGCATAACAATTGGGCCAGGGTCAGCAGCTTGTCCAGGTGCGGGGTCGCTGCCATTCCGGCGACCATTTTCTGGACGTCGCGGTAGAGAACGGGCAGCTCGGTGTCCTTGGTCATTCTCGAATGCGGGGCCAGGGCCACGGTGCCCAAGGTTCCCCGCAGCTGCCCTTGCCAGTACAGGACCGCGATCACCGGGGGGACGATAGTGAAGATCATCTTCAGCGCCCGCGGCTGAACCGCCACCCCCTGGCTGGCTAGGGCCCGGAACCCCTCACCCGCGGCCCTGACCATCGTGGCCACGCGCTCCCGGTCCGCCGCGAGCTTGACGGCATCGCCGCCGCAGGAATTGATCGACGCGCACGTCGCCGCGATAAAGACAGCGTGGGTCTTGAGCCACCCGTCGATATCAGCGGTCGTGCTCACCGCGAAGCCCGCGGACCTGAAGACCGCCCCGGCTATGTCCTCCCGGCCCTGCTGCCGCCCCAGGGTCGTCGGCTGCTGCGGAATCTCGATGTAGGAGATGGCACCGTCGTCCCGGCGGTACCCGCCGACGCCGGGGAAACCGAAAAGCGTCCGGTCGTGGCCGACGATGTCGCTGACGTGGGCCAGGTCCAGCGAGTTGTTCTGCATCATGACCACCAGGCGGGCCGGCAGGCCCGCCAGCGCAGGCAGTATCTCGTCCACCTGATCACGCCGCACCGTCACCAGGGCCAGCTCGAACGAGCGATCCGGGCCGACCTCACCGGTCATCTCCACCCGGACCGGGACCCCTTGGATTGGTGGATCCGGCCGGGCCTCGTTGACCAGGGTGATGCCATCCTGGATCAGGGTCTGCAAGGTCTGGTGGCGCGCCAGCACGGTCACCTCGTGCCCGGCCTCGTGCAGCCGGGCCGCGTAGATCTGGCCGATCACGCCGGCCCCGACGATGAGAATCTTCATGTCTGGTCCCGTTCGCCGGTCACGCTTGCTCCCGACCCGATTCGTAAAAAAATGATGATTCCGAACGGGCCGTGGTGACGGCGCTCAGCAAGCGTGTCACCACGGCCCGTTCCGAACCTAAGATCAGACCTGGCTGCCCGTCGTTGATGCGGGGACCGGGGTCCGTCCGTTGGCGGGATGGCCGCCGAGGATCTCGGCTGCCGGCGAGACTCGCCGGGCGTGCATCAGGCCAAGCCCGCTGAGCAGCAGCATGACCGCGCCGGCGACGAACGCGGCGATCGCGGCGATCCCGGCGATCGTGCCCATGGTGCCGAAGGCGTAGGCGTTGAGCAGCAGGCCGCGCAGGGTCTCGCCCTTGAACACCGTGGCGACCTGGGCGGTCAGCTTGGCGTTATCGGGCTGGGCGATGGACAGGGCGGAGAGCTGCGCGTAGGTCTTGCCGCCGCCGATCTCCTTGAGGTGATTGGCGATGAAGTGGTCGGCGTAGACCTCGGCCTGGGCGCCGGTGGTCAGCTGCTGGCCCCCGTATTGCCGCATCGCGGCGAACTCGGGGGCGGCGACCGCCTTGCTGTTCGCGGGCGGGAAGAAGATCTGCTGGGCGGCGAGCTGGGAATGCACTTCGTTCCCGATGTAGCTGTGAGCCCAGGTGAGCAGCCCGCCGGCTGCGATAAGCGTGACCGCGAGGAACAGGCCTGCGGTGGCCATCAAGATGTCGAAGGTTATGCGTCTCATAGCGATTCTCCTAATGGGGGTGTTCCTGTCCGGATGCCAGCGGCCTGACGAGCTGATGCGGGCGGCCGTCAATGGCACTGGGCAGGTCGCGGCGGGGAAATAGTTTTCCGCGCGGAGTCGCCGTTCCTTCGGTTTTCGGCGTCCTGGCCGACACTGCCGAATATGATGAAAAATCCGGGCCTTGCCGTGCAGCCGCATACATTACGCGGGTGCAGCTGCCGGGGTCCGGAGCAACATTTTCTATATTACTACACTTTTCCGTTTTTCCTAATTGTCGAATTTGCCGGTGGTGCGGATGTGAACAAAATTATGCACCATCCCCTACCGGCTCACGACATGGTGATCGGGCTGATAGCGGGGTAGCCATCTGGTGCGGTCTATGGCCTGATCGATCTGGTCATCGGTAAGCGCGGGCGCGACGGCATCGGCGACTGCGGCCTTGGCGACGGCTCGTGCCACGGCTGTTGCGGTGCCGGCGAGCTGAGCACGGTCCGGGAGCAGGGTCCCGTGCGGGTCGTGCCGGATCGTGGCGGCGTCACCGACGGCGGCGGCCGCCGCGGTCATCATGGCGTCGGTGATGCGGGTTGCGCGCACGGCGGTCACGGCCAGGCCGACTCCGGGGAAGATGTAGATGTTGTTGCACTGGGCGACGGGGATACTGGCGTCGCCGACCCGCATCGGCGGGAACGGGGATCCGGCAGCGACCAGCGCGCGGCCTTCGGTCCAGTCGGCGAGATCTTGCGGCCGGGCTTCGCTGCGGCTGGTCGGGTTGGACAGCGGCATGATGACCGGCCGTCTGGCGTGCGCGGCGATGCGGCGCACGACCTGTTCGGTGAAGGCCCCGCTCGCGGTCGACAGGCCGATGAGCGCGGTCGGGTGCACCGCGTCGATCACGTCGGTGAGGCCGGCTGGCCGGCCAGGTTCGGTGCCGGGCACGGCGCCCGGCGGCTGGGCGAGACGGCGCTGCGCCGGGTCCAGGTCCGGGCGGTCTGTGGTGAGCAGGCCGTTGATGTCGACCACGCAGATCCTGGCGCGGGCGCCCTGCTCGGACAGGCCGTCGGCCGCCATCGACCGCACGACCTGCTCGCAGACCCCGATGCCCGCCGACCCGGCGCCGAGCATCACCACCATCTGGTCGCGTAGCCGCGACCCGGTGGCCGCTGCGCCCGCGGACAGGGCGGCCAGGACCACGGCAGCGGTGCCCTGGATGTCGTCGTTGAAGCTGAGCAGCTGGTCGCGGTAGCGCTCCAGGATCGGCAGGGCGTGCGGGGTGGCGAAGTCCTCCCATTGCAGCAGCACACCGGGCAGTTCGGCGCGCACGGCCTGGACGAACCGGTCGACGAAGTCGTCGTAGCGGGCGCCGTCGATCCGGTGGTGCCGCCAGCCGAGGTACAGCGGGTCGTCCAGGAGTCCGGCGTTGTCGGTGCCGGCGTCGAGGAGGACCGGCAGGGTACGCGCCGGGTCGAGGCCGCCCAGCGCCGTGTACAGCGACAGCTTGCCGATCGGGATGCCCATGCCGCCGATGCCCTGGTCACCCAGGCCCAGAATCCGTTGCCCGTCGGTGACGACGATGACGTCGACCTCCCGCCGGGGCCGGTTGCGCAGGATCTCCCCGATGCGGTCGCGGTCGGGGTAGGCGATGAAAAGGCCGCGCGGACGGCGGTAGATCTCGCTGAAGCGCTGGCAGGCCAGTCCGACCGTCGGGGTGTAAAGGACCGGCAGCATCTCCTCGATGTGGTCGGACACCAGCCGGTAGAACAGCGTCTCGTTGGTGTCCTGCAGCGCGCGCAGGTTAATGTGCCGGGCGACGTCGGTGGGCTGCTCCTGGTAGGCCCGGTACCTGCGGTGCGCCTGCTGTTCCAGCGTCTCCACCACAGCCGGCAGCAGGCCGCGCAGGCCCAGGCCTGAGCGTTCTTCCTCGGAGAACGCGGTGCCCTTGTTCGTCAGCGGATCCTCAAGCACCCGGACCCCGGAACCTTGATCGACGCTCATGACCCCTCCGTTCCTTCCCGATTCGCTCGGAGCTGCGACGTTGCCACGGCCCGGCGGGTGAGGCCGTAGCGTGCCCGCTGTCCGTTGAGCCGCCAGAGGCCTTGCGGCGAGCATGTGGGAGGTGCGCCACCGTCACCTCGGCGCTCACGCCAGGTCGGCCGGTCGGAAGCGGCACGGCCGTACCGACCGGTGGTGACTGTGCAGGTTCATTTTGCCGGCAGATGCTGGCCGTAGCGGTGAATGCGTCCGCAGGCCGAAGGTCCCCGGCCTCGGTACCAAAGTCTCGCTTCAGCGGCGAGTCGCCCGTCTATATTTCAGCCGCGTACGTACTCGCCCGGGGCGTCGCCGAGGGCGGGGTGCCGTTTGCTGCCCAAGGGCGGCGGCTTGACGTGCGCTCCGGCCCGGACGTCAGACCACGCGGTCCAGTCTTCCCACCATGAGCCCTTGTGCTTGCTGGCCGCGGCGCGCCAGGTGTCCGGGCTGGCCCCGGCGTAGTCACCCGCCTCGTACCAGGCCTTGGGGCCGGGCGGGTTGACGATGCCGGCGATGTGGCCGCCGCTGGACAGCACGTAGCGGACCTCGCCGCCGAGCAGACCCCCGGTCTTGTAGGACCCATGCCAGGGCACGATGTGGTCGTTGATCGCGCCGACGGCGTAGGTGTCGCTGGTCACTGAGGACAGTGATAGCCGCTGCCCGGCTAGCTCGAGCTCCCCGGCGACCAGCTCGTTGCGCATGTACAGGGACCGCAGGTAGAACGAGTGCATGGCGGCCGGCATCCGGGTGCTGTCGCCGTTCCAGGCCAGGATGTCGAACGCCGGCGGGTCCTGGCCCATCAGCCAGCTGGAGACCACGTAATTGAAGATGAGGTCGTTGGCGCGCAGCAGGTCGAAGGTGCCGGCCATCTGGCTGCCCTCCAGCACGCCCTCGGCCGCCATCTGCCGTTCCAGCCGGGCCACGGTCTTCTCGTCGGTGAACGCGCCCAGGACCCCGGGTTCGCTGTAGTCCAGCAGGGTATTGAGCAGCGTGATCGACCCGATCCGGTCGTCGCCCTTCTCCGCCAGGTACGCCGCGAGCATGGCGGTCAGCGCGCCGCCCAGGCACAGCCCGATGATGTCGGTCCTCGGCGCGCCGGTAATCTCGGCGATGACGTCCATGGCTTCCCCCGGGCCGTGGATCAGGTAGTCATCCAGGGTCACCCCGCTCATGGACGCGCCTGGGTTGCGGTAGGAGATCGCGAACACGGTTCGCTCGTGCTGCACGGCCCATTCCAGGAAGCTGCGGCCCGGCGCGAGGTCCATGACGTAGTACTTGTTGATCCACGGCGGGCTGGCCAGCACCGGCACCGCGCGGACGTTGGGTGTCTGCGGCGCGTACTGGATCAGCTCCATCAGCTCGTTCCTGAACACCACCTGGCCCGGGGTCGCGGCGAGGTTCTCGCCGATGGTGAACGGCCGTGTGTCGACCTGGCGCGGCCGACCGCCGTTGTTGAGCAGGTCATCGGCGAAATGGCCAGCCCCGGCGGCCACGCTGGCCCCGGCGGTTTCCAGCGCCCGCTTGAGCGCGGCCGGGTTCGTGGCCAGGAAATTCGTCGGCGCGGCCGCATCGAGCAGGAAACCGGCCGCGAGCGCGGCCTTGGCGTCATCGAGCGGGTCCCCCGCCCCGGCCGCAAGGACGTCGGCCACCAGACGGGACGCGGCCAGGTGCGCCTGGCGGACGGCGAAGAACGCCGGGTTGGCCGTCCACGCCGGGTCGGCGAACCGCTTATCCCCAGCTGGCACCGGAACCGGCGGCGGCGCGTCCACGCCCAGCCAGCGGGCCGCGGCCACCGGCCCGGCGAGCGCAAGGCTGGTCGAGTAACGCAGCGCCGCGGTCCCCATCGCGCCAGGCTTCCGCGCGGCACGCCGCAGCACCGCCAGCGTCGACGCGCCCAGCCCCGCCGCATCCGCCGAGGCGAACAGGTCGGCCTCGGGACCCAGCACTGACGCGGCGGACTCTCCGGCCTGCCACGCCGTCTCCTGCGTGCTCATCTCCACTGACCTCCTAGGTCGCCAGGGATGGGGGCTGCGCATGACCCCTACTGGCGCGGTGGCCTGGGGTCTTCAGCACCAGTTAGATCCGTTCGAAAACCGCGGCGATGCCCTGGCCGCCGCCGATGCACATCGTGACCAGCGCGTACCTGCCGCCGGTGCGGCGCAGCTCGTAGAGGGCCTTGACGACCAGGATGGCGCCGGTGGCGCCGAGCGGGTGACCCAGGGAGATGCCGCTTCCGTTCGGATTGGTCCGTTCCGGCGGCAGGCCGAGCTCGGCGGCGACGGCGAGGGCCTGCGCCGCGAACGCCTCGTTCACCTCGAACACGTCGATGTCATCCACTTTCAGGTCGGCGCGCTCAAGAACCTTGCGCACCGCGGGTACCGGCCCGATGCCCATCACGCGCGGCTCGACCCCAGCGTGGCTGTAGGCGACGAGCCTGCCCAGCGGCTGGCAGCCGTGCTGCCCGGCATAGTCCTCACCGGCCAGGATCACGGCCGCCGCGGCGTCGTTGACGCCGGAGGCGTTGCCCGCGGTGACCGTCCCTTCCCGGGCGAAGGCCGGCTTCAGCCTGGCCAGGTCAGCCGCGGTCACACCGGGCCGGATGTGCTCGTCGGTGTCGACGGTCGTGGTGCCCTTCCGGCCGGGGACCTGGACCGGCGTGATCTGCTCGGTGAAGTACCCCGCCTCGACCGCGGCGGCCGCCCGCCGGTGGCTCTCGGCGGCCAGCGCATCCTGGTCTTCCCTGGATACGTGGTAGTCGGCCGCCACGTTCTCCGCGGTCACGCCCATGTGACAGCCGTCGAACGGATCGGTCAGCGCGCCGACCATGGCGTCGACGACGGTGCCGTCTCCCATCCGCTGGCCCCATCGCATGCCGGGCAGCCAGTACTGCGCGCGGCTCATGGACTCCGCGCCGCCGGCCACCGCGACGTCGCAGTCGCCGAGCTTGATCGCCTGGGCCGCGGACACGATCGCCTGCAGCCCGCTGCCGCACAGCCGGTTAACGGTGAAGGCCGGGGTCTCGACCGGGAGGCCGCCGTTGACCGCCGCGACCCGGCTGAGGTACATGTCACGGGGCTCGGTATGGATCACGTGGCCGAAGACCGCGTGACCGACATCGTCCGGCTGCACGCCTGCCCGGCTTACCGCCTCACGCACGACGGTCGCGGCCAGATCGCAGGGCGGGACGGCGGCGAGGCCGCCTCCGTATTTGCCGATCGCGGTCCGCGCGGCGGACAGCACCAGCACATTCCTGTCATGTTCCATGATCACTTTCCTCACATGTCCAGGCCGCCGTTGACGGCCCAGATCTGCCCGGTGATGTAGGCGGACGCGTCGGCCGCCAGGAAGGCGACCACCCGGGCGATCTCCTCAGGCACGCCGAGGCGGCCGACCGGGATCTGGGCCCGGATCCGGTCCAGCACCTTGTCCGGGATGGTCGCCATCATGTCGGTGGCGATATAGCCGGGCGTGACTGCGTTGACGGTCAGTCCGATCCCGTCCCCGACCGGGCGCCCCGCCCGGCTGAGCTGGAAGAGAGTCTCCCTGGCCAGCGACTTGGTCAGGCCGAACAGGCCGGACTTGGAGGCGGCGTAGTTGACCTGGCCGATGTTGCCGGTCTCGCCGATGGCCGAGGACATGTTGATGATCCGGCCGGTGCCGCGCTCGATCATATGTTCGACCCCGGCCTGGGCCATGAAGAAGGCGCCGGACAAGTTGACCGCGATGACCTTCTGCCAGTCCTCGTCGGTCATCTTGGCCACGGTCCGGTCGATCGTGATGCCGGCGTTGTTCACCAGGATGTCGACCTGGCCCTGCTGGTCGATCACCTCGTGCAGCACCCGGCGGCAGTCATCGGCATTGCCGATGTTGCCCTCGTGAATGGTGACCCGCAGGTCTGGATGCTCCGCGCTAACATCGGCTAGGAATTTCTCCGCGGCCTCGTGATCGTGCCAGAAGCCGGCCGCGACGTGCGCGCCCTGGTCGGCCAACTCATGGCAGATGGCGGCGCCGATGCCGCGGGTGCCGCCGGTAACCAGCGCCACCCGCCCCTCGACTAGGCCTGGCCGGGTCCCTCGTGGTTGCTCGTGCCTCTCCAGTGAGGTTGTCATAACTTACTTCCTGTCTCCGGCGTGGTAGTGAATCCCTTGTCGTCCTGCGCGGTGGCCTGCTGTAGCTTGGCCAGCACGGACGCGTCGCGAAGGGTGGTTGCGTCGCCGGGATTGCGGCCCTCCGCGATATCGCGCAGCAGCCTGCGCATGATCTTGCCGGACCGGGTCTTGGGCACGTCCTCGGCCCAGATGATCCGCTTCGGCCTGGCGAGTTTGCCGATGCGCTCGGCCACGTGCAGACGCAGCGCATCCTCGAGCACGGGCTCGGCGGATACGCCGGCGCGCAGCGTGACATAGGCCACGACCGACTGGCCGGTGAGCTCGTCGCTGACCGCGATGACCGCGGCTTCGGCCACCGCCGGGTGGGCGACAAGCGCCGACTCGATCTCGGCGGTGGACAACCGGTGGCCGGAGACGTTGATGACGTCGTCGATCCGCCCGGTGATCCAGAAGTAGCCGTCCTCGTCCCGGCGCGCGCCGTCGCCCACGAAGTAGACGCCAGGGCCGAACCGGTCGAAGTAGGTCGATACGAACCGGTCGGGATCGGCGTAGAGGGTCCGGAGCATGCTGGGCCAGGGCTGGGTCAGCACCAGCAGGCCGCTGCCTTGTTCAACCTCGCCGCCCGCGTCGTCGAACAGCGCTGCGGACACGCCAGGCAGCGCACGGGTGACCGAGCCCGGCTTGGTATTGGTCAGGCCGGGCAGCGGCGAGATCATGATCGCGCCGGTCTCGGTCTGCCACCAGGTGTCGACAATCGGACAGCGCTCGGCGCCGATGACCGTGTGGTACCACAGCCAGGCCTTGGGGTTGATCGGCTCGCCGACGGAACCGAGCAGCCGCAAGCAGGACAGGTCATGCTTGGCGGGGTACTGGGCGCCCCACTTCATGCAGGCGCGGATCGCGGTGGGGGCGGTGTAGAAGATGGAGACGCGGTACCGCTCGATGATGTCCCACCAGATGTCCTTGCCCGGATAGTCGGGTGCGCCTTCGAACATCACCGACGTGCAGCCGTTGGCCATCGGGCCGTACACGACATAGGAGTGGCCGGTGATCCAGCCGACGTCGGCGGTGCACCAGAAGACGTCACGCTCCGGGTCCAGGTCGAACACCATGGCGGTGGTGGTGGCGACACCGGTCAGGTATCCGCCGGTGGTGTGCACGATGCCCTTCGGCTTGGCCGTGGAGCCGGATGAGTACAGCAGGAACAGCGGGTGCTCGGCTTCCATCGGCTCCGCCGGGCACTGGGGGTCAGCGCCGGACAGCAGGTCGTGGTACCACACGTCACGGCCGGGCCGCATGGGGCACGGCGAGCCCGCAGACCGGACGACGACAATGGTCTGCAGGGTGGCCAGGTCGTTGACGGCATCGTCGACGGCTACCTTGACCGGGGCTGTCTTCCCCTTTCGGCGGGCACCGTCGGCGGTGATCAGCGCCTTCGCGGACGACACCTCGAGCCGCTCCCGCACCGCGGACGGAGAAAACCCGCCGAAGACCACGTTGTGCGGTGCACCGATCCTGGCGCAGGCCAGCATCGCCACGACGACCTCGGGGATCATCGGGAGGTAAATCCCGACCACGTCCCCCTTCTTAACGCCGCGAGCCTTCAGCCCGTTCGCGAGTCGCTGCACGTCGGTCAGCAATTCCGCATAGGTCAGGTCGCGCTGCTCACCCTCCTCGCCGTGCCAGTGGAAGGCCACCCGGTCGCCATGGCCGGCCTGAACGTGCCGGTCGAGGCAGTTGTACGACGCATTGAGCGTCCCGTCGGCGAACCACCGGTAGAACGGCGGGTTGCTGTCGTCGAGCACCGTAGCGAACGGGGCATCCCAGTCCAGCCGCTGCCGGGCCTGGCCGGCCCACCAGGCTTGCGGGTCGGCCGCTGCTTGCTCGTACACGGCGGCGTCGGCGACCTTGGCCTGCGCTGCGAACTCGGTCGGCGGCGCGAAGTCCGGTGCCTGGAGCAGCTGTTCAAGTCGCTCTTCTGCCGGGGTTGCTGGCATGAACATTAACGGGACTCCTCGTAGCTAGGTGCGTAACGCTAGGTCCCGTCGCATTAGCAGGCACCTGCTATTGGTCCCGGCCTCCAGGGTCTTAAGGCCCTGTGCATGGTGGTCCTTCGGCAGGCAGGTGACCAAGGTCCCGGGACCTAGGGCCGGTCGACCCTGGGAGCCCGCCTGGCCTCTGGTCGGCTGGTCGGCACCGCGTACGGCGCGGGACGCAAGCCCAACGGCACCGAACTCAGGGGATACCGATGAGCGTGCTTGAACGATCCCGATGGCAATTCAGGATCATCACCGTGTACCACTTCATCTTCGTCCCGCTAACGTCACCCGGCCGGGCACCTCGATCTGGTGCAGCCCTTCGAGCGTGGCGTCGACGGCGACGTGGTTCCGCGCGACCACCTCGGCGCCGCGCCGGCCGTAGGTCTTGGCGATCGCCGCCTTGATCTTGGCGATCGCC
>Ga0207683_10005874_pt1 | contig 10527 bp, 6 predicted proteins | sample KBSM73metaG_FD_184333 | JGI IMG/M metagenome (GOLD analysis project Ga0207683, IMG submission 184333) | Miscanthus rhizosphere microbial communities from Kellogg Biological Station, Michigan, USA - KBS M7-3 metaG (SPAdes) (version 2) | ecosystem: Host-associated > Plants > Roots > Rhizosphere >...
GGACCGCCGACCCCCTACACGCGTTCGACAGCGCACAAGGCGGGGTGGCAATTCCGCATTCCTCTCCAGCACCGGACAGGAAACGGGTACGTTCACAGCAGCCAATTCTGCAGTGAGGACGAAGCAGCCGACACCCTTCTCAAGAACCTCGACGGCCCAGCGCGTAGTGACCCAAAGCTCCTCAAATTCGCCAGTGGGAAGCGTCGCAAGCTGTGGGATCGGAACGTCATTGCCGTCGGACTCGCGGGAGGATTTCTTGAGCCGCTGGAATCGACTGCGATTTACCTAATCCAGTCCGGCATCAATCGTTTGATGAACCTGTTTCCGACCGCCGATTGCGATCCCGTGCTGCAAGACGTCTACAACGCTCAGATCGATTTCGAATATGAGCGCATTCGGGACTTCTTGATCCTGCATTACCATGCGACGACGCGCGATGATTCCGAGTTCTGGAATTACGTGCGCACGATGAGCGTTCCCGACCGCCTGAAATCAGTGATGGAATTATTCGCTGCCAATGGACAGTTTTTTCGCGATGGCGACGAGTTGTTCACCCTTATCAGTTGGGTGCAGGTAATGCTGGGGCAGGGGATTCACCCGCGCGCCTATCATCCCGCCGTCGATTGGGTCGCGGATGCGGACACGCTCGCTTTGGTCGATCATGTCGGGAAAGTGTTGGAAGCGAACGTTCGGTTGATGCCTCCGCACGAGGCGTTCATCGAGCGATGCTGCGCAGCAAAGAGTCCTCAGTTTCAAGTCAGCGAAAGCCACAAATTCTGACTTTTCGAGCAGGCATTCAGCGTGTGCGTTGTTCCTCTTGGGAGGCTGCAGTGAAGCCTCAGCTGCAACGTATTGGTACCAGTCAAAGTCCCGTTGTCATTGTCGACAATTTCACCGGGGACGCCGAAGCGGTCGCACGCATTGCGGATTCGCTTGCGCCGTTTCCGCCGATCAAGGGGAACTATTATCCGGGCGTTCGCCGAATGATCGGCGAAGCAGATCGGCAGGCTTTCTCCTATGTGATGAACGCCTGTGAGAGAGCCGGGCCGTTCATCGGAGGAGGGTTTGGGGTCGGTGGGTTCGACCTCCACGAGGCGAGCTTTTCGGTAGTGACGATGCGTCCGGACCAGCTTCAGGAAGTACAGCGCAGGCCGCATTTTGATTCATCCGACCAGAATCTGTTGGCGCTGCTCCATTATCTACGGGTCCCGCCTGAATCCGGGACAGCTTTCTATCGGCATCGGTCGACTGGCATCGAACGCATCACCAATGGAAATCTCAACCGTTTCCTCGAGGCTTCAGAACGAGAGTTGGAAATCCATCCTCCCGGTCTCGGATATATGGCTGGATCGGACGACTTCTTTGAGCAGATTGCACACATCGAGGCAGTACCTGATCGGCTCATCATGTATCACGGCAGCCTGCTTCACTCCGGTGTTATTCCTGCCGGAATGAATTTCAGCGCTCACCCGCAACAGGGCCGCTTGACCGCCAACCTCTTTGTCATTGGGAGGTCCGCATGATCGGATCACGGCAGCAATTTGGCTTATGGTCCGCCGCTATCGCCGCCCTGGCGTCTGCGCCCGCCACCGCCGAACAGCGCACGTACGCCAACCCCGTCGACGTGGATTACCGTTACAATTTTGAGCAGATCAACAATGGCGTCTCGTTCCGCACTGGTGCCGACCCGGTCATCGTTCTTCACAAAGGAGCCTACTATCTCTTCCTGACGCTTGCTGACGGTTACTGGCGCTCGACCGACCTCATCCACTGGACCTTTATCACGCCGAGCCAATGGCCAAATGGCGGGATCGTAGCACCGGCCGTCGCGTCCGACGGTGACCGCTTGATCCTTCAACCCTCAATATCCTTCACCCGGCCGGGATCGATCTATGTCTCGACGGCGCCCGAAACCGGCCGGCTCGACTATCTCGTTCGAGTGATGCCCGACATGCCCGGCGCGGTCGACAAGCTGCCGCAGGAGATGAAGCCGGACGAAGTCCCGCCTGGGCCGTGGGACCCCGGCCTGCTCAAGGACGACGACAACCAATGGTACCTCTATTGGGGATCGTCGAACGTGTTCCCGATCTATGGCCAGAAGATCGCGTTCGAGGATGGCAAACTCATCTACCAGACGCACGCCCAACCGTTGTTCAAGCTCCATCCGGACGAGCATGGCTGGGAGCGGTTTGGGCAGGACCACAGCGGGCTGCTCGCCAACGGACAACCGACCGCGCCCTATGTCGAAGGCGCCTGGATGAACAAGGCCGGCGGCCGTTACTATCTGCAATACGGAGCGCCCGGGACAGAGTTCAACGCCTACGCCAACGGCCTCTATGTATCCGACAAGCCGCTCGGCCCGTTCACCTACGCGCCTTACAACCCCATTGCCTACAAACCCGGTGGGTTCGTCCATGGCGCCGGTCACGGCTCCAGCTTCCAGGACCGGTACGGCAATTGGTGGAACACGGGCACGCCGTGGATCGGCTACAACTGGACGTTCGAACGACGAATCGACCTCATTCCCGGCAAAATCTACGCGGACGGGCAGATGGCGTTCACATCGCGCTTCGCCGACTTTCCTTACTACGTGCCGACTTCAAAAATCGACGATCCCGACAGCCTGTTCACTGGCTGGATGCTTCTATCGTACCGCAAGCCCGCGACTGCTTCATCGACGATGGGGGAATTCGCAGCTCAGCGAGTAACCGACGAAAATCCGCAGACGTTCTGGGTGGCGGCGCAAAACAGGCCCGGCGAGACTCTGACCGTGGACCTTGGCCGGGTTGACACGTTGCGCGCCGTCCAGGTCAATTTCGCCGATTATAAGTCTGGACGATTTGGTGACGCGCCCGACATTTATACCGAGTTCGTCCTGCAGGCGTCTGCGGACGGGCAGCATTGGCAGGAAGTTGCGCGGACGGAGCCGCCGCGGCGCGACCGTACCAATGCCTATTTCGAGCTCGCCCGACCAGTGCGTGCGCGCTTTGTGCGCTACGTTCACGGCCATGTCGGCGCTGCCAATCTTGCGATCAGCGACATTCGTGTCTTTGGCCACGCCGATGGGCGCGCACCGGCCACGCCCGCCGGGCTCTACGCAGTGCGTCACAGTGACCAGCGCGACGCCACAATCCGCTGGGCAAGAGTACCCGACGCAGTCGGATACAATATCCGCTTCGGAATCAGGCCCGACCGTTTGACCCTGACCCACCAGTTGTGGGCGGACGAGCTCGGCAACAGCGCGATGCTCGAGAAGGAGCTGCGCTCGCTCAACGTCGGCGTGTCTTATTATGTCGCGGTCGAGGCCTTCGACGAGAGCGGCGTTTCGAAGCTCAGCCGCGTTCGGCGCGTCCGCTAGCCAGCCATCCACCGGTGAAGCCTGCCCGTTCTAGCCCTCGTCGGATCGCAGGAACCCGCCGCATGTGTCGCCAGATGAAGTCGTCGCGGTAATTTGCGGCCTGAAGCAGGATCGGTCCCTGGTCGATACCGAGATAGTCCTTCGCAACCCAGCCGTTCTTCGCGTCGATTGACCCGGTGTCTTGCTTGACGCTGGTGTAAGTGAAGCTCGGGTTGAAGCTATCCTTGAAACCGTAATGATCGAACAGCTTCGGCCATTTGAGCATTGTTTCCGCGCATGGGAGGACGATTTCCGGCGCGAACGGCAGCGATCCGAGCGCCGCGGTCGGCGCCAGCGTGCCATCGTCACGGCCCTCGGGCTCAATCAGCGGTCCGCGCGCAGAATAACCGAAGAACTGCCTTGTTTCGCCCTTGTAGGGGAGCCGGAAATCGCCGGGCCCGTCGCAAGCCGTGATTCCCCAGAGCTTCTGCGAATAGCCTTCCCACTTCATCCGGTTGGTGCTGCACCAGGCCCAGTTGGTGAACGTCGCCCGGCGGCTATTCTCGAAATAGTCGAAGCCTTCCTCGGCCATGACCGCGTCGTGGATGCCGCGGAAGTCGATCCAGATGTGGCTGTACTGATGACCGAAGAGCGGCGCGAAGCCGATATGGCGCGTCGGGCCTTCGCCACGCCAGAACTCGGGGTAGCGAGCCGTCCACTGACCCCAGAGGTTCGGCGGCCCAGGGTGCGTCGGCGACCCGAGCGCGAGGATGTTGACGAACATGCCCTCGTTGAAGCCGACCCAGTTGGCGGGGATCAGGCCCTGTTCCGGATGCCAGCCCATCGAGATGGCCGCGCGCCCGTCGCTGCGGAAGAAATTCCAGTCCGCGCGCTCGTAGAGCTTTTGCGAGAGGTCGCGGATTTCGCGCTCGCTGGCGTCGCTTCGGTCGAAATATTGGCCCGCGAACAGGACGCCCATCAAAAGGATTGTCGTGTCGACGCTGGACAGCTCGACGTCCTTGAAGCGAGCGCCGGTGCCCATGTCGAGGAAGTGGTAGAAGAAGCCCTTGTAGCCCGTGGTTCCGGCTCGGTCGGCGCCTTGTGGCGCGTTCCAGAAAAAGCGCAGGGTGGTCAGCGTCCGGTTGCGCGCATCGGAGCGACTTACCCAGCCGCGCTCGACGCCGATCGCATAAGCCGCGAGGCCATAGCCGACGGCGGCAATGCTCGAGAAGCTCGGCGTCGGCCACCGATCCGGCACCAGCCCGTTGAGTGGGTTGGCGGTCTCCCAAAACCATTCAAACGTCCGACGCTCGATCTCCTCGTAGTAGGCGGGGAGCGACGGGTCGGATGTCTTAAATGCGCCCACCCAGCTTGGTAGGTTCACACCGGCCGCAACCAGGGAGAAGCCTTTGAGCACGCTTCGCCGATCGAGTTGCATTAGCGATTCGCTTTCGGGTCGGTTGTCGATCGGACGACGAGTTCGGGAGCGTGAAGTTCGTCGCCACCCTGGTCGCGGGAGAAACCGTCGACCAAGCGTTGCAGTGCCCGCTCACCGAGCTCCGCGATGCGCACCCTGACGGTCGTAATTCCCAAGTGTCGCGCGAGCGGGATGTCGTCGAAACCGGCAACCGCCACGTCATCGGGCACCCGAATTCCGAATTTGCGCAGCGCTTCCAGCGCGCCAATCGCCATATTGTCGTTGGCCGCGAAAATCGCGTCGAATTCGACGCCGTCCTCATGCAGCCTGGCGACAGCGGCAAGCCCGGATTCTTCCTCGAAATCGCCTTCGATCGTGACGAGATCCATCCCCTTTGATTTCGCAGCAGCGGCGACGGCCGCGGCCCGTTCCTGCGCATCGATATTGTCCGCCGGCCCGGCAATATGGACCAGCCGCTTGCGCCCGAGCGCGGCGAGATGGTCGACGACCGCGCGCACTCCGGCGGCATTGTCGAGGTGGATCGACGAATGCTCGCCAGTACCCGCGCGTGTGTTGATCAGCATCGACGGCAGCCCCTTGGGCAGGGCCGCCGACAGCTCCTCCGCACCGAGATGCGGCGCCATGACGATCAGCCCGTCAACCCGCCCACGCATCGCACGCAGCGCATGGGCCGCCTGTCGCCCACCGGCGTGGAGGTTCGACAGCAGCAGCAAATAACCGCGCCGGCTCGCTTCCCGGTCCATTCCGCGCACGATCTCGGAAAAGAACTCGCCGTGCAGGTCCGGCAGCACCACGCCGATGGCCATGTTGCGGGCTAGGCTGAGGCTGCGCGCTCCGGCGTGCGGAACATAGCGGAGCTCGGCGACGGCAGCTGAGATTCGCTCGCGCGCAGCGTCGCTCACATTTTCGAATCCGTTGAGCGCGCGCGACACCGTCGCAACCGACAATTGCGCTCGGCGCGCCACGTCACGGATGGTCGCTTCGGCCATTCGATTCCTTATCGGCAGCACTATGGCGAAAAGTCACGAGCAGGATGATTGCTTTCGCCTGGGCGCTGGCTCATGTAACCGGTTACATCACACGTCAAGACATCGAGAATTCGTGCTAAGGGCGCATCTGCGCCGCAGCCGAAGCGGATGGAGGGGAAGTTCATGTTGAACACGCGCATCTCGCGGCGGGCGGCGCTTCTTGGCGGCGGCGCGATCGCCGCGTGGCTTTCCAGTCCCGCGCGGGCGCTTCTCCAGGCTGCCGGCAAAGTGCCGACCCCGGCGCTCGTCACCGACCTCATTGGCCGCATGACACTCGAGGAGAAAGCGGGCCAGCTGCAATTGATGGCGTCGGCCTGGGGCGGCGGAGCTGCTCTCGCGCTCAATCCCCCGCAGGGTAATTCGGATTTCCCCCGCCAAGTCGACGAAGCCCGCAAAGGTCAGCTGACCGGCGTGTTCAACGGCAATGGCGCGACCATGGCGCGCATCCTGCAGACCGCCGCAGTAAGGGAATCGCGGCTCAAGATCCCGCTGATCTTCGCGGCCGATATCATCCACGGCCACCGCACGATCTTTCCAGTGCCCTTGGCTGAGGTCGCCAGCTTCGAGCCTGAACTTGCCCGGCGGACCGCCGAGGCCGCGGCCTATGAGGCGGCGGGCGCGGGCATCGATTGGACCTTCTCGCCGATGGTCGACGTCGCCCGGGACCAGCGCTGGGGCAGGGGCGTCGAGGGCGGCGGCGAAGATGTGCTTCTCGGCCGTCTGTTCGCGGCAGCTCGGGTTCGCGGCTTCCAGGGCGGCGACCTCAAATCGACCGAGCACATGCTTGCCTGCATCAAGCATTTCGCGGCCTATGGCGCCGCTGAATCCGGGCTCGACTACAACGTCGCCGACATGTCCGAAGCGCGCCTTCGCGAGGTTTATTTGCAACCGTACAAGGCGGGCTTCGATGCTGGTGCATTGTCGGCCATGGCCTCGTTCAATGAGATCAACGGCGTGCCGTCGACCGGCAATCACTGGCTGATGACCGACCTGCTGCGCGGCGAATGGGGTTTCCAGGGCTTCGTCGTGTCTGACTACACTGGCGACGAGGAGATGATCCTCGGCGGGTTCGCGAAGGACGGTCGTGACGCGGCGCGGCTCGCCTTCCTCGCCGGGGTCGACATGAGCATGCAGAGCGGGCTCTACCGCCAGCATTTGCCAGACCTCGTCCGCAGCGGCGCGGTCCCCCAGGCCCAGGTCGACGAGTCCGTGCGGCGAGTGCTGACGCTCAAAGCCATGCTCGGGCTGTTCGACGACCCGTTCCGGCGAATCGACGTGAAGCGCGAAACCGCCCGTTCGCTGCTTCCGAAAACCCGAGCTCTTGCGCGTGAGGCGGGACGCAAGGCGATCGTTCTCTTGAAGAATGACGGTGATCTCTTGCCCCTGCCGCGCTCGGGCAAGACGATCGCCCTGATCGGCCCGTTTGCAGCCGGCCAGCACGATCTCGTCGGGCCGTGGGTCGTCTATGGGGACGATGCGAAGGCGATCGATCTCGCGACGGGAGTCCGCGGCGCGCTTGCCGACAAGCACTCGGTCATTGTCGCGCAGGGTTCGGACGTCGAAGCTCCAATTGCTGGCGGGATCGCACAGGCGGTTGCGGCCGCAAAGCAGGCGGATGTGGTCATTCTCGCGATCGGCGAAGGAGCCGGCATGTCGGGCGAGGCGCAGTCGCGTACCGAGATCGTGATTCCGGAGCCGCAGCAGCTACTCGCCGAAGCCGTTGCCGCGGTCGGCAAGCCGGTCATTGTCATTCTGAAACATGGGCGCGCGCTCGCGTTGGAGGGCGCGGTTGCCAATGCACAGGCCATCCTCGCCACGTGGTTCCTTGGGACCGAGACCGGTAATGCCATCGCAGACGTGCTATTCGGCGCGTACAGCCCCTCGGGCCGCCTGCCGGCAAGCTTCCCGCGCGCGTCGGGCCAGGAGCCCTATTATTACGCGCACAAGCCTACAGGGCGGCCGAACCCGCCGGGCGATCTTCAGCCCTACAAGGCGCATTTCCGCGGCATACCCAACAGCGCGCTCTATCCGTTCGGCCACGGGCTGACCTACGGCAAGATCAATTATTCGGGGTTCAGCCAGAGCGGGCCTTCGCTGGCGACGAACGGCACCATCGAAGTGGTTGCGACCGTGACTAATCGCGGGCGCCGGGCCGCCGAAGAGGTCGTCCAGCTCTACACCCACCAGCGCACTGCCAGCGTCACGCGGCCGGTTCGCGAGCTCAAGGCATTTCGCAAGGTCGCGCTTGCGCCTGGCCAGTCGGAGGTCGTCCGGTTCACGCTGCGATCGGCCGACCTCAGCTTCTATGGCCGCGATGGCAGGCTCAGGACCGAGCCGGGGACGTTCGACGTCTGGATCGCGCCCTCAGCCGAGACTGACGGCGTCCACGGGACCTTCGACCTTACCGCCTGATCGGCGCCGCTCCCGGCCGAGCGGATTGAACACCATCGCGACACAGGAAAGCGCGAGGAATATCAAGGGAACGATGGCGACGGTCTCGCGCATTCGGTCCAATGTCGCTGAAGTCTGCTGGACGTTGGCGACATAGCCGGCCGATGCGAAGCTCCAGCCGAGGATCGCGGTCGCAATCCCGATCGCGATCCGCTGCAGGAGCGCAGCCATCCCGAACACGGTCCCCTCGACATGCAGGCCGGTCGCCTGCTCGCCATATTCGATCGTATTCGGAAGCATTGCCCAGAACACGAAATTGAGGCCGACCACCGTCACCTGCATCCCGACCAGGAACAGCTGCATGGTCCGTGCGCCATCGAAGTGCACTGCGCTGAAAATGACAAGCCCCGCCATGCCGAGCCCCGCCGCGATCAGCCACAAGGCGCGCAGTCCGACATAGCGGCCGACCAGCATCCAGATCGGGATCGCAATGCCGCTGACGAGGCCCATCGAGGCGAGCGCCAGCTGCCCTGCGTCCGGATCGTTGAGCAAATATTTGAAATAATAGAGCACCGATTTGCTGAGCATCGTGATGGCGACGATCATTGCCATCATCGCGGCGTTGAGCGCGACGAAGGCGCGGTTACGCGCAAGGCTGACAATCATTGCTTTCAGATCGTGCGGCTGAGGACGGTGCGGCAGGGTGCCATCGCGATAGGTCGCGCCGACAAGCACGAGGATCGCAGCCCCGAAAATCGCAAAGACAACCGCAGCACCGAAATAGGCCTGTGCCGCGCTCGTGCCGGTGAGCCAGCGCCCAACCGGCACTGTGGTCAGCGCGACCATAGCTGCCGCTGCGGTCCCGAACAGCATCCGCATGCCGGCGACGAAGGCGCGGTCACCGGGATCTGCGCTAACCCGCGCGCTCATCGCCAGGTATGGAACGTTTACTGCCGCGTAGGCGGTCCTGAACAGCAAGTGCGCGACGAAAATGATGACCACTGCTGCAGCACCGCTGACGGGCGGCGGCATGTAAGTGAGGACGAAGGTAAGTCCGAGGGGAACCGCGCCGGCAACAAGCAGTGGTCCGTAGCGGAAGCGGTCGTGCTTCCTGTCGATCAGGATGCCGGCGATGAAGTTGGCGACCCCGTCCCAAACCGACGCCACCAGGTAGGTCGTGGCCGCGACCGCGATCGGTAATCCGAGAGCGTCCGTATAATAAAACAGCAGGAAGAGCATGATGCTCTGCCAGAACAGGTTGAAGGCAAAGTCGCCGGCAGCGAACAGCAAGAGGCGCAGCCTGGAGGGGCGGTCGGTCATTCAGGCCGATTCATAGGGCCGCCGGTCGCCGTTGCGAAGGATAGGTGAAACGAGCGTAAACCTCTCTGGCGTAGGCAAATTTCAACCTTCATTTTTCAGGAAGCATAAACCGAATCATTTGATAAGATGAACGTCCGCAGCCGGGGGGCTGCGCTTGGATCAACCACGGGTGGGGGGAGAGTAGCCACCGGAGTAAGACGTGAACATCCAAGCCCCGCGGGACTACATCGATCGCCGCCAGCTCGTCAGCGCGCTTCGCGCGTTGCGCCGTGGCGATTTCACTGTCCGCCTGCCCGAAGACGTCGACGGCCCCGATGGCGAAATCGCCAGCATATTCAACGAGGTAGTCTCACTCAATGAGGAGATGACCCAGGAGTTTGAGCGGCTCTCCAAGGTCGTCGGCAAGGAAGGCAAGATCAGCCAGCGCGGGCGCGTGAAGAATGCGCGCGGCGGGTGGGAAACCGCGATCCGCTCGGTCAACGAGCTCATCGAAGACATGGTCCAGCCGACCGCGGAAGTGTCCCGCGTCATTGGCGCGGTTGCCAAGGGCGACCTTTCGCAAAGCATGACGGTCGAGATCGACGGGCGACCGCTGCGTGGCGAGTTCCTGCGCATCGGCAAGGTCGTCAACACCATGGTCGACCAGCTCAACGGCTTCGCGTCGGAAGTGACCCGCGTTGCGCGCGAGGTCGGCACCGAGGGCAAGCTCGGTGGCCAGGCGCGCGTGAAGGGCGTCGCGGGGACGTGGAAGGACCTCACCGATAACGTCAACGCGATGGCCACCAACCTCACCGGCCAGGTGCGCAACATCGCCGAGGTGACGACCGCCGTTGCCCGCGGCGACCTGTCAAAGAAGATCACCGTGGAGGTGAAGGGCGAAATCCTCGAGCTCAAGAACACCATCAACACCATGGTCGACCAGCTCAACGGCTTCGCATCGGAAGTGACGCGCGTGGCCCGCGAAGTGGGCACCGAAGGAAAACTGGGCGGTCAGGCTCGCGTGGAAGGCGTCG
>Ga0207683_10005875_pt1 | contig 10527 bp, 11 predicted proteins | sample KBSM73metaG_FD_184333 | JGI IMG/M metagenome (GOLD analysis project Ga0207683, IMG submission 184333) | Miscanthus rhizosphere microbial communities from Kellogg Biological Station, Michigan, USA - KBS M7-3 metaG (SPAdes) (version 2) | ecosystem: Host-associated > Plants > Roots > Rhizosphere >...
GCACGTGTCGTCCACTGCCTGAGCTACGCTACGAGCGACTGAAGCAAAAGGCGGGTGCAGCGAGCTTCGTAAGTCGGCGGGGCTTAGGACCGCGCGGGATTCTCAGAACGGCTCGAAGCAGTCATAGTTGCGCTGCGCGCGGATCCGGTCGCCCTCGAACTCCAGGAACATCGCGAAGTGCGCCCGCATCTCGCCACCCGCGGGCAGCGCGCCGACCGGCACCGCGAGCTCGCCGACCCAGAGCGTTTCGAGCGCCACACGATTCCCCTGCGCGAGCGCCGAGCGGACGGCATAGCGCTGTCCGCGCAGCACCCCGCGCCCACGCACCGCCGCCTCGCGCAACGCTGCCAGGTCGCGCACGGCACCTGTCGGTAGGAACCGGTTCGGCAACTCCTCCTGCCGCACGGCCGGGTGGTAGAATGCGAGGGCACCCTCCGGATCCGCCCGCTCGGCGTCGGTGCTCGCTTCAATCGCTGCCAGGTTCCATTGGCGCTGATGGCTCAGCGTGCTGCGGAGGACCGGCGTCAACATCGCCAGGTAGGATCGCTTCGCGGCTTTCACCGCTTCGGTGAGCGTCATCCGTGTGTCCGCGGACGGACACACTGCGTTCGCCGTGATGCCGTAGCGCGCCGCTTCCTTCGCGATCGACCGCGTGAGTCCGATGATGCCGGCTTTCGCCGCACTGTAGTTGCACTGGCCCACCGAACCCTTGTACGCATCCGATGAGAAGTTGACGATGCGCCCGTGCCCTGCCTGCCGCATGTACTTGACGGCGTGGTGACACATGTTCCAGTGGCCTTTCAGATGCACGGAGATGACCGAATCGAAGTCGTCCTCGGACATGTTCCAGATCATGCGCTCGCGCAGATTGCCGGCGACGTTGACCAGAATGTCGATGCGTCCGTACTGATCGAGGCACTGATTCACCATGAGCCCTGCTTTTAGGTAATCAGCAACTGAATCGTAGTTGGCGGATGCCTTGCCGCCGCCCTTTGTTATTTCGGCGACAACTTCATCGGCGGGACGCTCGTCCGTTTTCTCGCCGCCGCGGCCCACGCCCGGATCATTAACCACGACGCTCGCACCTTGTGCAGCGAGCATCAGCGCGACCTCACGGCCGATGCCGCGGCCTGCGCCGGTAACGACGGCGGCTTTTCCTTTCAGACGCATGTTTCGCTCCTTGTCATTGCATATCGCTATCGATTGCGGCGGCGATTGCCGGCGCGCACATCAGTATACCGAGAGCAGCGAGGGACATTGTGACTGGCGTAAAGGCGCCGCAGGCGCCGCTTTCATGCCCGCGAAAAAGTGTACCATCGCTGCTCGCTGCTGGTCTTGGCGTCTGGAGTCGCGCAATGAAAATCCGGCACATAAGCCAGTCATTGTTTGCCGCCGCTCTCGCGATGGCGTCTGTAGCCGTCGCACAGACACGTTATCCAATCAAGCCGATACGCCTCATCGTGCCGTACCCGCCGGGCGGCACGACGGACTTCGTTGCGCGCGAAATCGCAAACAAATTGGGTGAGGCGTTCGGCCATCAGGTCGTAATCGACAACCGGCCCGGCGCCGGTACGCTGATCGGCCTTACTTTGGGCACCAAGGCGGCGCCGGACGGCTACACGATTACATTCGGCACCTCTGCCGGCCTTGCGGTGAATCCTGCCCTTGGCGTCAAGATGCCATTCGAGCCGCTGCGCGCTTTTGCGCCGATCGGTCTCATGGTGTATGTGCCGTACCTGCTTGTCGTGAATGCGGCATTGCCAGCGCGCAACGTGAAGGAGCTCATTGATCTAGCCAAAGCGCAGCCCGGCAAGCTCAACTTTGCATCGCCGGGTGTCGGTACTCCGAACCACCTCGGGGTCGAGCTTCTCAACATTGTTGCCGGCGTTAAGTTTGTGCATGTGCCGTACAAGGGCGGGGCGAGCGCCGTAACAGATCTTGTCGCCGGCCAGGTGCAGATTATCTTTTCGGGAACGCCGCAGGTTTCGTCATTCGTCAAGGCAGGACGACTCCGCGTGATCGCAGTAGCGACGCAAAAACCGACGCGCGTTGCGCCGGAGTTTCCGCCGATCGCCGACACGTATCCCGGTTTTGATTGCAATACCTGGTACGGACTCGTCGCGCCGGCCGGGACACCGTCGCACGTCATCGGGAAGCTCAATGGCGAGCTTAATCGCGCACTGGTCGATTCGGGCGTTGTCCAGCGTTTGCTCGATCAGGGTGTTGAGGCGACACCCGGTACACCCGCGGCGTTTCGCGAATTGATCGTTGCCGAGACCGAACGTTGGCGCACGGTGATCAAGACCGCTGGTATCACCGCCGAAGCGGCGCAATGAACACGCTCTTGTTATCGCGCTAAAGGCCCTGTAATTACCGCACAGCGTGATCAGTCGATCTTCAATCCGATTGCACGTACGATCTTGCCGTACTTGTCCACTTCGCTCTTGAGATAAGCGCTCATCTGCTGCGAGTTTTTTGTGGCCGGCTCAACTCCGAGTGCAGCAAAGCGCTCGCGGAGCTCCGGTGCATTGACTGCTTTCACGAGCTCGGCATCCAACCGAGCGACAACTTCCTTTGGTGTTCCGGCGGGAGCAAACACGGCATTCCACAGCACATGCTCGTAACCCGCGACGCCGGCCTCGATCATGGTTGGAATGTCCGGCGCGATTTGCGAGCGCTGTGCCGTAGTGACGGCGAGTGCTCTGACCTTGCCGGCGCGGGCAAGCGGCAAGCCGCCCGCCATTCCTGAGAAATACGCAGCCATTTGCCCGCTGATGACGTCCACTGATGCTTGCGCGCCGCCCTTGTAGGGAACATGCACCATCTCCGCGCCTGTCATGGAGCGGAATAACTCATACGCGAAGTGGTCCGAGTTGCCGGAACCCGACGAAGCAACGTTCAGTGCGCGCGGCTTAGAACGCGCCAAAGCTATCAAGTCTTTCACGGATTGAAGCGGCAGAGATATGTTGACGATCAGAATGTGCGGGCCTGCGGCCGCCTGGCCGACGGCGACGAGATCACGCAATGCGTCGTAGCCGAGTTTTTCGTAAGCAGTGACCGCGACTGCAATGCCCGTGTTCGCGTAGAGTAGGGTGTAGCCGTCGGGCGCAGATTTCGCGACGACTTCAGCCGCAATGTTCGCGCCGGCCCCCGGCCGATTTTCGAACACCACCGTCTGGCCCAGACCTTCGCCGAGCTTCTGCGCGACGACTCTGCCGACGACATCACTCGAGCTGCCGCCGGGGAAGCCGATGATCATGCGCACGGGTTTATTGGGGAATGCTTGCGCGAAAACATCACTCGCCATCAGTGCAGCGATTGGAGTCGCCAACACAGCAGTGACGACCGCCATTGGATATCTGATCATGGTGCCCTCCCCGTTCATTGTCAGGCGCTCGATTGTTGCACAGGCGATTTTATGCGAGCGTAAAAAGGGCGGTTAATTGGCGTTCTTTCGCAGTGCATCGGCAAACCGTTCAATCGCTCCAAAATTGCCTGCCTCGCGTAGAATGCTTGCGCTCGCTTCATTCGAGGGGGAACAAAATGAGAACACTATTCTCGGCATTGATCATTTCGATATCGTTTGCAGCGGCCCTCCGACCGGCTGTCGCCGCAGACCTCAAACTGGGCTCCACCGATACGGTGCAGACTGCGCTCACGGCGCAAAAGGGCGCGCGCGTCACTGTACGCTTGCGCTCAGGTCAGGAAGTTACCGGTGCAGTGCGCGAGGTCAACGCGCGCATAGTGCAGCTCGGAGGCGTAACCGGCAAAGAATTTTTCGATGCGGTTGTTCCGCTCGAAGCAATCGATGCGATTTTTGTGCGCGTGAAAGAGTAGCCGTTGAGCCTGGAGATCCTTTGACATCCGTTCGCCTCGTGCACTTTTATCTCGGCGTATTCTTCGCCCCGATGATCCTGTTTTTCGCCTTCACGGGCATCACCCAAACCTTCAAGCTGCACGAGACCTATCGCGACGTGCCCGACGGCAAACCGAATTGGGTTGCATGGCTTGGACAAATCCACAAGGAACAGGCGTTGAAGACGCCGCCGGCACCACGTGTGAAACCGCCGGCTGGCGAGTCGTCGAAAGCCGTGAAAGTGCAGCACAAAAACGACTTCACACAACCCATGAAGTGGTTCACGGCAGTGATGGGTGGCGCGCTGATGGTGTCGACAATGTTGGGCTTGTACATTGCAGCCGGCTATCGCGATCGGCGACGCAGCGTCGTAATTGCGTTCACGCTGGGCCTGCTGATCCCATCGCTTCTGCTGGCGTTCGAGCGATATGCCGGTTGACCAAGACGAAAGTAACCGCGCGTCGTCCCTCTGCAACGGCAAGACCAAAAGACAGGCGCTTGTAACTCAGGCAAACTTGGGGGCTATGACGATTCAAACTGATACTGATCACGCACGGCACGCTATTCCACGCGCGGTGTCGCTGCTTCTGAACATCGGCCATGGCATGGATCACATGTTCCTGCTTATCTTTGCAACAGCGGTTGCATCCATCGCGACGGAATTCGGCTATACGAATTGGACCGACCTCATGCCGTATGGCGTCGGCGCTTTTTTCCTGTTCGGGATCGGATCGCTGCCTGCGGGACGTCTTGGCGATCTATGGGGCCGTCGCGTCATGATGATCATCTTCTTTGCGGGCATGGGCGCCGCGGCGATCCTCACGGCTCTGACGCAGAATGCGTGGCAGCTTGCCGCCGCCCTTAGTTTGCTCGGCGCCTTTGCCGCGATCTATCACCCGGTCGGCATTCCGATGCTCGTGCAGAATGCGCCGAATCCGGGCGAGATCATCGGCATCAACGGTCTCGCAGGTAACCTCGGCATCGCGGTTGCCGCCGTCGTCACCGGCTTCCTGGTGAAATGGTTCGGGTGGCGAGTGGCGTTTGTCGTCCCCGGAGTATTGGCGATCGGATGCGGAATTCTTTTTGCGGTGTTATGTCCGCTCGAAACGGAAGCACCGGGCAAACGCAAAGGAAAAGCCAGGATTGTGCTTACGCCCGCCATGATGGCGCGTGCGTTCGCCGTGATGACAGCTGCCGCAGTGACGAGCAGCCTGCTTTTCAACTTCACCACGAATGGCAACGCACAGCTGCTGTCGCAACGGTTTACCGGCGTGCTCGAAGATCCCGCGCTGCTCGGCATTCTGCTGGCAGTTATCTACACGGTCGCGTCATTCATGCAGATCATCGTGGGACGTCTCATCGATCGCGTGCCGTTCAAGCCGCTGCAGTTCTGGATGTCGATCGCGCAAGTGCCGTTCTTGATTTTGGCCGCGCATGCGCAGGCCTGGTGGATGTTTGCCGCTTTGCTCGCGGTCATGATTTTTGTATTCGGATCCATCCCGTTTACGGATGCGATGATTGTCCGCTATGTCGATGACCGCCTGCGCTCCCGTGTTGCCGGTATGCGGCTCACCGTTGCGTTCGGCATCAGTTCGCTTGCCGTCTGGCTGCTTGGACCGCTCGTGAAAAGCATGGGCTTTGCCGCGTTGCTGTGGACGATGGCGGCAATCGCGGCGGTCAGGACGGCGCTTCTATTATTCTTGCCCGATGAGCCGGCGCCCGTCAGGTCCGCGGCTTGACCCAGCTCTCCGACCAGGCCAGGCACGCGCTCGACGATTGACGGTCGCCGCGCATTTCGAGCCACGGGAGGTCCGGCGCAAACAGGCCGTTCATCTCGATCTGCGCCGACTTCGCGGGAAAGAAAGTGCTGAACACGCCGAGCGGGCGATTCGCCATGCCGGGCGCCATGGTTAGTACGAACGGGTCCATGCAGTCGTACCACGTCAACACGATCTGATCGGTCGCCGAGATCACCGATTCCATCGTGCTCGAGCGCGGCTCTCCTGATCGCGTGAACTCCGCCGCCGACACGGGCAATGATACGTCCGCGAAGGCTGGATAAAGCATCGTTTCGATCGTGCGCTGCAGCCAGCGCGCAACGGCAAGATTGTCGCTGTAAATCTGCACCCGATTGTCGATGAGCGGCGACTGAAAGAACATCGCGTGGCCGGCGCCGGCCGGACACCACAGCACTCGCCAATGGCTCACTCGCGAAGTGTGAGTCTTGCCGCCGTCGGCGCTGAGACGGATGAACGAGTTTTCTCCTGTCATCAGTACTTCATTGGGGTCGACGGGTGTCTGCGCCATATACTGTCTCCAGTGCGGTCAGTTAATGCCGCAATCGCGGCGATTTGATTACATCGGGATTCACTACGTTCGTTGGCGTGCCGCCGTTATATGCAACGATCTGATCGAAGATGTCGGTGAACTGGATTTCGTACTCTTCGCGTGTGACGTAGCCGAGGTGCGGGGTGCATACGACGTTCGGCATGTTCAGCAGCGGATGGCTGGTGTCGCGAACCGGCTCCTGTTCGTAGACGTCGATCGCTGCCATGCCCGGACGTCCGGCCTTTAGCGCATTGACGAGTGCGCCCGCTTCTATCAACGGTGCACGGCTGGTATTAACAAGCAGCGCCGTCGGTTTCATGCGCGCAAGGTCCGCAGCGCTTACGATGCCGCGCGTCGCATCTACCAGACGCATATGCAATGACATGATATCGCTCTGTTCAAAGAATGCTTCCTTGCCTGGCGCGGTCATGTAACCGTCTGCCCGCGCCTTTGCAAGCGACGCTTCGCGCGCCCATACGAGCACCTTCATTCCGAACGCTTTGCCATAACCGGCAACGACGCCGCCGATTCTGCCGTAGCCGTATATTCCGAGCGTCTTGCCGCGCACCCCGGAACCGATGCCCATTTGCCAGTTGCCGGCTTTCAACGAAGCCATCTGTTGCGGTATTTGACGCATGGCAGCGAGCACCAGCGCCCACGTGAATTCGGCGGTCGCATATGAAGGCGTGCCGGCATGCTGGCTGGATGAAACAATGATCCCGGCGTTGGTGCAGGCTTCAATATCGATATGCGGGAATACGCTGCGCTGGCTGATCAGTTTGAGCTTCGGCAACCGATCGATGAGTGGCGCGCGGATGTGCGTGCGTTCCCGGATCAGGACAAGGGCTTCAGTGTCCTTGAGGCGGTCGGCAAGTGCATCGACATCCTGCACATGGTCATTCCAGATTTTCACCTGGTGCCCGGCCAGCTTGTTAAAAGCCGGGAGCGTTCGCACGGTGTCGTGATAATCGTCGAGGATAGATATTTTCATGAAAGAGCTCTGCTTGCAGCATCGATCAGGCAATGAACTGCCCGCTGTGTTAATGATGAAATGCGTGATGAAATGCGAAATGCAGCGCGGGCAGGTAACTTACCTCATTCGCCCTTGATGCCGGCGGCCTTGATCACTTCAGTCCATTTCACGGTCTCGTCGACCATCATCTTGCCGAATTCCGCGGAGCTCATTTTCATCGGTACGCCGCCCTGCTCATCGAGTTTCTTCACGAAGGCCGGAGAATTCAGTACGGTGGTCGTCTCTGCGTGCACGCGCGAGATGACAGCAGCCGGCGTCGCGTTTGGCGCAAATATGCCCCACCAGATGTAAGTCTCGTAGCCGGGCACCGTTTCGCGTATGGTCGGTACGTCCGGCAGATTCGGATTGCGCTTGGGGCCGCCGACCGCGAGGAGCCTCAGGCGTCCGCTGCTGATAAACGGCATTACGGTAACGAGTGTGCCAAGGTACATCTGTGTGTGGCCCGCCATCACATCAGCGATTGCCGGCCCGCCGCCCTTGAACGGTACATGAACAAGATTTACGCCCGTCTTGAGTTTGAAGAACTCCGTGTTCATGTGGGGGAAACCACCGATGCCGGAAGACGCATAGTTGAGCGCGCCCGGATTGGCTTTCGCCAACGCGATGAGATCTTTGACGGATCTGACCGGTAATGACGGGTGCACGGCCAACGCGCTCTCGCCGACTCCGATCAAAGCAACCGGCGCGAAGGACTTGACGATATCAACGGGCACTTCCTGTTTGTCGATGAGATAGCCATACGCCGTGGAAGTGAGCATCAGCGTATACCCATCGGGCGGCGACGCAGTCGCAATCTGCATGCCGACGATCCCGCCGGCGCCGGCACGATTGTCGATGATGACCTGTTGCTTCAGACGGCTACTCAACTCTGCGGCGATCAGGCGACCCACAATATCTGTGCTGCCGCCGGGCGGCCATGGAAGAATGATGCGGACCGGTTTCTCCGGCCATGGCGCAGCGGCCATCGATTCTGCAGGGACGGCAAACGACAGCAGCAAGACTATGAAATAGAGTCTGCAACCTTGTGTACTCATGCCATACCCATGAGTTGCCGGTCTGGAGGCACGCTCGCGATCTACGGTTTCGCGCGCCGGAAATTTATCTTGATATGGCCTGAATTCGGCTTGGCCTCGAGCACTGTTGGCCGCGGCTTTGCAGTGTCGATCGCGTTGTCGGCAATTCTGAGCATGTCGTTTTCGACTTCGTAGATGCCTTTCCACTTCTTGCCCTTCAGCGCGCCGTCCGTATGGCGGAACGTTATATGCGGCGGCTTTTGGTGCGCATCGATGTGGAACGTGCCGCCGTAAATGGGTCTGCCGTCGCGCTGGATAACAAAGTGGTTACCGCTCAACGTAAGCCGGTTGCCGTTAAGTTCCCCGTCGGCCCTGCCATCACGTTCGGCGGAGACCGCAATCCACGTACCTTCGAGCTCGGTTTTCGCTTGTGCAGCCGATGCGACCTGTGCGCCGCTAAACATCAAACTCGCGATTGTCAGCAGCCAGAATACAAGCTTCATAACGTTCCTATCGTTAAAATCTCGTCGCGGCAGCTGCCGCTACCCCGATTTCGAAAATCCGTATAGCAGCTCAGGATTTGTGACGAGGATTCTGTTGCGCGTGCTCTCATCAGGCGCCCATTCCGATAACAGATCGAACAACAATGCGTCGTCAGGTTTGTCATTGTCAGGTTTGCCCGGATGAGGCCAATCGCTGCCCCACACAAGGCGCTCGGGCGCTGACTTTACAAACGCCTGGGCGGTGCGTGTGGCCTCGGGATAAGCGGGCGGGCCGACTTTACTGTTTGCATACGCGCCCGACAGCTTAACCCACGCGCGACCCTTGTCGACAAGTCCGCGCACGATTGCGTGCGATGGATGGTCGACGCCGCCAGGCAAAGTAGGATTGCCGAGGTGATCAAAGACAAGTTGCGTCGGTAAACGCGCGAGCAAGGCTGAGTTCTCGACGATCTGCTCGCCTTCCATGTTGAGTTGAATGTGCCAGCCCAGGGGCGCGATGCGCTTGGCGAGCGGCTCGATCATGTCGACCTTCACCACCGCAGTTGCGGGATCGCCGAGTGTGAAGCGGATGCCGCGAATGCCGCCATCGTTCAGGCGCTTCAGTTGCGCGTCACTGACCGTCGGGTGGATTACTGCAACGCCGCGTGCGTTGCCGAGCTGTACGATCGCATCGAGCGTTACGTCGTTCTCGAGCGCGTAATTGCGCGGCTGAACAACGACAACGCGTGTCGTGCCGATACGTTTCTGCAGCAGCCGATATTGCGGTACTGCGGCATTCGATGGCGCCGGCCGCTTACTTGGCGGCATCGGAAAATGAGCCGGATCGTAGATATGCATGTGGCAATCAGCAGCATTGGCCGGCGCCTTCAGCTTGGGCCGCTCCGTTCCCGTCGAGTTTGCAACCTGCTGCGCTGCGCTCGAGCGAAGATCGATTGCAGACGTGCCCGCAGCAAGCGTGGCAATGGAGGCACTTTTGATAAAGCCGCGGCGCGTGAGCATGTTGTCCTCCTGATTTCGTTTAGCTCATCAGGCTGAATATTAGCGGTTGCAGATGCGGATTATGCGTGATCCGGGCAGATGGCGGAAGATAGGACGATTCGCATGGGAGCCTCGTGTAGCGGCATGTGCCGACGCGCTTGACTGAGCACCGCCGCGGGTGGAAGCTTGCTCGCATCACGCAATATATGTGCGTATGACAATTCGCTGCGAACAGGTAATTGGACAGTTGGCCATGCTGGCAGTACTGGCAGTAAGCAGTGCGCTCGCGGCGGATTTTCCCTTGAAGCCGGTGCGTCTCATTGCGCCATTTCCGCCCGGCGGCAGTGTGGATCTGGCCGCGCGTCTCATCAGCGCTGACTTGGGAAAAGCATGGAGTCAGCAGGTCATCGTCGACAATCGCGGCGGTGCATCCGGTAATATCGGCACTGAGTTCGCCAGGAACGCGCCCGCGGACGGTTATACGCTGCTGCTCAATACGCTGCCGTTCGTGACGAATCAATTCGTGTATCGCAGCATGCCGTACGATCCGATCGCTGATTTCGTACCGATTGCTGTGCTGTCTTCAGTTCCCGCGCTACTGGTCGTGCATCCTTCGCTGCCCGTCATGTCCGTGCGCGACTTGATTGCGCTTGCCAAGTCAAAACACGGCGCGATCAGCTATGGCACCGCGGGCGCAGCAACGAATCCGCATATCTGCGGCGAACTGCTGAATTATCTGGGCAAGATCAATCTATTCGCGGTGCACTACAAAGGCGGCGGCGCGGCGACCACGGCGACGATCAGCGGCGAAACGCA
>Ga0207683_10005877_pt1 | contig 10524 bp, 9 predicted proteins | sample KBSM73metaG_FD_184333 | JGI IMG/M metagenome (GOLD analysis project Ga0207683, IMG submission 184333) | Miscanthus rhizosphere microbial communities from Kellogg Biological Station, Michigan, USA - KBS M7-3 metaG (SPAdes) (version 2) | ecosystem: Host-associated > Plants > Roots > Rhizosphere >...
AGGCGGCGAGGGCCCGCTCGAACGCTTCCAGCGCGGCCGGCTCGGCGCCGGAGACGGTGCAGCCGCGATGGTCGACGCGGTTCATGGCGACGACTGCGTCGACGCGCTGGCCGCCGGCGCGATGTTGAGGTTCATGCGGAACAGGTTGCCCGGATCGAAGCGACGCTTCAGCGCCTGCAGGCGCGGGTGGTTGCCCGCGTAGCTCGCCGCGACCCGCTCGCCCTCGTCTTCGGTCAGGAAGTTGACGTAGCCGGTGCCCGTCGCGTGCGGTGCGAGCGCGCTGAACGCGCCGCGCGCCCAGTCGCGAACGCGCGCGTCGTCGGCCGGGTCGGACCAGCGGCCGTGCACGTTCATGATGAAGTGCGCGTCGCGACCGACGAACGCGGTGGCGTCGGCCGGGACGCGCGCCATCGCGCCGCCGAGCTGGGCGACGAAGATCTCGCACTCGCCGCCCGGCAGGCCGGCGGCCGCGCTGATCACCCCGTCGATCGCGGCATCGCTCAGCCGGTCGAAGTTGTTGGTCTTCCAGTAGTTGCGACCGCCCGCCGCGAGCAGCGGATCGAAGGCGCCCTGGAATCCCGCGTACGGCATCGGCCCGAGCGCGACCGCGATCGGGTCGCCCAAGCGCTCGATCGGCGCCGCGGCGCGCTTGCCCGCTTCCATGTCGCCGGCGTAGACGATCGGAAAGATGACGACGTCGCTGCCGTGCGCCGATTCCGGCAGGAACGGCAGCGGTGGCGCCTTGCGCAGCACCGCCCAGACGCTGAGCGCGTCGGGCGCGGTGCCGCAGAAGTCGCGCCAGGCGCGCAGGACCTGGCGCGCCTGCGCGGACGGATAGACGACGAAGCCGGCATAGACCTCCGGGCCGATCGGATGAAGCGCGAACTCGAACGACGTGACGACGCCGAAGTTGCCGCCGCCGCCGCGCAACGCCCAGAACAGCTCGGGCTCCTCGCGCGCCGATGCCGTCCGCACCGAGCCGTCGGCCATGACGACGCGCGCGCTCAGCAGGTTGTCGATCGTCATGCCGTGCAGGCGCGTCAGCCAGCCGAAGCCGCCGCCGAGCGTGAGCCCCGCGACGCCGGTGGTCGAGTTGATGCCGAGCGGCGTCGCCAGGCCGTGCGCCTGCGCCGCCGCGTCGAAGTCCTTGAGCAGCGCGCCGGCGTCGACGCGTGCCGTGCGCTTGGCCGCGTCGACGGTGACGGCACGCATCGCCGAGAGATCGATCGTCAGGGCGCCGTCGGCGACCGCGTTGCCGGCGATGTGATGGCCGCCGCTGCGCACGCTGAGCAGCATGCGATGCTCGGCCGCGAAGCAGACCGCCGCCTGCACGTCGCTCTCGTTCAGGCAGCGCGCGATCGCCGCGGGGCGGCGGTCGACGGTGGCGTTCCAGACCTTGCGTGCGTCCTCGTAGCCGGGGTCGCCGGCGATGACCAGGCCGCCGCTGATCTGCGCCGCGAGCGCCTCGACTTCGCTGCCGCGAACCTGCCGGACATCGCGGTCGAGCGTAAAGTAGGTCAGTGAGTTCATGGAAGGCTCCGCGCTATGAGTGAGGAAGACGCCGGTCTCTCTATGGGCGGCCGGTGAATTCATTCTTCGGCGCCGTTCCTTCGCGCGCACGACCCGGCGTCGTCGCGACTTGCTCTTTCGTCCGCCGTTTCGGGCGTGCGCTCGCGGCCTTTGACCGAGCGTCCTGCCAGCTTGACCGAAACACCGGATCGCACTGAATGGACCACGACACGCTCTCCGACGTCCTGCGCAACGTGCGCCTGCGCGGCGCCGTCTTCTTCTCGGTCAGCGGCAACAGCGGCTGGGTCGCCGAAGCGCCGCCGGCGCGACAGATCGCGCCGCTGCTGCTGCGCGGCGTCGAGCACGTGATGGAGTACCACGTCGTCGCCGCCGGGACGTGCTGGGCCGCCATCCCGGGCGGCCCCTCGGTGCAGCTCGGCGCAGGCGACGTCGTCATGTTCCCGCACGGCGATGCGCACGTCGTCTCGAGCGCGCCGGGCATGCGCGGCCAGGTCGACCTCGACTGGTTCGCGCAGGTCGCCGACGAGCGCTGGCCGGTGCAGGTCACCTACGACGGCCTCAACGTCACGCGCGCGACACCCCCCAACGACGGCGCCGACGCGACGATCGTCTGCGGCTTTCTCGGCTGCGACCTGCAGCCGTTCAATCCGCTGATCGAAGCGCTGCCGCGAATGCTGCACCTTCAGGCCGGCAGCGAGGACGTGTGGATCGCGCATTTCGCGAAGCAGGCGATCTTCGAATCGCGCGCTCAGCGGCCGGGGGGCGAGGCGATGCTCGCGCGCATGAGCGAGATGATGTTCGTCGACGCGGTGCGGCGCTACGCCGACGCCTTGCCCGACGAGAGCGCGGGCTGGCTCGCCGGCCTGCGCGATCGCTTCGTCGGCAAGGCGCTCGCCCTCCTCCACGAGCAGCCGGCGCATGACTGGACGATCGACGAGCTCGGCCGCAGCGTCGGCCTGTCGCGCTCCGCCTTGCACGAGCGCTTCGTGCAGCTGCTCGGCGTGGCGCCGATGCAGTACCTCGCGCAGTGGCGCATGCAGACCGCGGCGCGTCTGCTGCTCGACACGCGCTCGACCGTCGCCGCGATTGCGCTCGACGTCGGCTACGACTCGGAGGCCGCGTTCGCGCGCGCCTTCAAGCGCGTCGTCGGCAGGCCGCCCGCCGCCTGGCGGCGCGAGCGCGACGGCGGGGCGGTATGAAGACCCGCGTGCCGGGTGCCACCCCGAACGGGATGCGGATGTGACGATAGGGGTCGCCGCCGAGACCGGAATCGGCCCATCTGCTGCCATTGGTGACCGACGGGTGTACGGCAGCCCTGGCAGCTTTGAGGCAATCGACGGCAGCCTGGCTTCGCCTTCCAGTCGGGGACCAGCCGCTTAGCTCGATGGTTGGCTCAACGCACCGTCTTTCAGCCTCGACGAAGTGGCTTGCAGCACCGTGATGGCATCCTGACGACCTTCGCGCGCGAGCAATCGCGTCGCCTCGGCAACGAGCCGGTCAAGACGCTCTGGGTCATCAAGACCCAGCAGGACCGACAGTTCGACACTGAGCGTATGAAGAACGCTCTTCGGCTTTCGCCCCGCAGCGGCACAGCTGACGTGTTCTGTCGATAGATCCGCAAGTTCGCACGCCTCGGCATGCAGGAAGGCTTCTTCTTCCCGGGCTCCAAACCTTTGCATGGGGTCTGCTCCGGCGATCAAGTGCTGCATGGTGAACCGAGGGCCTGCCGCTGTCATCCCAAGTGTGGGGTAGACGCCACGACGCCGAGCCCTGAGGCTCGTTGACCTGCGGTCATCGCCGTCCCTTGACGGCGATCAACGGCGCGTCCGCGCCGGGACCGATGGCCGGCCGATAATTGCCTTCGATGGAAGACCTCGGTCACAACACTGACGCGGACGTCGATTCCATCGGCTCCCGCTCCAAGTCGCGCCGCCTTTTGCAGGTCATCGTCGCCACGATGATCGGCTTGGCAATCAGCGGCGCGGTCAACCTGATCGAGGGCGATTGGACAAACCTCAATGTTCACGTGCCGGCGCAGCTTGCGTTGCTTTGTGCGTTATGGGCGCTGCGCAAAGCCCGCTTCGAGCTCGCCAACACCGTGCTGCTCGTCACGGTGACCCTCTCGATCAGCGTCCTCGTCTGGCAGAACTCAGGCCTGCGCGATCCGGCGATGCTTGCCTACCCCGCTATCCTCGCCTTCGCAAGCACGATGGGCGGCCGGCGGTTGTTCCTCTTCTTGCTCGCCATGATCCTGCTCGTCGTTGCGTTGGTAAGTGTCGCCAACCTGCAGGGGTGGCACGTCAATCCAGTGCCCGGGCACACCCTGGGCAGCATGATCAACGTGAGCGTCGTGCTTTCGCTGACCGCGTTCCTCGTCTGGCTGATGGCTGGCGACCTACGGGCCGCGCTTGCAAACCTCACGGCCGAGAACGAACGAGTGCGCCGGTCGCAGGTGCGCATCGAGTTCCTGGCGACTCACGACTCCCTGACCGGGCTGCCAAACCGCATCCTCGCGCGTGATCGGTTCGGCCATGCCATCGCCCTCGCCCGACGCCATCAAACCATGGCGGCTTTGGTCTTCCTCGACCTCGACAACTTCAAGAGCGTCAACGATTCGCTCGGTCATCCACGGGGGGACGAGTTGCTGCGTAGGGTCGGCGACCGGCTCACCACGGTCCTGCGCGACAGCGACACGGTCTGCCGTCAAGGCGGCGACGAGTTCTTGATCTTGCTCGGTGATGTGCGCGATAGCGGTGACGTGGCCGAGATTTGCGCCAAGCTGCTCGGGCAACTGAGCGCGCCTTTCCTGCTGGGCGGGTTGGAAGTCTCGACCTCGGGCTCGATGGGAATCGCGATGTATCCCGAGGACGGAGCCGATTTCGACGAGCTGCTCAAGAAGGCGGACATTGCGATGTACGTTGCCAAGGATGCCGGGCGCAATGCGGTGCGCTTCTTCGCTGACGAGATGAGCTCGAGCGTCCTGGAAGACGTGCATCTGGTCTCCGGCATGCGCACTGCGCTCGCCCGGGGTGAGTTCATGCTGCACTACCAGCCGCAATTCGATCTCGCCAGCGGCCGCATCGTCGGCGCCGAAGCATTGCTGCGCTGGCGCCATCCCGAGCTCGGTCTCGTGCCGCCGAGCCGCTTCATCCCCATCGCCGAGCAATCAGGGCTCATCATCGGGATCGGCGCCTGGGTCCTCACCGAAGCCTGCCGACAGATGCAGCTTTGGCGCTCGATGGGGCTTGCCGATCTGATGATCTCCGTCAACGTCTCGTCGCTGCAGTTTCAGCGCGACGTCATCGAGACCGACATCGTCAATGCACTCGACGCCTCGGGCCTGCCTGCGTCGGCGCTGGAGTTGGAGCTGACCGAGTCGCTGCTGATCCAGGATTCGAGCACGATCTCCGCGCTGCTGCGCCGCCTTCGGGGACGCGGCGTCAGCTTTGCCATCGACGACTTCGGGATCGGTTATTCGAACCTCGGCTACCTCAAGCGCTTCGAGGTTTCGCGCCTGAAGATCGACCAGTCCTTCATCCGCAGGCTGACCGATGACAAGCACGATGAGGCCATCGTCCGGGCGATCATCCAGATGACCACCGGCCTGGGGCTGGTGACGATCGCCGAGGGTGTCGAGAGCGAATCGACGTTGGCTCGGCTGATCGAGCTGGGCTGCGACCACGGACAGGGGCTGCACTGGGCGCCGGCGATGCCGTCCGGAGAGTTTCTTGAATTCGTCAGGAACGGACGGTCGGTGAGTTGGATGCCCAGCGGGCATGAGCGAATGGCGGCGGACTCACGGGCGGTCGGCCACTAGGGGCTGGTGCACGTCTCCGCGGCGGAAGGGCGTCGGCTGTCGAAGAGCTTGCCTTCGCGCTGCAAGCTTATTCGAAAGGCTTTAACGCGTCGTGGACCTTCTTCAACAAGCGATCTTCTTTAGCCCAACGTTCGCGAGATTCGGACGCGCCCACGACAAGAATCATCAGGAACGAAAAGAACATCAGGATCAGGCCGACGATGATGAGACTTTCCAGCACGTCGAACGTCGCCGCCAAACACATTTGCAGAATGCCCACGAGCGACACGACGAACCAGGCGGCGACTGCCGAGAGCTTGTTTTGAAGGTACTTGTGAATGAGCCATCCGAAGAACCCGAAAGAGACGAGTTCGACGATCAAGGCAGCGTGTTCCATGATCAACCCTTGTGGGACGAGCTCGCCAGCCGCCAAGGCAAGGCGGCAGTCGTCGGCTGTCCACGCGACGATAAGGCCGTTCTTCTGCCACCCAATGGCAAAGATTGGCACGCACGCATGGCCGAGGCGCGGATGCTGCACAGCGGAAGTTGGCCGCTCTCGGGCCACAAGCGGTCGAAAGGGGGCTAAAGGCGGGCTCTTCAGAGGTGACGGGCGCCATCAGCGCCGGCTGCCCTCTGTGTATTGAGCTGGATTTGTTCGCGTCGCTTGTGCAGTCGGGGTAATGTCCAGGCACCACAAACCAGGACTGGAGGAACGCATGAAGAAGTGGTTGTTTTTCGCCTCGATGGCGATGACGCTCGTGACGTCCGCGTACGCACAGGATCAACTTGCGAAAGTGATGGCTGCGAGGACCGAGCTGCATCCAATTCGGAGCTTGACGCTTTCCGACGAGCAATTCCTCAAAGGGGATAGTGCCGCCGGCAAGCCCGTCGTGGTCACCGGGCTTTTGCGCATCGCGCAGGGCGCGGGCCGACTTCCCGTCGTCGTCATGATCCATGGATCGGGCGGCATGGGACCGAACATCGAGTTCTGGACACAGGAATTCAACTCGATGGGTGTGTCCACTTTCGCCCTGGACGCCTTCACCGGCCGCGGACTTACCAACGTGAATGCGGACCAGGCTTCACTTGGGCGCCTCAACACGATCCTCGATGTGTACCGGATGCTCGACGTGCTTGCGAAGCACCCTCGAGTCGATCCATCACGCGTTGTGCTCATGGGTTTCTCGCGCGGAGGCCAGGGTGCGCTATTCGCGAGCGTGAAGCGCTTTCACCGGACGTGGAACCAGTCAGGCATTGACTTCGCTGCCTATATCCCTTTCTATCCGGACTGCTCAACAACCTATCGCGGGGATACCGATGTCGCGGACCGGCCGATCCGGATCTTTCACGGCGTTCCTGACGACTACAACCCGATTGCGACGTGCAAATCCTACGTCGAGCGCCTGCGAACCGCGGGGCGGGATGTGACGCTCACCGAGTACCCCAACGCAGCCCACGCCTTCGACAATCCTCTTGCAAGCACGACACCGGTTGTTGCGAAGGACGCGCAAACGGTCCGCAACTGCCGGATTCGCGAGGACGAAGCGGGTCGGCTCGTGAATGCCGCCAGCGGTCGGCCTTTCACTTATCAGGACGAATGTGTGGAGCGGGATCCCCACATAGGCCACGACGCGGCCGCTACAGACGCAGCACGCCAATCAATTCGGGGCTTCCTTCAAACGGTTTTCAAGGTCAACTGAGATCGAAGCCGACCCTCGAATAACGCAGCGACCGGCCATCCAGTCGTCCACGACAGGCCGCTTTTCGGGCGATTCGCATTTCTCACAACCCGTCTAGGCGGGCTTCGCACGCCACGGCCAGCCTATTGCAATACGCCGGTCAAGGCGCGACGTCTCGGCCCCGCAGCCTTCAATCACCAGAGCTCGGCTTTCCTTTGTCGCCTCTGTGCGCCGAACGCGACTGGGACCTCTGCAGCGCCGCTTCCTGCAGCTGCGCAGCGGTTCGCAGCGAGGCGGCGAGCTTTTTGGTTCTTGCCCCCGAGGACACGAGCCCGCGAGCGAGCGACATCCCCCGGTGCTGATCGTCGTCCCGCAGCGGCGGCAGCGGCTGCGCCGCCACCCGCGCCGCCTTGGCTGGCGCCATCCCCAGCCCCTGCAAGAGCATCGCGGTGACTCGCACGTCGTGGCCCGGCGAAGTCATCCCCATTGCGACGCTGCGCATGGCCTGCCAGGGCACTCCCATGATCAGGTCCATGGCAGCCGCTTCGTCGCTCACCTTGAAGTCACCCTGCGAGATGCCGAGACGCAGATCAGCGCCGGCGTAGCGGGCGATCTCAGCGGCGAGATGCTCTGGTGCCGCCCTGGCGATATCCAGGATGACGAGAGCCCAAGCCGGGCTCTGCTCGGCCAGCTCAATGAATCGACGTTGTCCGATGGCCATGCGCTGTGCGCCCTCGCGCACATCGGCTTGGCTTTCGCTGATCGCCCCGCAGAGGGTGTCGGCGAGCCAGGCAGCGACCGCCTGCACGACTGCCTCCTTGCTGTCGAAGTGGTTGTAGACCGTGCCCGCGGTCATGCCGGCGTTCTCCGCGATCTCCTGGATGGTGCTCGCCCCGACGCCGCGAACCGCAAAGACCTGCAATGCCGCCTGAAGCAGCTGGCGGCGTGTCCTTTCCTTCTTGCCCAAGCCCGAGGGCTGCAAGTGCAGCGCCCGCTCGAGCAAGGTCGGTAGCCCGACCGCTGACACGCCCCGGGTATTTCCTAGATCATCCATTTTTACACTAATCATATACTTTTGCACCCAATACTTAATTGTACAGGTGCTGATATGAACCCTCCTCTTGCTTTGGCCTACTTGGTATTCGACGTCGCCGCCCCGCCCGCCTGGCGGGCGTTCTGCAACGAGGTGCTGGGACTGCCAGAGCCGGTGTCGAATGCTGACGGCAGTCTGGGCTGGCGGCTTGACAACGCTGCTCAGCGGTTGATCGTTCAACACGGGTCGAGCGATGACATCACTGCACTCGGCTTCGAATGCGCAGACGACGACGCGCTCGGCGCGCTGCTGCTGCGACTTGAGGCAAGTGGTCAGCAAGTTATCGAGGCCGACGCCGCCTTGCGGCGCGCCCGCCGAGTGCGCCGACTGCACGTACTCCGGGATCCGGACGGCAACCGCGTCGAACTTTGCGCCGGCCTCGAACTCGCCGAACGCAAGTTCGAGTCGGCGGCGTTTCCTCACGGCTTTTGCATCGGCGAGCTTGGCCTCGGCCACGCGGTGCTGGTTTCGTCGCAGCTTGAGCGGCTCGGCCGGTTCTACGTGGAGGAGTTGGGCTTTGGGGTGACCGAGCGGCTGCATACGCGAGTGGGCCCGCTTGCCGTCAACGGGCTGTTCCTCCATTGCAATCGGCGTCACCACTCACTGGCGATCTTCGATCTGCCGCTGGCGAAGCGGATGCACCACTTCATGCTCCAGGTGCCCGGGATCGCGGACGTGGGAGTGGCCTACGAGCGCGCCCGCCGCCACAAGGTACCGATGAGCCTGGATCTGGGCCAGCATCCGGCGCCCGAAGAAACTTTCTCGTTCTATGGCAGCACACCTTCGGGATTCGACTTCGAGCTCGGCGCCAATTCGCGCGAGATCGATCCCGGAGAGTGGCAGGTGCATCGCTCGGCAACCACGAGCAGTTGGGGACACCGTCCGACGTTGCGCCTACAGCTCAAGATGGCTGGCGGGTTTCTGCGCCGCAAGCTCGGCCTGCGACCGGCGTTGGCCTAGGGAGTTCCCATCGTTCCCCAGATCCGCTGCGGTGAGCTCGGTGCCGACGACGTCGACTGATCACCCGCTCTTTCAGTGATCCGAATTGCTTCGCGGCGCCGGCGGCTCGGCTCTTCCAGAAAAGTCGGCCGTGTCGGGCTCAGCCGAGCCGTGTGTGGCGATCGGCTCATTTCTCTTGGCCGGTGATTCCTCGACTGTCGGCAACGCGGCGTCCAACCCGGCCGCGTGACTGTTCGCTCAGGGTCCGACACCGGACGATCCGCAGCGTCGCTTGTATCCAACTGCATCGAGTCGCCGCGTGCGGATCTTCACGTCGCGGGCCCGCCGCGACGCGCACGGCGCTGCGGCGTTCCTACGATGACGGTTCCCTTCGACTGGAGAAACCGCCATGCCCTGGCGCAACGGCCCGCACGCACGGGCATCCGCAGGCGACGCCGATCGCGAACGCCTGCCGCGGGCGATCGCCGCCCGCCTGGCGCGCGCCGGCTGCATCACCGCAGTGCCCGCTTCGACGGCCGCCACCGCGGCGGCCAACCAGCCGCATCTCGCCGCGCGGCACGCGCCGCCCGAGCGCTGGTCGCGCGAGGTCTTCGAGCTGATCGAGTGGCGCCGTTTCGAGGCCGTCGTCGAGGCGCTGTTCGCGCAGGCCGGATTCGAGACCCGATCGCAGGCGCACGGCGCCGACGGCGGTGTCGACATCTGGCTCTATTCGGTCAACCACGCGGACGGCGACGCGCCGGTCAGCATCGTCCAGTGCAAGCAGTGGATGCGCCACAAGGTCGGCGTCAAGGAGGTGCGCGAGCTGCGCGGGGTGATGGCGCAGCACGCGATCGATCGCGGGCAGTTCGTGACGACCTCCGACTTCACCGCCGACGCGCGCGACTTCGCCGAGAGCAATGGCATCGGCCTGCACGACGTCGACGGCCTGCTGCGCCTGATCGCGACGCGCCATCCGAAGCAGCAGGAAGCGCTGCTGCGGATCGCCTTCGACGGCGACTGGTGGCGGCCGACGTGCGCGAGCTGCGGCATCAAGCTGGTCGAGCGCGCGGCGCGGCAAAGCGGGCGCGCCTTCTGGGGCTGCGAGAACTTCGTGCGCGGCTGCAAGACGCAGATGGCGATGCGCTTCTAGGCGGGTGACGCGCGGCAACGGCCCGGCGCCGGGTGGCGCGGCCGGATAATGTAAATCGTTCGCATTCGCAAGCAGCTGGTAAGATCAGCGCCTCCCGTCTTCCCCAGGAAATTCGATGAAGCAGCTCGTCTCGGTCGCCGTCCTCGGCGCTGCCAGCATGTTCTCCGTGCACGCCTTCGCCAAGGCGGATTGCAAGGCCTATCCCAAGAACGAATGGATGAGCGAAGCCGACGCCAAGGCCAAGATCCTGGCGCAGGGCTACACCATCAGCAAGTTCAAGGTCGACGGCAACTGCTACGAGATCTACGGCAAGAACAAGGAAGGCAAGAAGGTCGAG
>Ga0207683_10005878_pt1 | contig 10524 bp, 12 predicted proteins | sample KBSM73metaG_FD_184333 | JGI IMG/M metagenome (GOLD analysis project Ga0207683, IMG submission 184333) | Miscanthus rhizosphere microbial communities from Kellogg Biological Station, Michigan, USA - KBS M7-3 metaG (SPAdes) (version 2) | ecosystem: Host-associated > Plants > Roots > Rhizosphere >...
GAGGCCGCCGCTGAGCTGGAGCGGCTGGCCGAGGCCATGGCGGCCGCCGACGCCCTCTATTATCGCGAGGATGCGCCCACCCTCACCGACGCAGAGTACGACGCCCTCAAGCGCCGCAACCTCGCCATCGAGACACGCTTTCCCAATCTGATCCGCCCCGACTCTCCGTCGCTGCGAGTCGGCGCGGAGCCGTCGACCCAGTTCGCCCCGGCGTTGCGCAGGTCGGTCCTCAGGCTCGGCCAAGAGGTGAGGGTGCGGCCCTCGGCGACCCCGGCGTCGACCAACGGCCACGACCCGTGGCAGATCACGCCGACCGGCTTGCCTGCCTCGAAGAAGCCGCGGATGAATTCCAGCGCCTCCGGTTTGGTCCGCAGCTGGTCGGGGTTGGCGACCCCGCCCGGGAGGACGAGCCCGTCGTATTCGCTCGCGTCGGCGTCGCCGACGGTGCGGTCGACCTCGAACTTGTCGGCCTTGTCGAGGTGATTGAAGGCCTGGACCTCGCCGGCTTCGGGGGCCAGCAGCTCGGCGTCGGCGCCCGCTTCGCGTACCGCGCTCAGCGGCTCGGTCAGCTCGACCTGCTCGACGCCCTCGTTGGCGGTCAGGAAGGCGATTTTCTTTCCCTGCAGGCGGTCGGACATGCCAACCCTCCTCTTCTCGTCGGGTGAACTCTCTTCACCCCCCCGGCTACCCCCGGCGCCCGCCGCCTTAACTCGCGGAGGCCGTGCTGAGGGAGGTCTCCCCCGCCTCGGGCGCGGTCTCGCCTTTGACCTCCTCGCGCTGCCAGCCAAGCTCGAACGTCAGCGGGACCTGGACCTTCTCCTTCGCCAAGCAGCGGGGGCATGAGGTCCACGAGGACGCCGCCTGCGTGGAGTAGCCGCTGCCGCAGTTATCGCACCGAAACATCTCACCTCTCCGATCTGTCTAAACCCGTTGCGCGTTCCACTACCCTCGGTCCAAGCCGGAAAACGATTCTCGCGCAAGCTGTCACCCGGACCTGAGCGCGAGGCCTTTCCCCCGGCCGGGAGCCGCGTGAAAGAGTGAGCCGGATGCAAGAGCCACAGGAACTCGAGCTGTGGCGCTACCTGCGCAGCCAGCGCGAACTCGCGGCGCGGCTGATCGAAGGCGACTCGCTCGACCAGGTGGCGCCGCGGTTTCTCGAGATAGTCGCCGACCTGCTGCGCTGGGAGGCGGGGGCGATGTGGGAAGTCGTCGGCCAGGAGGAGCCGCTGCGGCTGGTCTCCGGCTGGAGCACCGGCGACCTCGACGCGCGGCCGCTGTGGCGGCGCAGCCGCGAAATCGACTTCATGCGCGGGATCGGGCTGCCCGGCGACGCCTGGGCGAGCGGCGAGATCGCGCTGGCGCCCGACTACCGCGAGTACGCGACGCCGACGCCGCGCTTCGAAGTCTCCGCCGAACTGGGGCTGGAGGCGGCGCTGGCGATCCCGGTGCCGACCGGCTCGCCGGACAACGTGCTTGCCGTCGCCGAGTTCCACACCCGCGCCTTCAACCCCCAGTCGGAGGAGCTGCTGGGGCTGTTGCAGGGGTTCGCCGACCAGCTCGGGACCTTTGTCGCGCGGCGCCGGGCGGAGGCCAAGGGCGCCGAGGCCGAGCGCTTCCGCCAGCACCTGGCCGAGGTCGTCCGCGGCACCCAGGACGCGGTGCTGAGCAAGGACCTCGACGGGATCGTCACCACCTGGAACCCGGCGGCGGCCCGGCTCTACGGGTACAGCCCCGAGGAGGCGATCGGCCGTCACATCTCCTTCCTCGTCCCCTCCGACCACAAGGACGAGGAGAAAGTGATCCTCGAGCGGGTGAAGCGCGGCGAGCGGCTGGACACGTATGAGACCGAACGGATCCGCGCCGACGGCAGCCGGATCTCGGTCTCGCTGACGGTCTCCCCGATCCGCAGCCCGATGCGGGGGCTGATCGGCGCCTCGGTCGTCGCCCGCGACATCACCGCCGAGGTGCGGAAGCGGCGGGCGCAGGACTTCCTCGTCGCCGCCAGCCGCCTGCTCGACAGCTCGCTCGACCCGATCGAGACGGCGCGGACGATCGTCTCCACCGCGGTGCCGGAGCTGGCCGACCTCTGCCTGATCGACTTCCGCCGCCCGGACGGCTGGCTCGGCGACAGCGTCGTCGCCGGCGCCAAACCGGAGATGGCGGCGAGGCTGGAGCGGATCCGGCGCGATCAGCCGCTCGACCCCTCCGGCGAGCACCCGGTCGCGCAGGTGCTGCGGCTGAACCAGCCGATGGTCTGGCGCGACCTGAAGGCGCCGGAGGTCGTCGACAAGGTCTCTCAGAACGCCGAGCACCTGCGGCTGATGCGGGACGCCGGCTACAACTCGGCGGCGGTGGTGCCGCTGGTGGCCCGCGGCCGGACGATCGGAGCCCTCTCCTTCCTCCACGCCCACGCCGACCTGCGCTACGACCAGGGCGACCTCGAGTTCCTCTCCGAGCTGGCCGAGCGGGCGGCGCTGGCCCTGGACAACGCCCGCCTCTACCAGGAGCGCGACCGGGTCGCCAAGAACCTGCAGCGGGGACTGCGGCCGCCGCAGCCGGCGGAGGTGCCCGGACTCGACATCTCCGTCGTCTTCGAGGCCGCCGGCGAGGGGATCGAGGTCGGCGGCGACCTCTACGACGTGATCCCCAGCGAGGACGGCTGCTGGATCCTGGTCGGCGACGTCGCCGGCAAGGGCAGCACGGCGGCCGGCGTCTCGGTCGCGCTGCGCCACTCGGTGCGCGGTCTGACCCGTGTCGTCGACCAGCCCGTCGAGGTGCTGAGCCGGGTGAACGAGCTGCTGCTCACCGGCCAGACGCTGAACGACTTCGCCACCGCGATGCTCGCCAAGCTGTGCCGCCGAGGCGACGGGTGGCACATCACCCTGGCCTCGGCCGGGCACCCGCCGGCCGCCCTGGCGGGCGGTGAGGAGGCGCGGATGCTCGGCGGCGGCTCGGTGCTGGGAGCCTGGCGCGAGGCCAACGTCGAGTGCCACGAACACGTCCTCGGCCCCGACGAGACCCTGGCGCTGTGCACCGACGGCTGGCTGGAGGCCGGGCCGGCCAGCGCCCACCAGGGGCCGGAGACCTTCGCCGCGATGACCCACGCCCTCGCCGGGCTGGAGCTCGAGGAGGTGACCCAGCGGCTGCGCGCCGACGCGGTCGGGCGCAGCGCCGGCAGCCTGCGAGACGACCTCGTCGTCCTCGCGATTCGCCCCCGGCCGGCGGCGGACGCCGCCGCGCCGGCCCGGGAGCTCGCGGTAGGTCAGCCGGTCGCCTAGCGTCCGACTGACGCTTTCAGCGTTTGGCGGCTGCTTTTTTGCCGCTGCTTTTTTTCGCCGGGCGGCGTTTGGCGGCGGCTTTTTTCGCCCCGCCGGATTTTTTCGCCGTCGCTTTGCGTTTCGGCGCGGCTTTCCGTTTCGGCGCCACTTTTTTCGCGGTTTTTTTCGTTTTCGGCACTTTGGCTGAGCCGCCGCGTCGCAGCGCGGGCGGAATCTCCTCGCGCACCACGGCGCCGCTCAGCGCCTTGATCTGGCGCTGGAGGAAGTCGGCCATTCTTTCCTCCTCGCGGCGGATCGTCCGCGCGAGCTTGGCGGTCTCGGAGTCCTTGACCTTCTCGGCCAGGGTCTCGATCGCGAGGTAGGTGGCGATCTCCTCGTGCTCGTTGAAGTACTCGGTCTTGGCGTTCTTCAGCATCTTCTCCTGCTCGCCGCTGCCGCGGACCGCGTGCAGCGGGCCCTTGGCCGCCGCCGTCAGTTTGCCCACTGCCGTCTGCAGAGTCTGGCCGCCGCCGCCGAGCTTCTTGATCCGGCGCTCGACCTGTTTGGCGTGGGACTTCGTCTCTTTCAGATGCTGCTGCAGCCGTTTCTTGTACGGCCCTTTCGCCGTCATCGCGATGTGGGCCTGCAGGGCGTCCTCGAGTTCGCGCTCCTTGCCATAGGCCTCGCTCAGATACTGGACCAGCTTGCCGTCACGCTCGTTCAAATCCGACATCGCGCGTTTGCGCCTCCTCGTTTCGGTTCTTTGTGACTCGGTTGAGTTACCCCGCGCAGTATCGGTGAAACTGGAGCGATGAGACTGGCGCTGATCGCGATCGCCGCCGCCGGCCTGATCCACCCGGCTCCCCCACCGCCACCGTTCAAGGTCTGGTCGATTCCCTACGGGGCGAAGCGCAAGCACGAGATGGCCGCCTACTCGGAGCGCCACTACGGCCACCGCGCCTGGCGGTTGCGGCACCCGCGGGTGATCGTCGAGCACATGGCGCAGGCGGGCAGCGCCGCCGCCGTCCGCAACGCCTTCGCCCCGGACGTCCCCGATCCCGAGCTGCACGAGCTGCCTAACGTCTGCTCGCACTTCGTCGTCTCCGGCTCCGGGCGGATCTACCGCCTGGTCAACCTCCGCACCCGCTGCCGCCACACGGTCGGGCTGAACTGGACCGCGATCGGGATCGAGCACGTCGGCTACGGCGACGACGACGTGCTCGGCGACCGCCGCGCGCTGCGGGCCTCGCTGCGCCTGACCCGGTGGCTGCGCTGCCGCTTCGGGATCCGGGTCCGCGACGTGATCGGCCACGCCGAGAGCCTCTCCTCCCCCTACCACCACGAGCTGGTGCCGAGCCTGCGGCGGCAGACGCACGGCGACTGGCGCCACGCCTCGATGCGGGTCTACCGGCACAAGCTGCGACGGCTCGGCGCTTGCCCGGGCAATTAGACTGCGGCCGATGAGTGACGACGCGATCGAGCACGGCTTCCGCGAGGGCGACAAGGTCTGGGTCCAGGACGGCGACGGCAACCGCCACCCCGGCATCTTCGTCGGCGACAACGAAGCCTCCGGCTGGTTCGGCGGCGGGCCCAGCGCCTACGTCGCCCACCCCGAGGCCCACCAGGCCGAGGTGGTCTCGGTCTTCCGCATCACCCCCCGCGACGAGTAATCGCGGCCGTGTCGATTTCTCCCGGCCCCGTTCGTCGCTGAGGTAAAAGGGCGGTTGCGCCGCCCACGACGAAGGAGGACCGGATGCGTTTCATGATGCTGATGTACCCGCAGATCGAGGAGGCCGACTGGCAGCCGTCGCCCGAGGCCGTAGCGGCGATGGGCCGCTACAACGAGGAGCTGCAGAAGGCCGGGATGCTGCTCGCCCTCGACGGCCTGCGCCCGCCGAGCGACGGCGGCAGCGTCAGCATCGACGGCGAGGGCAAGGTCACGGTCACCGACGGGCCCTTCGCCGAGGCCAAGGAGGTCGTCGGCGGCTACTGGCTGATCCAGGCCCGCTCGAAGGAGGAGGCGCTGGAGTGGGCGAGCCGCTGCCCCGACCGGAACTGCCGGATCGAGGTCCGCCGGATCTTCGAGATGGAGGACTTCCCGCAGGACGTGCAGGACGCCTACGAGGGTCCCTGAAGGAACGGCGGTGACCGAGGCCACGCGCGCGATCGAGGCGGTCTGGCGGATCGAGTCCGCCCGCCTGATCGCGGGCCTGGCCCGGATGGTCGGGGACGTCGGCCTGGCCGAGGACATGGCGCAGGACGCGCTGGTCGCGGCGATGGAGAAGTGGCCGGAGACCGGTGTCCCCGACAACCCGGGCGCCTGGCTGATGGCGACGGCCAAGAACCGGGCGATCGACCGGATGCGGCGCGAGAAGACGTACGAGCGCAAGCGCGAAGAGGTCGCCCACGACACCGGAGCGCTGTTCGCGATGGAGCGCTCCGACTTCGAGGCGGCGGCCGACGACGAGATCGGCGACGACCTGCTGGCGCTGATCTTCACCTGCTGCCACCCGCTGCTCTCGCGCGAGGCGCGGGTGGCGCTGACCCTGCGGCTGCTCGGTGGGCTGACGACGCCGGAGATCGCCAGCGCCTTCCTCGTCTCGGAGTCGACGGTGGCGCAGCGGCTGGTGCGGGCGAAGCGGACCCTGCGCGAGGCCAGGGTGCCGTTCGAGGTGCCGCGCGGAGCCGAGCTGGACGAACGCCTGCCCTCGGTCCTGGAAGTGATCTACCTCGTCTTCAACGAGGGCTACGCCGCGAGCGCCGGCGAGGACTGGATCCGCGCCGACCTCTGCGAGGAAGCGCTGCGGCTGGCCCGGATCCTGGCCGAGCTGGCGCCGCGCGAGCCCGAGGTGCACGGGCTGGCGGCGCTGCTGGAGATCCAGGCCTCGCGCCTGAAGGCCCGCCGCGGCCCCGGCGGCGAGCCGGTCCTCCTGCTCGATCAGGACCGCGGCCGCTGGGACCCGCTGCTGATCGTCCGCGGCCGGCGAGCGCTGGAGCGCGCCGAAGCCCTCCCCGGCCCGCTCGGCCCCTACTGCCTGCAGGCCGCGATCGCCGCCTGCCACGCCGAGGCGATCAGGCCCGAGGAAACCAACTGGGTACGAATCGCCGCCCTCTACGAGGCCCTGGCCCAGATCCAGCCCTCCCCCATCGTCGAACTGAACCGCGCGGTTGCGGTATCAATGGCCTTCGGCCCGGAGGCCGGCTTGGAGCTGCTGGCCCAAATCGAAAACGAGCCAGAGCTTTCGGACTACCACCTGCTCCCAAGCGTCCGCGGCGACCTACTGGAGAAAGCTGGGCGTCTCGAGGAGGCAACATCTGAATTCAAACGCGCCGCCGACCTGACCCGGAACGAGCAGGAGAAGGAGCTTCTACTGCGGCGTGCAGAAGGGGGTGGGTGACCCTCGCCAGACACTCAACCTCGAGCCATAGCGAGAGGTGTCTGGCGAGGGTCACCCACCCCCTTCTCCCCCACTCAACGCCCGTATCCCATCCCTCTCCAACCGCAACATCCGCCAGTCATCCAGCCGCCGAGCCCCGATCCCCTCGTAGAAATTCAACGCCGGCTCGTTCCACTCCAACGCGCACCATTCGAGCCGGGCGTAGTCGCGCTTCTCGGCGATGCCCGCCAGGTGCTCCATCACCGCCAGGCCGATGCCGCCGCGGCGGTGCTCGGGGCGGACGTAGACGTCCTCGAGCCAGATCCCCGGTTGGCACTCGAAGGTCGAGAAGTTGGTGAAGAAGATCGCGTAGCCGACCGCTTCGCCGTCGGCGGTCTCGATCAGCAGCGCCTCGGCGACCTCGCGCTCGAAGAGGGAGCGGTGCAGTTGCTCGGCGGTACCGGCGACCGCGGTGCCCAGTTTCTCGTAGGCCGCCAGCTCGAGGATCAGGTCGTAGAGCAGCTGGACGTCGTCCTCGGTGGCGGCGCGGATCTGGACGTCGTTGGCGGTCGCCATTCGCCGCAGCCTAATCGGAGAGGCTCGGCAGCACAGAGGTCTTGTAGACGTCGATCGCGCCCAGCGGGTCGGCGCCGGAGTTGTTCATCAGCGCCACCGTCGTCGCCCCGAGCTTCTCCACCTCGCGGATCCGCTCGACGTGCTCCTCGGGGTCGGAGGAGACGATCAGGGCTTCCTTCAATTCCTCGTCGGAGACCTGGCGCTCGCCCTCCTCCCGCATCGCCGCCGGATCGTGCCAGTCGTCGCGGTAGAACTCTTTCGGCTGCGAGCCCTTCCAAACCCGGCAGCCCTCGAGCGCGGCCTCGTCGTCCTCGGCCCATGAGAAGGCGGCCTGGAGGACGATCTCGCCCGGCTCACGACCGGCGTCCTCGGCGGCGCCCTTGTAGGCGTCGATGATCTTCGGCGCCGATTCGGGGTCGGCGAGGGTCCAGAGCCCGTCGCCCTGGCGTCCCGCCACGCCCGCGGCCTTCGGCCCGAAGGCGGAGACGTAGACCGGTGGCCGCCTGTCCTCGGGGCGCGAGTGGATGTAGGCACGGTCGGTCGAGAAGTGCTTCCCCTCGCCGCTCAGCCGCTGGCCGTCCCAGAGGGCGCGGATCATCTCCAGCGCCTCCTCCATCAGCTCGACCTTTTCGCCCGGCGTCGGCCAGCGGGCGCCGAGCGGGACCTCGTTCAACGCCTCGCCCGAGCCGACCCCCAGGTAAGGCCGGCCGGGATACATCAGCTCCATCGTCGCCCAGGCCTGGGCGATCAGGACCGGGTGGTAGCGCGGCCCCGGCGGCGTAACCGCGGTCCCGAAGCTGACCCGCTCGGTCGCCTGCGCGGCCGCGCCGAGCCAGACCCAGGCGTGCCCCGACTCACCGGGTTCCCACCACGGCTGCAGGTGGTCGCTGCAGCCGATGCCAGCGAACCCGGCCGCCTCGGCGGCGACCGCCTGGCGCAGCAGCTGGTCGGGCGGGAACTGCTCGTGGGCGCAGAGGTGGAGGTAGCGCATAAAGCGCGGCCTCGCCGCTAAGCCTTGCCTTCGAGTTCGTACTCGCGCAGGAAGCCCTCGAAGAGGCGGCGGTGCCCCTGCTCGTCGCGCAGGATCGTGATCACCATGTCCTGGGTGACGGGATCGACGCCGTCGGTCTCCTCGACGATCCGGGTGTAGTACTCGATCGCGCCGGTCTCGGCCGCGATCACGCCGCGGATCACGTGGATCACGTCGGTCTGCTCGCCGGGCGGCTGCAGGAAGCTCTGTTCGGGGGAGAAGTCCTCGGAGCCGGGGACGACGCCGTAGAGCTCCTTGATCCGCGTCGCGAACTCCTTCGCGTGGCCGAGCTCCTCTTCGACGTCGCCGGCCAGCGACTCGCGGATCTCTTGGGCGCGGACGCCGTCGAGGTTGGTCGAGGCGGAGATGTAGCTCATCACCGTCTCGATCTCCATCCAGTAAGCCTTGGTCAGCAGAGCGACGATCTTCTCGCGCGTCTCCTGATCGCCGTCGAGAATTCCTTTGCTGGTGGTGCTGCTCTCCATCTTGCCTCTCTCTTTTCGGTCGGGTCCCTCCTCGTACTGGCGGCTACCCCGGCACCCGAGCGCGAAACGCCCGCGGCGCCGGACTCTGGCTAGGCTGCGGCGCCATGGACACGATCGACTCCCTGCTGGAGAACAACAAAGGCTTTGCCGACGAGCTCGGCGAGCGGCACCTCGACGTCGAACCGCGGCGCCACCTGGCGATCGTCACCTGCATGGACTCACGGCTCGACGTCTTCGCGGCGCTCGGACTCGGCGACGGCGAGGCGCACATCCTCCGCAACGCGGGCGGCGTCATCACCGACGACGTGATCCGCTCGCTGGCGCTCTCGCAGCGGCGGCTGGGGACGCGTGAGGTGATGCTGATCCACCACGACGACTGCGGCCTGCAGAAGATCACCGAGGACGGTTTCCGGACGGAGCTGCAGGAGACGACCGGGATCGCCCCCTCCTTCGCGATCGAGGCGTTCAAGGACGTCGAGGAGGACGTGCGGCAGTCGATCCGCCGCGTCCGCACCTCCCCCTTCCTGCCCCACCGCGACGTCGTGCGCGGCTTCGTCTACGACGTCGACACCCACCGCCTGCGCGAGGTCGAGGTAGAGGAGTAGATGGCCACCGTCGCCCCCTACGGCTCCTGGGCCTCGCCGATCGAAGCGGCGACGGTGGCCCGGGCCGGGCGGCGGCTGGGCTCCCCGGCGATCGCCGCCGACGGGGCGGTCTGGTGGGCCGAGGGCCGGCCCGAGGAGGGCGGCCGGGTAGTGCTGATGCGGCGGGACGGGGGCGGCGAGCCCGAGGCGGTGACGCCGGAGGGGGCGAATGTGCGGACCCGGGTCCACGAGTACGGCGGCGGCGCCTGGTGCCTGGTCGCGCCGGACCTCGTCGTCTTCGTCGACTTCGGCGACCAGCGTCTCTACCGGCAGCGGCTGGGCGAGAAGCCGGTGGCGATCTCGCCCGAGCCGGCGGAGCCGGGGGCGCTGCGCTACGCCGACATGCGCCCGACCCCCGACGGAGAGGCGATCATCTGCGTGCGCGAACGCGACGCCGGCGAGGAACCGGTGAACGAGATCGTCCTGCTGCCGCTCGACGGCGGGGGCGAGCCGCAGGTGCTGGCGGGCGGCCGCGACTTCTACTCCTTCCCGCGGGTCAGCCCCGGCGGCGCCTGGCTCGCCTGGACCTGCTGGGACCACCCGAACATGCCCTGGGACGGGACCGAGCTGTGGGTCGCGCCGCTCGCCGACAGCGGCGAGGAGCGGCTGGTCGCCGGCGGCGCCGAGGAGTCGGTCTTCCAGCCCGAATGGGGACCCGACGGGCGCCTGTACTTCGTCTCCGACCGCGACGGCTGGTGGAACCTCTACCGCAGCGGCGAGCCCGGGGCGGAGCTGAGCGGCGAGGAGGGGACGCAGGTGCAGCTGACCGAGGAGGGGGCCGACCTCGCTCATCCCCAGTGGCTGTTCGGCGGCGCGACCTACGCGTTCCTGGAGAGCGGCGCGATCGCCTGCGTGCGCTGCGAGGCCGCCGAGGAACGGCTGTTCCTGCTGCGGCCCGAGGGCTGGGAACCCGGCGACCTGGGCCTGCCCTTCACCTCCTTCGGCTACCCGGTTCTCTCCGCCCACGGCGAGGCGGTCGCCTTCGCCGCCGCCAGCCCGGAGGGCGAGACGGCGATCGTCCGTCACGACGTCGCGGGAGGCGAGACCGAGGTGATCCGCACCTCCAGCGAGGAGCCGGTCGACCCCGCCTACGTCTCCCGCCCGCGGCCGATCGAGTTCCCGACCGGCGAGGGCGCGGTCGCCTACGGCTTCTAC
>Ga0207683_10005879_pt1 | contig 10523 bp, 6 predicted proteins | sample KBSM73metaG_FD_184333 | JGI IMG/M metagenome (GOLD analysis project Ga0207683, IMG submission 184333) | Miscanthus rhizosphere microbial communities from Kellogg Biological Station, Michigan, USA - KBS M7-3 metaG (SPAdes) (version 2) | ecosystem: Host-associated > Plants > Roots > Rhizosphere >...
ATTCGCAGCTTCCAGTCGTCGGCCAACGTGTAGCGGACCGGCAGGCTCGCGCACTGGACTCATTTCCAGCGGTCCTCTCTCACCTGGTTCGCCCTGAACAGTGGACGAGGACGCCGCCCGTCGTCCCGGAGCGCTCGTCAAAGCAGGGCTGATGGCCGATGCCACCTGATCAGAATCAACAACACCAGCGCCGACCTCACTATCATCGCGGACGGCGTGGTCCCGACCGTCGCGGCGGCGAGCGGCGGCCGCAGCAGCAGCCACAACAGACCGACAGCAGCAGCAATCGCGATCAGCTCGACGTCGAACAGATCATGCGCGAGATCCGGTCACGGATCTCGGAGAAACACGGCATCGATCTCACGGCGCAGCAGATTCAGGAACTCGCCGCCCGTCGTCTCGAGGCGATTCTTGACCCGCGCACGATCAAGCCGTCACTGATGGACGAACTGCGTCGCGCGGCAGGCCTCCCTGCCGACACGACGCCGTCTGAACCTGAAGGCGATGCTGCCGTCGACGAGTCCACGCTCTACACGTCCGAGAGCGGTTTTCTCAACAGCCTCCGGCGACTGTTCAATCCGCTGTTGAAGCTGTTGATCAATCCGAAGGCGATTGTCGACGCGCTGAACGCGCAGTCTCGAAAGACGAACGCACTGGCCGCGCAGGAGGCCGAACGCCGCCGTCGTCAGACGGAGTGGAACGGGCTGCACTTCGAGATCCTCCGTCGTCTTGTGACGGATATCGCGAGGGTCGAGATCGACAATCAGCATCTCGCGCATCGTGTCGAGTCGCTGCAGGCGCGGGTCGACTTCAACGAACGCCGCGTTCGCGGCCTCGAGAGCACCACGCAGCACCAGCCGCGACCGGTTAGCCGATCTCAAGAGAGTCCGATCGTTGCTCCGGCACCTGCGCCACCGCGCGGAGAAGAAAGCGCTTCGCCCGATCACGCTGCGTCGCCCGAGACCTCGCCTGAAGGAAGCCGGCGCCGGCGACGCCGACGGCGCGGCCGTCGATCGGGTCAGCCCCGCGACATCGCCGGCGCGCCAACGCCAGGGATGGCAACTCCGGGTGCGCTGGATCAATCGGACCCGGGCAGCGAGGGAGACGATTTCTCGGACGAAGAGGCAACCTCGGATGATTTTGGTGATGACGTCGCGGTGGTGACGCCAGAGTCAGCCGTTCCCGCGTCGGCTCCCTTCGAGCCACCGCCGCCGTCAGCGCCAGAGGAGCCCGTGCACGTTGCTCACTCGGAAGTGGCGAAGACTCCCCCAGCCTCTGAGGTCACATCCACCCAGGAGCCTGTGGCATCCAACGAGCTGCCCGATCCGCTCCCGCGGGAACAGACCTGAGCCAACGCGGGCGCCTGTGAAATTCGCCTTCATCACACCTCGATACGGCGGAGAGTTCAGCACCGGTGCGGAACACGCCTGCCGGTTACTTGCGGAGCAGATCGCCAAGCGTCACGACGTAGACGTCCTGACGACCACGGCGCGTGATTCAGCGCTGTGGAAGAACGAATACTCCGAAGGATCGGACCGGGTCCGCGGCGCCCTCGTCCGTCGATTCTCGGTGAGCGCGACGCCGGAGCGATCGGCGCTGGACGAGCTGGGTCGCCGGTTGCGCGAAGGCCCTCGGTATCGAGCCGATGAGCAGAACTGGGTGCGCGAAGTAGGGCCGTGGAGCAGCGGTCTCCTCGAGCACATCAAGCGTCAGCATCGGTCGTACGACGCCCTGGTCTTCTTCGGGCTCCTGCATCCGCTGACCGTCAGCGGTCTCGAGATCGCACCGGAGCGAAGCATTCTCTTCCCACATCTGCACCTGCGAGCGGAGTTGCGCTTCGATCTGTGGGCCGACGTACTCACCTCACCGCGAGCCGTTGGTTATTTCTCCAGTTCCGAGCGACGGCTGGTCCACTCCTACATCGGAGTCGTGCCGCAGTTCGAAGAGGTGATCGGCATCGGCGTCGACCCGCCACCGCAACAGAGCTATCCGCGGCATCAGCAGGACCCTGCGGACGTCATCACAACGGAAGACGAAGCCACCGCTGACGAGGATGCGCCCGACGAGAGCTATCTGGGTGGTCGTGGCGTGCCGTTCCGCCGGCGTCATCGTCTCTACGACAACTTCGCGCTCTACGGCGGGCGCGTCGAACCGGGCACCGGTTGCGAGGAGATGCTCGATTATTTCGACACGTTTGCCGACAGGCACGCTGACGACGTGCGGCTCGTGCTGATGGGCGTGAAGATGATGACCGTGCCGGAGGCTCCGTATCTTCGCCTGGCAGGGGTGCTTCCCGATCGCGAGCGAATGACGGCGTACGAGGCTGCGTCGATCACAATTGCTCCCGGGGACCGCGATCTCCTTTCACAATCCCTCCTGGAAAGCCTGGCGGTAGGAACACCGGTACTCGCCAACGCCGCCAATGAAGCGGCCGTCGAACACTGTCGCCGGGCAAACGCAGGGTTGTACTACTCGAATCGTGACGAGTTCGTGGGGGCTCTCAACGTCCTGCAAACGCCGTCGATGCGCGAACGGATGGGCGAGAACGGACGTCGGTATATCCGCAATCACCATCAATGGGACGCGGTGATGGGGCGATTCGAGCGCCTGGTGGGAAGAATCCGGCGTTAGGCAGCACCGGCGGGTCTCGAAGACCCGCTACTCCCGCGTGAGCTCTGCGGCTGGAAACGGTCGCGCTCGAACTGCGGGTTCGTCGCTGGTGCTCTTTCGTCTCCTCGTTCCAATCTCGTAGCGCTTGATCATTTCGTTCAAGGTCGTGGGCTTGATCTTGAGCAGCTCCGCGGCCTTCTTCTGCACGCCGCCTGCCGCCTCCAGCGTTGACTCAATCAATCGCTTCTCGACGTTGGTGATGACGTCCTTGAACGAGATGCCCTCAGGCGGCACGACGAACTTGGGGATGTGGAACATCGGCGCCGATCGGACGTGCTCGGGAATCAGATCCGGACCGATGTGAGCGCCCGTGCTCAACACGACTGCCCGCTCGATGACATTTTCCAGCTCGCGAACGTTGCCCGGCCAATCGTATTCCATGAGTAGATCGAGCGCGTCTGCCGCGAGATCGAGCGTCGGCCTGCCGTTCTCGGCGCCATACTTCTCGAGGAAATGCTGCGCAAGATAGGGGATGTCGTCCTTGCGCTCGCGCAAGGGCGGCAGGAAGATGTTGATGACGTGCAACCGGTAGTAGAGATCCTCACGGAACCGGCCCTCGTTCACCATGTGCCGAAGATCGCAGTTGGTCGCGGCGATAATCCGCACGTCGACCTTGATCGTTTCCATTCCGCCGAGACGCATGAACTCGCGCTCCTGCATCACGCGCAGCAGCTTGGCCTGCGTGTCCGGCGGGATGTTCCCGATCTCATCGAAGAAGATGCTCCCCTTGTCCGCGAGATCGCACAGGCCCTTCTTCGGGTAAATGGCACCGGTGAACGCGCCCTTCACATGACCAAACAGGGTCGACTCGAGGAGGTCGGGCGGCAGGTTGCCGGAGTTCACCGTCACGAATGACCGATCGGTGCGCGGTGAGTTCGAGTGAATCGCGCGCGCAACCAGCTCCTTGCCGGTTCCACTTTCGCCCGTGACGAGTATCGTCGACCGGCTGGGCGCCGCCTGGATGATCAGGTCGAAGACCTGTTTCATGCGCGGGCTGCGGCCGATGATGCCAGCGAACTTCTGATACTGCGCCTGGAGGTTCTGTCGCAGCGCAGTGTTCTCGGCCATCAACTGCCGCCGCTCGACGGCGTTCCGTACGACGACCATCACCTCGTCGTTCTTGAACGGCTTTGTGATGTAGTCGAACGCGCCGCGCTTCATCGCCGTGATGGCCGTCTCGACCGACGCGTAAGCCGTGACCATCAACACCGGCAGGTCTTCGTCCAGCTTCTTCAGCTCTTCGAGCATGGCCAATCCGTCCATGCCCGGCATCATCACGTCCACGATTGCGGCATCAAAGGGGAGCGACCTCGCGAGATCGAGTCCCTCTTCGGCGCTCGACGCCAGTCGCACGTGGTAGCCCTCGCGCGCCAGCAGCGCGTCGAGGATCTCCCGCATGATCTCTTCGTCATCGACGACCAGAATGGAACCGTTTCGCCGTATCACAGAAGGCCTTGCCCCGGTCCGGCAACCCGGCCCGGCATGCCCTGGCCCGCGAGCGACGACCGCTCGAGCGCCACGGCCGGAAACGAAAGAATGAACCGCGTGCCCTGGCCAATCCCGCTGTCGCACTCGATGCTGCCTTCGTGCTCGCGGACAATGCCATAGGTGATCGACAGACCGAGTCCAGTGCCCTGGCCGATCGCCTTCGTCGTGAAGAACGGATCGTAGATTCGCGCCAGGTACTCGCTCGGAATTCCCAGACCCGTATCGGATACTTCGGCAATGATGCGACCGCCCTCGGTGCGTGTCGCGATCGACAACCAGCCTCCCTTCGGCATCGCGTCCCTGGCGTTCAGGAACAGATTCAGGAACACTTGCTGCAGCTTGTGCTCGAGCCCGAGCACCATGACTGGGGTGTCGCTCAACTCGCGGCGCACCCGGATGCGATGTGTCTCGAACTGGTGTTCGAGCAGACCCAGGACGTCAGTGATGACGGCGTTGATGTCGAACGTCGAACGATCGCTGGACGCCGGACGCGACAGCGTCAGCAGTCCGTTCACGATCTTCGCGGCGCGGAACGTCTGGCGCTCGATTTTTTCGAGCAACCGCGTACGGGGATCCTGAGGATCGGCGCCTTCGAGGAGCATCTGCGTAAAGCTCGAGATGCCCGTCAGCGGCGTATTTACTTCGTGCGCGACACCAGCGGCCAGCAGCCCGATCGAAGCCATCTTCTCCGAGAGCCTGAGCTGCTCTTCGAGCTGGACGCGGGCCGTTACGTCTTCGACGATGATGATCGTCCCTGCTGTCGCGATCTCCTGGCCCTCTTCGCGCAACGGCACCACCGCTGCGTTCACAACGAGCACCTCGGACGCGCGGTCGCCACGCGCGACAAGCGGAACCCGAGACAGCGTTGCGCCCGCCGGCGTGTCGCGACGAGCCGCCCGCACAGCCTCAACGAACGCGGGGTCGAACACATCGTCCAAGGAACAGCCAGAAGCGATGGTTCGCGGGACGCCATATAGCTGCTCGAGCGCTCGATTCCACCGAACGACACGATCGTTGAGGTCGAGGACGAGCAGTCCGTTGTCCAGCGACTCGAGGATGTTTTCGTTGAAGGCACGCATCCGATCGACTTCGATCGCCTTCAGGTGCAGTTGACGATAGAGTCGCGCGTTCTCGAGCGCTGTCGCGATCTGACCCGCGACTGCGGCGAGCAAGCCGGTATCCTCGCTGCTGAGCGGCTCGCCGGTATCCTTTCGTCCGACCGCCAGAACGGCGATGGTCCCTTCGGTCGCGACACACGGTACGAAGTAGTACAGACCTGCGTCACGCCAGAACTCGATCTCCTCGACGGCGAAACGACCTACGGCTGCTGGGTCGTCGAGCGCGACGATGTGACCTTCTGACAGACGCCGCCCGATCGCCGATCGCTTCGCGAGCGCAGGAGGATGGGCGTCGCCGAACCCGGATGAACGCATCGATCCGAAGTGCGGCGCCACTTCGTCTTCGAGCATCAAGGTCATTCGATCGACGAGCAACGTCTCCACGACGCGTGAGACGAGTCGCTCCGACAGTCGATGAAGATCGAGGTCGCTGTTCAAGTCACGGGCAAAGCCAACCAGCGCTCGACGATAGTCGTAGCGATCGCGATAGAACGCGCGGTCGAGCAGGTTCTGGACGAAGTCCTTGATCGGCGGTGTCAACAGAACGGCGACGAGAATCGCCAGCAGCGCGAGCACCCACCGGTCCGATGCGTTGCCCTTCAGGAACACCGTGCGCACGGCCTCGAGCAGCACCGCGTAAATCACCACGACGGCCGCAAACGCGGTGATGTACACGAGCGAGCGCTTGACGATCACTTCGATGTCGAGCAGGCGGTAGCGGACGATCGCCGAAGCGAACGCGAGCGGTATCAGGCTCAATGGGACTGCGGAGAGCTCCATTGGCAGCGACGGCTGCACGCCGAGTGAATATGGCAGCGCGTAGCCGACGGCGAATATACCGGCACCCAGTCCGGTGCCCCACGCAATCCACCGCAGCTGACGTCGCGCGGTCATCGTGCTCACCTGTGACAGGGCACGGAGCAGCCCGATCAGACCGCCAATCAGGCACAGCGCGAAGTACAGGAATCCGAGGCGGTCGAGCAGTGAGTCGAGTCGGACGAATGCCAGTGGATCAACCGGGCTCTGCTCGATCGCGTAGATTCGCGCGACGCCGAGCGCCAGTGCGGGGACATAGAGGAGAACGAACGTGGCGCGAGCGAAAGGTCCGCGCCCCCACCGATCACGACGCTCGGGGAACACCTGCGTGAAGTGCAGAAACATCGGCGGCAATGCCAGCATCGAGATGACGTCGGCCCAGTAGAAGACCCAGTCGAGTCGATCCAGGCGCCCGCTGAATGAGAAGGTGAAGACACCGAAGAACGCGACCGCCAGCCAAAAGAAATGCAGCGTCGCTGGATCGCGCGGCCGCTGGAGCCGGACGGCGCCTCCGACCAGCAACGTGAACACACCGACCGCAGCCAGGACGAAATACAGGGCGCCGGGACCGTTCGGCACCGGCGCCAACCTCAGATCGAGGACCTCGCGCGTGCCGAGACGAAGGACGGTGTAGCGAAGCGTCTTCTGATCATCGCCGGCGTCGTGAAGAACGTCGACGACATCTCCAGCCGTTTGAATCGGGTGATCGTCGATCGCAAGCAGCAGGTCCCCACGCGACATGCCGACGCGATCCGCAGGACTCCCCTTCGCCACTTCCTCGACCACGACACCGTCGGGGCCCGACGTCCACAACACGCCGTCCTCGACCTCGTGCCACGTCGCGCGCGCGGTGATGTTGGCGATGCCAAGGCACAACAATCCCGACACGACGATGACTGGCAAGGCCGGCCGTGACCACCGGCTCCACGTCGCCGGGATGCGCGCCGAAATCCAATGACTAGAACGTGTCATCCAACTTAATGGAGTCCAAAACAGCGCCAAAAAATGGGGAGCATCGCTCCCCATCCATGGCTCGTAGCTGGTGCTCCCAGCTACAACTCTTCGAATCAGAACCTGACAGCCACGCCTCCCAACACTCGCTTCGGCGGGCGCACCACCATCAATTCGTCATACACCGAGTTCTCGTAGAGCGCTTCCTTGAAGAGGTTGCTCACAGCCACGAGCATCTCCCACTGTGCGCTCGTGAAATTCATAAACGGCAATGCCTGGTTCACCTGAACATCGAAGCGCACGCCCGCACTCGGAGAACTCTCTCCAGACTTCGACGCCGCGTATGCTGTGTTCAGTTTGTAGACCACTAGCAAACGTGTTGCCGATGGCGCGATGATGCTTTCCAGCGAAGCGGTGACGTCGTGGATGCGCTCGTCCGTTCTCAGGACCGATGGCGCAACGACCTCGAGCAAGCTGAAATCGTTCGATCGCCCTCTCCACCGCGACTGCGCCTGCGTGTAGTCAACCGTCGCGCGGGTGTTCTCACCCATCGTCCGGGAGAAGGTCACGCCCCAACCGTGCGCCGCGAAGTCGCCGGCTGAGCCAACCTGGTAGTGGCCGATCTCGGCTGGAGCATCGGGAAACGAAACCCCGAAGACCGTGACGACCTGATCCTCCACCCGCTCGGTGAATGCACGGAACCCGACGATGACGTGCTCAGCCCACTGGCGATCGACTGCGATTTCGATCTGATCGTGCCGCTCGGGCAAGAACGAAGCTCGAGACACCTGGGAGAACGTCCTCTCTGGCGGCAGCCACATACCGACAGACGGCGGAATGAATTCCTCGGCGCCTGGCGCAACTTCGCGGTGCATGACTGTCGTGCGCACCTTCAGGCTGTCATTCGTGTCCGGCTGCAGGATCATCGTGACGCGCGGACTGATCAGGCCTCGGTCTTCGAGATAGTCGTAGCGTGCGTACTTCGCGCCGTAGCTGACCTCGAGTTCTGGATTGATCCTCCAGTTGTCCATCGCGTACATCGCGCCCACGTTGCGGCTTCCGTCTCGCATCGCGGTCAGCGCCTGGCCGTTGCCACCGAGGTATCGCTGCATTGAGTACGAGACGCCGGCTTCGTACGCGTGGGTCGCGGGCTGATGGCGAACGTAAGAACCGGCAACGATCCACGACGCGAGGTCGCCCTGCGTCAACGTGCCTCGCATTCTCCAGTCGCCGTTCGTTCCCGGCGCTTCGATGGAGATATACGCAAGACCACGGGGCGTCGGCCCGCTCAGGGAGAACAGATCCTGTGGCCGATCGAACGACGTCGAGGTCAGCAGATTCAGCTGACCGTTCACGGGCAGGTCGGCAAACAGCGACGATGCGTATCGAGCGGAGTCGCCAACGGCACGGCCGAACGACGAGAGCGAATCGCCAAGCGTCGAATCGTCGGTGTCGAGATCGGCGATGCTCGCTTCTGCTTCCTTCAGGACGCTGCGCTTCAAATGGCGCAGTCGCCACGCGACCTCGTCGTGTTCGTGCCGCTCTTCGGCTTCCGGTGCTGCGGGAGGTTCGGCGACAACGCCGACACCCGCTGCAAGAACAGTGGGGTCGGTTGATTCGCCAGGTCGTCGTGTTAATTCGATCGTCGACATCGTGCGTCCATCCGCACTGACCTGGATGATGCGACCGCGCGACGGCAGATAGTCTTGCAGATGTGCCCGAATCAGATAGGGCCCGGCCGGCAGGTTCCGAAACGTGAAGTGCCCGTCCTCATTCGATATGGCAAACGCCGAGGTCGAGCCGAGTGCCGAGACTACGGCACCCGACAGCGGTTTTCCGAGCTCGTCTTTGACGACTCCATTCAGCCCGGACGGTTTGATCGGAGCGGCTGTACTCGACGCATTGAGTTGCGGCGTGAGTACGAGCTGCGGGAGGGCAACGACTTGCGAGTGTGCGGGCGTGGCGGCTCCAACGGCCCACACGATGACCCCGATACATGACCAGGATCGGATCCGCATCATTTCTATGCCCTTCTCACGGCCGTTTGTGGGCCGGTCGATTCCCGCCGGCTACCATCCGGACGGGGCCTTAAACCGGTAGTACCGAAAAATTCACGCTCTGCGTCAGCATCGCCCCCGAGGGCTTGTCCGTCACCTTGATCTCGAGCCGGTAGTCTCCCGCTGGAAAACTCGACAGCGGAATCACGAGGCTTCCGGGCAACTGATGGCCAGCGGCGATGCTGAACTGTGGCGGCAGTGTCTCGGCATTCAGCGGCTGCGGCGCAGTCTTGTTGAAGTACTTCTCGCCCTCGGCCAGGCGCTGATGGAAGCTGTAGTCCACGACGACGTCCGGCTTGCCTGACGCCGCTTCCTTCGCACCGTAGATCCAGAAGATCACGCTGAGCTCACTGGTCTTGGGGAACCTTCCATCGAAGGACGGCACGATGCGCATCGGTCCGAAGACGTACGGATTCGCTTCCTGCTGATCGGGGGGAAGTGCTGCGGTCAACGGCTCAACCGACTGCGCAACGATGACGGAACTCGTCCGAAGATCGGGCGTGTTGTAGTCGGGAACGGTGATCTCGTGACGGAGCAGACCCACTGGCCCTGCAGCCGCCGCTGCAGGTGGCGCGTTCTTATCGTTGTTGCGATTGTTCTTCTGGTTGTTGCCAGCCGCCGCCGGTGACTTTTCCTTCAGCGCGACGAACGCTATGTACTGTCCCGGCTTGAGCTGCACGGCGCGCGAAAGCTGACCGTCCGGGGCATCGAGGAAGTGCACGCTGTCCCACTGGAACGACGGCCGTGGAGGAGGCGCGGCCTTGCCATCCTTCGGCGGCACTGCCATGGCCGCCATCGCCGTCGCGAACGAGGCAGCCTGTTCCGCGCTGACGATACGGACGTAGAGCGCGGCGCCTTTGGATAACTGCGCCTTGTCGACTGCCAGCGTGAACGGGACATAAGTGTCTCCGCTCTGTCCCTTCACGAAGTGGTTCGACTGCCACTTCACCGAGACGTCCCCTTCATTCTTGTCCGCGGCGCCAAAGGCCAGCGGCTTCGGCGTGACCGGCGCTGTCGCGGGCGGCGCGCCGGGCGCTGGGACCGGGACTCCGGTGTCCGCCATCAGCGCGGTGTCGACAAGCGTCACCAACGCCTGAACGTCCTGCTGCTCCTGCGGCGGACGTTGCTGCTGTTGTTTGCCTTTGTCTTTGTCGTTGTTATTGCGCTGCGCCAGAACAGAACCACCGGCGCCGCAAACGAACGCGAGGACGACAGTCAAAATGAGGACACGACGACGGTGCATGAATGCCTCTATTCCTCCGAAGGGCGGGCAAGAGGGCGCCTGTCAGAATCATCGGCGCGACCATGTTGACGTTTATCTGCTCGATGATCTCCTCCGCCGAGAGCTCCGGCACCTGGTTGAAGCCGATGATGCCGGCGATGAGCAGCAGGCAGTCGAGCAGCCTCGGCAGACGGATGGCCC
>Ga0207683_10005880_pt1 | contig 10521 bp, 9 predicted proteins | sample KBSM73metaG_FD_184333 | JGI IMG/M metagenome (GOLD analysis project Ga0207683, IMG submission 184333) | Miscanthus rhizosphere microbial communities from Kellogg Biological Station, Michigan, USA - KBS M7-3 metaG (SPAdes) (version 2) | ecosystem: Host-associated > Plants > Roots > Rhizosphere >...
GGCCACGTAGAGCGGGATCTCGACGCCGTTCTGCGCCCACTCGAGCCGGATCTCGGTGCCGTTCCACTCCACCGGCCGCCCGTTCATCAGGTCGCGCATCATCCGGCAGGCGGCCTCGAACTCTGCGACCTTGACGGGCTGCTGGCCGATCACGCGCCGCGCCGAGTCGCCGCGCCCGATCCCCATGATCATGCGCCCGTTGGAGACGTCCTGGAGCGTCGCGAACGCGCTGGCGGTGACGGTCGGCTCACGCGTGCCAGGGTTGGTGACGTTCAGCCCGAGGTGGAGCCGCTCCGTGTTCATCGCCGCGAGCGTGAGCAGCGGGTAGGGCTCCTGCCAGAGCACGTGCGAGTCGTACGTCCACCCGTAGTCGAAGCCGTTCTGCTCCGCGAGCTGCATCAGCTCGACGAGCCGCTGCCACGGCGGGTCGGGAAGAACCGTTACTCCGAATTGCATGGAGGCTGAGGATAGACCGACCGATTCTCCGCCGCAGCCGACATGCGCGGCTGCGGCACGTTTCGGTGGCAAGGGTGCGAACCCGTTGCCGCTCGAAGTCGTCGGCCGCGAAGCGGCCGGACTTCGGGCGGTGAACCCGGCCGCCGCGGTTGACGCTCGTTCGACGGGAGGTGCCGCGGCGGCCGGTTGCTGTCGGACGCCGGGGTGTCGTGGAGGGGTGGAGGAAGCGTCTCCGGCGTCTGTGTTCGAAGAAAAGCTTGCTCCCCGAACCTGAGAGGAGCCTGAGAGCTCTGTAGAAGTTCCGTTAACGCCTCGGTTTCCAGGGTCTGACCCCGCAGGCTGAGTGCACGGTGGCTCTGCGGGGACAGCCCTACGAGAGCAACCGGATGGCCTTGGTCGCGAGCGTATCGAGCGCGCGGACGGAGAGCTCCAGATGCTCGGGCTTCGTGTCCTCGAGCTTCGTGTGCGAGAGGCCACGCAGGCTCTGGACGAAGAGCATCACCGTCGGGATTCCGGAGCGGGCGACCTCCGCGGCGTCGTGCAGCGGGCCGCTCGGGAGCCGGGGGCACGTGCCCGCGACCTCGGTGATCGCCTCCTCCGCAAGGCCGATCAGCGTCTCGTCGAACAGGATCGGCTCGATCCCCCAGATCCGCTCCCACGCCACTTCGACGTCCTCCTCCCCGGCGAAGCGGTCCGCGGCCGCCCTGGCCTCGGCGAGCATCGCCGCCAGCTTTCCGGCGTCGAGATGCCGCTGGTCGAGCAGCTGCTCGGCCGTCTCCACCACCGAGGTGACGATTCCCGGCCGGCAGACGACGTTGCCGCTCGTACAGACGGCGCCGTCGCCGGTCTCCGCAGCGATGCGGCGGATGTCGAGCGCCAGCTTGGCCGCCCCGGCGAGCGCGTCGCGCCGTCGGTCCATCGGCGTCGAGCCGGCGTGGGCAGCCTGGCCCGTCCAGGTGATCCGGTGGCGCTCGACGCCGAATGTGCCGAGCACGACGCCGAGCGGAAGATCGAGCGACTCCAGCACCGGCCCCTGCTCGATGTGCAGCTCGAGGTAGGCGGCGGCGTTCTCGAGCTGCGCCCGCGACTCCGTCGCACGGTCGAGGTCGACGCCGTGAGCGGCGAGCGCGTCCGGCAAAGACACGCCGTCCTGGTCCGTCAGCTGCCGCAGCTCGTCCTGGTCGCGCATCGAACCGGCCGCGGCGCTCGAGCCGAACAGCGAGCGGCCGAACCGCGCCCCTTCCTCGTCCGCCCAGTTGACCAGGCGGACGGTCAGCGGCGGTGTGCCGTCCTCGGCGATCCGCCGCAGCACCTCGACCCCGGCCAGCACGTTCAGGCAACCGTCGAGCCAGCCACCGTTCGGCACCGAGTCGATGTGCCCGCCGATCAGCAACGCCCGCTCGGTCTCGCCGGCGAGCGTGAACCACTGGTTCCCGGCCTCGTCGACCTCCTCCTCGACCGGAACGCCCTCGAGCCTGCCGCGCAGCCATTCGCATGCCTGCGTCCACGTGTCGGTCCAGGCGACGCGCTGGGCGCCGTTCTCGTCGCCGGTCAGCTCCTGGAGCCCGCGCAGCTCCTCGACGGTGCGGGACGGATCGAGCGGCACGCGACGACTCTAACGCCGCCGCCGTTAGGTCCGTCCCCTCCCGGGGAACCATGTGCGATATGTCACCCGAGCCAGCAACGGTTTCAGGAGGAGGGGCAATGAGAGCCAGACGACTCTTTGTCGTGCTCACGTGCAGTGTCCTCGTCGCGGCCGTCTTCGCCGCCACGAGCCTCGGCAGGTCGGACAAGAACGGCAGCACGACTGCGGCCTCGGGCACCGTCGTCCTGTCCGGCTGGGGCGCCAGCCCCGACGAGCTCAAGCTACTCAAGCAGGTACTCCGCGGCTTCTCGAAGACGTATCCGAACATCCACGTCGACTACCAGCCGATCACGGGCGACTACGTGCCGGCAATGCTCGCGAAGTTCGCCGCCCGCAAGCCGGCCGACGTGTTCTACGTCGACTCGAACGTATTCCTCGACTGGGTGACGCAGGGGCTGCTCGAGCCGCTGGACAGCTACGCCCAGCAGAGCAAGTTCTCGTCCAAGCCCTTCTATCCGTCGCTCCTCAACGGCTTCAAGTACAAGGGCAAGATCTACGGCTACCCGAAGGACTGGTCGCCGCTCGCGATGGAGGTCAACACCGACCTCGCCGCAAAGGCGGGCGTGAAGCCGGCTTCGATCACCAACTGGGCGACCCTGACGGCCGCCGCCAGGAAGCTGCGGGGCGTGATGCCCTCCGGCTCGAAGCCGATCTGCCTGTCGCCGAGCTGGGACCGCGCGCTCGCGTTCGTGTACCAGAACGGCGGCACGTTCCTGAACGCCACGAAGACGAAGTCGACCGTCAACTCACCGGCGGCGGCGGCGGCCCTGAACTACTACGTCGGGCTGATCAAGCAGGGACTCGCCGACATCCCGGCCAAGCTGAGCGTCGGCTGGTGCGGTGAGGCGCTCGGCAAGCAGAAGGCCGCGATCATCTTCGAGGGGAACTGGCTGTTCCCGTTCATGACGTCGACGTTCCCGAGCGTCCACTTCTCGACGCAGCGGATGATCATGCAGAAGCAGCACGGCAACCTCGCGTTCACGGTCTCGTACTCGATGGCGAAGGACGCGCAGAACAAGCCGGCGGCGTGGCAGCTGATCCGCTACCTCGTCGGCAGGCCCGGCATGGCCACATGGACGTCGAAGGGCCTCGCGCTGCCCTCGCGCAGCGACGTGAAGCCGGTTGCCGGCCGGGCGTCGTTCCTCGCGGACGCCCCCGCCGCCCGTCCGTGGCAGTTCGCGCCGCGGTTCAGCCAGGTGATCGACACGGCGAACAACGAGCTCTCGGCGGTGATCGAGGGCAAGGAGTCGGTCGCCCAGATGCTCCAGAAGGTGGAGTCGACGGCGAACGACACGCTCAGCAAGTAGCTCCGGCATCGAGCTCTCCGCGCGCTCCGTGAACGGGGCGCGCGGAGAGCACCCCCCGAAGGAGGCTGATGAGCGCAACGGCGGCGGCGAGAGAAGACCGGCCCGGACGAGGCTTCGGTAGCGAGCGCGTGCGGGAAGCGCTCGTCGGCTACCTGTTCATCGCCGCGCCGATGGTGCTCTACGGGATCCTCTTCTTCTATCCCATCGGCTACGCGCTCTACATCAGCCGCTACGACTGGGGCGTCCTCGGCAAGATCGACACGGTCGGCTTCGGGAACTACCGCGAGCTGCTGCACGACCACCGCTTCGGGATCGCGGTCAAGAACGGGCTCAAGTTCACACTCGCGTTCACGATCTGCTCGATGGCTCTCGGCCTGTTCGTCGCCGTCGTCGTCAACAACGCGATCCGCTTCCGCGGCTTCTTCCGCTCCGCCTACTACTTCCCCTCGATCGCCTCCTCGGCGGCGATCACCGCGGTCGCGCTGTTCATCCTCTCGGCGGACGGGCTGTTCAACCAGATCACGGGCTTCGACCGCGCGTGGTTCGGCGAATCCGGGACGGCGCTATGGGCGCTCGTCGGCCTGAACTCCTGGACGACCTCGGGGATGGTGATGCTCTTCTACCTCGCCTACCTGCAGTCGATCCCGACGGATGTCTACGAGGCGGCGGCGATCGACGGCGCCGGCGCCTGGCGGACGTTCTGGAAGATCACCTTCCCGCTGCTCAGGCCGGGCCACTTCTTCGTCTCCACCCTGCTCGTGATCGGCGGACTGAAGATGTTCGACCAGGCGTTCATCGCCTCGGGCGGATCGGGCGGGCCGAACAACTCGACGCTCGTGCCGGTGCTCTACCTGTACCGCGTCGCGTTCTACGACGTCCGCTTCGGCTACGCCGCCTCCGTCGGCATCGCGCTGATGCTGATCATCTTCGGGCTGACGCTGCTCCAGCGCCTGACGTTCGGCAGGACGGACGCGAACTGATGGCCGACGCGGACGTCCCCACCCAGAAGGACGTCGTCCCGTCGGCGGAGGCGCGGCTCGTGCCGCCGGCACCGACGCTGGAGCCGGCGCTCCCCGGCGGAACCGTCCCGGTCGGGATCCCCGGCCGCACCGCGTTCGAGCGGTCGCGCACGATCGTCGTCTACCTGCTGCTGTTCGGGATCGCCCTCCTCTACTTCGTGCCGTTCCTCTGGATGATCTCGACCTCGCTGAAGACGCTGCCGGAGACGGCGTACTTCAGCCTGCTGCCGAAGCACCCGACCCTGCACGCATACCGGGAGGCCCTGAGCACGTTCCACTTCGCCCGCTACGCGGCGAACAGCGTCGGACTGGCGGCGACCGTCACGTGCCTGAACGTCTTCCTCTGCTCGCTCGCCGGCTACGCGTTCGCGCGCCTCCGCTTCCCCGGGCGGGAGGTGCTGTTCATCCTCGTGCTGCTCACCCTGATGATCCCCGACCAGTTGCGGCTGGTGCCGATCTTCGTGATGTTCACGAACTGGCACCTGCTCGGCCACTACCACGGTTACGTCCTGATCAAGCTCGCCTCCGCAGCGCAGCTGTTTCTGATGCGCCAGTACTTCCTGACGATCCCGCGCGACCTGGAGGAGGCGGCGAAGCTCGACGGCGCCGGCTACTTCAAGACGTTCTGGAAGGTGATGCTGCCGCTCGTCGGGCCGGCGATCGCGGCGATCGCCATCCTCGAGTTCGAGGGCACGTGGAACGACTTCTTCTGGCCGCTGATCATCTTCAACACCGCCCCCGACCACTACACGCTGCCGGTCGGAATCTTCTCGTTCGTCTCGGAGTACCAGACGCTCTGGCCACAGCTGATGGCGAGCAGCGTGATCGCGATCGCGCCGATGGCGCTCATCTACGTCTTCTTCCAGCGCTACTTCGTCGCCGGAATGGCGTCGGCAGGGGTAAAGGGATGACCGCGCGCCGCGCCCTGCGGCAGGCGGCTCGGGATCTGTACGAGAACTCCTGGCGGCTGATCCTGCCGAACCTCTTGCTCGCCGTCGTCGCCGCTACCGCCTTCCTGGCCGCAGTGTACTCGCGCCCGGCGCTGATCCTCGTCGTCGCGGTCGGGCCGTTCGCGGCCGCGCTCCTCCACTGCGCGCTGAAGATCCAGCAGACCGGAGACCTGCGCGTGGGCGACGCCTTCACCGGACTGGCGCTGCACTGGCGGCGCGGGCTCGCGCTCGGCGGCCTGCTCGCGCTCGCCGTGGTGCTGACGGTGTCGTCGATCTCGTTCTATTCGCGGCTCGGCGTGCTCGCGTGGCCTTTCGTCGTCACCGCTCTGTACCTCGTCGCCCTGTTCGTCGTCTGGCAGGTCCACCTCTGGCCGCTCGCTCTCCGCGACGAGCGGCTGCCGCTGCGCGCGATCCTCGGCGAGTCGGCCGTCGCCTTCGCGAGACGCCCGGGATCGACCTTCGGGCTGGCCGCCTCGCTGCTCGCCCTGAACGCCGTCGCGGCGATCGGCGTGCTGCCGCTGCTGACGCTGACGATCGCCTACTCGGCGCTCGCCGCCGTCCGCTTCGTCCTTGCGCCGCCGGCCGAGAGCGCGCAGGCCTGATGGCGAGCGTCACCTTCGACCACGTCACCAAGCGCTACGACGGCGACGTCGCCGCCGTCGACGACCTGCAGCTTGAGATCGCCGACGGCGAGTTCCTCGTGCTCGTCGGCCCTTCGGGCTGTGGCAAGTCGACCGCGCTGCGCATGGTCGCCGGGCTGGAACGGATCAGCGACGGCCGGGTGCTGATCGGCAACCGGGTGGTCAACAACGTCGCGCCGATGTCGCGGGACGTGGCGATGGTCTTCCAGTCGTACGCCCTCTACCCGCACATGACCGTCTACGACAACCTCGCCTTCGGGCTGCGCAACCACCATGTCCCGAAGGCGGAGATCCGGCGTCGGGTCGAGGAGGCGGCGAAGATGCTCGACCTCGGCGCCCTGCTGAAGCGGAAGCCCAAGCAGCTGTCCGGGGGCCAGCGCCAGCGCGTCGCGCTCGGCCGGGCGATCGTCCGCGAGCCGTCGGTCTTCCTGATGGACGAGCCGCTCTCGAACCTCGACGCGGCGCTCCGCGTCGCCACGCGGGCGGAGATCCTGACGCTCCACCAGCGCGTCGGCACGACGACGATCTACGTCACCCACGACCAGGTCGAGGCGATGACCATGGGCGACCGGATCGCGGTCATGCGGGAAGGCCTGCTCCAGCAGGCCGGAACGCCCGAGGAGCTCTACACTCGCCCCACCAACCTCTTCGTCGCGAGCTTCATCGGCTCGCCGGCGATGAACATCGTGCCGGTGGAGGCGGCGAGCGAGAACGGCTCCGCGGCGCTGCGCAGCGGCGACCTCGTCGTCCGGGTGCCCGAGCGGTTCGCCGGCGAGGCAGCCGGCAGCGGCCGCGAGCTCGTCGTCGGGCTCCGGCCCGAGCACTTCGAGGTCGGAACGGCCGACGGCGCCGAGACCGCCCGGATCGCCGGGGCCGTCTCGGTGGTCGAGTACCTGGGCGACGAGCAGCTCGTCCACCTGCGTGCCGGCGACGTCGACCTGGTCGCGAAGCTCCCGGTCGAGCCGCGCCTCTCACCGGGCACGGGGATCGAGCTCTCGGTGCCGCTGGAGAAGGTCTACCTCTTCGACCGCGAGACCGAGCAGGCGCTCGCCCTCCTCTAGCGCGACGCGGCGGCGGTCTCGGCCGGCGCCTCGACCTGCATGCGCGGCAGCCAGTGGAGCCAGTGCGGCAGGTACCAGTTCCAGCGGCCGAGCAGGTGCATGGTCGATGGGAGCACGACCGAGCGGATGATGGTCGCGTCGATCAGCAGGGCGACGGCGACTCCGAAGCCCATCTGCTGGAACATGATCAGCTCGCCGCTCGCGAAGCCGGCGAACACGGCGACGATGATCAGCGCGGCGCCGGTGATGATCCGCGCGGTCGTCGCGACGCCGAAGACGACGGCTTGCGTGGTCGGATCGTCGTCGCCGGGGCGCGCCCGGGCGCGGAGCTCGTCGTAGCGCTCCTTGATCCGGCTGAGCAGGAAGACCTGGTAGTCCATCGAGAGGCCGAACAGGACGGAGAACAGGAAGAGCGGCACCCAGGCCTCGATCGTGTCCACCTGGTCGAAGCCGAAGAGACCGGCTCCGAACCCGTGCTGGAAGACCAGCACGAGCAGCCCGTACGCGGCGCCGACCGAGAGCAGGTTGAGCAGCACCGAGGTCGCCGCGATCACGAGCGAGCGGAACACGACGGTCAGGAAGACGAGCGTCAGGCCGAGAACCAGCGCGATCACCCAGGGTGCCGGGCCGATCACCGAGTCGAAGTAGTCGATGTTCTCGGAAGTCGTGCCGCCGACGAGCACCTCGCCGTCCGTGCCCTCGAACGCACGGGGGATGATGTGGTCGCGCAGGTCGCGGACCGCAGCGACCGCACGATCGCCGGAGGGGTCGCCGCGCACCGGCACGGCGAGGACGGAAACGGTGCGGTCCTGCGACCGCCCGATCGTCCCCGGGCCGAAGCGGGGGTCCGACGCCAGCTGCGTGCGTAGTCGCGCGAGCGCCGCCAGGCTCGCCGAGTCCGTTGCGCCCTTGGCCACCACTACCTCGACGGGGCTCGTCGTCGCGCCCGGGAAGTCGCGCTGGAGCGCCGCGAAGCCCTGGCTCGACTCGAAGCGGTCGGGGAGCGCGGTCACGCCGCTCGTGCCCACGTGCATCCCGAGGACCGGGGAGGCGGCGGCGAGCAGGACGGCGATCGCCAGTGCGAGGCTGAGGCCGGGCCTGCGCAGGACTCCCCGGACGATCGCGCCCCAGAAGCGGCCCTCCGGGTTCGACTGCTCGAGTGAACGCCTGCCGAAGAAGGGGATTCGCAGCCGGTTCACGCCGTCTCCGATCAGCCCGAGCAGCGCCGGCAGCAGCGTCGCCGATGCGATCACCGAGACCGCTCCGACCACGATCGCGCCGGTGGCGAGGCTACGCATGATCGAGTTGGGGACGATCAGCATCCCGAACATCGCGATCACGAAGGTCGTCCCGCTGAACACGACCGCGCGGTTCGCGGTGGCCGAGGTCGCCGCGATCGCATCCATCTGCTCGCGGCCGCGGCCCCGTTCCTCCCGGAACCGCGAGACGACGAACAGGGCGTAGTCGATCCCGAGCGCGAGGCCCATTCCGGTGAGCATGTTCACGACGAAGATCGAGAGGTTGAACACCTGCGCGAGCAGTGCGACGAGGCCGAGCGCGACCACGATCGACGGAAGCGTGATCATCAGCGGCATCAGGCCGGCGACCACCGAGCCGAAGACCAGGAGCAGGATGATCAGCGCGGCCGGCAGACCGATCCGGAGCTCGCCCTTCTGGAGATCGCTCTCCGACAGCTTGTTGAAGTCGCGGTCGATCGTCTTCTGGCCGGTGACGGAGACGTCGAATCCGGGCTGGTCGTTCGCCCTGTGGACGACTGAGACGACGTGGTCGATGCCGTCGTCGGAGGCCTCCGAGAACTGCACCATTGCCGCACGGCGGTCGCGCGAGACCAGCGCCGGGTCCGGCGAGCTCAGGTAGCTGCGAACGGCGTCGACTCCGTCGGCGGAGCGGATGTCCCGCGCCAGCGACCTGACCAGCGCGTCGAACTGCGGCGTCCGCACCCGGTAGCGGTCGGAGCGCACGACCACGATGTCGGTCATCGCGGCGCCGACTGTGGGCGGGAAGGAGGCCGCGAGCAGATCCTTGGCGCGCTGGGACTGCGGATCGTTGGTCGGGTTGCCGTCGGTCGTCAGCGAGAGCAACGTCGCGATCGCGAAGACGGCGAGCACGACCAGCACGATCCAGGCGACGATCGTGCGCCAGGGATGCCGTGCGCATGCGAGTGCGATTCCCTGCAGCCCCATCCGACCCGGCTCTGACTCTAGCGAGCGGGCGCCCGGAACGATCGGTTCGCGGCGTCAACGGGCCGACTACGCGGCCAGCTCGACGGCGGGTGAGCGTGCGGCCCGCACCCAGCGCCGTTCGAGGATGACCGAGAGCCAGATCGACCCTTCGAAGAGGACGAGCATCGGCACCATCTCGAGCGTCGTCGTCACCGGGTCGATCCCTGGCAGCGCGACGGCGAGCGCCGCCACGAGCACGTAGCCGAGCCGGCGCTTGCGACGCAGGGTTGCCGAGCTGACCACCCGCAGACGCACGAGGGCGACCATGAACACCGGCAGCTCGAAGACGATCCCGACCGCGACGAGGACCATGAGCACGAACGAGTAGTAGCTCGATGCCCGGATCTGGATGTCGTAGAGGTGAGAGTCGTACGTGGTCAGGAAGTGGACGGACGGGCCGAGGACGACGCGGTAGCCGAACCCGACCCCGAGCGCGAAGAGCGCCGTCGCCGACGCGACGGACGTCGCGAGCGTCCGCTGGACGTTCTGCTGGAAGGCCGGCGCGAGGAACGCCCAGAGCTGCCAGAGGACGACGGGCAGGGCGAGCGCGAAGCCGGCGTAGAGACTGACCTTGAACGAAGTCATGAACGGCTCGGTGACGCCGAACGTGACCGGACGGCGATGGCCGTCGGGCAGCGGCGCGTTCAGCCAGTGGAGCAGTGTGCCGTGGAAGACGTAGGCGACCGCGAAGCCCACTCCGACCGCCACCAGCGAGACGACGAGTCGGGTGCGGAGCTCGCCGAGGTGCTCGACGAGCTCCGCCTGCTCCTCGTGATCGAGGCGACGTAGCCGCATGACCTAGACGGCAGTCCGCTTGCGAGCGGCGGGCTTGCGTGTGCGGGCGGTCGGCTTGCGCGTGCCGTTCGTGGAAGTGGTCGCCTTGGTGAGCAGCTCTGGGCGAACGTCGTCGTCGTGGTGGTCGCCGGTGACCGAGTTCTTGAACTCGCGCATCCCACGCCCGAGCGAGCGGCCCATCTCGGGCAGGCGCTTGGGGCCGAACACGAGCAGGACGACGAGACCGAGGAGCAGGATCTCCGGGAATCCGATGAATCCAGGCATGTGCTTCCTTTCGTTTCGGGTGTCGAGGCAGCCCACGAATCGTGGGCTGCCTCGAGTCGCGATCCGGTCAGCCGACGATGAAGCCGGTGCCCTTGACTGCGGCGAGGACCTGCTGCATCGACTTGGCCTTCTCGAACGCC
>Ga0207683_10005883_pt1 | contig 10519 bp, 11 predicted proteins | sample KBSM73metaG_FD_184333 | JGI IMG/M metagenome (GOLD analysis project Ga0207683, IMG submission 184333) | Miscanthus rhizosphere microbial communities from Kellogg Biological Station, Michigan, USA - KBS M7-3 metaG (SPAdes) (version 2) | ecosystem: Host-associated > Plants > Roots > Rhizosphere >...
TCTCCCAGAGCCCACGCTAATGAGGTTTCCATGCTGAAGATTTCCCGTACCGCGCTGCTTTTCGCCTGTGCCGCAGTTCCGTTGGCCGGGTGTGCCACCGGGAAGTCCGGGAAGAGCGATACGCAGTACGTCGCGCGCGACGTCAGCACGCTTTACACGGCTGCCAAGCGGACGATGGACTCAGGCGACTATGAGAATGCGGCCAAGCTGTTCGACGAGGTCGAGCGCCAGCACCCCTATTCGGTCTGGGCGAGACGCGCCCAATTGATGAGCGCATTCAACTACTATCTTGCGCAAAAGTACAACGACGCGATCAACTCTGCGCGCCGGTTCGTGACGATCCATCCCGGCAACGAGGAAGCGCCGTACGCGCAATATCTCATCGCGATGAGTTATTATCAGCAGATCCCGGACGTAAACCGGGACCAGTCGACGACATCCGCCGCCTCCGAAGCGTTCGGCGAACTCATCCGGCGCTATCCGCAAAGCCGTTATGCTTCCGATGCGCGCCTGAAGCTGGACCTCATCACGGACCATCTCGCCGGTAAGGAAATGGAAGTCGGCCGTTTCTACCAGCGCTCCGGCCAATGGCTCGCGGCGACCTATCGCTTCCGCGAAGTTATCGACAAATACCAGACGTCGAGCCACACGCCCGAGGCTCTCGAGCGGCTCGTCGAGACCTACCTTGCGCTTGGGATTCCGGACGAGGCGCGCAAGTCGGCTGCGGTCCTTGGCGCGAATTATCCCGAATCCTACTGGTACAAGCAGTCGCTGAAGCTGCTCGACCAGCAGCAGCGGCGAGCGCCGCGGACGGCTTCGCGCAAGTGAGGCCACGCCGAGCAGTCCTCAAATGCTGAGGCAGCTGGCAATTCAAAATGTCGTGCTCGTTGAGCGGCTCGAACTGGAATTCGAGGCGGGCTTGGGAGTGCTCACGGGCGAGACAGGCGCCGGCAAATCCATCCTGCTCGATGCCCTGGGGTTAGCCCTGGGCGCCCGCTCGGACAGCGGGCTCGTGCGTTCGGGGGTGGACCAGGCTTCGGTTTCTGCCGAACTCGAACTCGATTCAGGCCATCCGGCCTACGGGCTTCTCCGCGAGCAAGGTATCGAGGCAAACACCGGAGAGCCGCTGATCATCAGGCGTACAGTCCGGAGTGACGGCGGCAGCCGAGCCTTCGTCGCCAACGCGAGCGTCCCGGCGGGGCTGCTCCGCGATCTCGGCGCCCTGGCTGTCGAGATCCACGGACAGCATGACGACCGCGGGCTGCTCAACCCGAAGGGCCACCGCGATCTGCTCGACGCGTTCGGCAAGCTCGACGTGACGGCCGTCGAACGTGCCTGGAGCGAAGTGACTGGCGTCGAGGCCGAGCTGCTCGACGCACAGGCCGCGGCGGCAACGGCCGAGCGCGACCGCGAATGGCTCGAGCATGCTTCGGCCGAGATCGAGGCGCTCTCGCCCGAGGAAGGCGAGGAGACGCGTCTCGCCGAGGAACGCGCGGCAATGCAGGCCGGCCTCAAGGCAGGCGAATCGCTGACCGGTCTCGACGAGTTGCTCGGCGGGTCCGAGGGCGCGCTGGCCCAGCTTCGACAGGCGGCCCGGCGAATCGAACGGGGTGCCGCCGATCACCCGCTCCTTGCCGAAGCGCTTGCGGCGCTGGACCGGGCGCTCATCGAAGCCAGCGAGGCGGAGGAAAAGATCGCCCGCGCCGCCGAAGCCATGACCTTCGATCCGGCGCGGCTGGAGGAGGCCGAGGCGCGGCTGTTCGACATCCGCGGCCTGGCGCGCAAGCACCGCGTCGAGCCCGACCAGCTTGCGGCGCTCGGCGCGCAGATGCGCGAGCAACTGGCGGCGATCGAGGCCGGCGGCGAACGCATTGCCGAGCTGGACGCGCAATTGCTCGTGGCGCGAGAAGCCTATTCCGCAGCAGCGGCCACGCTCAGCAAAAAGCGGTACGAAGCGGCGGCGCGTCTGGACGAGGCCGTCGTCGATGAGCTGTTTCCGCTGAAGCTCGATGCCGCGCGCTTCCGCACCACGATCGCGGCCGCCGAGCCCGGCCCTTTGGGCACCGACCGCGTGGAGTTTGAAGTATCCACCAACCCGGGTGCGCCGTTCGGGCCGCTGACCCGCATCGCGTCGGGCGGCGAGCTGTCTCGCTTCATCCTCGCTCTCAAGGTTGCGTTGGCCGAGGCCGGAAGCGCGGCGACGATGATCTTTGACGAGGTCGACCGCGGAGTCGGCGGCGCCGTCGCCAGCGCCATCGGCGAGCGCCTTGCCCGCCTCGCCGAGCAGAGCCAGGTTCTGGTGGTCACTCACTCGCCGCAGGTCGCGGCGCGTGCGTCGCACCACTACCGGATCGAAAAGAGCCACGGGCACGATGGAACGCGCACCACCGTTCGCAAGCTCTCGGCCGACGAACGCCGGGAGGAGATTGCGCGCATGCTCTCAGGCGCGTCGGTCACCGAGGAAGCGAGGGCGCAGGCGTCACGCCTGCTCGACGCCGCTTGACCGCCTACGTCGCGCTGCTGCGGGCGGTGAACGTCGGGGGCCGGCAGCTCAAGATGGATGAGCTAAAGCGAATCGCCACGGACCTCGGCTACGGCTCACCCCGCACCTTCATCGCCAGCGGCAACCTCTTGTTCGTCAGCGACAAGTCGGAAGTTGCGGTGAAGAGCGAGCTCGAGGCGGCGATCGCCGGGCATATGGGTAAGCCGGTCGAGGTCATGCTCCGCACGGACAGCGAAATGGCGGAGGTCGTCTCTGCCAATCCCTTCTCAAACGAACCCGGCAACCGCACCGTCGCAATCTTCTTCGATCAGTCGCCCGGACAGCAGGCGATCGATTCCGCGAAGAATGTCGCCGACGAGCGTCTGGCGCTCGGAACGCGCGAAATCTATGGCCACTATCCGTCGGGCCAGGGCCGCTCGAAGCTCAAGCTGGGCACCAAGGCGGCGGGCACGGCACGTAACATGAATAGCGTGGCCAAATTGGCCGAGTTGGCGAGGGAAATGGCATGAGCAAGGACCGCGCGATCCCGCACGATTTCGAAGGCGAGGAACTGGAGAGTGTCTTCGTCGGGCGCCGCGACGGGCAGGCCCGGCCGACCGTGATCCTGATCCCGACCGTGATGGGCGTGTCAGACCTGGAGATCGGCTTTGGCCGGCAACTGGTCGAGCTCGGCTACAATGCGCTTGTCGCCGACCTCTTCGGCAAGAAGTTCCGCGGCGCTCCGCGCGACACGATGTTCGGCGAGATGAAGCGCCTCGCCGGAGACCGCGCCGCTCTCCTGCGCCGCCTGCAATCCGTGCTCGACCTCGCGCACGGCCTTTCCGAGGTCGCCGACAGGCAGATCGTCGTCGCTGGCTATTGCTTCGGCGGAATGTGCGCGCTCGACCTCGCCCGTAGCGGCGCCGAAATCGTCGCGGCGGTCAGCTTCCACGGCCTTTTCGACCCGCCCGGCCTCCCGAAGCAGAAGATCCCGGCGAAGGTCGTCGCCTTCCACGGCTGGGACGACCCGATGGTTCCGCCCGATGCGGTCGTGGCGCTGGGGAAGGAACTGACCGACGCGGGCTCGGACTGGCAGATCCACGCCTACGGCCATGTCGGCCACGGCTTCACCAACCCCAAGGCGCACGAGATTGGGATTGAGGGCGTGGCGTACAACGCTCTCGCCGCTGAGCGCTCGTGGACCAGCTTCATCAACCTGCTCGAGGAACTGTTTGGCTGACATCCTGACCGAAGCCGAGGCCGCCAACCGGCTGATGCGGCTGGCGAAGGAGATCGCCCGGCACGACCAGCTCTACCATGACCAGGACGCGCCGGAGATTTCCGACGCGGATTACGACGCTCTCGTCCGCGAGAACCGCGAGCTGGAAGCGCGCTTCCCCCAGCTTGTCCGCGCCGATTCACCGTCGAAGCGGCTCGGCGCCGCGCCGACGACGGGCCTTGCGAAGGTTACGCATGCGAAGCCGATGCTCAGCCTCGACAATGCCTTCTCGGATGAGGAGGTGTACGAATTCGTTGCGCGCGTCCGCCGCTTCTTGAACCTGCCGCCGGACGAGCCGGTCGCGATGACCGCCGAGCCCAAGATCGACGGGCTCAGCTGCTCGCTCGGCTACGAGCGAGGACAATTGGTGCTCGGCGCGACCCGCGGCGATGGCACGACGGGCGAGGACGTGACCGCGAACGTCCGCACCATTCGCGACATTCCCCAGTCGATCGCCGATGGGCCCGAACTGCTCGAGGTCCGGGGCGAGGTCTACATGTCGAAGGCCGACTTCGAGGCGCTGAACAAACGCCAGGAAGGGTCGGGCGGGAAGATCTTCGCGAATCCGCGCAACGCCGCGGCCGGCTCGCTCCGCCAGAAGGACCCGAGCGTCACCGCCGCGCGCCCGCTGCGATTCCTCGCTCACGGCTGGGGAGAGGTCAGCGAGCCGCTGGCGACCATGCAGTTGCTCGCGATGAAGAAGCTGGAAGCGCTTGGCTTCCCGGTGAGCAGTCTGTTGAAGCGCTGTGAGACCGTCGAGGAAGCGCTCGACCACTACCGCGCAATCGAGAAGGAACGCGCCGACCTGCCGTACGACATCGACGGCGTGGTCTATAAGGTTGGCCGGCTCGACTGGCAGGAGCGGCTGGGCCAGGTTGGTCGTGCGCCGCGCTGGGGCCTCGCGCACAAGTTCCCCGCCGAGAAAGCCGAGACGACCCTCGAAGCGATCGACATCCAGGTCGGCCGCACCGGCAAGCTGACCCCGGTCGGGCGGTTGAAGCCGGTCGGCGTCGGCGGCGTGATCGTTCAGAACGTCACGCTCCACAACCGCGACGAGATTGCACGCCTTGGCCTCCGCATTGGCGACCGCGTCCGGATCCAGCGCGCCGGCGACGTCATCCCGCAGGTGGTCGAGAACCTCACGCGGAACGAGCCACGCGAACCCTACGTCTTCCCCGACCATTGCCCGGAATGCCAGTCGGAGGCGGTCGCCGAGGAAGGCGAGGTCGATGTCCGCTGCACAGGGGGCCTGATCTGCCCGGCGCAGCGCTTCGAGCGGCTGCGGCATTTCGTGTCGCGCGGCGCGCTCGACATCGAAGGACTCGGGGAAAAGAGCATCGCCGAGTTCATCGAGCTCGGCTGGCTGCACTCACCCGCCGACATCTTCCGCCTTCACAAGCACCGCGCGGAATTGCTCGGCCGCGAGGGCTGGAAGGAGAAGTCGGTCGACAACCTCCTCGCCGCGATCGAGGCCACTCGAGAGCCCGATGGACCGCGCTTCCTGTTCGGCCTCGGCATTCGCCACATCGGGATCGTTACCGCCCGAGACCTGCTCAAATGCTTCAGGACGATTGAGGAGCTGCGGCGGGCAGCGCTATCGGATGGGGGCGAGCTGGAACTGGCCTCGGTCCAAGGGGTCGGTCCGGTGGTCGCGGAAGCGCTTCACGATTTCTTCCACGAGCCACACAACCAGGAGGTTCTTGACGATCTTCTGTCGGAGGTGACGCCTCAGCCGTTCGTCAGCGATGCCCGAGCGACCGAATGGACCGGCAAGACGATCGTCTTCACCGGCAGCCTCGAAACAATGAGCCGCGATGAGGCCAAGGCCCAGGCCGAGCGGCTGGGTGCGCGTGCCGCCGGCTCTGTCAGCGCGAAAACCGATCTCGTCGTCGCAGGTCCCGGCGCGGGCTCGAAGCTCAAGAAGGCCGAGGATCTCGGTATCCGCGTGGTCAATGAAGCCGAATGGGCGAAGATGGTCGCGGAGGCTTAGTTGCGAGCTACCAGCACGGGCCATTCGCCGAAACCGCGGTCGGCGAGCTTGAGCTTCTGCTTCTTGTAAGCCTTCGCAACGCCATCGGCCTGTGTGTCGAGAAGCCCCGCGAGCAGGATCGCCCCGCCCGGCGCGAGGGCCGCAGCAAACTTTGGCGCGAGCTCGATCAGCGGCCCGGCGAGGATGTTGGCGATGATCAGGTCGAACGGCGCGCGTGCCGCCAGCATCGGCGATTCCATGCCGTCAGCGACCGCAAGCAATAGCTCTCCCGCGCCATGCCCGAGCGGCACGCCATTGATCGCCGCATTCTCGCGCGCGACATCGATCGCGATCGGATCGATGTCGGTCCCGATCGCTCGCGCTTCCGGCCACAGCTTCAGCGCCGCGAACGCAAGCAGGCCGGTGCCCGTCCCGATGTCGGCAATGTTGTTGAATCTGGCGCCCTCCCGCTCCAGCCTGTCCAGCGCGCCGAGGCACCCGCTGGTGGTCGCATGCTGCCCGGTGCCGAAGGCGAGACCGGCGTCGATCTCGAAATTGATGCGGTCTGGATCGGGCGGATAGGTTGGCGTGTGCACCGTAAAGCGGCCGGAGCGGATTGGCTGCAGGCCAGTCTGGCTCATTGTCACCCAGTCCTGCTCGCCCAGTTGTTCGATCTCGGGCGGACCGCAGCCAAGGCTGCTTAACACCGCTATCTCGTCACCCGTCGGCTCATGCTCGAAATAGGCGTGAATGACCCAAGCGTCAGGTTTCGTTTCGTCAGGCTCGTCGGCGACGAGCACGGGGGGTTCCTCGGCGCCCGGAAATAGGTCTTCGCTATCGGCGATCGCCTCGCCCTGCACTCGCGTGCAAGGGATCGAAACCCGGAAGCTCACGGCTTCGGCGGTGTCGGCGCGGCTGATTCCTTCGCCAACCGGTCGTCGAGTGCCTTAGCCTTCGCCGCAGCGTAATTCTTGCAGCCGTCAGGATCGAGCAGCGGTCGGCCGAGCGCGAGGCGGTCCGGCATCTGGCTGGCCGACGGGTGGGGCGTCAGCAGGATCTCGCAAGGGCTGTCGGCGATCTTGGCGATCGAGGCGCGGAACCCCGCGACCACATCGGGGTGGTCGCTGTAGTGATAGGTGTCATTGCTGACCGGGTTCAGGCTGTCGGCATAGACGATCGTCCGGCACACTCCGCCGTCGCAGCTGACCCACCGCCAGCTCATGGCGCCTGGCGTGTGGCCGGGCGTTGCGATGGCGGTGAGCATCACATTGCCGAGCAGGACCTCCTCGCCATCCCGGACGATGCGGCCGACATCTACACGCGGGAACCGATTCACGACTCCGAACTGCGGATCATCCTGCGAGGGCACACCGCTGCGCAGCACAGGCGCTGCTGCAGCGGATGTAACCACGGTCGCCCGGCTTAGCCGCTGCAGTTCGGCGATGCCGCCAACATGGTCATGATGCTCGTGGCTGGTGAATATGTAGCGGATGTCCTCCACGCGGTAGCCTAGTGCGCGGATGTTCTTCGCGATGAGATCCGCGTCCTGCTCCGTCCCACCGTCGATCAGCACGTCGCCGTCAGTGCCGACAATCAGGATCGACGAGATCCCGCAACTGCCGACCAGGTAGGTATTGCCGTGGATCCGCACCGGCGGCGCCGGCCTGTTCCAGGATTCCGGATCCTTTGCTCCATCGCAGGCGGCCGCCCAGCGCGGCCCTGCGCTTTCGATCGGCGCGCGCGGCTGCTCGATAACGCGCGGAGCTTTGCCGAGCGGGATCGCAATTTGTGCGGCAGCGAGGAGAGCAAGAGCGGCCTTAGCGAACATAGCTGGCTCCGTTGACGTCGATCACGCTGCCGGTGGCGGATGCCGGCGCATCGCTCGCAAGCCACCGGATCACCTCAGCCACCTCGTCGGTCGAGGCGACGCGGCCCAGCGGGATGTCGGCGAGGATCTGCGCTCCGCCCCGGCCTTGCAGGTAATCGGCCGTCATCTCCGACACCGTGAAGCCGGGCGCGACGCCGAAGCAGAGAATGCCTTCGCCGGCATAGCCGCGGGCGATTGTCTTGGTCATTCCGACCATCCCAGCCTTCGATGCGGCGTAATGCCAGTGCTGCGGGGAATCGCCGCGATAGGCCGCGCGGCTGGCAATATTGATGATCCGCCCCCCTCCGCCACGGTCTAGGAAGTGCGAGACCGCCAGGCGGCAGAGGTCCGCCGCGGCCTGGAGGTTCACCGTCAGCGTGCGATGCCAGGCGGCATGCCATTCGTCGTCGGGCGCGTTGTCGGCCACGGCTTCATAAATGCCGGCGTTGTTGACCAGGACATGAATCTCGCCGTCGAGCTCATCGACTGCGGTGTCCCAGATGTCGCGCGGCGCCGCAGGGTTCAGGAGATCTCCGGCGATCAGCTCGTCGCTGCCCTTGGTCGAGTGGCCCACGACCCGATGGCCGTGTTCCTTGAGGAGGGCGTAGGCAGCGCCGCCGATGCCGCGGCTCGCTCCGGTGATGAGGATGTTCATGTCCCCCGACTACCGCTGCTGCGGCAGCGGGGGAAGAACCCTAGGCGGCGACGCCGTTGACGAACGCCTTGGTCGTCGACTTGAAGCTGGTGATCTGCTCGGAGAAATGACCGAAGCCCTGCTCGACCTGGTCGATGTCCTTGGCGACATTTTCGGTGTCGGCGCGGATCGCGGCGATGGTCGAGCTCATCGAGTCGGCGGCAAGCGCGGTCTCGTCGACTGCGGCAGTGATCATCGTCACAGTCTGCGCCTGCAGCTCCATCGCCTCGCGGATGCGGTCGGCCGAGGACTGGACCTCTTCGACGGTGCCCTGGATCGAAGCATTCGATTCCACGGTCTGGCGGGTCGCCTGCTGGATCGCGGTGATCTTCGCAGTGATGTCGTCGGTCGCCCGAGCGGTCTGCGAAGCGAGGCTCTTCACCTCCTGCGCGACGACCGCGAAGCCACGGCCCGCATCGCCCGCACGAGCCGCTTCGATGGTGGCGTTGAGGGCTAGGAGGTTGGTCTGGCCCGCGATGTCGCGGATCAGGCTCAGGATCGATTCGATGGCTTCCACATGTGCGGAGAGCGCCTGGCTCACCTTCACCGCCTGGCTCGCCTGGTCGCCCGCGCGGGTTGCGACACCCGCCGCGACCTCGACCTCGGAACGAGCGTCCTCGATCGCGCGGATGAGGCCTGCCGCAGTCTGCGCAGCTTCGCGCATCGCGACTGCTGACTGTTCGGCTGCCGCGGCGACTTCACTGGTCTTGCCGAGCATGCCGCGAGCCGAAGTGGCGGTAGAGCGGGTGCGCTCGGTCAGCGCCTTCGACTGATCGGTGCTGGCGCGAACGAGCTCGGCGACCCGGCGCTCGAACTCGTGGCTTTCGCGGCCGCGCTGCTCGGCGGCCTCGATCGCCTCGAGCAGGGAAACCTGGGCGAGAATGATGTCGGTCTCGAACGTGCTGAGGCGCAGGAAGGCGCTGACGCAGCGTTGTAGCATGTCGTTGTCGCCGCCGAACCGCTCGACAATCTTCGACACGATGCGCGCGGCCGTCTCGGTACGCGCGGCGATGTAGGCAGGGACTGGCGTCTTATCGTGGAAGATCTCGCGGCCGTATTCGGCGACGCCCTGGACCCAGGTTGCGTCGGCCTTTCCGGCGTGGACCTCGGCATAGCGGGCGGCACGCTCCGGCCCGAAGGCAGCGAGAACCTCGGCGGCGATCAAATCGGCGGCGTTATCGCGCAGCAGCTCCATGTCGCGCTCGGCCGAACCGTTGCCGTTGTAGGCAGCAAGGCGCGCGTTCACCTGCTCGTCCGTCAGCCGCTGCAGCTGTCCAGTGTCGCCGCTCATTTCGTCCGCTCTCCGTCGATAACCCAGGGTGTTGGGCAAGCTCTTGCCTGTGGAATGGTTAAGACCGGGTTAGGCCCCGCGAAGATCGCGGCTCCCGAAACTTGCCTCCCTAGGGGGAGCGCCTTAAGCGGGCCGCATCATGGCTGACGCTCGCTCCCGCCCGCTTTCGCCCCATATCACCATCTGGCGATGGGGGCCGCACATGGTCGTCTCGATCCTTCACAGAGCGACGGGGGTTGCCCTGTCATTCGCCGGTCTCGGGATCCTTGCCTGGTGGCTGTTCGCATTGTCGAACGGACCCGAAGCCTATTCGACCTTCACCAAGGCGGCGACGCACCCGCTGGGGCTCGTCGTCCTGATCGGCATCAGCTGGAGCTTCTTCCAGCATCTGCTCTCGGGCATCCGCCACCTGGTGATGGACAGCGGCGCCGCGTTCGAGCTTGGCGTCAACAAGACATTTGCGATCCTGACGATCGTCGGGTCCGTGCTGCTGACGGCAGCCCTGTGGTTCTACCTGCTTGGAGTGGCGAAATGAGCCGCGGCGAGAGCGCAACGCCGCTCGGCCGCGTCCGCGGGCTTGGCTCGGCCCATAACGGCGGCGAGCATTGGCTGACCGAGCGCGTCACCAGCATCGCGCTTCTGTTCCTTGGCACGTGGCTGGTAGCTTCGCTGCTGCTTATTCCGCAGCTCGACCAGCGGACGCTGATCGAATGGCTGCGTGCCCCGAGCGGAGCGATCCCGATGGCGTTGCTCATCATCTTCGGCTTTCGCCACGCGCTCGACGGCGTGAAGGTCGTCGTCGACGACTATGTCCATGAGGAAGGCAGCCGCTTCGCCTGGAACACCCTGCTGCTGTTCCTGGCCATCGGCGGCGCGGCCATTGCCCTGTTCGCCGTCGCACGCATCGCCTTCGGGGCAATCGCGTGAGCGCCTACAA
>Ga0207683_10005885_pt1 | contig 10516 bp, 9 predicted proteins | sample KBSM73metaG_FD_184333 | JGI IMG/M metagenome (GOLD analysis project Ga0207683, IMG submission 184333) | Miscanthus rhizosphere microbial communities from Kellogg Biological Station, Michigan, USA - KBS M7-3 metaG (SPAdes) (version 2) | ecosystem: Host-associated > Plants > Roots > Rhizosphere >...
GGCGTCAGTCAAAACGAATCGGTCCATCCAAAGCTTGAATCTCAACCAAGTCCGCATGAGAATCCTGAATCCCAACAGACCCTAGGCGCGGACTTGTGGCGGCACCTCAATCGAATTGACTGGGCGTCGCCGGGCATGGATGTTGCGCACCAGACCATCTCATCATTCGAGCAGCAGTGCGCCCATGCCCAAACTCTATGAAGCCCTCGCAGAAGCATTCCTTGCGGAGGGAGTCGATACGCAGTTCGTCCTGATGGGCGACGGCAACATGCACTGGTGCACCGCCTTTGCCAGACTGCCGGGCGTGCAGACCGTCCACGTCAGGCACGAGCACGCGACCGTAGCGGCGGCGACAGCCTACAACGTGGCAACCGGCAAGATCGCCGTTGCCTCGGTCACGTGCGGCCCGGGCGTGACCCAGTTGATGACGGCGCTGCCGGCCGCCGTTCGCGCCGGCCTGCCGATGGTGGTGTTCGCCGGCGAGTCGCCGATCAATGCCAAGTTCTACAACCAGGCCATCGACCAGGCGCCGCTGGTGACGGCGACCGGGGCGCGTTACATCGCCGCGCATAGCCTGCCGCGCATGATGGACTCCGTGCGCGAGGCCTTCCATATCGCCAAGCACGAGCGGTGCCCGGTGGTGCTGGGCGTTCCCTACGACCTGCAGAAGTCCGAATACATGGCCAACCAGCCCTACGAGACCTCGGCGATGTATCAGCCAAAGGTCGGGCGCATGCACCCTGATCCCGAGGTCGTGGCCGAGGCTGTCGAGCGGCTGGCCGCGGCAAAGCGGCCGATCATCCTCGGTGGCCGTGGCGTGCTGTGGTCAGGCGCGCGAGACGCGCTGATCAAGCTCGCCGATCGCTGCGGCGCGTTGCTCTCCAACACGCTGCCCGCGCGCGGTCTTTTCCACGACCATCCGTTCGGGCTTGGCATCACCGGCAGCTACTTCACGTCGCTCGGCCGGGAGATGTACGAGTCCGCGGACGTCGTGCTCGCGGTCGGCACGAGCCTGTCCTACTACGTCGGCCACCGGGCCTTCTTTCCAAAGGCCCTCAAGATTCAGCTGGATGATGCCCCGCGCGGCCTGCGCGATGGGCAAGCGGCCGCCGACCTCTACGTCAGATCGGATGCGCTCGTCGGCATCGAGGCGATCCTCGCCGGTCTCGATAAAAAGTTAGGCGCGGGCAAACCGACGGCGGCCTCCATACGCTCGAAAGAGCTCGCGCATCGCATCGCGACCGAGCCGGCGGACTCGATGCCGTTCGACCTCGAGCCTGGGGTGCTGGATCCTCGCGAGGTGATCCGGGCCATCGACGCGGTCGTTCCAAAGGATTGGGACGTCGTCGTCGGCGGCGGCCATCAGGCCTATTTCCCCGCCCAGATGATTGGCAGGCCGGCGGAACGCTATACGACGGTCCGTGAATTCGGTGCGGTCGGCAACGGGCTGTCATATGCGCTCGGTGTTGCGGCCGCGCGCCGGCAGGGCCGCGAGGGCAAGGTCGTGCTGTTCGAAGGCGACGGTGGGCTCTTGTTCAATATCCAGGAACTCGAGACGCTCAAGCGCCAAGGTCTTCGCATCCTGATCTGCGCGATGAACGACGGCGGATACGGCTCGGAGTTTCACAAGCTGCGCGCCGACGGCCTCGACGATAGCCTGGCCGTGTTCGGCCGGCCCGCGCTCGAAAACATCGCACGCGGCTTCGGCCTGCGCGGCCACGAGATACGCGATGTGTCGGCCATCCCCAGACTGTTCGCCGACTTCGCCGCGCAGGGCGACAGCGAAATGTGGAATATACAAATCTCGGACAAGGTCACGGCACCGGTCATCCGCCAGACGATCAAGCGCGGTCACGGCAATATGTGAGCGATTCTTGCCCATCGCGTCATAGCGGCGGGCACAATCCACCGGCCACGGAGCTCTGCTTGTCTGTAGCCGCGGCCTTCATCGCGCCGGTAAACAGCACAGGCTTCAATTCGCGTACACAGAAGTCATAGAAGAGCTTGATCCGCGGAACGCGGCGCAGCGCCTTGTGCGTGAACAGGTACATTGGATAGTAGAATTCAGGTCTCGGTTCGAAGACGCATACGAGATCACTGTGCTCGGAGGCATAAACAGCGGGGAGCGGTGCAATGCCCGCGCCAGAGCTCACCGCCAGTTGAACGCTTGGCACGTTGCCGCAACGGGCGGCGATCGGCGCACCCTGTGAATGCGACTTCATCCAGCGGACCGCGGGCAGACGCTCGAGTTCGTCGGTCAGTTCGACAACGCTGAAACCCGGAATCTCCGCGGGGGAGTTAGGGCGACCGTGACGTTCGACGAACGCCCGGCTGGCGTAGATGGCCCAGGGAAAATCCGCGATCCTTCTCCCCACCAGAGCCTCATCGCCACCAGGTCCACCACCGCGAATAGCGACGTCGGCCTCTCCCCTGGAGAGATCAAGGACGCGCTGGCACATCATCATTTCAACCGTGATCCCGGGATACGCTGCCTGAAAGCGGTCGAGGAATCCCGCTCGGATCATGCGCTCTCCGATTGTCACAAGGCTTGTCACGCGTACATGGCCGGCAGGCGCGCCACCCAGCAGTTCGGCCTGGCGTTGAAACTCGTAGGCCGCGTTCTCCACGCCTTCGGCGTACCGCCGCAGGCCCTCACCGTGCTCCGTCAACTGGTAGCCTTGCGCCGTGCGCTCGATGAGGGCGCGCCCAATCTCTCTTTCCAACGCGGCAACGTGGCGCTGAACCGTCGATTGGTTGATCCTCAAGGCCTTTGCGGCCGCGGCCGCGCTCCCCCCGCGGGCGAGCTCAAGAAAGGACCGGAGATAATTCCAGTCATACATGGGCCGCCTCGCGAATCTGCCGACGCGCTGCGCAAAAATGCGAGCGTCTGCCGGAGCCAACGGATGTTAGCATTGTAGTGCGAATGACGAAGACCCGGCTACGCGACACAGGGGCATGAGAGGCGTCTGCGTCAGTGACAGACTGGTCTGCGGGTGGAGCATGGGGCGCCATCACGGGAGGGGCAAAATGAATCTATCGGCCAAGCTTGCAGGATCAGTGCTGCTCGGCATGACGGTCGGCGGTGCCGTCACACAGGCGATTCACGCCCAGGCCCGTCCGCCGGCATTTGCCGTCGTGGAGATCGACGTCAGCAACCCGGAAGGTTTCCAGAAGGAATACTCGCCGAACGCAGGCAAGATCATGGACGCCGCCGGGGGCAAGTATCTCACGCGGGGGCCGAGCAGGAAGGTTTCAATCGACGGTGAGCCCGTCAAGCCGACAACCGTCATCATCCAGTTCGAAAACCTCGAGAAGGCCCAAGCTGTTTTCGGCTCGGGCGAGTACCGCGAGCATCGGAAGATCGGAGACAAATACGCCAAATTCCGCATCTGGCTGGCAGAAGGCGCGACATAGTAGACGACATGAATGGCGCTCCGCGAAACTGTGAAGAGCCCCAAGACTGAGCGCGACCGGCAAACGACGTCCGAAAGGCCGACCGGTAGAAAAACAGACTCGATACAGGCACACGAAATTTTCCGCTTCTGGCCGGATGCCCGCTGCTGGACCAGCGCGTCATTTCGCTGCCGCGCAGTATTTGGCCGCTTTGGGAGCGAAGCAGACATCGGCTGCGATGGGTCACACACACTACTGGATTCCTGGTAGGACAGGGACGAGCGGAATTAGGCAATCCCCCCCGCCGCGGCACGCCCCGCAATCCGTCCCGAGAAAATACACCCGCCCAGGAACGTGCCTTCGAGCGCGCGGTAGCCGTGCACGCCGCCGCCGCCGAAGCCCGCGACCTCCCCGGCCGCATAGACGCCGGGCAGCGGCGCGCCATCGCCCTGCAGCACGCGTGATGACAGATCGGTCTGCAATCCGCCGAGCGTCTTGCGGGTGAGCACGGCCAGTTTCACGGCGATCAGCGGACCCGCCGCCGGATCGAGGATCTTGTGCGGCTTCGCGACCCGGATCAGCCTGTCGCCGAGATACCGGCGCGCCGCGCGGATCGCCGTCACCTGCGCGTCCTTGCCGAATTCGTTGTCGATCGCGCGGTCGCGCGCCACGATCTCGCGCTCGAGCTCCGCGGCATCGATCAGGTTGCCGCCGAGCTGGTTCATGCCGGCGACGAGTTCGGGCAGTGTCTTGCGGATCACGAAATCGGCGCCGCGCTCCATGAAGCGCTTCACCGGATCGGGCGCGCCCTTGCCGATGCGGCCGAGCACCAATTTAAGACTGCGTTCGGTCAGGTCGGGGTTCTGCTCCGAGCCCGAGAGCGCGAACTCGCGCCCGATGATGCGTTGGTTCAGCACGAACCAGGAATGGTCGTGGCCTTCACGCGTGATATGCGCGAGCGCGCCGAGCGAGTCGAAGCCGGGAAACAGCGGCACCGGCAAACGCCGCCCGCGCGCATCGAGCCAGAGCGGCGAGGGCCCGCTCAGGATGCGGATGCCGTGGCGGCTCCAGATCGGCGCGTAGTTCTGGATGCCGTCCGGATAATGCCACATGCGGTCGCAGTTGATGATGCTGCCGCCGGCAGCCTTCACGACGTCGAGCATCAGTCCATCGACGTGCTCGGGCACCCCGGAGATCATGTGGCGCGGCTCGCCCAGGCGCTTCGGCCAGTGGCGCCGCACCAGCTCGTGATTGCCGCCGATGCCGCCCGACGTGACGATGATCGCCTGCGCGCTGAGCGCGAACGAGCCGGCGAGGCGGCGTGAGCTCGCCGTGCCGCGCGCAGCGTTGCTCGGCTCCAGGATGTCGCCGCGCACGCCGTCGACCGCGCCGCCGGTTTTCGTGAGCGCCGTGACGCGATGGCGGAAGCGGAACGATACCAGCCCGCGCTGTTCTGCTTCGCGCACGCGCCGCACGAACGGCTCGATCACGCCCGGTCCGGTGCCCCAGGTGATGTGAAAGCGCGGCACCGAATTGCCGTGTCCGGTCGCCAGATAGCCGCCGCGCTCGGCCCAGCCGACGATGGGAAAGATCTTCAGGCCCTGCTGTCGCAACCAAGACCTTTTCTCGCCGGCCGCGAAATCGACATAAGCCTCGGCCCAGCGACGCGGCCAGTGATCCTCATCGCGATCGAAGCCGGCCGAGCCGAGCCAGTCCTGCAGCGCGAGGTCGCGCGAGTCGCGCACGCGCATGCGGCGCTGCTCCGGCGAGTCGACGAAGAACAGCCCGCCGAACGACCAGAATGCCTGGCCGCCGAGCGAGCCTTCCGGCTCCTGATCGAGAACGATGACTTTTCGGCCCGCGTCGGCGAGTTCGGCCGCCGCGACCAAACCTGTTAGCCCGGCGCCGACCACAACGGCGTCTGCGTCCACGCGCGCCCCCTCGATGTTTGGAGGCGGATGCTAGAGCATGGCGCGGAAAAACGGATACCGGTTTTCCGGCAAGACCATGCTCAAACGAAAAAACGACGAGTCTGGCTCAACGCAGTTGGATCAGACCTCGAGCGGAGAATGGAAGAGAAAACAGCGTCAATGCGGACGCGTCACATGGCGGCGAGGAGCTTGTCCCACCAGAGTACCTTCAGTGTGCTGCCGAGGCTCCAGACCGTGGCGGCGACGGTCCCGCCGACGCCGGCGGCGATCAGGGCGTACTCGATCGCGGTCGCCCCCTTCTGGTCCTTGAGGAACCGCCGCACAAGAATTCCCGGACGAAACTTGGTCAGACCGCTCATAACGCCTCGCCTCTTTTGGGCTCGGGTGAAATCAAAGCAGCGTCGTCAGGTGCGCCACCAGCGGCACGTCCGCGGGCGGCATCGGATAGTCCCGCAGCCGGTTCGGCCGCACCCATTTGAGGTTCTGTCCTTCCTTCGCGATCGCGGTCCCCTCCCAGCGCCGGCAGATATAGAGCGGCATCAGGAGATGGAAATCCGGATAGGAATGACTCGCGAACGTGAGCGGCGCGAGACAGGCCTCCTTGACGACGATACCCAGTTCCTCCTCGAGCTCGCGGATCAATGACTGCTCGGGCGTCTCGCCCGCTTCGACCTTGCCGCCGGGAAATTCCCACAAGCCCGCCATCGGCTTGCCCTCGGGCCGTTGTGCGATCAGCACGCGGCCGTCCGGATCGACCAGGGCGCAGGCGGCGACTGTGACAATCTTCACCGCTTGACCCTTGGTCTGAAGGATAGGGGGCGCCGAGTTAAGGACCGCTCAATATTTCCGCGCAAACTCATGGCTAAAAACCAGTAACCGCACCCGCACAGTTTGAATCGAACCGGTGCCCGCGGTCACTCGATCGCCCACGTGATCTCGACATCCGCGCTGATCTGGAGCATCCCGGCTTCGATCGGCACCGCTGACGCGCGCAGGCGGCGCACCGGCATGTCGGCGACCCCGGACGCGATCCGAAACTCGGAGCGCAATGGGTGCACGATCTCCTGGATCTTGCCGAGCTTGACCTTGGCCGCCTCCGCCAGCCGCTGGGCCTGACGGACAGCGTCCTCGACGGCCTTCTGGCGCGCCTCGTCGGTTGCCTTTTCGGGATCGGTAATGCCGAACTGGACGCCGTTGATGTTTGTGGCGCCCTGATCGACCACCTGACGCATGAACAGGCCAAGACGCGACAGATCCGACAGCCTGACTTGCACGGTATTGCCGGCCGAGTAGCCGTCCGGCTCCTGCCGGAAGCCGCCATTCGGCTCACGTACCTGCTTCGTCGCAGGTGTAAGGACGACCGCGTCGGTCTGGATGTCGCGCTCCTCGACGCCGAACGTTTTGGAAAAATCGATGATCTTGCGCGCGACCGCCGAATTCTGGTCGAGCGCAGCGGTCGGCGTCGGCGCCTTGGTCGAAACCCCGACCCGAACGACGACGAAATTGGGCGCGACCTCGACCACCGCCCGGCCGACGATCCGCATTTTTCCTTCGCTCTGCGCGCCGGCCGGAAGCGGCAGCGTCGCCACCGACGCGACCGCAGCGACGAAAAGCATCATTCGCATCATGAGCGGTAATCTCCGTTGATCGCCACATACTCCTTGGTCAGATCGCAGGTGAGCACCCGGTCGCGTCCCTTGCCGAGGCCGAGCGCGACGCGCAACGTGATTTCCGGCGCTTTCATGTAGTCCGACACCGCCGCCTCGTCGTAGCCGGGATCGCGCGCCCCCCTGTGCGCGACGCGCGTGTCGCCGAACCAGATCGACAATCTGTCGCGGTCGGCCGGTTCGCCGGCCTTGCCGACCGCCATCACGACGCGGCCCCAGTTCGCGTCTTCGCCGGCGATCGCGGTCTTCACCAGCGGCGAGTTGGCGATCGACATCGCGATGCGCCGCGCCGACTTCTTCGAGGTCGCGCCCTCGACCACGATCTCGACCAGCTTGCGCGCACCTTCGCCGTCGCGCGCGACCTGCTCTGCCAGGTTCGCCAGCACGCTCTCGAAGGCTTTGCGAAACTCCTTCAGTCGCGGATCGGACGCCTTGCTGATCTTCGGCGCGTTCGGTGCGGCGCCGGTCGCAAACACCAGCAGCGTGTCGGACGTGGAGGTATCGCCGTCGATCGTCACCGCGTTGAACGTGTCGGTCACCGAGCTCGACAACAGCGCCTGCAACGCTCCCGCCGCGATCGGCGCATCGGTGAACACGAAGGAGAGCATCGTCGCCATGTCGGGCGCGATCATGCCGGCGCCCTTGGCGATGCCGTTGATCGTCACCGTCGCGTCGCCGAGCCTGGCCTGCGCGGTGGCCATTTTGGGAAACGTGTCGGTGGTCATGATCGCCTTCGCCGCATCGAGGAAGCGGCCGGGCGCGGCGCCCTGCGCCAGCCGGTCCAGCACGCCTTCGAAGGCACTCGCCCGCAACGGCTCGCCGATCACGCCGGTGGACGCGAGAAACACCTCCGCGGGTTTGCAGCCTGTGGCCTGGCTCGCGAGCTTCGCGGTGAACGCCACGGCCGTGCGGCCGGTCTTGCCGGTGAACGCGTTGGCGTTGCCGGAATTGACCACCAGCGCCCGCGCCTTGCCGCCCTTGAGTTTGGCGCGGCACCACTCGACCGGCGCCGACGGGCATTTCGAGCGGGTGAGCACGCCCGCCACGCTGGTACTCTTGTCGAACAGCGCGAGCAGCACGTCGGTGCGGCCCTGATACTTGATGCCGGCCGCGCCGGTCGCGAGGCGCACGCCGGGGATTTCCGGCATATCGGGGACGTGCTTCGGTGCGAGCGGAGAAACGGAGGACATGGCGATCGATCCCGGTGTGAAAATGCGAATGCCCGGCGCGACGGCCGGGCATTGCGGGGAACTTACATCGCGCCGAGCGGCGGATCAATTCTACTTTTTCTGTTCGGCCGGCGGAGCTGCGGGCGCGGCCGGGGCCGCCGGCGGCGTCAGGCGCTCGATCTTGGCTTCCTGGCGCAGCTTGGTGATCATCTCGACCTGCGAGCGGCGCACCACGTAGGTTTCGAGCTGGTCCTTGACCTTGTCGAATTCCGGCGGCTGCTTCTCGCGCTTGTCTTCGACCTTGATGATGTGCCAGCCGAACTGCGACTTCACCGGATCGGACAGCGCACCCTTGTCGAGCTTGAAGGCAACTTCGGAGAATTCCGGCACCATCTGGTCCTTGGTGAAGTAGCCGAGATCACCGCCTTCCGCCGAGCCCGGATCCTTCGACCGCGACTTCGCGAGCTCCGCGAAGTCCGCGCCTTTCTTCAGCTCGGCGAGCACGGTCTTCGCCTCATCCTCGGTCTCGACCAGGATGTGGCGCGCCCGCACCTCGGGCTCCTTGCTCATCTGTCCGACCGCCTCGTCGTAGACTTTCCGCATCGCGGTTTCGGTCACGGCGGTCTTGGCCTCGGCCTGAAGGAACTGCTCCATCAAGAGCTTGGTGCGCGCGAGGTTGAGCTTGCGCTTGAAATCGGCGCTGTCCTGCATCTTCTTGGCCTCGGCGGCCTTCGCCACCAGCATCATGTCGGCGAGGAAATTGATCAGGTATTCGCGCTTGGCGTCCGGCGCCATCTGGGCGACCTGGTTGCCGACGTCCTCCTCGGCCATGTTGAGATCGCTCTGGCGGATCTCCGCACCGTTGACGCGCGCGACGACCGGGTCGTCCTGCGCGCGCGCGAGCGGTGCCGCGAATACGAATGCCGCGACCAGGCAGGATGCGAGGCCTCGGTAGAAAACAGCGCCATGCAATGCCGGGCGGCGGTCAGAAAGCGTCAGGTTCATGGGAAGAGGTCCTTAAGGCTACGGGAAAATGCCCCCGCGCAATCGGCGGCGGGACACTCGCGCAATCGTTTCTTATTGGCAATGACAGATTGCCGCGCGGCGCTTAACAACGGCGTGAGCACGCGTCGATTTGACGCCCAAAAGCGGCCGTTTTGGGCCGATTGACAAGGCTTTGACCCCCTCCTATCTGTGACTCGCGTTCCTCGCAGGCCCCGTCCGGCGGGGCCATTTTACGTTGCCCGCCGTGGAAGCCCGAAAAGCGCCACCCTGAGGGCGCATCCGGGCGGCTGCAGGCCGCGTCGCATGCGGAACCGAAGAGGATCTACTCCATGTTCGACGGCTTTCTGCGCAAGCTGTTCGGTTCCTCCAACGAGCGCCGCATCAAGGGCTATCGTCCGCGCGTCGACGAGATCAACGCGCTCGAGGGTGAACTCGAGAAGCTCACCGACGACGCGCTGCGTGCACGCACCGATGAATTCAGAAAGCAGCTCGCCGACGGCAAGACGCTCGACGACATTCTGGTCCCGGCGTTCGCGACCTGCCGCGAGGCGGCCAAGCGCACCCTGGGCCAGCGCCATTTCGACGTGCAGCTGATCGGCGGCATGATCCTGCACGAAGGGCGCATCGCCGAAATGAAGACCGGTGAAGGCAAGACGCTGGTCGCGACGCTTGCGGTCTATCTCAACGCGCTTGCCGGCAAGGGCGTGCATGTCGTCACCGTCAACGACTACCTCGCCAAGCGCGACTCCGAATGGATGGGCCAGATCTACGGCTTCCTCGGGCTGACCACCGGCGTGATCGTGCACGGCATCGAGGACGACGAGCGCAAGGCGGCCTATGCCTGCGACGTCACCTACGGCACCAACAACGAGCTCGGCTTCGACTATCTGCGCGACAATATGAAGTATCGCCTCGAGGACATGGTGCAGCGCGGCCATGTCTACGCGATCGTCGACGAGGTGGATTCGATCCTGGTCGACGAGGCGCGCACGCCGCTGATCATTTCCGGCCCGCTCGACGACCGCTCGGATTTCTACAACACCATCGACACCTTCATTCCGGCGCTCGACAAGGCCGATTACGAGGTCGACGAGAAGCAGCGCACCGTCAACCTGACCGAAGTCGGCATGGAGAAGATGGAAAGCCGGCTGCGCGACGCCAAGCAGCTCAAGTCGGACTCGCTCTACGACATCGAGAACGTCTCGGTGGTGCATCACGTCAACCAGGCGCTGCGCGCCCACAAGCTGTTCACGCGCGACAAGGACTACATCGTGCGCAACGGCGAGGTCGTGATCATCGACGAGTTCACCGGCCGCATGATGCCGGGCCGGCGCTACTCGGAAGGCCTGCA
>Ga0207683_10005898_pt1 | contig 10504 bp, 5 predicted proteins | sample KBSM73metaG_FD_184333 | JGI IMG/M metagenome (GOLD analysis project Ga0207683, IMG submission 184333) | Miscanthus rhizosphere microbial communities from Kellogg Biological Station, Michigan, USA - KBS M7-3 metaG (SPAdes) (version 2) | ecosystem: Host-associated > Plants > Roots > Rhizosphere >...
GGGAGGCTGGCTGCCGCAGCGAAGGCCGTGACGGCGAACAGGAGGAAAGGCAATACGCATGACGCGCGCAGGGTCTGCATTCAATGATTCTCCAGAACCGTGCCGAAACGCGCGGGCACGGTGACGCGCAGGGTGCCATCGCTGGCCGGGACTGTTGCGCCGCTGAGTGCGTCGCGGAACGATCGTGCCTTCAGCGTTGCCGGAAGCGTTACCGATATAGAGTGTTCGACGGCATCGTTGTTCGTGGCAGTGACTGCCCAGCGGTCGCCGTCGCGGCGGATCAGCGCAATCACGTGCTCGTCGATATACGCCGGCGCGTCGATCGTGCCGTGGCGCAACACCGTATGTTCGGTCCGCATCCGGATCAGCTTGCGGTAGTCCGCGAGCAATGCGGCGTCGGGCTTGCCGCCCAGGTCCGCCCACGGATACGTCACGCGATTGAATGGATCTTCGCCGCCGGTCACGCCGACCTCGTCGCCGTACAGGATCGCCGGCGCGCCGGGGAAGATCATCTGGAAAAATACTGCGAGGCGCAGTCGCTGCTTGGCGCGCGCGATCGACGCCGCGTCATCCTGGTCGGTGCGGTAGCCGAACTCGAACAATGCGCGCGCCGAATCGTGCGTCGACAACAGGTTCATCAGCGCGTAGAACGACTGTGGCGGATACATCTCGCGCATCAGTTCGATGTTGCGATAGATCACGCGCGCATCCTTGCCGTTCGCGTAGTCCTGCACGGCGTTGCGGAAGATGTAGTTCATCGTCGAGTCGAACTCGTCGCCGAGGAAGAATTTCGACGCCTCGAACTGCGTCTCGGCAATAGTCAGCGCATCGGCTCGATGACCCTTCACCGCAGCGCGCCACTCGCGCCAGAAATCGTCCGGCACCCACGGCGCGACGTCCATGCGCCAGCCCGCGGCGCCGCGATCGAGCCAGGTCTTCATGATCGAGTCGGGCGCGCCGAACGCGTACGCGCGGAATGCCGGCGATGCCTTGTTCAGCTCGGGCAGATCCTGCGCGCCGACCCAGCCGCGGTATTGCCGTGCCTGCTCGGTCTGCGCCGGGTCGAAGCGGTACCAATCGGCGTACGGTGATTGCGGCTGGATCTTTTCACCGTCGAAGGCGCCGAGCTCCGGATACTTCGCGAAGCGGTCGAAATAGATCGAATCGCTGCCGGTGTGATTGAGCGAGGTGTCGAGCACGACGCGCATGTGGCGCTTGCCGGCCTCGCGCGCGAGACGGGCGAACTCGGCGTCGTCGCCGAAATGCGGATCGATGTGGCGATAATCGGCCGTGTCGTACTTGTGATTGCTGACCGCGCGGAACACCGGCGTCATGTACAGCGTGTTCGCGCCGAGTCCGGCGATGTAGTCGAGCTTGGCCGTGATGCCGGCCAGGTCGCCACCGAAGAAGTCGTTGCCGTAGGCATCGTCGGATCCGTCGCCGGAACGCGGCAGCCATGGCTTGTCGAGCCAGCTCGCATGCACCTCGACCGACTTGTCGTGGAACGTCTTCGGTCCCGGCTTCGGGTCATTGCTGGTGTCGCCGTTGCGGAACCGCTCGGGGAAAATGTAGTAGTACACGACGTCGCGCGCCCAGTCCGGCACGCGGTAATCGCCGCGATAGACGGTCTGGCGAAAACGCCGGATCCGGTGCAGCGGATCAGTCAGGCCCTCGACCTTGCCCACGCCACCGGAACCCTTCTCGCGCGTCCAGTAGATCGAGTCGTGGTTGTTCTGGTAGAGGAATTTTGCGTCACCGACTTCGATCTCGAAGTAATAGCCGTAGACGCCGCTATCCGCGAAGCGGTAGCTGCCGTGCCAGCGTTCGCGATCCCCCGCGTCCGACCGCTCCAGGGGAACGCGCGCCACTTCGGCGTATTCGAGCACTTCCTGTGGACCTTCGAGGCGGCGGCGCTCGACGACGAGCGTGGAACGCGTGACGCCGGGCGCGGCACTCACGTTGTAGTCGACGACGCTGCCGGCAACGACCGCGCCGAACGGCGCTTTGTCGGCACGATCGCGCGAGTCGAAACGCACGCTCAGCGCGACGGCATCCGACACCGGCTTCGCCGCGGGGTCGTCGATGTTCTGCGGAACGATCTCGATTTGCGGAGCGCCGCTGCCGCCATCGCTGCCGCGCGCGGACCACACGTGAATAGTGTAGGCGCCGTCGAATTCGAATTGCAGGTCGCCGGCGCTGCCACTTTCCGCGGCCGCGCGCAGCGCGCGCATCTCGTTCAGTGCGAGCGTCGTCGTCGTGTGCGGCGCGCCGCCGAAAGTCGCGGCCGGCGACGACGCGCTGTCGGAGATGCGGAATCGCTGCGTCCCGGATAGCGTCACGTTCAAGACGTAGCCGAGGCAGTCGTAGCGGAACGTGTAGTCGTCGTCGAGCGCCCAGTTCGTCATCGTGCCGCGCAGGAACAGCGGGGCGGCAACCGGCGGCGGTGCGCAGGAGATCGGCGGCAGGCCATGCGCGTCCGCGGGCTCGGCCGGTGCCGGAGCCGTTTGCGCACTGATGCGACTTCCGATCGACACGATGGAGAACGCGGCCGCGAACGCGCATGCGCTCAGGCCCGCAGGAACCGCACTGGCTCGCATCGTTGCGCGTTCTCGCTCTGGCGGGCGGAAGCAATTGGCCCGGGAATCGCCAGCGTATCAGGCGCGAGAGCTCAGGAAATTTCCTGCATACGAATTCATCGATACAACGCGGCTGGCGTCCGCCTATGACGCGCGGCGCATCGTGTCCGCGGTCGACCGGGCCTGGTCGCGTCCGGTCGACCCGCGCACGAGCAGCGTCACCGGGATGACCTGGTTGTCGACCGGTTCCTTGTTGATGAGCTTGAGCAGCGTCTCGACGAGGATCTCGCCGGCAGCCCGTGTGTCCTGCTGCACCGTGGTCAGGCTCGGATTGACGAACGCGGCCAGCGGGATGTCGTCGAAGCCGCTGACCAGCACGTCGTCGGGCACCTGCAAGCCGTGGTCGGCAAGCGCCTTCATCGCGCCGATCGCGATCAGGTCGCTGGCCGCGCAGACCGCGTCGAAGCGCAGCTTGCGCGCGAGCAGGTTGATCGCCGCGTTGTAGCCGGACTGCTCGGACGAGATCGCGTCGAATTGCAGCCGCGCATCGGCACGCAGCCCTTGCGCGGCGAGCGCGTCGCCGTAGCCGCGGTGGCGCTCGAGGAATTCCGGATAGTGGTTCGACGCGTCGCCGAGGAACGCGACGCGTCGCGCGCCGCGCTCGAGCAGGTGCCGGGTCACCTCGAAACCGCCGCGGTAGTTGTCGCAGCCGACCGTGACCTCGGCCTCGTCCGGCATGACCGCGCCCCAGCGCACGAAGTGCGTGCCGCGCGCATTGAGAAACTCCAGGCGACGGCGATAGTCGAGGTAGTCGCCGTAGCCGAGCAGAATGATGCCGTCGGCCTTGTTGCTGTCCTCGAAGCCGGACTGCCAGTCGTTGTTCGCCGGTTGCTGTAACGAGATCAGCAGATCATAGCCGCGCTGGCCGCACGCACGCGTGATCGACGCGAGCATCGAGACGAAGAACGGATTGATCAGCGAGTCGTCCGGCGCCGGATCCTCGAACATCAGCAGCGCGAGCGTGCCGCTGTGCTGGCAGCGCAGGTTCGACGCATTCTTGTCGACCTTGTAGTTGAGTTCGCGCGCGATCTTGAGGATCTTCGAGCGCGTCACCTCGTTGACCATCGGGCTGCCGCGCAACGCGCGCGACACGGTCGGTTGCGAGACGCCGGCCAGGTGGGCGATCACGAGCGACGTGGCTTTGTCTTTGCTGCCGATGACTGGTCTCCTGCGCGACGCTCCGGGAATGTCGCCGCGGTGCTTTGCGCATTGTGCCAGACCCTGCCGGAAACCGGCTTTGCGCCGCAATGGACTTGCTGCGACGCAACACATCGCACCGGCCACGGCCGCCGCCTGCATACCTATTCAGTCACAGGAAACGCGGTCGAATGTCTAAACTCGACACGCCTCGCAGCACGGCTGCGATGTCATCCGGGGAGAACGAAGCGATGCAACTGAGCTGGATCGATGGGGCGATCGTCGCGGTGTATGCCGTGTTCTTGTTCGGACTGGCCCAATGGGTATCGCGCGAACGGCCCGGGCACGAGAAAACCTCGACCGACTACTTCCTCGCCTCGCGCTCGCTGCCGTGGTGGGCGATCGGCGCGTCGCTGATCGCCGCGAACATATCGGCCGAACAGATAGTCGGCATGTCCGGTTCGGGCTATGCGATCGGCCTCGCGATCGCGTCGTACGAATGGATGGCCGCGCTGACGCTGATCATCGTCGGCAAGTGGTTCCTGCCGATCTTCCTGCACAACCAGATCTACACGATGCCGCAGTTCCTGGAGCGGCGCTTCGGCGCGAAGATACGGGTCCTCATGGCCGTGTTTTGGCTCGGCCTGTACATCTTCGTCAATCTCACCTCGATCATCTGGCTCGGATCGATCGCGGTGAACCGCGTCGCCGGCATCGACCAGACGACCGCGCTGATCGTGCTCGGGGCGTTCGCGCTGCTGTACCAGCTCTACGGTGGCCTGCGCGCCGTCGCATTGACCGACATCGTGCAGGTATCGCTGCTTGTCCTCGGTGGCCTGTTCATCTCGGGACTGACCTTGTCGCGCATCGGCGACGGCAGCATTCTCGCCGGATTCGAGATTTTGACGGCGCGCGCTCCGGATCACTTCCACATGATCCTGACGCCGGACAACCCGCACTACAAGGAACTGCCGGGACTGGCCGTGCTGATCGGCGGCATGTGGATCGCGAACCTGAGTTACTGGGGCTGCAACCAGTACATCGTCCAGCGCGCGCTCGCGGCGAAGAGCATCGCGGAGGCGCAGAAGGGCGTCATCTTCGCGGCATACCTGAAACTGCTGATGCCGTTCATCATCGTGCTGCCCGGCATCGCGGCGGTCGTTCTCGCGCCTGGCCTCGGGCGTTCGGACCAGGCTTATCCGTCAATGATGCAATTGCTGCCGACCGGCGTAGTCGGACTCGTATTCGCGGCGTTGATCGCGGCGATCGTCTCGTCTACGGCATCGAAGATCAACTCGATCGCGACGATCTTCACGCTCGACATCTACAGCCACACCGGGGCGCCGAAGGACGAACACACGCTTGTTCGCGTCGGCCGCATTACTGCCGTCGTCGCGATCGCGCTCGGCATCGTCGCCGCGAAACCGCTGCTCGGCAGCTTCGACCAGGCATTCCAGTACATACAGGAGTACACGGGTTTCTTCACGCCGGGCATCGTCGTCATCTTCCTGCTCGGGCTGTTCTGGAAACGCGCGAACGAAGCCGGCGCGCTCGCCGGCACGATCGCGTCGTTCGCGCTGTCGATCGCGCTCAAGGCGCTGTGGCCGGACCTGGCTTTCATGAATCGCATGGGGCTCGTTTTCGTGCTCGCGCTGGCGATCGCGGTCGTCGTTTCACTCGCGCGGCCGGCCACCGTCGCGGAGACCAACCTGATCGAGACGCGCGGCGTCAGTTACCGCACGTCGACCGCGTTCAACGCCGGCGCGCTCGGCGTGCTGATGATCCTTGCCGCGCTGTATACGCTCTGGTGGTGATGCGCAGCAGTTGACCATCAAGTGACGTCATTCCCGCGAAAGCGGGCCGTAGGGTGGGCCTTGGCCAACCGCTACTCTTGCTCGAAGATGTCGAGCACGGACGCGAGATGGTGGGCCAAGGCCCACCCTACGATCTTGATCGCGCTGTATACGCTCTGGTGGTGATGCGCAGCCAGTTGACGTTTTGCTGGTCCAACGCGCACGACGGTGCCGCCAAGTGACGTCATTCCCGCGAAAGCGGGACTGCGGAGGCAGGATGCCGGAGCGAACAGCGGAGCTGGCCCGAAGGGCACGCCGCCAGGAGCGGCGTGTAATCCATTTTGCTTTCAAGGTTATTCAAACAAAGATCACGATGGATCCCCGCTTTCGCGGGGATGACGACTCGATGCGATCATGCGCGCGGACGTTCGCGCGAATCCCGCCCTCCGGCGCGTAGAGCCGCGGCTGTACCGGGGAGACCTACGGCTTGTCCACCGACTCCGGCTCCTCCGCGAGCCTGATCTGATCGGCCGCCGGAATCGTGGTCGGCGCGCGCCCCGCGGCCTTGAGCTGCGCATCGACCTCGGCGAGTTCAGCGTGCTTGATGCGATCCCATAGCGCGCCGGCGCGTGACTGGCGCTCGTTCGCCGCTGCGAGCACGTCGCGTTGCGGCTGCACCGGTGCGCGATCGCTGCCTTCGACGTCGGTCGCGAGGCCCGACAGCAGCTCGCCGACCGCGGAGAGATTCGTGCTCGCCTCGGCGTCGCCGGAGTTCAGCGGTTTCGTCGCCGTCCTGAATTTGTCGATTGCGGCGCGCAGCGTCTTGGCGTCGCCCGGCTTGAGCTGCTTTTCGGCCGCGGTAATCTGCGTGTCGACCGCCTGCAGCTCGCCGAACGCGACGAAGTTGCGCTCGAGCGCCGCGCCGATCTCCGCATCGAACGCCGCGGCATCGCGCACGGCCGCCGCGTCGAGGGCGACGCGCGGGTCGGCGACGATCTTCAGCGTGCTGCGCGCCGGCGTGCCGTCGACATCGAGCACGACCGTGTAGTCGCCCGGCGCGACGAGCAGGCCCTCTGGCGTGACCGGTGCGCCTTCGCCGAACACGGCGGCGATGCTGAAGTCGTGGTGCGCCGCGCGCGGTCGCGGCCCGCGCAGGTTCCACACGACGCGATGCATGCCCGCCGTTGCGGAGAGCGTCGCCGGTCGCGCTGCCCAGGATTTCTTGAAGTAGCGCTTCGCGTTCGGCAGCGCGGCCGGTGCGTCGCTGGCTTCGCGGTGCACGACCTTGCCGCTCGAATCGCTGATCTCCAGAGTGACCTTCTTCGCGTCGTGTGCAAGGCGGTAGTCGATCATCGCGCCGTTCGGCGGATTCTTCGCCAATGCGGTGTCGGCCGGCGGCGGCGTGTCCTTGTTCTGGCTGCCGCGCAGCCGCGTCGCGACGGCCGGTTCGAACAGCGTGACATTCGCGTTCGCGGCGCGCGCGTGCTGGCGCAGCGGCGTGACGTTGTCGAGCACCCAGATCGCGCGGCCCTGGGTCGCAGCGATCAGGTCGTCGCCGTGCACGAGCAGGTCGCGCACCCAGGCGGGCGGCAGGTTGCGCTGCAGCGGCTGCCAGTGATCGCCGTCGTCGAATGACACGAACATTCCGAGATCGGTGCCGGCGTACAGCAATCCGCTTTTCAGCGGATCGGCCCGGATGACCTGCAGGAAACTGTTTGCGGGCAGCCCGGTCGTGATCGCGCTCCAGGTCTTGCCGTAGTCGCGCGTGCGCCATGCATGTGGGTGGAAGTCGTCCTGGCGATGGTTGTCGACGGCAGCGTAGACGCTGCCCGGGGTCGTCGTCGAGACGTCGACCGTCGCGACCTTCGCCCAGGCCGGCATCTGCTTCGGCGTCACGTTGTTCCATTGCTTGCCGCCGTCGCGCGTCATCTGGATCAGTCCGTCGTCGGTGCCGATCCAGATTTCATCGTTGTCGCGCGGCGAGAGCCCGATCGAGTAGATGACGCCGTAGCCGCAGTCGCGCGCCGCTGGCGGCGCGAGGTCGCCTTCGCAGTTTCGCGCCTTTGGCGATTTCGCCGAGAGGTCCGGGCTGATCGTCGCCCAGGTCTTGCCCTTGTCGGTCGAACGGAACAGCAGCTGTGCGCCCTGATAGAGCGGATACGGCGCGACCGGCGACATCGCGATCGGCGTGATCCAGGTGTAGCGATACTTGAAGTCGGTCGGCCGCTGGCCGTAGCTCGACACCGGCCACGGCGAGATGTTCTGCACTTCGCCGTTGCGCGCGTCCCAGCGCGACAGCCGGCCGCCGAGGCCGGAGCCGTAGACGATGTTCGGATCCTCGACGTCGGGAATATCGTAATCGCGCTCGTCGCCGCCGACCGGGTGCCAGTCGCGGAAGCTCAGGCTGCCGTAGTCGCTGCGGCTGGCCGCGCCGATCGTGCCGTTGTCCTGCTGTCCCGAGTACACCCAGTACGGAAAGCGGTTGTCCGCGGCCAGGTGGTAGAACTGCCCGGTCGCCTGGTTGTACCAGTCGCTCCAGGTCCGGCCGCCGTTCGCACTGACCGCCGTGCCCTGGTCGCTCGCGACGATCATGTGGTCCGGGCGCGCCGGGTTGATCCACATGTAATGGTAGTCGTCGCCGCCGGGCGCACCCTTGAAGATGGTGCAGTGCCGGCCGCCGTCGTCGCAGCGGGAAATCGACCGATCCATGATGTAGACGACGTTGCGGTCGTTCGGCGCGACCGTGAGCGTGGCCATGTAGCTGCTCGTCCCGATCTTTTCCTTGTTCACCCATTCCCACGTTGCGCCGCCGTCCTCCGAGCGGTACAGGCCGCCGAAATCGTCGCTGTCGACGGTCGCATACAGGATCGTCACGTCGCGGAAATGCCCGGCCGCAATGCCAACGCGCCCGATGGCGCCGGTCGGCCAGCCGCCGCCGACGATGCGCTTCCAGGTGGCTCCGCCATCGGTGGATTTGTATACGCCATTGCGCTCGCTTTTCTCGGCCATGAAGTAGTGCAGCCACGGCCACTGGCGCATGCTCCACACCGTCGCGTAGGCGACTTTCGCGTCGATCGGATCGATCAGCACGTCGACCGCGCCGGTCTTGTCGTCGACGAACAGCGTCTTCGCCCAGGTCTTGCCGCCGTCGGTCGTGCGGAAGACGCCGCGCTCCGGGTTTGGTCCGAACACATGGCCGGCGGCGGCGACGAGCACGGTATCCGGATTGCCCGGGTCGATCGCGATCGCGCCGATGTGGCGGGTATTCTCTAGGCCGACGTGCTGCCAGGTCTTGCCCGCGTCGGTGGATTTGTATACCCCGTCGCCGTGGCCGATGTCGTAGCGCGAAGTGACCTGGCCGGTGCCGACGTAGATGACGTCGGGCTTCTTTTGCGAAACGGCGAGGGCGCCGACGCTCGGCGCCGCCACGGAGTCGAACACGGACGCCCAGGTCGCGCCGGAGTCGGTCGTCTTCCAGACGCCGCCGCCGGCAGCGCCGAAGTAATACGTATCGGGCTGGTTGAGGACGCCCTGCGCGGACGTGCTCCAGCCGGCGCGCAGCGGGCCGAGGAGGCGCCAGTCCATGCCGCCGGCCGGGTCGTCGGCCGCAGACTGCGCCGCGTGCGCCAGGGGTGTCAGGGCGCAGAGGGCGAATGCGGCCAGGACCAGGCGTCGCGGCAGAGCGATGAGAATATGGATGAGCATGGGTCGACGATCCCGTCGGAGCGAAAGTCGTCGATTCTACGACGATATCGCCACCCGGCGCGCGCAACGCGGCGCCTGCGTCCGAGCAAACCGGGTACCATGACTTTCGTCCCATCGTTCTGCGGGCGGAGCTTGGGTTAAGCTCGGCGGCCGATCATTGTCACCAAATTGCCCATTTCGAATTTCCTCGAGGGAGTCGCCATGCAAATCAGTTGCCTCAGACTCGGAACCTGGCTGGTCGCTTCTGCATTTATCGTGAGCGCGTCCGCGCAAGCGATGAGCGCCGACGAACTGGTCGCCAAGAACGTCGCCGCGCGCGGCGGGATGGAGGGCATCGGCGCGATCAAGTCGCTGCGCCTGCAGGGCAAGATGCACATCGCCGGTTTCGGCGTCGACATCGACGCCTCGCAATCCTACAAGCGGCCCGGAGCCTATCGCTTCGAAGGCACGCTGCAGGGAATGACGATGGTGCAGTCGTACGACGGCAAGGAAGCCTGGCGCATCTTCCCGTTCCAGGGCCGCAAGGATCCCGAGCGCACGTCCGCCGACGACGCGAAGCAACTCGCCGAACAGGCCGACTTCGAGGGCGGCTGGGTCAACGCGGCGGCGAAGGGCAACAAGCTCGAGTACCTCGGCAGCGATGACGTCGACGGAACCGACGCGCACAAGCTCAAGGTCACGCTGGCCAATGGCGACGTCGAGTACGTCTGGTTCGACCCCGACGCGTTCCTCGTGATCCGCACGCTCAAGCAGCGCACCGTGCGCGGTGTCGAGCAGCGCGAAGAGAGCGACTACAGCGATTACGAGAAGGTCAACGGCACGTACGTCGCGTTCGCCACGTCCAGCGGCAACGTCGGCGATACGCAGAAGAGCACGTTCACGGTCGAGAAGGCCGAGGCAAATGTTGCTCTCGAGGATTCGTGGTTCGCATTTCCCGCAGGCGGCAAATAAGACTCAAGGGGAAGATCATGTTGCGTAATTTCATTACCGTTGCAATCTGCTGTGCACTGCCGCTCGCGGCGGCTGTCGGCGCCGACTCGAAGCCGGCACCCGCTGCGGCCAAGTTCGATTCCGGCACGGTCTCGGGACTCGGCGCGCGCAATATCGGTTCCGCGCAGATGAGCGGACGCATCGCCGCCCTCGCGGCGCGGCACGAGGAAGACGGCCGCACGACGCTGTTCGTCGGCGCGGCATCGGGCGGCGTGTGGAAATCGCTCGACGGAGGGACGACAT
>Ga0207683_10005902_pt1 | contig 10501 bp, 6 predicted proteins | sample KBSM73metaG_FD_184333 | JGI IMG/M metagenome (GOLD analysis project Ga0207683, IMG submission 184333) | Miscanthus rhizosphere microbial communities from Kellogg Biological Station, Michigan, USA - KBS M7-3 metaG (SPAdes) (version 2) | ecosystem: Host-associated > Plants > Roots > Rhizosphere >...
CGCCGTTGGCCAGCGCGGCACGCGCTCTCGCTGCGGACGCGGCGCGATGATGGCCGTCCGCGATGTAAAGACGCGGCAGCCGCCCGAACGCGTCGACGATTGCCGCCGAATCGGAGGCAGGCACCCGCCACAAGGAGTGCTGGATCTGGTCGGCCGCGGTGAAGTCGTACAACGGGGGCGTCGCGCCGACGCGAGCCGCGATCGCGTCGATCTCGGGCGACGCCTGATACGTCAGGAACACGGGCCCTGTTTGCGCGCGCAACTCCACGATGTGCCGCGTTCGGTCGTCTTCCTTGTCCTTCCGCGTCTTCTCGTGCTTCAGGATGACGTCGCGATCGTAGTCGTCAACGGAGAATCCGCCCGCGAGGCCCGTCTGGACATGTGAGCCCATGCGCAGGCGGTAGAAATAGAGGCTCGGCTCATCCTCGAGGACGAGCGGGGCGGCAGATCGGAGGTGCTGATAGTTGCGTCGTGCCGTTTCGTAGACGACGTCCGCGTACGGATCGGTGTCGGACGGCAGGCCGAGTTCCGCTCGCGACACGTGCAGGAAGCTCAGCGGATGACCTTCGGCGAGCTGGCGGGCTTCCTCGGTATTGACGACGTCGTAGGGGACCGCGGCGACTTCAGCGACGGACTGCGGAGCGGGACGGAGCGCTCTGAAAGGATGCAATGAAGCCATGGGAATAGTGATTGTACTCCCAGGTTATGGGGTGAGCTTCTCAGCTGGCAGCTTGCAGCTGGCAGCTGGCAGCCGGCCGCTGGCGGCAGTCAGTCGGTCAGAGGCGCCACCCCAGAGTCTGCGCGGCCGCGTCGCGTGCGGCCTTGAAGGCCTCCATCTCACCCGGCGGAATTGGCTCGCCAGGCGGAAGCTTCTTGTGCTCGCTCATGGGATTGACGACGGCGCCGGCCTTGCGCAGCTCGTAGTGCAGGTGCGGCCCGGTGGCGAGGCCGGTCATTCCGACCTTGCCGATCACCTGGCCCTGTGACACGCGCACCCCTGCACGAATTCCAGGGCCGATCGCCGACAGGTGCAGGTAGCCGCTCTCGTATCCGCTCGCATGACGAATACGCACGGTCCTTCCTCCGCCGCTCGTCCATCCCGCGAAGGTCACCGCGCCATCAGAGACGGCAACCACAGGCGCACCGATCGGCGCGCGGTAGTCGACACCGAGATGCGCGCGCCGGATGTTGAGAATCGGATGGAGGCGGCTGCGGGAGAAGCCGGACGAGACCTGCGGATCGAACTTGAGCGGAGACCGGAGGAAGAATCGCTTCAGCGACCGGCCGTCCGAATCGTAGTACCCGGGTGGAGCACCGGAGGGCTGGAAACGGAACGCGACCAGGTGGCGGCCCTCGTTCACGAGCTCTGCCGCGGCGACGGGCCCGTAGCCGACGAAGCGGCCGTCGCGCACGGCCTTCTCCGTGATCAGATGAAAGGAATCGCCAGGCTGCAGGTCGGTGTTGAAGTCCACTTCTCCCGAGAAGATGTCGGCGAGCGCGACGCTCAGATCGGGCTGCTCACCAGCCGACGACATCGCCGCGAAGAGCGAGGAAGTCTCCCCGTTGATGTTGCCGCTGACTTCGACGCGGGTCACGCGCACGTTGTACGGCACGACCTCGGCGACGAACTCGCCTGCGGTGTCGGCGTTCGGCGTGATCCTGAGGACGCTGCGGCCGTCGATCTCGTACTCGAACTGCCGCACCAGTCCGTCGCCCGTCCGCAGGAGCCGCCAGGCCTGGCCTTCGTGCATCCTGCGCGGGTCGAAGACGCCCTCGAGCGAGGCCAGCATCGCCTCGAGCTGATCGCGGCCGATCTGCTGGCTCGCGAGCAGCGTGCCGAAGTTTTCGCCCGGCCGGACGTGGCCAGGCGTCAGATCGGTGTCCGAGACGAGCTCGACGTCCTGGTGCACCACGTCGCCGGGCTCTGCGGAGGGCCGCGCACACGCGCTCGCGCAGGCAAGCGCGAGGACGGCCAGCCCGGCGCGTCTTGATGGCATGACCCGTTAGTCTACGACCTATTGAAAGGTGATGCGGATGGCCTTGCGGTAACGGACGGGACGGCCATCGACACGGGCAGGGTCGTACCGCCAGTTCCGCGTGGCCTCGAGCAGGGAGTGGTCGTACGAGGGCGTCATCCCCTGCGTCAGCGTCGCGCGCTCGATGCGCCCGTCGACGCCAATCGTCAGCTCCAGTATCCCGTCCCTTGACGGGGGGCGATCGGTGACGCTCCACTTCGGGATGTCCTGACGAATCACCACGGGCGGAACGACGCCAGCGTCGACGGAGCTGTAAAGACGATCAGGAGAAACAGGTGCGCGGGGTGCGAGAGGTGCGCCCGGTGCGTCAGGTGCGACGGAGGCAGCCTGAACACCGCCAGTTGCGGCGTCCGCGGGCTTCTCTGGAGCCGACGGACGGACAGGAGGCTCGGCAGCCTTTTTCGCGGCGGCTTCCGCGGCGGTGGCGGATTCGACAGCCAGCCTCTGGAACCCGTCCGCCAGCACTTTGTAGTCCTGCACCGCCTTCGCGTCCGACGCGTTCAAATCGGGATCGCCCGCAAGCGAGACCACGAGCTGAAAGCCCTTTGCCGCCTCTGCCCACTGCCGCCCGTCGTAGGCCGTCCGCGCTTCTCCGTATCGCGCGATGATGATCCCCGGCAGCAGGCGTCCGCGAACATCCTTGAAGATCGCGCGCACGCGCGGCGGCGTGCCGGCCTCATTAGGCCGGTACGCGGGATCGCTCGTCACGACGGCCGCGACGGCGAGCGCTGCTTCGTCGGTGCGGCCGAGCGCGAGCAAACAGAGCGCGCGGTTCTGCTGAACATCACGAACGTTGGGAGGAGGGAGCGGTTGCTTCTGCAGGCGATCGAGGACGGCGAGCGCTTCGTCGTACGACGCCGACGCGTACAGGGCCTGCGCGGCCTGAATCGACTCCTGGGCCCTGACCACGGCGGGCCAGATGAGAATGACAAGGACGGCAAAGGCGATGCGCTTGACCATGATCCGTTGTCGCCAGGTCTACTGCTGCGGCCTCGACAGGTCCACGCTGAGCCGTACCGGGGCAGTGGCCGTCACTGTCGCCGCGTGATGCTGCTCGCCGAGATCGGGGTTCTTGAAGACGATCTCGTGCGGCCCCACTGGCAGGGACAGGTTGCCGATCGGCGTCTCCCCGACCTTCTGGCCGTCGATCCACACCTCAGCCCACGGCGTCGCGTTCAGCGACAGCGAGCCCTTGGGCAGCGGCAACGACAAACGGGTCGTCTTGCCCGCGAAGATCTCGGCGTGAAGCGGCTTCTCGAATCCCAGAGTTTCGCTGACGACTCGCAGGTCGTGCGGGCCGGGCGACAACACGAGGCGATCGCCGGTGACGCCAACCAGTGCCTGTCCTTCGAAGACCTGCATCTCGAACGGCACCTGCACCCTTAGCCCGCCAGTCGTCGGCTCGATCGGGGCGGGCGCGCCCGCCGCGGCGTCGGCGACAGTCGCCACGGCCGGTGTGCTGCCGGCCTTCATCGGCACACCCACCGTCGTCACGGTCCCCGCCGCGACCGACACGGCCTGACGGATACGGACGCCGTTCAGTTCGAGCACGAGCTCGTGAGCACCAGCCGAAACGTCGGGGAGTTCCGTGGGCGCCGTGCCGCGCGGCTGCCCGTCGAGCAGGATCGTCGCGCCGGCCGGCTGCGACGAAATCGCCAGCCGGCCCAGCGACGGCGCGCCTGAGAGCTCGACGTACTGGCCGAGTGTCTCGCCCGCGTTGATCGTGATCGGGATGACTCGCGGCTCGCCGCCCGTGCTGAGCTCCAGCACGTGCGCTCCCGGCGAGAGCGACGTCGCGAGCGGCGTGACGCCCTTGTTCTGGCCGTCGATCTTCACCTGTGCACCCTCGGGCTTCGAATCGAGGCGCACGTTGCCGGGCCCGGTGCCGGTTCCCCGCCCACCACCGAGCAGCTTCCAGCCGATGAACCCGCCTTCCGCGACAGCGACGACGGCAAGTGCCAGCGCGGCGACACGCCAGAACGTGGGCACGCCAACCGCCACCACCTGCGTCGGCGGCGCGGCTTTCAGCATCTCGCGCAGCGCGTCCACGGCCACGTCGGGGGCCTCGGGAACTGACGCTTCGGGTGCGACGGGAACTGACGCAACAGGTGCGACAGGTGCGACAGGTGCGACGGCGACGGGTGCTGCCGGAACAGGTGCAGGCGCCGGAGGCGGCGGAACCGACACGGGGACAATCGGCGCGGCAACGACGGCCGGCGTCGGGGCAATCGGCAGCGGTGTCGCAATCGGCTGGGGCGGCGGCAGCGCGGCCTCGCACTCCTCGTACCGAGTGAGGAACGTCTCCAGGGCAATCGGCGCTGCGATGTAGCCGCTCTCGCCCGACAGCACATCGTCGAGCGCCAGCTGCGCTTCGAGCGCGGACTCGAACGACGACCGCGCGTCGAGCTGCAGCGCGCGAATGAGCCAGCGGCGGAGGGGCTCCGAGATCGGCTCGCGCGTGCCTGGCGACGTGCATTCGGTGGCCGACGCGACGAGCGCCGGCAGCGCCTTCAGATCCTCTTCTGCCAGCGGACGACCCAGCACGAGGGCCAGCGCCACCATGCCGAGCTGCATGACGTCGACGCGGTGCGTGAGCCTCGGGATGCCGGCGCCCGAGGGCACCGCCACGCGAAGGTCCTTCCACAACCGCTCGCGGCTGTAACCGAGCTGCTCGATCGCGGCGCCGAACACGTACTCCACGATCACCACGCGCGCGCCGGTCGTGACGACGATGCGCTCGGGAGCGAGCGCGCCGTGCGAGACGTCGCGAGCGTTCTGGTGGAGCATCGCGATCGCCGGTACCAGCTGCCGAACCAGGCACAGTGCGGCGTTCACGTCCAGGTCGAGATTCGACGCCGCCGCCACCTCGAGAACCCGTGACAGGCGCGCACCGAGGGGGCTTTCCGAGACGAGGCCGAGCGTCTTCCCGCCGTCGAGCCGATCGACGCGGCGCACGCGCGAGTAATAGGCGTGACGGAAGTTGGCGAGCCGGCTGACCCGCTCGCGGAGCATGAACTCGAACGACTGCACGGTGAGCAGCTCGGGTTCGATGTGGAAGACCTCGAGCAGTTCGGGCGAAGACGGGTCGGTGAGGCGCACACGACGGCCGAAGCCGTCGGAGAACTCGGCGGGGCTGGGGTTCCTCACTGTCTGTGCCGCAGCATGCATGTCAGTCGGGGCGGAGGACGGACCGCGCCACCCCTTCGCGTGCAACGGACGGACCAGTTCGTGCGCGGACGAACAAGTCAGCTAATGCCTTCCAACTCAATAGTTTATAGGTATGAGATCCATCTGAGCGATTACGGAAATCGCGCCCGGATTACAAGTCTGTGTTTCACCCTCGCGTCGGTCCGTCGGAAAACGTTACGGGACGAACGGGGGTGTGCTGGGACGAGCGGTGGTATCTTCGTTCTTTTGTTTCACTTTGTTCGAAGGTGGGAGGACGCATTCGTGATGCTCAATGGACTTCGGCCGCACCACGTCGTGGTCGCGGCATGTCTGCTGGCGGCGCCCGTCGCCGCGCAGGCGCCGCAGACCGAGAAGGTCGACTTCGACGCCATTTACAAGATCAAGGAAGAAGGCCTCCAGCACTCGCAGGTGATGGACACGGCGAGCTGGCTGACCGACGTTTACGGCGGACGGCTGACCGGTTCCCCGAACATCAAGGCTGCCGGGGACTGGACCGTGAAGAAGCTCACCGAGTGGGGCGCCCAGAACGCGCGCCTCGAGACGTGGGGTGAGTTCGGCACGGGCTGGCAGAACGAGCGCTTCTCGGCGACCGTCCTCACGCCGGTTCCGTGGACGATCATCGGCGCGCCGAAGGCGTGGACGCCCGGGACTGACGGCGTCGTCACCGCCGATGCGGTCTACGCGCCGATGACGACGGACCAGGACCTGGAGCGGTGGAAGGGCAAGCTCAAGGGAAAGATCGTTCTCGCGATGCCGATCCGCGAAGTGAAGGCGTCGTTCGATCCGCTGGCCACGCGCTACACCGACGATGGCCTGAAGAAGCTGCAGGAAGCCGAGATCGGTTCCCCCGGGCGCCGCTACGACCGGTCGATGCTGGCCTTCATGGTCAAGCGCATCCAGTTCCTCGCCGACGAGGGCGTGCTGGCGGTGTTCGAGCCCAGCCGCGGCGGCGACGGCGGGACGATCTTCGTGCAGCAGGGTGGTGCGTACAGCGCGAACGGCCAGTCGTTCATCCGCTACCCCGAGCACCCGCCGACGCAGATCGTGCTCGCGGTCGAGCACTACAACCGCATGGCGCGCACCCTCGACAAGAACGTCCCGGTGTCAGTGGAGCTGAACGTCAAGAACACGACGACGCCCAACCAGACGGCGTTCAACGTGATCGCGGAGCTCGCCGGCACGGACAAGGCTGACGAGGTGGTCATGCTGGGCGCGCACTTCGACTCCTGGCACAGCGGCACGGGCGCGACCGACAACGGCGCGGGCTCGGCCGTGATGCTCGAGGCGCTCCGGATCCTGAAGGCGTCTGGCGTGAAGCTTCGCCGCACGGTGCGGCTCGCGCTGTGGAGCGGCGAAGAGGAAGGGCTGCTCGGGTCGAAGGCGTACGTGAAGGCCACCTTCGCCGATCGCGACACGATGGCCACCAAGCCGGCGCACGCGAAGATCACCGGCTATTTCAACGTCGACAACGGGACGGGCGCGATTCGCGGCGTCTACCTGCAGGGCAACGAGGCCATCGCGCCGATCTTCCAGGCATGGATGGAGCCGTTCAAGAGCTTCGGCATGACGACGCTGACGGTGCAGAACACGAGCGGCACCGATCACCTGTCGTTCGACGCGGTGGGCATCCCGGGCTTCCAGTTCGTGCAGGACGAGGTCGAGTACGAGACGCGTACTCACCACTCCAACATGGACGTTTACGATCGGCTGCAGACGGCCGACATGATGAAGAACGCGGTGATCGTCGCCTCGTTCGTCTACGAGGCGGCCAACCGCGATCAGATGCTGCCGCGCAAGCCGCTGCCGAAGGCCGAGCCGCCAAAGCCGGCCACGGCGCCGAAGGCGACGAACTGAGTTCAGGTGCGTAGGGTGCGTGGGGTGCGAGGGGTGCGTAGGGTGCACCTTGCTGCACCTCACGCACCTTGCGCACCTCACGCACCTTGCGCACCTTGCGCACCTCACGCACCTAGCGCACCTGTACCGTTGACGTCTCCCCCGTTTTCGCATCGACGCGCCTGATGACGTGATTGTTCGTGTCGGCGACGAAGATGGCGTCGCCGGCCACGCTGACGCCGCCCGGTTCGTAGAACTGCGCCTTCCGTCCCTTGCCGTCGGTGTGGCCGGGCGTGCCGGTGCCGGCGAGCGTCCAGACCTTCCCCGTTGCTGGATCCAGCAGCTTGATCCTGTGGTTGTAGGTGTCGGCGATGACGACGCGGCCATCGTGCATCGCCAGGCCGAGCGGATGCTGCAGGCGCACGGCGTCGCCCCTGCCATCGACGTCGCCGAACTCGAACAGGTCGCCGCCGGCGAGCGTGCGGACGCGGTTGGCCGGCGGCAGTTCGATCGCGCGGATGATGTTCGACTCCGCGTCCGCGACATACATCACGTCGCCTGAGACGGCGAGGCCCGACGGCTGCGCGAAGGCCGCCGCCTCGATCGTGCCGTCCATGCGCGCTTCCTGGCCAGATCCGGCGTACGGCCACAGGATCCCGCGCGCGCGATCGAGCATCCAGATCTGGTGCGCGCCGGCCATGGCGATGAAGAGCAACGGGCCCACGGCCGCCAGGTCCCACGGGGAATTGAGCGCCGTCAGCGTGGCACGGCCGCCTTCCTCCCGCCACATGCACTGCTCACCAGTCCCCGCCTCCGTTGTCACCACGCGTGCGGTCAGGTTCACGGCGCGCAGCAGGTGGTTCCCGGTGTCGGCCACCCACAGCGTGTCGCCGACGAGCGCCAGGCCCTGCGGCTTGTGGAACTCGGCGCTGCTGAAGTCGCCGTCGCCTTGACCCGGGCGTCCGCTGCCGATGCGATCGAGTACGCGGCCGTCGTGGCTGGCGACGACGATCTGGTGGTGGTTCGAATCGCTGGCGAAGAGCCGATCGGCGGTCGCCAGGACCTTGCCGGGAAACTTGAGCGGCGTCTCGGAGACGCCTTCGCTTTCGAGCTTCAGCGCGAGGGGGCGGCGATCCACCTCGCCGCGCTCGTCGAACGTGGCGATGACGGTGGCAATCGCCTGCTCGAAGCCTTCGTAGTTGCCTTCGCCCGAGGCGGCGCCGACGACATAACCCGCCGGATCGATGATGACGCGCGAGGGCCAGGCGCGGACGGTGTAGGCGCGCCAGATGCGGAACTCGGCGTCGTTGGCGACAGGGTGTGCGATCTCATAGCGGCGGATGATCTGCCGGATGTTCTCGGTGGCCTTCTCGTTGGTGAACTTCGCGGCGTGCACGCCGATGACCACGAGCTCGTCGGGGAACCGCGCCTCCAGCTTCTTCAGGTCCGGCAGGATGTGGATGCAGTTGATGCAGCCGTAGGTCCAGAAGTCGAGCAGGACGACCTTGCCGCGCAGCGCCTTCAGCGAAAGCGGTGCGGGCACGTTGAGCCACGCGACGGCGCCGCTCAGCTCCGGTGCGCGGATGGGTTCAGGCAAGACGAGCGCTCGCTTTCGACAGCGCGCGGAGGGTGTCGGCGCACGAGGCCAGCGGCTCGTCGGCCTCCATGGCTTCAACGGCGATGGGCAGGCGCCACGACCAGTTGTCGGCGCCTACCGTCGCGGGGACGTTGATGCGATCGCGCCAGCCACAGGCATCCTGCATCGGCAGGAGCAGCAGGTTCGACCCCGCCTCGTACGCCGCGCGCAGCAGATGCTGCTGGACGTCCACGGTGAATGGCCATCGTGCGGGGTCGCCGTCGAGCGCATCCAGGCCGCCGCCGAGAATCGCCGCCAGCGCGCGCTTGTCGTCCGCGCTCGCCACATCCCACCAGAGCGCCATCGGCTCGATGTCGTGCGTGCTCGTCGTCGCCACCGACACGGCGGGATACTGCGATGGCGGCACGAACGGGTGGCCCGGCTGCGACCAGTCGCGCTCCCAGCGGATGACCTTGTATCCCGGCAGGCCCAATCGCTTGAGCGAGTCGCGGACGAAGTCGGGGATGAGGCCGAGGTCCTCGGCGGTCACGTCCGATCCGGTCGCCTGAAAGAGCTGAAGGATCTCGTCGCCCTGCCTGATCTGATCGGCTTCCCCGGCGGGCTCGAAGCTGCCGAGCGCCTCTCCCAGCGGCCGCGAGTACGTGCGGAAGAACCCGACGAGATGGTCGAGTCGATAGCCGTCGTACAGCCGGCTCATTCGTCGCGCGCGCTGTCGCAGCCAGCGGTGATCGTCGCGTGCCATCGCCTCCCAGTTGTAGACGGGCAGGCCCCAGTCCTGCCCGGTGGCGCTGAAGGCATCGGGCGGCGTGCCCGTGGTGCGATCGAAGCGGAACAGGTGCTGGTTCGCCCAGACGTCGGCGCTGTCGGTGCCGACCATGAATGGCACATCGCCGAACAGCCTGATCTCGCCGAGCGCCTCACGCGCATCGGCCCACTGCTCCTCGGCGAGCCACTGCGTGTATTGGTGATAGAGGATCTCCCGCTGTAGTGCCTCGCGAGCATCTTCGAGCGCGGCCGGCTGCCGGGATCGGACCGCCGGCGGCCAGTCGGGCCACGACAGGCCGCCGTGGTGAGCGCGCAGCGCGCAGTAGAGGGCGTAGTCGCCGAGCCACCAGTCTTCCCACGACGCAAACGCCGCGAACGATCCCGCCCGGGCCGTGCCGCGCAGCCAGTCGGTGTCGTAGAAGAGACTGAAGGACAGCCGGAGCGCGGCATCCTTCGCCTGCCGCACGGAAGCGTACGGAACACGCGTGGACGCACGGGCGGTTCGTAGCGCCGCCTGATCGGCAAGCGGCAACTGCGACTCGCCGCCGAGCACGCGGAAGTCGTGCACGTCCGGCACCGAGACGTAGACGGGATCGATCGCCATCGCGCTGAGCGCGGAGTATGGCGACGACTCGCTCGCCGGCAGCGTGCTGATCGGCAGCAGCTGCAGCGCGCGGAACCCGGCGCGTCGCAGCCACGACCCGAACGGCGCGAGATCGCCGATGTCGCCGATGCCCCAGTCCTCGGCCGAACGCAGCGAGAACAGCGGCAGGACGATGCCGGCGGCGCGGCCGAGATGCGGACGTGGAATCATTCGATCGACGAGGTCAGGCGCGGGCCACGGTGGCAAACAGCCGGCCGACGGCTTCGCGGAACACGTCCGGCCACGCCAGCAGGCTGACGACGATGTAGCCATCGCGCGGGAAGTCGAAGAAATAGCCGGGGTGCACGAGCACGCGCTCTTCCTCGAGCAGCCTGATCACGCGCTCGTCTTCAGGCATCGTGTGCGGCACGCGAATCACAGCCGACCAGCCGCCTTCTGCGCGCAGTACCTGGCAGGCGGAGTACGACTGCGCGGTGC
>Ga0207683_10005905_pt1 | contig 10497 bp, 8 predicted proteins | sample KBSM73metaG_FD_184333 | JGI IMG/M metagenome (GOLD analysis project Ga0207683, IMG submission 184333) | Miscanthus rhizosphere microbial communities from Kellogg Biological Station, Michigan, USA - KBS M7-3 metaG (SPAdes) (version 2) | ecosystem: Host-associated > Plants > Roots > Rhizosphere >...
TCGATGTGCCGGAGACCTTGAGTCTCGGCAAACGCTCGGCGTTCTACGAAGCAACCGGCGCCTATCGCGACATGGTGGTCACGCATCTGTTCCAGATCCTGGGGTTCATGGCCATGGAACCGCCCACGCACCTGGCGCCGAAGCCCATCAGCGAAGAGAAGAACAAAGTCTTTCGCAGCATGTTGCCCATCCAGCCCACCGACGTGGTGCGGGGGCAATACATCGGGTACCGCAGCGAGGAGGGGGTCGCGCCCGAGTCCGATACCGAAACCTTCATCGCGCTCAAGTGTTCGATCGACAACTGGCGCTGGGCTGGCGTCCCGTTCTACCTGCGCACGGGCAAGAAGCTCGCCGAAGGCCAGCGCATCATTTCCATCGCGTTCCGCGAGCCGCCCAAGAGCATGTTTCCCGAAGGGTCGGGTATCGGCGCGCATGGACCGGACCATCTCACGTTCGACCTGGCCGATGCTGCCCGGACTTCGCTGTCTTTCTACGGCAAGCGTCCCGGACCCGGGATGCGGCTCGATAAGCACAGCCTGCAGTTCGCCATGGACGACACCGCCCAGATTGGTGATGTTCTGGAAGCCTATGAACGGCTGATCCTCGATGCGATGCGGGGCGATCACACGCTGTTCACGACCGCCGAGGGCATCGAGCGGCTGTGGGAAGTTTCTGTCCCGTTGCTCGAGTCGCCGCCGCCGGTGCGGACATATTCTCCGGCGTCGTGGGGCCCGAACGCCATCCACCAGCTCATTGCGCCGCATGCCTGGAGGCTGCCGTTCGAGCGCACCTGGCGCGACCCTAACAGGCAGGGTGCCTAGCGCTGGTGAGCGCAGACGCGCAAGATCAGCACAGCGACGGGAGCGGACAAGAGGAGAGTGTCATGTCACGTATCTGGTTCGGAATTGCGATGTTGAGTGTCGCGGCAACCTGTCATGCGCAATTTCCGGGAGCTCCACTGCCGACGGGACAGCCGATAGGCGGCGAATTCCAAAGCAAAGTGGTCGACCCCAAGGCCGTCGAAATTCCTCTGATCCCAGGCATGCCTGTATCTGTCGTGCTCACGGCTCTCACGCAAAAAGGGTTCCACATAAAGTGGAAACCCGAACAGTTGCAGCCCCACATGAAACTGTTGGAGAAGCCAAAGGCAACTCGCGTCGACATTCTGCTGAACGAGATTCTCGAGCCCTGGGGCATGCACGCCGACCCGGATCTGATGCGGGGTGGTTACCTGGTCAGGGACACGAAGGGAAAGTCCAAGAAGTTCGTCGTAGAGCAGAAGGACCCGCCCTGACGGCAGACTTTCGCGCGGTTTCACATGCGCTGGGCTGTCCGGCGCCTGGCAGCTGCAGGTCGGCTGGCCCCGTTCCGCGGATTCGAGCAAGATTCCCGAATCAAATTTGCGAAACGGGAGGGGCCATGTCGCGTGTCTACCAGGTAATGGCGTTGCTATTGGTCGCGGGAAGTTGTCACGCGCAGGGGATGATGAACGGGCCGGTGTCGAGCCAGTACGACGGGGCGCCGCTCCCGACCGGTCAAGGAAACGGCGAGGAATTTCGAAGCAAGGCCGTCGATCCGAAGGCCGTTGAGATTCCCTTGTATGTAGGCGCTGCGGTGGCGGACGTGCTCACTGCCCTCAAAGACAAGGGCTTTCACATTCGATGGACGCCCGAGCAAGTGACCACCGAGATGAAGCTGATGGAGAAGCCCAAGTCGACCCGAGTCGATAACCTGCTCAATGAAATCCTCAAACCCTGGGGCCTGCGCGCCGACCCCGATCTCATGAAAGGCGGCTACCTGGTCAAGGATTTGAAGAAGAAGAAAGCGAAGGAATTCGCCGTCGAGCAGGCGAGCCCTCCCTGACGGATCGTTGGCCGGTTGGGCGCAGACACCCCATATAAGAGTGTCCGCCAAATAGCATTCATTCTCGATTGCAATCAAGAATGATTCGCAATAAGATTTTGGCCGTTGCTGGGATGGCGTAATCGCCGAATCAGCGCGGCCCGGCAGCAGCCAGTGACTCCCATTGCGGGATAGCCAGAGAGCGCGGGGCCTCTGCTAACCGCTTTGGGAGTGAATCTTGCCGCATCCGCTCAACCGCATTGCCGCCGCCGTTGGCCTCGCACTGTCCGCCGCTGCAGCGAACGCCCAGACCTCCGAACCGAAGACCCTGCCGAAGGTTTCGGTCGCGGCACCCGAGCCTGAAGAGACCCCGAAGGTCGATCGGGTGTCCTCGCCCAAATTCACGCAGGATCTCGTCGACACGCCGCAGACCATCGCGGTGGTGAGCCAGGAAGTCCTCAGGCAGCAGGGCGCGACGACGCTCTCACAGGCTCTGCGCAACACGCCCGGCGTCACATTCTTGTTAGGCGAGAACGGCAACACTGCCACCGGCGATTCCATCTTCATGCGCGGCTTCGACACGCAAGGCAGCATCTTCGTCGACGGCATCCGCGATCTGGGCAGCGTGTCGCGCGACACCTTCAACACCGAGCAGGTGGAAATCGCCAAGGGTCCCGCGGGCCCGGACTACGGCCGCAGCGCAGCCTCGGGATACGTGAATCTCGCCAGCAAAGTGCCGACCGCGGAGAGTTTCTCCACCGGCAGCGCGAGCTACGGGACCAGTTCCAACGGGCGCATCACGGGCGACGTCAACCACCGCTTCGAAGGATCGGGCACTGCGTTGCGCCTCAACGCCATGGGCCAGGACGGCGAGGTCGATGGCCGTGACTTCATCGAACGCAGAGGCTGGGCGTTCGCCCCCTCGCTGGCGTTCGGTCTCGAAGGTGACACGCGTTCCTATTTCTATCTACTGCACTCTGAGCAGGACAATATTCCCGACGGTGGCGTGACGACGCTCGGCCTCGACGGCTTCTACAACCCGGCGTTCGATACCGGCGGAGCGAATGCCGGTGTCGACCCCGAGCCGGTCGACCCCGAAAACTTCTACGGATTCGCCACTGACTTCGAAGAGGTCGAGGGCACGATGTTCACCGCGCGGTTCGAACACGATTTCAGCGACGACGTCACGATCCGCAACACCTCGCGCTACGGCAAGCTGCGGCAGTTCTACGTGCTGACCGGCGTCAATGCCGTCACAGTGACCGATCCGAATCCCGACCTGTGGACCGTGGCGCGCACGCGCCATAGCAAGTTCCAGGAAAACACGCTGCTCACCAACCAGACCAACATCACGGCGAATCTCGCGCAGGGTTCGATGCAACACGCCATCACCGGCGGCATCGAGTTCATCAGCGAAGAGCAGTACAACCCGACCTATGTCGGGCTCGGTGCGCCGATACCCGCCGCCAATGTCTATAACCCCAGTCGCAGCGACGTGCTGCCGGACTACGCGCCCGCGCGCAATGGCGTGTACACGCGCGGCGAAACGCAGACATTCGGCGCTTACGTTTTCGATACCTTGACCTTCAACGAGAATTGGCAGGCGATCGCCGGATTTCGTCTCGATTCCTACGACACGAATTTCGACAGCGCGGTGCTGTCCACCGCCGTCAGCCATCCCACGTTGCCCGTGGGAACGCTCGTGCCGGCATCGCTGCAGACCGACGACATCCTCTTCTCGTACAAGGCCGGCGTGGTGTTCAAGCCCGCCGAGAACGGCAGCATCTACCTCTCGAACGCCATCTCGCAGCAGCCTCCGGGCGGCGCGAACTTCGCGCTGAGCTCGGCGGCTAACAACCTCAACAATCCGAACCTCGATCCACAGAAGGGCACGAACCTCGAGCTCGGCACGAAGTGGGACCTGCGCGATAGAACGCTGTCGCTGAGCGCCGCCATCTACTCGAGCGCCAACGAGAACGAGCTCACCCCGGATCCGGTCGACCCGACCCTGTTCATCCAGGCTGGCAAACGCACGGTGAAAGGCGTCGAAGTCGGAATTGTCGGCAAAATCACCGACAGCTGGGACATCACCGCCGGCGTTGCCAAGATGGACACCGAGGTGGAGCAGGGCCTCGCCAATCAGAACGGACTGCAGATCGTCTGGTCGCCCGAGTTCACGTTTACGAGCTGGACCACGTATCGCACGCCCATCGGTCTGTCGATTGGTGGTGGCGCTCGCTACGTGGACAGCGTGATCCGGCCGGTGAGCTCGAACAGCGCGCCGCCGCCACCGAACGCCACCAACATGCGCACTGCCCCCGACTACTGGGTCGTCGATGCCATGCTGGGTTATGAGGTCACCGAGAAGATCCAGCTGCAGTTGAACGCCTACAACCTCACCGACGAGGAATACGTGGCTTCGCTCAATAACAGCGGCACGCGATATTCGCCGGGGACCCCACGGTCCGCGCTGCTCACCGTGAACTTCACGTTCTGATGTCTGTGCAGCATCGTGCCGGCGTGCGAGCATCCGCCGCATGATGCTGCATATCCCCGGGGTGTTAGCGCCCGAGCAGGTCGCCGAGTGCCGCCGGCTGCTCGATGCCGCTGAGTGGATCGATGGAAAGGCCACGGTGGGCGAGCAGGGCATGCTCGTCAAACGCAACCGCCAGCTTCCCGAGCTGTCGCCTTTGTGCCGGCAACTCGGCGAGATGGTGCTGACTGCGGTGGCCCGTCACCCGCTATTTTTCTCGGCGGCGCTACCCCTCAAGAGCGTGCCGCCGCTGTTCAACCGCTACGAAGGTGGCGAGGCGTATGGCAATCACATCGACGGCGCCGTGCGCGCCGTGCCCGGGAGCTCGCACTTCATCCGCACCGATCTTTCCTCGACGCTGTTTCTCACCCATCCGGCGGAGTACGACGGCGGTGAGCTGGTGGTTCACGACAGCTACGGCAACCACCAGGTCAAACTACCGGCCGGCGATCTGATCCTGTACACCTCGGGCAGTCTGCACCGTGTGAATCCGGTGACGCGCGGCGCCCGCGTGTGTTCGATCTTCTGGACCCAGAGCATGGTCGCGGACGAACGGTACCGCGAGACGCTTTACCGGCTCGACCAGACAATCCAGAAAATCCGCGGCAAGCACGGCGAGACGGAGGAGACCGTGGCGCTGGCCGGCCACTATCACAACCTTCTGAGGATGTGGTCAGGGATCTAGCAGGAACTGTTCGTAGATCTGGAACTGCACTTCGCGGAATTCCGCGGAGTCGCCGAGATCGTGCCCAAAACCCGCGTACAGGTGGTATTCGAGATTCACGGCCTGCGCGCGTATTGCCGCTGCCATTTCCTCGGCGTTCCACGCGGGCACCACGTCGTCGGCACTGCCATGGTCGAGATAGACCTTCGCAACATTCCGCAGGATCGGAAATCGCAGCGGTGAACTCGCCAGCATGCGTCGCCGCGACTCCTCGGGAGTTTTCCCGTCGATGAACTGGCATTGGTACTGCCGTCCGTATCGCGTGGCCACGTCTGCGCGATAGAAATCGGTGGGCGCGGAGGCGGCGGAGGCTACGGTGATTCGCGGGTCGCGCACCGCCAGCAACAAGGCGATATTGCCGCCGCGACTGCCACCCCGGGCCATGAGGCGCGAGAAATCCGCCTGCGGGACGTTTGCCTCGACCACATTCATCAACGCGATGGCGTCATCCGTAGCACCGTCATAAGCGTCGCAAAAGTCTCCTGCGGAGTTCGCCGTGATGCCGTTGTAGATCAAGGTGCTGCCGCGAAACACCGGAACGATGAAAACGGCCTGGCCGAGGCGCGCCTGCGCGGCCTGTGCCCAGCGCCCGATGTCCATGGTCGGATTGTCCTGCGAGAGGCCGGATGCGAACAGCACCACCGGAAACGAAGTCCGCGCGCTGTTCTTCGGGATGGTGACCGCGCCGAAGTGCGTGCGTCCGCCGACGACATGCTGATAGATGCGCAGTTCGTAGTTGGCGTTCGAGTCGTCGCGGTAGAAAACCGAGACATCCTTCGCCGCGAGGTCACGGCTCGCCCAAAGGGTCTGGATTTCCTGAAGCTGCGCGCCGGTCGGCGGCGTGAAGTCGAAGACAGCGCCAGAAGGACGGTCGTCGCCGCTTTGGCCTCCACAGGCAGTCAGGAACAGCGCGGCAGACACCACGAAGCCTGTCGAAGAGCGGGCGCGGCGCGATCGGACCATGGGCGATTCCCCGGAATAGTTGGGTGGAACAGATTAAGTACGCCGCCCGGTCGAAAATCCTTCGCGAAGGATTTTCCGCCGCCGGGCACACTAACCCCCAATGAACGAAATCGACCATGAGCTGGTTGGACGACTGCTGCGCGGGGAGCGCAGGGCGTTCGATGAGTTCTTCAACGAGTACTACCCGAAGCTCTATCGCTTCGTGAAGCGCCGCATGCCAGCCGACTCGGCCGGCTGCGAAGACGTGGCGCAGGCCACGCTGTGCCGCGCGCTCGAGAGCCTGCATGGCTATCGCGGCGAAGCGGCGCTCATGACATGGCTGTGCACGATCTGCCGGCGCGAGCTCTCGGCGCGGTGGCGCGAGAACCAGGGGTGGGCAGGCGCGCCGGCGCTCGCCGAAGACGACCCGGAAATCCGCGCGGCGCTCGAGTCGTTGCTGGCGAGCGAGCAGGGTGATCCGCTGCTGGTCACGAGCCGCGAGCAGGTCCGCGAGTCCATCCTGACGGCGCTCGACTATCTACCGGCGCCGTACGCCGAGATCCTCGAATGCAAGTACCTGCGCGACATGAGCATCACGGAAATAGCGCGCCAGATGGGCCGTTCGCCCAAAGCCACCGAATCGCTGCTGACCCGGGCGCGTGACGCATTCCGCGAGGCGTTCGCGCTGCTGCCCGGTGGCGCTGCCGGAGCACTCACACCATGACCCACCCTGATCCAGAAACGTCGATCGAGCGGCTGATCAAGCTCGCCGGCGAGCGCGACATGCCGACGCGCGAAGGCATGGACCGCGCGCGCCTGGCGGCGCACGAATCCTGGAGCCGCATGCTGCTGGAAGGCGCACGCGCTCCGCGCCATTCACGCATGCAGACGATGCTCGGGCTCGCGATCGCCGCGGGACTCGCGGCGCTCGCGATGTTTTCGTGGACGCGACTCTCCGCGCCGCAGGTGCCACAGGTCGTGGCACGCATCGCGGCCCTGAGCGGTGGCGCTTCGCTGCGCGACGACCGCGGCGAAATCATTGCGCGCGCGGCGCTGCCCATCCACTCGGGCACCACGCTTGCGACGAGCGAAGGCCGGGTGGCGCTGACATTCGGTGACTCGTTGGCGCTGCGCATCGATGGGCGGACACGATTGCGCTTCGACAGCCGCGACCAGGTGACGCTGCTCGAAGGCGCTCTGTACGTCGACTCTGGCGGAGTCAACACGGTGCCGGCGCTGCGCATCGAGACTCCCGCGGGAGTGGTCCGGCACGTCGGCACACAGTTCCAGGTGCAGGTGACCGGCAACATGACACGAGTGCGCGTCCGTGAGGGACGCGTACTGCTCGAGCGCGCGTCCGGCGTGCCCACGGACATCGCCGCGGGTGATGAACTGCGTGTCGCGGGCGAAGACTTGCGATGGCAGCACGGCCTGCCGTCGTTTGGCGCCGAGTGGGAATGGTCGGCGGCGATCGCCCCGGCGCTCGAAATCGAAAATCGTCCGCTCGCCGAATTCCTCACGTGGATGGCGCGCGAACATGGCTGGCAAGTGCAGTACACCGACGAGACGCTGCAACACCGCACGCTCGAGATCCGCCTGCACGGCTCACTCGATCAACTGGATGGCGCCGCCATGCTCGAGCGCGTGTCGCTGGTCACGGGTGTGCCGCTGTCGACGCGCGGTGGAGTCCTGTGGGTTGGCGGAGGCGGCCGATGATTCAGAGGGTCCAATGGCTGGCGATACTGTGTGTTTTGGCGTCGACCCTCGGCGCCGCCGAGCAGCAGGCCTCGCAAAATGATCCCGCGGCGGTCAACGTCCCCATGCGCGCCGGCGCCACGCTCGAATCCGTGCTGGCGGCGCTGAATGCGCGCGGCTTTCGTATCGTCTACAGCAGTGCACTGGTGCAGCCGACGATGACGTTGCGCGAAGTGCCCACCGCCACGCGCATCGATGAGCTGCTGCGCGAGATCCTCACGCCCTGGAAACTGCGTGCGGTGCACGCTGCCAATGGCGACTGGCTGATCGTGAGTTATGCCGTGCCCGCGACAACAGCCGAGGTATCGATCGCTGAAGATCCCATCGAGAGCATCGACACCATCGACGTCACCGCCAGCCGGGTTCGCCTCGCGACCGCGGGCGCCAGCGAGACGTTTCTCAATCGGGCGGACGTGCAGCGCATGCCACACCTCGCCGATGACGCCGTTCGAATGCTCAAGGTGCTGCCCGGGGTCACCGGTGGTGACTTCAGCGCCGCGCTCAACATTCGCGGCGGCCGGCGTGACGAAGCGCTGCTCACGATCGACGGCGCCGAGATCCACAACGCGTTCCATTTCCGCGACCTCGATGGTGCGCTGAGTGTGCTCGACACCAATCTCGTCCAGGGCATCGACTTCACCACCGGCGGTATGACCGCCGAGTACGGCGACTACATGAGCGGCGTGGTCGGCCTGCAATCGCGGCTCCCATCTGCCGATGACGAATATCGAAACGGAGTTGGTGTCAGCTTCGTAAGCTTGTACGGCCGCACGTCGGGCACCTTTGCGGATGATCGCGGCTCGTGGCAGGTGTCGGCGCGGCGTGGGTTTCTCGATGTGCTCATGGAGCGTGTGGTCGACGACGATGAGCAACTCACCCCGCGCTACACCGATGTGTTCGCCGCGACCAACTTCCAGATCAGCGATCGCAGCTCCGTGTCGGCGCGTCTTCTGATGAGCGACGATGACCTGAAGCTGGTGGCCAGTGACGACGGCGATGACGTCGATTCTGCGGGTACGGGCCGTTCCGCACATCTGTGGCTCGGGTTCGACCACGCCTGGACCGACGCGCTGCAGATGAACACGATTCTCTCGGTTGCCACCGTCAATCAGCAGCGTGATTCGCTCGGTGAAGACGAGCATCGCGTCGGCACGGTGTACAGCGACAACGACTTTCGATTTCTCGACTTCAAGCAGGACTGGTCATGGCAGGTCGGAGATCGCCATCTGCCGCGCTGGGGTTTCAACGTGAACCGCCAGAAGGGTGACTACGACTACGCGCTCCTGGGTTCGATCTTCGATCCGCTGATCACGCCGGTGCCTATCCCCATCGATTACGGCACGAAAATGAGCGTGCAGGTGAACAAGCTCGGCGTCTATGGCTCATGGCGCACGCGCATCACCGATGCGCTGACGGCCGAAGCCGGCGCGCGCTGGGACAGTTACGAATATCCCGACGAGCTGAAGTTCGACGTGGTGAGCCCGCGGCTCAACCTGGTCTATGAGTTCGGCGGCGTCAATGAACTGCGGGCAGCGTGGGGCGTCGTGCACCAGCCGCAGGCGGTCAATGAACTGCAGGTCGAAGACAATGTGACCGAATTCTTCGGACCCGAGCGCTCGGAGCAGTTCGTGATCGGTTATGCGCGGCATTTCACGCGCGGCATCTCGTTGCGCGTGGATATCTACGAGAAGGACTACAGCGATCTGCGTGCACGATACGAAAACCTGCTCGATCCGGCGCAGCTCATTCCCGAAGGGAGCGTCGACCGCATTCGCATCGATGCGACCGAGGCCCGGGCACGCGGCGTCGAAATCACGGTGCGACGTGAGGCCGAGCGCGGTCTCGCCGGTTGGGTCAGCCTCTCGCTCGCCGAAGCCCAGGACGACGTGGACGGAGTCTGGGAATCACGCAGCTGGGAACAGGAGCAGACCCTGGCCTTTGGCAGCAGCTGGACCGGCGCGAAATGGAACGTGAGCCTCGCCGGGCTTTTTCACAGCGGCACACCGACGACCTACATCGGCGTCGAGTCCACGCCGCTGCCGGGCGGGGGGCTGGACGTGCAAGGCGTGGTGGGTCCGCGCAATGCGGAGCATTTCTCCGCATACACGCGCGTCGATTTGCGTGCCAATCGCGATGTGCTGCTCAGGAACAGCAAGCTGTCCTTCTACCTGGAAGTGACCAACCTGCTCAACAGCCAGAACGAGTGCTGCATCAACGACTATCACGTGGAACCGGGCCGCAGCAATTCGGTCTTCCTGGCGACCGACATCGGCTACTGGCTGCCGATGCTGCCGTCTTTCGGCTTCCAGTGGGAGTTCTAACTACCTAGTTCCTGGCCGCCCGGTCCCATGGGCGGATACTCGCGGATGCTGAGTCCCTTCAGCGGTTCCATCAGATCGTCCACCGTCAGCAACCCCATGCAGGGCATGGCCCCCGCCGGCAGATTTCCGCCGGCTGCGATCTTGTTCGTCAGGGCGATCGAGGCGGCGCAGGGAATGTTCGGTCCGTGGTTCTCGCGCGCGACGATATTCCACGTGTGTGCATACCGGGCGCCGTTGTCATGCAGGCCTTCGAGCTTCACGAACATGGCGCCGCGGTCACTGAACACGGGCTGCAGCCAGCGGCCCACCCTGTACAGCGGACGCGCAAATGGCACCGCACTCTTCAATCGTTTCGCTTTCACGAGCATCGCCAGGCGCTC